>Ga0210410_10004343_pt1 | contig 12450 bp, 10 predicted proteins | sample IncBWC4MmetaG_FD_161058 | JGI IMG/M metagenome (GOLD analysis project Ga0210410, IMG submission 161058) | Forest soil microbial communities from Barre Woods Harvard Forest LTER site, Petersham, Massachusetts, United States - Inc-BW-C-4-M | ecosystem: Environmental > Terrestrial > Soil >... | reverse complement strand
CGAATCTGGCGAGCGGCCTCGATTCCATTCAGTGTGGGGAGTCCGATGTCAAGGAGAACCAGATCCGGCTCCAGTAATTCCGCTTTCTGAACCGCTTCCAAGCCATCGGCTACTTCGTCGATGACCTGCACGTCCGGCCTCTCCGCTAGCGTCGAGCGGATAACCTGCCAAAAGGGCGCGAAATCTTCTACTACGAGAACGCGCATGGGTGACATGTCGGGCGCCGGTCTGTAATTGAGAATGCTCTCCCGGTGCGGGTCTGACTACTAGCACTTGTGCCAGACGAAACCGAGATAAACACCCCATGTGAACATAGTTTATGTAACCAGGGGATTTCGCTCATTGACCAATCGTGTAATGGGGATTTTTCGCCAATCGTGACGAGCTGCGATGTTCGAAGAGTCAGCCCGGCGTTGTAGCTAACCGGGCTAACTCCGAGAGAGAGGAACTATGCAACAGCGATAGAGTACTAAAAACCTTTAGAGCCAGGACACTCTCAGATGCCACAGAAAATAACTGGCTAATCTTCCTGACTGTCACGTCCATAAAATGTGGATTGTCCGGCGGGGAGTTAACCCCGCACATTGGATAGTTAGTGCTTAGCTCCCCGCGATGCCCTTATTCACCAGTACCTTTACCTCAACGCGGCGGTTTTCGGCTCGCCCGGCTTTAGTCTCATTCGATGCCGCCGGGCCATATTCGCCCATCGCCCCCGGTGCGACAATATGCCGCGACGGCACACCACACTGCTGGATCAAATAGGTGACGACCTCTTTGGCGCGAGCCTCGCTCAGCTTCGTGTTGATTGCCGCGCTACCAGTTGCGTCAGCATACCCAATCACTTCGACGATATAGCCCTTAATGCCGACTGCGCTATCGGCCACGCTCTTGAGCTGTTCGCGATCCTGATCTGAAAGCTTCGAACTGCCCACATTGAACTTTACGGTTGCCTGGTTCTTAACGTCGTAGTCAGGCAGAGAAGAAAATCGCTGCGTATTTTCTTCGATGTCCTTTATATTTTGCTCCATCTGTTGACGGTTCGAGGCGATGTTTTGCTGATTGGTCTGGATGGCTTCCTTTTGCGCGGCCAGTTCTACTTTATGCGCTGCAATACCTTGGCGATTGGTTTCGATAGCCTGCATATTCGCCGAAACCTGCTCCGCAGTCGGATGCAATCCTGCCTGAATCATTTGGGCCGTCTCCAGGTCATCTCCGTCAACAGTAATGGTCTTGGCCACAACCTGCCCCTGATCGCCCGACCTGCCGTCCACCTTGACCTTAAGCCCCGGTATCAAGACTGAATTCGAAAAGATCTCCTTGTCTAAGCCGAACAGTCCCTTGTCGTCTTTTGTGATAGTGTCGTCCGTCAGGACGACAGTCGTATCCCCATTGTCGGTTTTTACGATCAATGTTTCCCCGGTTCGGGTCCTGATCATTCCCTTAACTTTAGCTTTTTCCTGACTCACGGCGGTCGTTGCGAACACCGAAGCCATCAAACCCAGCGATACCATAGTCGCTAACATTTTGCGGTGCATAATTTCCCTCTCCTTCAAGTTTGTTGAGTCGCGGAAACGATGCTCACCAATCTGCGATACGAGCCAATAAACTAGCGCTCGCCAGGGGCATCGACTTCGCTTCCGGAACAAGAGAGTTAAACAAAACAGCTTCTAATACCACTGTGAAAAGTATAAGCACCTACCGAAGCCGCTTGCGGCGACCTTATGGAAGGAAGAGGTCATTTCTGAAGCGAGCCGTGTTGGTTGGTGTGGTTGACGATAACAATTAAGAGAACCCGGGCTGGTTTGTCATCAGACGGAAAGTTCAAGCGGGAAAGCCATGACGCCCTAACGAAACTACATGAGAAGGCCGGTCTTCGGACGGGATGCTGTAGGCATCCCTCGTTTTCACAGGCCGTTGTGCCCCAAAAAGGCATGTAGAACTCATCCCATCTGATTACGTCAACTAACCTGATGGTCATTCTGTCGAAACCGCCTTTTGCGGATCTCTAGTCCTGGCGGTTCTACTGAGGCGAACCTGCACTCCACCAAAATGTCCACCTTAACCGGGCGCGAAGGTTCGGACACCCGGTCCGCGGTGAGAACGCAAGCCCAACAGTGCCAGCCTGTTGAAATTGCCAGTGGTAGCGAGGTTTTCTCAAGCTTAGGCTTAACGCGCGGATTAAGGGGAAAAAACCATGCGGACTAAAAGTAAGGTTTTTTGCAGATCAACGCTGGCTGTGCTGCTGGCATTGGCCGGCGTCCTGCCGTGCTTTGCCCAGGACGGCAAACTCGCAATTCACGCCACCCCTAAACAAGCGTACGTCTTCGTGGATGACCACGCGGTGGGAGAAGCGAGCCGCCATCGATCCCTGAAACTGAGTCCCGGCGACCACAAGGTCGAATTGGTCAACTACGGCTACACGCCTGTAACTCAGACAGTCACCATCACTGGCGGGCAGGTCACCAAACTCGAAATCACGCTGCAAGCAGTTGACCACAGCGTTTCGCCGACCTTTGGTGCCATGACCATTGAGGGAGCTAACCGTGACGCCGTGCTCCTCAACGGCAAGACACCCGATTTCTTCGTCGGTCACGGAGATGAGTTCAACCACGAATGGTGGTGGAAGCAGGAACTCGTCGTTCCGCCGGGCACCTATCAGATGACGATCCTGGGACCAGAGAACGAGGTTTGGTCCGGTCCCGTCGAGGTTCCCGCCAACCAGCGCGTGGTTATCGATATCCCCAAGGGTGTGCGCAAGACCATCCCGTGGCCTCGCGGCGAAAAGCTCGGCACGTTACCCCGCTTTAAGGTGGGTGCCGCCAGTGCAACCGTGGCGGTTGCCAAGCCGAGCGCAGAACTGTCCGCCAGCGCGGCACAAGTCAACTGCGGGGACGGGTCACAGCTCAAGTGGTCTTCCTCAGATGCCCCCCGTGTCGAAATTAGTCCTGTGGGCTCGGTTGCAGCGTCGGGAGAACAAGCCGTACAGCCCAAACAGAGCACGACCTATCAACTCACCGCCGTAGGCCCGGGTGGTACAGCAACTTCCAGCACGACCGTCAATGTCAACACCGCCATCCAGGCCGACCTCCAGTTAGCACCTGCGGAGGTCCATTACAAGCGCGTGGGCGACAAAGTAGTCGATGAAGGTAGCACTGCGCTGAACTGGACCGCATCGAACGCCTCGACGGTGTCAATTGACCAATTGGGAACGGTCGATCCCAAAGGTACTCGTACGCTGCCGATAGTGCCTAAGAAGACTGATCCCGGACCAGTCGATGAAACCGTCAGCTACACTCTCAGCGCTTCCAACGAATGTGGCGGTTCCGAGACCAAAACGGCTACCCTGCACATCGTCGGCTTGATTGAGGTGCCGGATACAGGTCTGGCCCTTAACAGCGTTTACTTCCCGACGGATGTGCCAAGATCTGTCAAGACGAAAAAAGGTCTGGTGCTGAGCCAGCAGGCGACGCTCAACTCCGTCGCCGACGCCTTCAAGAAATATCTCGAGAATAAGCCCGACGCCCACCTGACGCTCATTGGTCACGCCGATCAGCGCGGGGAAAACGGGTACAACAAGGCTCTTTCGGAGCGGCGCGTTGAGATTGTCAAAGACTTCCTGATAGCGCAGGGCGTTCCGGCCGATCACCTCGAGACGGAAGGGCGCGGCAAAGAGCAAAATCTGTCTGACGATCAGGTCAAACAACTGGTGGAGCAGAATCCTGAACTGAATGAAGCCGAGCGGCAGAAGGCTCTTGAGAGACTGCACACCCTTGTCCTGGCCAACAACCGTCGCGTGGACATCACGTTAAGTGCGACTGGGCAGGAGTCGGCTCGTCAGTATCCGTTCAAAGCGGAAGATTTCACAACCCTGGTCAACCGAAACGGTATCAATAAAGAAATCATCCAGATGGCGGCAGAAAAAAAGAAGATCGAGAACTGACGCGGAACTGTCAGGAGTCTCCGCTCAAAGAGTCCGTGAGATCCGGGGTTTCTGGCTCCGGCGGCGGAGAGTACGCCAGCATAGCGCCAGCACCCAGCGGGCTCTCAAGATGAGTCGGGTAGTTATATGCGCGTCGCGAGAACTCCAGAAGGGAAATATATGTCGTATATGAAAAGACTTCTTCACAGTGCTTCTGTCGTCTGTTTTATTGCAGCATTGGTGGGGATCGGCACTAGTGTCCAGGCCCAGAAAAGCATGACCATTCAGGCAACCGCGATGGGGACGAGCACGCAGATGGGAAAGCTCTACAGCGTCAATATCTATATCCAGCAGTACTCCACGCCCGAAGAACGACAACTCCTTATAAAAGCATTCAAGACTAAGGGTCAGGACGGCCTGATCGATGTGCTTGAGGACTTGAAGCCCAAGGGGCGTGTCAGGTTCGCCAGCGGGGGTGTAGGCAACGATGTCAAGTACATAATGGAATTGCCTGCCGAGAAGGGTGCGCGCCGATTACGCCTTGTAACGGATCGAAATCTTGCGTTCGGAGAGCTATACCACGGAACGCGGTCCAGGGAACATAGTGTTGGGGCTATTGAGTTGCTGCTTACCCCCGATGGCAAGGGTTCCGGCACCGTGCTGCCGGCATGCAGACTGACCGTGGACAAGAAGAAGCAGCAGGTCGAGATCGAAACCTACCAGAATCCCTGGAAGCTCACAAACTTCATGATCTCGAATGATTGAAAGCACAGACTCAATCCCGATTACGATCCCGGCGCATGTGCAGGAGGCTGTGCAAGTATGCGCGAGCGTGTTCGAATGGTGAATGGAACGATTTCCATTGAATCGAAGCCGATGGGCGGAACAACAATCCATGTTCGCGTGCCGATTGAGTCCCAGCAAGGTTCCCGGCGGAAGGCTCTGTAGCAAAGAGCATAATTGCCAAAACAAGCATCCCGGTGTAGTTAACGAATTCCTGAGATGAGCATGACCATCCCCGAGAGCGTTGTCTGGGTCGTACTCAAGGTCGTAGCCACGAGAAAGTGACTTGCCAAGCTTGCGCTGATAAACCGCTTCGCTTCAAGAACCGCTTTTACAGCAGGTAATAGTTCGCTTCCAGCATCCGACTTGACGACGTAGCCGTGTGCTCCTGTGCCAAGAGCTTCCTGCACCACGTCGGCAGAAGATTCTTGGCTCACGAAGAGTATTTTGGATTCGGGGGAGAGCTTGCGGATTCGTCGGGCGGCTTCGATTCCGTTCAGCGACGGAAGCCCAATGTCGAGCACAATTAAGTCCGGTTGTAGTTCTTCGACTTTCCGAACCGCTTCCAATCCATCTGAGACCTCCCCCACGATCTGTAATTCCGGTCTTTTCCCAAGCGTCGAGCAAATGAATTTGCGAAAAGCATCCGAATCCTCGACCACAAGAACCCGGCTTGACGATGTTTCCAATTTGCCCCCTTAACAAACACCCAAACCTAACTCTGCAAGTTTAGTTGCTGATGCCGTTTTAGAATCCTATGCTCCGCAATCTCATGTCGTTGCGCATGGGCATGGATGAATCATCAACAATTCTGGCTGGGGGCCTGATACGGAAAGAAATAATTTAATACTATACGCTCTTTTCCTCGCCTTAGCAGCCAAAACCGCACTGACTTGCGGTCATTGTGTTGTGAATTCGTGGGGCGGCGGCGAGTTGTGCACTGGCACTGCTGGTTACGATGGCCCGACCGGGACGGCACACCGGTAGGCACAAACGCTTTCTGAAGGGAAGCGGAGCGGGTTCCGCCGGTGACAGATCAGTACAAACTCTGTACAGAACCTGTCGTAGAGGCGTAGCTTGTCGAGACTTCGTTTCCTGCTCATCGAGGATCATGAGGTCGTTCGTCGTGGCATTCGATCGCTGATAGAGTCCATACAGGGGCTGAGCATCGAAGCCATCGATACGCGTATATCGATTCGAGGAATGAAATTCGTTTGGGTGGAATCCGTTTCTTGTCCGATTCGCACAGCAGTAAACTACGCAAACTCCTCAAAAGCGCGGGGACACAATAAAGGTGTTTCTTGTTGTTCCCAGAACGTCATCCAGTGCGTCCGCGTTTCTGTAGTTTGCTCTTCCCATCCTGATTGCTAAATAGCCCCGGAAAGGCAATAAACCGATTTTTCTCAATCCGAGTGATTATCTTCTATCCCTCACAATTTAGCTGTTTTCGACCAAGGGACTTTTCAACAACCACGCTTGATTTCCACAATTGAGGATTTTCAATCACTGAATCTGATCGACTAATCCTTGCGCCACTTCTTTGGATCAATCAGGACCTGAAAACGTGTTTCCGCACATTTTGAGCCACTTGTCACCTGTCAGTATTGCCAGTAGCTGCTCCCGGTTCCCCCCGATAGCGACTCAGACCAAAATCTGATCAAATAATTGCAACAGAAGTCGAATTCACTGGGGGGAAGAATATCGTGTCGCAAGCTCAAATCTTGATAGTAGACGATTGCCAGCAGTGGCGAGAGACATTGCGTTCCATGCTAGAAGCCATTCCGGGTTATCAGGTTGTAGCTGAAGCGGGCGATGCAGTGGAGGCTATCCAGAAAGTGGCGCAACTGCACCCCGAGATCGTGCTGCTAGATATTGGCATGCCCGTCCTGAATGGAATCGAAGCTGCTTCAAGAATCCGGCGAGCGTCTCCTAACACAAAAATCGTCTTCGTCACTCAGGAAGACGATCGCGACATAAGGACTGCCGCTCTTGCCACGGGAGCTGAAGGATATTTGTTGAAATCGAAGGTTGCTTTTGACCTGATACCTGCCGTGGATGCCCTCGTGCACGACGCAGATGCCACAGCAGGTGTTCTAGGAAGCAATGGTCACGATGCCCGAGCACTCTCTCGTGACTGAGCAGGAACACAATTCCTGAGCTGTTCTAACGGTTCGTCAGGTACAACAAACTCCGCGAAGCCGCAAGCCAGGCAAACCGTCAACTTCGGAAACACCCACACAATGGGTTTATCCAAGCCCTCCAGGCCGGGAAAATGGATCCCGAGTTCTCCGTTGAAGTCTTTCACCTCAGAGGTGCATCGCTTACAACTCATAACTGCTTCTCCCAATAAACCGAATCCGGCACGGCAGACTGTCGTAGTCTATAGCCTCTGTTTCTGCGCAGCACAAAAGTGTAAACCTGTGACCATAATGCGCAACAATTCTTGGTTAAAAGAACATGAATTTTTTGGATTGTTCCAATCGCAGGAGTTGGGAACGAATGTTCCACAAACGTCCCTATCTTTTGGCTCAGCGTGAAATGGAGAAGCGGCAGCTGTGCACACGCTGCGAACGCTGATTGCCGCCAAGAAAGTACCCGCACCACGATTGACCATTCATTTCATGTGGGTGCCTGAATACTTTGGCACACTCGCCTATGTGACCAATCATCCAGAAGCTCTTCTCAGGGGGAATATCTGCTACGACTAGTGCTCATGTGTCGCTACGTCGGATTAGGGTTTGGCCAGCTCACCCGCTGCTTTCGATCGCATCGAAGCCTGCTCCTGGAAAATCTCGCTCTCCGGCAACAGCTGGCGGTGGCTGAAGCGCAAGCATCCCCGACCCCGGATGGGAGCGGTTGACAAAATCTTTTGGGTATTCGTCCGTCGTTTCTGGGGTGCTTGGAAGCAGTCTCTCGTGCTCGTCAATCCTGAGACGGTCGTTTGCTGGCATCACGCTGGTTTTCGCCTGTACTGGAGTTGGATCGCAAAGGCGAGAAAACAGGTCGGTAGGAAAAAACGGATCCACGCAGGTTCGGGAGCTGATCTTCCAGATGATGGCGGAAAACCCAACCTGGGGCGCTCCCCGGATTCACGGCGAGCTCCTCATGCTGGGCTTCGATGTATCCGAGCGAAGCATCTCCCGCTGGATGAAGCGAGCGCCCCAGCATCCATGACTTGGCCAGCACTGGCAGGCCTTTCTTCGCAATCATCGCGAAGTGATCACCGCCATGGATTTTTTCACTGTTCCGCTTCCTTATTATTAGCCATAACCGGCGACAGATTGTTCATTTCAACGTCACTCAGCATCCCACCACCAGTTGGATCGTCCAACATGGCCAGGAAGTAGCCGCTGCGCTTCGCTCCCACAAATCACGGGCGTGCAAACCTCGATTCGGAATCGGTGGCAAAATGGAGTGGCCCAGCGTTGGGTGGGGAGCTGCCGCCGCGATCTGCTCGACTACATCATCGCTCTGAACGCGCGCCATCTGAAGCGGCTTTTTTCCACGGACGCTTCTTAATTATCATGACGGCCGCACGCATCTTGGCCTCCACAAAGAGATTCGTGGCCGCAGAACCCGTTCTCGGGCCACCGGTTCAGTGATCTGCCATGCACGATTAGGCGGTTTCCGTTTGAAAAATCGCGACAGCGCTCACTGACTCCGTGGGCCAATTCTCAGTGAGCGAAAACGCTGCTTACAACACCTATCTACATCCCCCGGCTTTGATACCTGCTGCGTCTGTCTCATTTAAAACGCATTAGACACCTGCCATTCTTGACAGTTGCCGGACCCAGCTGCCTTGTATTTACGTGGACTATCTTCTTTTGCAGCTGAGGTCGGAGAGGGATAGAGAGAGAATGACACGTATCAAACCCGGAACCGTACTCACCATCTTCGTGCTGTTCATGTCGGTCGCGCTTTCAACCACGATGGTCGCCGCCCAGGCCAAGGTCGAAGGAGTAATCAAAGGCCGCGACGGATCGAAAATCATTTTGCAGACGGCGGATTCGCCGAAGCTAATCGTCCTGTTGACCGACAGCACCGACGTTGCGCAGGTACAGGGCGTACTCAAGGCTCGCAAGAAAAGAATGTCCATGGCTGCCCTCGTTCCAGGCCTTTCCATTAAGGTCGAGGGAACCTACGACGCACAAAACCAGCTAGTCGCGGAGACCGTCAGGTTCAAGGGCAACGATCTGGAACAAGCCCAGGCTATTCAGGCCGGTTTACACGAAACCCAGGTGCAAGCCCAGCAGAATAAAGAGGAACTGGAAAAGCATAATGCCGCACTAAAAGCGCAGAACGAGGCGTTGACCGAACAGCAGAAACAGATTGAAGCGAACAAGGCAGCCATTGCGGCTAACACTGCTCGTTTTGGCCAGCTGGATGATTACTACATCTGGGATGAAGTGACGGTTCTGTTTGGCAACGGCAAGGTCAAGGTCGATCCCCACTACGTCCCTCAGTTGACAGCATTGGCGGAGAAAGCCAAGACCGTCAACGGCTACGTAATCCAGGTGAAAGGCTACGCTTCGGCCTCCGGCAGCTCTGCGCTAAACCAAAAGCTCAGCGAAGATCGCGCCAACAGTGTCACAAACATCCTACTGCAGCAAGGTCATATACCGCTGACCAACATGCTGGCTCCAGGCGCAATGGGCGAGAGCCGCCAGGTAGAGAAGGACAAAACGGCAGATAACGAGGCCGCGAACCGCCGCGTCGTAGTTCGGGTACTTCAGAACAAAGGAATAGCGGGAATAATGTAGAAACGTCGCGCTCTGTCTCATTGTGGCTGTGGAATGTGATGCCTTTCCACAAATGGCGCCTCATGCAAAGACCGAACCCGAGCTGATCCACGACCGTGCTCGGCTAGCCGTGGCGAGCCCGAGGCAAGATCCCCCCTCTCAATATCGTGGAGACTGTGCCGAGCCAGTTTGCGCGTCGCTAGGCTAGATTGCCAATAAGTTGGCGGCTACTGGTAAGAATACAAGTCTGCCACACGGGGCGGCACCCAAGAGAATCGCTTGCCTCCGTTGACGCGCTTCGCAATCACCCGCCCCAAATCAGGAAGAAATTCCTTCACCACACTGAACCCCACATTGCTAGCCATGGTGACGCCGAAACTGACTGCGCCATTCCCCGCGGAGTCCTGACTCGGAGGCTGCCAGAAACGGGAGAGGAAAGCTCCGGCTGCAACCCCGCCTACTTGGGAAACCGAGACGTGCCTTCCGCCGTCATCGTGGCGAGCAAGGATACCACTCGACACGGCATACCAGTTGCGGGGCCAGAAGCCCTTCTTGCCGGAATTGAAGTATCGGTTGTCTTCGTGTAAGACGCTCGCCAGACCGAACGTCACGGTCCGCTGAATTGAATATTGGCCTACGATGTCGGCAAATCTCTTGCCGTAACCGGATGCTCCCTGCTCCCACTCCCTTGGTTTGTCCTCCCATTGATTGATTCCAGCTGAGACTCCTGCCTTGAAGTAGCCCAATGGGTTCACCATCGTCTTGAAGTATAGACGGGTTCGTTCCTTCTCGCTTAGCGGCCGGAAGTCGCTGGCTTTCTTTGTGCCAGCCATGTTTAGGTAATTGAACAGATAGTCGATCCCTTTAGCGCTCACACTGGATTTCTGATCAGCTGGTGATGACTCCTGGTTCTGCGCCGTCAGAGCAGAGGTGAAAATGAAAAGCAATACCACGAGCTTTCTGATACGTTTGCTCATCGCACTCGGTGTTTTTCTTATACCCGACTTCTATCGCACCTTCTTAGCGGTGGCGGATAGCGAGGTTTCTAGAGCGGCGCGGACTAAGTCCAAGAGGTGTGTGGCAGAGACTCACATTTCTGCGATTGTGCGGATGCCACCGCGCAAAGCTAGTGTAATTGACTATAGTGAGCGAGTGGCACTTGTCGTACTGTCAAAACTGACAGGTGTTTCGGCGACTTCGGAGAAGATCAGCACTACCGAAGAAGTCGGGTAACTCCTGCAGAGGGAAGGGACCTCAGTTAAAGACGGACGCAACAGCAAGTGCAACGTTCGCTTGCTCTGACACTCTTGACAGTATTGTTGAAGATACTTCTTATCTTAAAACGACCATGTGCAGCAATGCGTTGTGATTGCGAATCAAATGCACTTTTTAAAACGACGGATGGGCCCTCGCGAGGCTCAATCGTCCAGCCGCAAAGCATCGGCGAAAGCCTGTGCTTACGTTGTTTGCCGCACCGCCGAATGGACAATCCTGACCAGAAATCAAGACACGGAAAGAATCCAGATTATGAGTCATACCAATCCGCCCGAGGAAATCAAGGTAGAGTCCATTTTTCATCCGTCGGATTTTTCCCAATCCAGCGAAGTTGCCTTCGCGCACGCCCTGAAGATCGCACTGGTAGCCAGGGCCCGACTCACAGTGCTTCATGTCGAGGCGAATCCCGGCACCGAATGGCAGGACTTCCCCGGCGTGCGCGATACACTCGAGCGATGGGGGCTCATCCCGAAGAAGAGTCCCAAGAGTGCCGTTGGCCAGCTCGGCATCGGTGTCGGCAAAGTTATCGCGTCCGGCAAAGATCCGGTGAAAGCCTGTCTTGGTTTTCTGAAGAAGCATCCCGGGGATCTTATCGTGCTGGCGGTGCGACAGCACGAAGGCCGCATGCGCTGGCTGGATAAGTCGGTGGGCAAGCCCATGGCGCGCGAGGCTGGACAAATGACGCTCTTCATTCCCCACGGTGTGAAGGGCTTCGTCTCGCGACAGGACGGCTCGATCTCGCTCCGAAACATCCTCATCCCAGTCACCAGAAAACCGCGGCCGCAGCCGAGCCTGGAAGCCGCCGCGCGTCTGATCCGCAACCTCCAGTTGCCTGCTGGTATGGTCACTTTGCTCCACGTGGGACCCGCTGCTGAAGCGCCCTCGGTGAAGCTCCCCGGCGACACCGACTGGACTTGGAACAGCGTGGCCAAGGCCGGCGAACCCGCTGACACCATCGCGCAAACCGCCACGGAACTGAGCGCAGATCTTATCGTGATGACGACCGATGGTCCTGACGGGTTTCTCGATGGCCTGCGGGGGACCACATCTGAACGCGTACTGCGAAAGGCGCGCTGTCCCGTGGCGAATCTGCCGGTGCGGTCCATGTTGGGCTGACGCCTGCCACAGGCAGACAGCACACGGAGGCGCATTTGTGGCCTCCCTTGTAATGAGAACGGACCAGTGATGTTTCGGCCTGTCGCCACTGAATGAATACCGCCGACAGACAACTGGCCTAACATCGCTTAGCTCAACTTTGCGCCTTTTGTTCGCCAGATAAGCGAAGGGAAAGCGCAAACTTGTTTATCGCGATATTACGTCAACAATCGGCCCCCGGCTCCGCATGACTCGATATCTCTGTAAAAACGGACAGGTTGCAGTTTTTGTAAATAATGTAATGTAACTGCCGAGCGGGACTTCGGGGGAGGGCCGCTCAGACTTACGTTCCAGGACTCTTTTTGGTTCTGGAAGCTTTTTTCCTTCGGACCAGTGGTCAGTTAGTGATATCGAGAGATGTTACGCCAACAACGGATTCGGCTCACTCTTGCGCATATATAGCGCTATCACTTCTGACAGTTCCTGGCACACAGCCATCGACCTACGTTAGCCCTAGGGAGACTCTGATTAAGTCCTCCCTTTCCACAGCGAGTACAGATAAAGTCGTGCCAGCATGAACTCGTTCCGCAAGCAGAGGACACTGGCGATGATGACGGGATTCGAGCGGTACACGAAGAA
>Ga0210410_10004341_pt1 | contig 12455 bp, 10 predicted proteins | sample IncBWC4MmetaG_FD_161058 | JGI IMG/M metagenome (GOLD analysis project Ga0210410, IMG submission 161058) | Forest soil microbial communities from Barre Woods Harvard Forest LTER site, Petersham, Massachusetts, United States - Inc-BW-C-4-M | ecosystem: Environmental > Terrestrial > Soil >... | reverse complement strand
GGCGAATCTTCTTTGCGATCACTTCGATCGGATTGCGCACGAGGGCCTCGCGTACGAGTTCAATTTCCTCGTGTGTCCAGCGACGGTGTTCGGTTTGCTGCTGGATGCCGTGTCGTATCACGAAGCGCCAACAGGCGTCCCGGCGCTGCCCCGAGTGACGTTGCAGACGAACAACGAGTTGCTCAAGTTTCGTACCGCTGAGAACTTTCGCTTGTGCTGCTAGAGCGAATGCTTCCGAGCTCCAGCGTGCGGCATGGCCATGCTTCTGGTAAGCCTCCATGTTCGCCTCGCCTCGAGGATTCTCGAATCAGGATGTTTTCGCTTGCAATAGTCTCGGACTGTGGGCCCCAACTTGAGGGAACATCCCATCCGGTGGAGAGGTTCTTCGCAGCAGCAAAAAAGTCAAGTCTGTTCTCATTGTCAGATTGGTCTGAAAGCGCATCGGAGCCTACCCGTATGAATCCAATGAAAAGCGAGGTCAAACCCGCGGCATTCTCGCGAAGGGCGCAGCTGGGGTTCTTCCACAAGAGTTGAATTTGTTTGATCTTGCGTGGTCCACCCGCTCTGGGGGCGCGGGGAGTTGATGATCAATCCGCACTGTTATCGAGACGTATCATGTCCAGGTCACTTGCGTTTGTCGCAGGCTGGCACGAATACCAGTCTGTCATCCTTCAAAGCGGAATTGCAAGTGCGACAGGTTCGCAAGATGCGACATCAACTCAGCGCAGTTTGACACCAAGCCTTGAGAGCGAGGCTTACAAACCGCGAGTTGCTTCACGAGATTCAAATCTGGGAGCAGTCAGGCGACGATTCCTACGAAGGGCCCCGTCCTTGTCTGACACGTTCTCGCTCCCTGCGACTCCAAGCCGTAGGTGACTGGTCGAGATGCTGCTTGAAGAATCGATTGAAGTCCTGGACCCGGTCATATCCAAGATATGAGGCAACCGCGCTGATTTTAATGGGAGGATCAATACCCAGCATCCACTTCGCATACGTCAGACGCGCAGCGGCATGGCATTCGATCATCGTCTCCCCGTACTCCAAACGGAAGCCTCGTTGCAGGCTCCGCATTTCGATACCAAGCTCCCGGGCGACTGGGGCAATGCGCATCTTTACGTTGCCACGCGCTGCAACGATTAGATGACGCACGAGACGTGTCGGAGTGTCAAGCAAAAATGCTACTTCGTTGCGATGCTGTGAGGCACGCAGCTTGCGGATCTCCGCTATTATCTCGTTTTCGACCGGCGATAAGACGCGGCCCGGCGGCCCTTTCATATCAAACTCCGAGGAGTCAGGGCAGGGCAGCAGCGAGATGGCCAGAGCGGAGTGGTGATCTCCGGGTTGTGATAAAGCAAACACAGCCGGCGAAGGATGGCCTGTGCAACCGACAAACCAAATCCTGCCGACCGCGTTGTCGCCGAAGAACCGCAGCTTAATCGTCGTGTCATGGTGCCCGAACAGGACTGGAAATGCCAGATGCCGGATGTGCGACTTCAGCTCCATGAGACAGGAGCTGAGACTTCGGAGCACACGGGAACGGAGGGCCTGTTGCTTACTGGAAACAAGAGAGCTGAAGGCACCATTTTCGAACGCTTGCTTCCTGCCCGTCGCCAACCTCAACCGAAGTCGCTTTTTACCTAAACGTGTTCGGGATTCGAAACCCGGGAAGAGGAGGACAGCGTTGAGATCCGCGATCCCGATGGCAACGTGCCCTGGTTCGGACGGGGCCACCAGAAGCACCAGGATTCCCCGAGCGGCCGCGATGGACAACCGCAAGGTAATGCGGCAAGGCTACCAGAATTGTTCGGCAGTCGAATGATGATGCTGAGTCTCCGCGGTCAAAGGGCAGGCCCTTTTTGCCGCTCTTTCTGCATGACAGTAGATCGGATGTTTTCTCAATGTCTGTCGGGCGGGGAAAGAATGGGGACACGGCATTTCACAAAAGACGGTCCGGCACGTTGTCACGAAGACGGCCGCGAGCATGGACATTCCACGTCTCGCGCCACAGGATCTTCGGAGGTCTTGTGCATCGCCCGCCGTGATTCGCGAGGCGAGCTTGAGCAGGTCCAGTTTATCTTCGGGCATGTCTCCGAGCAAACCACAGAGCGCTACATTGGCTGCAAGCAACGATTTGAGAGAAGCGGAAAACGACAGACTTCGCATCGAACCTGGGTCAGATCCTACCCCAGCAGCTAGAAGCGTATGCGACTTTACGGCCACGCGGCTCGTATTCCATTTGTTGGTGAGTGATTGTGGCGATTATGCGTAAATCGACTCATGAATGGGTAAATTTCCGATCGGGCAGTAAGGTCTCTTGGACGGGGAATTGTCTCGGGACCATCGCTGCGGTACGCCACACCGCTCCGCACCAACAGCATCGCCAACCGCGTATTCCTGCGAGCGGAGCGCTGTCGATACGGCACTAGAGATTTGCCGACAACTGACGGACGATGTCGTGGGCTGAGTCTGATCGCTATTTCAAGGATGAAATGCTGGGTTGAATCCAGGCGAAAATGAAATCGCTGATATCAGGGAAGATTCGAGTCAACAGTCCCACCAATGGAGCAAGACCGAAACCGAGAACTTTGAACCAAAATTCCGGATCCAACGCTCCAGGCTTTGTGTTCGTGACGTAACTGAGGGTTGCGTCGCGATGCATCTCGGCGTAGACCTTGACGACGGCAATTCCTAAGGCGATGAATAAAATGATCAGGATTGCACTGAGGACCTGCCGCGGATCGAAGGGATACGCGGAGAGCGAGATAGTTGTGGCGAAGAAGAGAACCATAATTGTCGTGGCAAGAGTGCGAAGACGGCCAATGATGTTCTGAATGAATCCGAGGTAGGTCAGACACACAAATTCCTCTGCGTTGCGCACGTACTCTTCCTTAGCCGGGTTCGGCGTACTCGGCGTGGCCGCTTCTTTGTCCGCGCCTGGAGACACGATCAGAGATTGTTTCTCTTTCCGCCAGGCCGGGATCAGCAGCTGCGCCAGCAGAACGCCGCTTGCTTTCGCGACGCTCCGCTGAAATCTCTTGAACGCTGTAAGGTCACCGGCGTTGGGATCTCTGTAGGCGTCCTGATACCAACGCGCAAAACAGAACCCTGCTGCGCGCATGGCTTTCAGATCTGTGAGACAGTCCCGTGCCGATTGCACTATAGCGTCGGCATACTTGGGGTCTTTTTCGACCTCCTCCAGTGAAGCAATCGAGTGGTTCATGGATTCCAGCTGACGTGAAATCACCTTATACCGCACCTCAAGAACGTTGCCGCCCATCTTCCACACGTTGCTCCACGAAATGCCCTGCATGACGGCAAGTGTCCCACGCAAGGGCAGCCGATCCAGGAAGGTCAGAAGGTTCCGCAATTCTTGCCATAGTTCGCAAAGCCGCCAAGCCTCGGCAAGCTGCAGGCTGATGCAAGCGAGGAGCCAAAGCATCAGAATCAAGGCCTTCCGGTTTGGGCCCAAACCGCGCAGGAAAACGCCATCTCCGAAAGCCAAGCTCGCGAGAAGGAACAGCACAAAAGAGGCGGCAGTAATCCTCAGCGTCTTTTTGCCGAGTGGCATTCCGGCTTTTTCAATTGTTTTGGCGGCACCTTGTTGGCTGAACATTCGCAATAAGTCGTAGCACTTCTCCTCTTGTTCGCCGTTTTTGATCTTGATCTTGAGATCCCGCAACAACGGAAGACGCGGATGATCGGACCCGAAGAGGGCAAGCCCGTGCAGAGCCAACCAGAACCAGAAGTAAAGACCCACCAAGAGTGCAATCTGCGGAACGATCGGGGAGACACCGCTGCCCAGATTCATCGCGCGCCAATAGGTCAAAGCACCATCGGTCACGTCCAAGTTGTGTTCCCAAATCCAAACATGCAAGCCAAAGAAGGCGAGGACAGCGAGGAAAATGAGGGACACACGGAGATTCTGGAACCAATTCTCAATAAGAAAGTCCTTAATCCGCTTTCCCTGTCGTGGGGCCGAGAGCCGCCACACCGTCGCAGTTCTTCCAATGATCGAGAGCCACGCGATAACACAAACAATAAGCGCGGAGCCCAGGGCAGTTAGCGCGGAGCTGAGGGCAAGCCACGGCTGGGCACCAGTGTAGGCGGGCAAGAAAAATGCCCCGCAGCCCCATGCCGCCACGATTCCGATAAAAGCGAGGAGGGAGCTCCCAAAGAACACCAGCACCGTGTGACGCCAACCTCCTACGCTCGCAAAATGCGCCCGGAAGTTGGGCTTCGCGGTATATGACCCGTACCAGCAACACCACGCATGGAAGAGCGAGAACGCAATGAGAACGGCAAAGAATAGTTTCATACCTGGCGGCATCGTGAGAGTTGTCCCCGGCTCGTCTGGCTGAACCTGGGATGCGCCATGGTCAGAAGCCAATTGGGAATCATCGGTCAGTGAAGCGATGGGCCAGAAGCGGTTAACCCCGATGACGGTCAGCCAGGTAGCAGGCCCGGGATAACTGCAGCTCGGACCATTTGCATGGTCTTCACTGCAATTGTCCGGCGCCACCCAGTAAGGCGGCGAGTAGTCGGGAACAGGGTCTTTGTTGCAGACAACCTCCGGAACAAAAATGTCCAGCGGCTCTTCGTGCGCTAGGTGACACCGGCTCGCGTCAATAGTTCCGCCGTTAAGACTCCTGGAACTGAGCAGCACTCGAAAGGCGATGTACGTTCCTTCGGAGGTGTCCGAGCTGAATGCCCTGTCAGCAGCCGGGACCTCTTCGTGCTCGGTCCAGTCGCGCGCCAGAGGAAACAGAGGATAGTTTGTGAGCGTCATCGTTCCGTTCAGGCCGGTCGATCCGCGTTCCCGAATGAACAAAAGATCGGAAGTAAGAATCACAATTCGGCCGCTCGGATACATTCGGCGGAGAAAGTTGGCAAGGAAGAGCTGATCGAGAGGATTGCTGCCACGCAACAGGATGTAATGTGCGTGGAGATCGCGGAGAGCGGCCACGATCTCCAACAAGAAGGCCTCTTGTTCCAAGGGTGTCTGATTGCCGCCGTAGCTCCGAATCGAATCACGCACTTTGCCCGCCGGGTCGGCCAGGTCAGTGGGAAGGCTTCGCTGAGCGTCGGAGGGCTGCGAGCCGGCTTGCAAGCCAAAGATCGATTTCGTTTGATAGGCGCCTCGCAGCGCGGAAATATCTCTTGGGTAGTAAAGCTTTAAAGCATTCTCTGTACACGGCGCCGAGTCAGGGTGCCTCAGATGCATACCTGGGGTCGTATCTGTGCCGTAGGCTGTTTCGTCTTCTGAGAGAATCGCAAAGCTCTCATCGTCGCGGTTATCCCAGTTCATGTAAGTGCAAAACCGGGTAAGCATTTTCTTGTCGCTTTGCACGAAACTGTGAAAGGTCACCGTCTCATTGTCGTCTCGGAAGCCGGCCGCCCCTCCCTCGCTGCTTACGCTGCCACTGAAAACGTCGAGACTTTCTAACTCCGGATGGTCCCAAAGCAACTGCGTGAGAGAGGGCAAAGAGCCGGAAAACGTGGGCCCCAGAATCGCCAGTCTTTTTTTTCGCTCGGCCTTGTCGGGCACGAGCGCCTCAAACCAGGCCAGCGCGTTTTGGAATTGGCCCTTATGGATCCCATGTGTCGCGTCTTCGCCAACAACAAACACAACTAGTCCCCCGTCTGTCTCGGCAGGGTTACGAAAAAGAAAAATCCCGGGCTGTTGCTCGCTCTGTTCCTTTTTCCAATAGGCTTTCTCCTGGTCTGCGAGCAGCGCGTAAGACGTCGCTTCATCCTCCCAGGGAAGCCACGAACTATCGAAATCGTAGTGTTCATCCTGCGCGGCATCTTGGATGGCAGCGGCAAACTGGTCGAACAGCACAGCCTGGTGAGTGTGGAGGGGATCAGGCAAGGTAGCAATTACGAACCTGAGTTTTGAGGTTCTTTCCGCAATCTCCTCTGGAATTTCCTTCCCCGGAGGGAGGGATGTTCCGTAGCATCCCGGGGGCGCAATTGCTTTATCCGCGTTAAGGAAATCCTGAAACTGCTGCTCAATGCTCATGCATCCGGGTTTCAGTTCAGCACTCGTCGGTCTTGTGGACGTCAGGAGAGACTGCTTGGGAGAAGCCCCCCCTTCGGCCTGCCCACTGGTGCTCTGCTTTGACCCGAACTGCAGCGAGATCCCCACCACTGCCGCGATGGTAAGGAACGCTGCCGTGCCGATGGTTCCTTCCTTTTTCATAGTTGCTTCGAAACGGGTGACTCACGGTGAGAATCCGGGCCACCTTTTAGTAGGTAGTGGCGATTAAGCCCAAAACGTTGCGCCGTAAAATGCTGGTCGTTAACCGCAATTCCGCCGCTCCGGATTGCTTCTGCCTTCCAAACTCCGTTTGAGTGGTCACGGCGATCCCTGTTCTGCCCGACGCGAGGCGTCCCGCCAGGCAGGTGCGCCGCTCATTCGTGAACACCTGGTTTTCCCCATGACGGTATACCGGAAGTTGAGTGACAACAGGGAGATGCACGTTTCCAGAAACGCGCAGGTCGAGCGCAAATCCACATTCCGTGGGCATTGATCATCCTTCGCGACAGACGAATTCGCTGGCTCCTCGTCCATGAGAATAGACCTCTTCAAAATCGACGATGGAATGCAAAGGGGATTGTCGCATGAGGACGATTGTCAAGAATCTTCCTCTGGTCCTGGCGGCTGCGCCAAACCAGAATGCCAAAATCAGCGCCAAATCCGGACGCGGCGCCCAAACCCCCTGACAGACCATCCAAAGTGTCGCTTAATAACTGGAACGACGTTGAGGACAAATACGACTTCAAGCCGAATCCCGCCCAGCGGTCTTTTGCCGAACAGCTTTTGCACGCCGCCGTGAATGTGAACTGTTTCGTCAATAACTTGGCCAAGGGCATAAAGCCGCCAACCTGCGACGTGAAGCCTGCTGACTACGCGACCAAAGCGGCGGTGGTCAAATACGTCAAGAAATCCTTTGCCGAAGGAGCAGCGCTGATCAAGAGCAAGGGCGATGGCGGGATGAGCGACCTATGCATCGATCCGTTCGCCAACCAGCAGGACCGATTTTCCGACCTCGCCTGGGGCTTTATCGAGCATTCCGGCGAGCACTACGGACAGCTTGTGGTCTATTACCGCGCGGCCGGGATGGTGCCGCCGGAGTCGCGCCCGAAAAAATATCCGCGCGAAGCCGAAACCGAAAAAGCCGCACCACTCAATCCAAATAGCCACAAGCGGAGCCGGGTGCCCCGGTTGAAGACCCCGAGAAGATTTCTGCTCGGAGCTCTACTGCACCGGGAATCCAATTTGACTCGCCAGCGCCCGGAACCGAGGGTCGTTGCGGAGGTTATCGATTGCAGGGTCTGCCTTCAAGGCCCCCGGAAGCTCTGAGCTCCGTTCCTGGAATGCGCGGTTGAGATAGTCGAACGCCTTGTCTCTATCGTCCAGCCCGGCATAGATAGTTGCCATCGTATAGGGTGAATAGCCGGCGGTCGCGCTTAGCTTGCGCTCCAAATCGCGAAGGAGTTTTTGCGTCTCAGCCTTTTTGCCCGCAGCGAAAAAGGCGTGCGCCAGCCCCACAACGGGAGCAGGATCAGCGGATAGCGCGATTGCCTTCTGAAACTCGGAAATCGCGTCTAAATATTTTCCCGTGCCTTCGTAGCCAACGCCTAGGTTGTAGTGACTGTACCAATCGCCAGGGTCCAGGAGGAGCACTCTCTTGCTCGCGTCAATTAGGCTGGGGTAATCCCGCAGCGTATAGTAGACCCCCGCTTCGGCTGCAGCAGAGCCGTAACCGTAATCCAATTGATCAATCTTCGCGAGCTCTGCGAGGGCTTCATCGCGCCGGCCAAGCAAGGCGAGTAAATCGGCGCGATCTTCATGGGCGCAACTGTCCCTGGCGCCGGTAGCTTGACGGCGGAGCAGTTGAAGAACATTTCACAAGCATCCCGCAGCGCGTTGCACAAACTCGGATATGAAATCCAATGGATTCAGAGTTTCGTAACCGGAGACAAGATCTACTGCATCTATCGCGCTCCCAACGAGGACCTGATCAAGGAGCACGCCCGGCTGGGCGGCTTCCCCGCGAGTGTAATCTCAAAAATCACCACCACCATCGATCCGATAACCGCCGAAGACTAATGGTATAAAGGGCCTGAGAGCCCCCACACGGAGAGAGCAGGGGCCTTCAGGCCCCTGAATACAGCGGATCAAAAGCGGGCCTTTAGGCCCGGACCTTAATATCTGTAGCCCCATCAGCCGGGTACCCCACCCTCGGCGCGTCCTTGTTTTTTGCGCCTAGGGTGGGATGGCGCTCCCCTTAGCCTTGCCGGTCGCTCTGGATGCTTGAGCCCCGTTCGTTACCGACAGTCCAGGTTGATTCGATTTCGACGACGCCCGATTCTCTAGTGAGATAGTGCCGGAAACTCGACCATTGTAGCTCTTCAGGCCGGTTGATCAATCCGCGTGTGACCTCGAATTGCCTCCCGGAGGGGCGTTTTCTTTCGTGAACGCCTTGGCGGAGATTTATCACTCTCCGGGAATGCAGCTGATCGAACCAAGACCCGCGCTGGTCGCCAAGAACCCCAACGTGACCATCGTTGCTCAAGGCGAGAAACGGGCCAGCACATCGTCACTCAGTCCAAGGGTCGAGAACGGCGGCCGAGGAGAAATGCACTCGGCCGCTGTCTCTGCTGGCTGCCACTATGATCTTCCGGCTACCGAGGCGGCTTTGCCAATTTGACACTGCTTGGAAGGACCATGGGCAGGGACGCGATTGCGGTTTCCAATCCCGTTTTGGGGTCCACCAGGTAAAGACCCGGGTTGAGAACGAAATCGTTCGCATACAGTTTTCCGTCTCCGTTTACGGGGACAAATCCGCTGAGCAAGCCTAAACTTGTTCGATTAGCAAGTTGCGATGGTTGCTGGCATGACTTCGATGCTACAGAGTTACAGGGGGTTATTCAGCTTGTAGAGGGCCGCTTTGCATTCGGCAAGGTGTTTTGCGGCTTTTACAGGATCGCCAACATCAAACTGCGATGGGCTGATGACGCTTCGGTTCGGAATTACGCGCCAAGTGCCCAGGCTCTTTTCGTACCAGGAGGTGGCTTCTCTCCAATATGAAAGCTGTTCGCTGGAGTTGCTGGTCCTCCTTGCCCCGTGCATTGCTATGTCGCCCAAGCCGGAGTACGTGTCCGCCAATGTATACTGCGCCTGTAAATTGGGTGGATTGTTAGCCGCGGGTGGCTCGGAAACCCGCAACGCACGCATGTAAGCTTCACGGGCGTCATCAAACCGTCCGAGCCGCACGTAGGTCGCTCCGACTTTCGCGTCGGTTGCGGAGACGTTCAGGCGCGCATCAAGATTTTGATCGTCCAAGGCGGCAAGACTCTGATATAAGCTATAGGCTTCTTTATAGCTTTGCAGTGCTGTTGCCGGAGCTCCAATTTTGTTTAGGGCTTCAGCCTCTGCAACGCGGTGCTGTGCCAGCAGGCTTCGGAGGGCACCTCGTTTTGGATCAATAGATACCAGCTCTCTGTCTAACGCAATCGCCCGGCGGATCGTCGGCAGTCCGTCCTTGAATCTTCCCATCTTCACCAAAGTGTCGCCAACGTCATAGTAGGCACCGCTTAGGTCTGAGCGGGCCATCATGTCCTGAGGATCTCGCTCTGCGCGGCTTTTGAAAGTGGCCAATTCCAGATCAAAGTAGGCGAGTGCGGATTGGAAGCGGCCATCCATCTCGAGTGCAAGTCCGATGATCGAGGAGACTGCGGCAACAGTGCTTGGAAGTCGAGCATTGCCGCTCCGAGCACCAGCAGTGCGAAACATCTTCAGCGCAGAATTTAACTTACAAAGCCCCTCCGGTCTATTCCCATACTCGGCTTGTAGCCAGCCAATGCGCTCGCAAAACCCTGCAACTTCGTAAGCAAGAGAGGCATTGTCCGGATCATTCTTCAATAGTTCAGAGGCGATCGCAAGAGCTTTTTCGTAATCGCGTATCGCAGCATACGGCTCGCTCAGGCCTATACTGTTGAATCCGCCATTCGATTCGATAACTCCTAGCGCCATGTAGTCCCACGCCAATTCTGACTCGGCAGCCGTATTGTTTCCCTGTCTGGCCTCTGAAACTACAGTTGCTACGGCCAGCGCCTTCTTCGCATGTTCAACCGCACTGCTTACTTCCCCAGAGTCGGCTGCAGCGTTCGCGATGAGGCGGTGTATCCGAGCCAGCGAAACCGAGTCCCCTGCATTTGCCTGTTTCGTTCGTGCAAGTTTTTCACGAAGATTGAGTGATTTGTTATAGCTCTGCATCGCTGCAACCTCGTCACCCAAGGAAGAAAAAACGGCGTTAGGCTTGTCCTGTAAATCGCCCAAGCGCTCGTAGGCAGAGGCCACCTCGCGCTGCAGGCCGGGATCCTCGGTTGCCTCCCGAGCGAGACTGTCCAAATACTGCACGGCGCGGTCCACCAGCACCTTCCGAGCAGCGGTTGCGCCCGGGAGATTCTCAATGCTGTCGTGGATGTCAAAAAGCAGCGAATTCGCCAAGGTCCGAACGTCGTTGAAACGGTGTTCGGCTCGGGCGCGTGCCTCCCAGGCGACTTGATTCGCGCGAAGCGTTACCAAGGTGGCGGTCAACAAGGCGACAGCAACCAGGCCAGCAGCGATCGCACCAAATCGGTGACGATTTACAAACCTCGCAGTGCGATAACTGAAGCTGTCTCTGCGCGCCATCACCGGAAAGCTGTCGAGATAACGCCGCAGATCCTGCGCAAATTGCTCCACTGATGCGTATCGCCGTTGCGGTTCCTTGCGCAACGCCATTCCTACAATATTGTCCAGATCACCTTTGAGCCTTTTGCTCAGCTTCTTCGGTGAGCTTTGTCGAGCAGCGGCAATTTCATTCGGAGTTGTGGTCGACGATTCCGTTTTCTCAGGCTGGGCTCGATGAACTGCGGAACTGAGATTCTCTGGCTCCTCCTCGCAGGCTGCCCAGGAAAGCTCGGACGCCGTGCGGCCGGCTACTCGATACGGGCTGCGTCCGGTCAGCAGCTCATAGAGCACCACTCCGAGAGAGTAAATATCGCTGGTGATACTGATCGGTTGCGCCCTGATCTGTTCTGGGCTGGCGTATCCCGGGGTTAAGACCTGGAACGGCGCTAACGTGGGTTGATAGAGCTCGGAGCCAGCGTCCGCATCCAGAAGTTTGGCGATGCCGAAGTCCAACAGCTTAGCAGCGCCCTCGCCGGTCACAAGAATGTTGCCTGGCTTGATGTCGCGGTGGATAATCAGCCGCTGGTGTGCGTATTGAACGGCCGAGCAGACTTGGATGAAGAGTTCCAGCCGATCTCTGATAGAAAGCCTGTGTTCGTTGCAGTACTCGTCAATGGGCATCCCCTCTACCAGTTCCATAACGAAGTAAGGCAGGCCCTCTTCCGTCGCGCCGCCGTCAAGCATCCGTGCGATGTTGGGATGATCGAGACTCGACAGAATCTGCCGTTCAATTCGGAAGCGCTGCACCACGGCATGCGAATCCTGCCCGACGCGAATCAGCTTGATCCCGACTTGTTTGCAATACTGATCGTCAGCCCGAAAGGCGCGGTAAACCTCGCCCATGCCACCCGCTCCGATTAGTTGCACAATTTGATAGCAACCAATCCGCCGGCCGATGAATGAACTGCCCTCGCCGCATCCTGTGGAAGCCAGAATGAAGTCTGACACTCGAGAGTCAAGGAAATCAGTGCCAGTTTGCTTGTGAGAGGCGATTAGGGAAGCAAGCTCCCTTTGCAGATCGGGGTCCACCGAACCGATTTGGGCCAGATAAGCTGAGCGCTCCTCGGGCGCCAATTCCAGCGCCGCTAGCAGCTTCTCTTTAATTTCGTCCCATCGCTCAGTGAACATCGAAGTGACTCCCGATACTAGAGATCACTTATTGCAACTTAGGCCTGCAAGGGCACAAGCACAACTTGCAGACCTAACCCCGGGGGCCCGGCAGCCGCTTACCGGGACGCACTTTTCGCCCCCGTAAGGGTGGAAAATTCACTCATCTCTGCACGAGCCATCTCGCGATATAGCCAGGCACGGGCTACTGTCCATTCACGTTTGACCGTCGCCCGTGAAACGTTCAGAGCCTCGGAGCTCTCGTCAATCGACAGACCGCCGAAAAAGCGCATTTCGACGATTCTGGACTGCCTGGGATCTCTGGATGCAAGCCGATTCAGGGCTTCATCCAACACGATCAATTTGATGTCACGATCGCGCGAGGCTGCGTCTGCTGCTTCAAGGCTCACGGTCAGGCAGTTCGAACCGCGCTTTGCCGCACCATGTTTCCGCGCATAATCGACCAGTATTTGCCGCATGAGGTGCGATGCCACAGCCAAAAAATGAGTGCGATTGTCCATCCAGAGTGGCGCATTGCCTACGAGCCGCAGATACGCTTCGTGTACCAATCCGGTGGTTTGCAAGGTGTGATTATGGCGCTCGGCTC
>Ga0210410_10004339_pt1 | contig 12456 bp, 13 predicted proteins | sample IncBWC4MmetaG_FD_161058 | JGI IMG/M metagenome (GOLD analysis project Ga0210410, IMG submission 161058) | Forest soil microbial communities from Barre Woods Harvard Forest LTER site, Petersham, Massachusetts, United States - Inc-BW-C-4-M | ecosystem: Environmental > Terrestrial > Soil >... | reverse complement strand
TGCTGCTCGCCATCATGGGCGGCGCTTTCGGGGTGATCGTGGCCCAGTTCGGTGTCCGGGCACTGGTGGCACTCAGCCCATTGGAACTGCCGCGCCTGAACGCGATTCACGTCGACGGCGCCGCGTTCGCCTTCGCACTCGGCATTACCACGCTCATCGGCTTGGCAGTCGGGTTGATCCCAGCGCTGCACGCGGCTGGCAGCGACCTGCACATCGCCGTGCAGCAAAGCTCAGGGCGCACCGCCGGAGGTCAGCAACTGACGCGTCGCGTGCTCGTCGTCGCCGAGGTCGCGATTGCCCTCGTTCTGCTGGTGAGCGCCGGACTGCTCTTGCGCAGCCTGCAGCGCCTGTTCGCGATCGACCCCGGATTCGATGCATCGCACCTGCTCACTATGCAGGTTCAAGAATCCGGCCACCAATTCGACACAGACAGTGCTAAAGACCGGTTTTTCACCCAGGCCCTCGAAGCCGTGCGCCAGGTTCCTGGCGTAACTGCCGCCGCGTTCACCAGCCAATTGCCGCTGAGCGGCGATTTTGAATCCTACGGAATCCAGTTCGCGAGCGACGCGAACGACAACGCTGAGGCCGGAATTCGCTATGCCGTCAGCCCTGCCTACTTCGAAGCTATGCACGTTCCGCTCCGTCGAGGCCGCCTCCTGAATGAGCACGACGTAGCCAGCGCGCCAGGAGCAATCCTGATCAGCGAATCATTTGCCAAGCGCAAGTTCCCCGGTCAAGACCCGCTAGGGCAACGGGTGCACGTCGGTCCCGACATCGGCCGCGCCGACCGTCCCTGGGGCACCATTGTCGGAGTCGTGGGCGACGTGAAACAGGCGTCCCTGGCACTGGGCGAAACCGATGCGTTCTATACCTCGACGACGCAATGGTCCTGGGTTGACAACGTGCAATCGCTGGTGATTCGCACCCCCGGCGACGCGGCAGCCCTCGCCCCGGCCATCAGAAAGGCAATCTGGTCGGTGGACAAAGATCAACCCATCGTACGCGTCGCCACCATGGACAACCTGCTCGCCAAGTCCGAGGCTGAGCGCCATTTTGTGCTGATCTTGTTCGAGGCCTTTGGCCTGGTAGCCCTTCTCCTCGCGGCCACGGGACTGTATGGCGTCCTATCGGGCAGCGTAACCGAACGCACCCGCGAAATCGGAGTGCGCGCCGCCCTAGGCGCGACTCCAACCAACATCCTGGCCTTAGTAATTCGCCAGGGCATGACCCTGACGGCCGTAGGCGTCGCCATCGGATTTACCGGAGCAGTGGCCGCAAGCCAGGCCCTGATCACCTTGCTGTTCGGAGTGTCACGCCTCGATCCGATCACCTACGTGGGCGTGATCGCGCTGCTGGCGGGCGTCTCGCTGCTAGCCTGCTGCGTACCCGCCCGGCGCGCGGCGCAAGTCGATCCCGCGGTCACCCTGCGCGCGGAATAAGCTTCTTCAGCTGAGCAGTTTACTTGGCTCGTCCGTCGGACACGGCAACCGGACCGGCAATTGACCGAGCATGGCGGGCTCCACGCTTACGTCCGGTCCTGTTCGTCTTGCCCGCAATAGTGGACTTGTCCGCAACCGTTTCATACGCGTCCTACGCAACTCGCTCCGGTAGCCCAGCCTCTACTGCGTGTACACCGTCGAAAGTGACAAAGAAACACTTCACGCCGAGTTCTGGGAAGTTTGCGTTCACCAACCCAGCCGCACGCTGCAGCTCGCCCTGGTGATGATCCGCTTCGCGTGTTCGGTCACCGCCAAAATACACCAGACCGCCGTAGGTGGCGCAGTCGGAATGGCTCATCAGAAACACTTGCTTGGTCTGATGCAGTCGGATGGACATCCGCACCTGCTCCAGAATGAAGTCGCGCTCGAAGTCGTTACGCGGCGAGGCTAATGTCTTCGCCCCGCCAGCCACCACGATCATGTCCGGCCGTAAAATCTCCTGACGCTTGAGAAACTTGTAGGTCGCCAAGCGGATTCGTTGATCGAAACAGCACAACACCGCCGCATCCGCAACATAGGGCTCCGGCGGCGAATCAAAATGAAAGATCTTGTCCATGTAAGTTCTCACCCGTGCGCAGCGATTTTTGCCGCCCGCTTCCCTAACAACTTTGTCATCCCGAGCGTAGCATGACGATTGGCAACGCCAATTGTCATGCGGAGTCGAGGGACCTGGTGTTTCTCCCTGCGAACACAAGCCTCAAGGTCAGTCTGTTAAGCCAGGCTGGCGTGAATGCCCAGACTCCCGGCGGCCTTGCGGAGTCGCTTATCTTTCGTCCGCAGCATAGGCACAGGACGCACGGCCTGAAATACCCTTAGCGCAACAGCCGCTTCCACAGCAGCGCGATCACGAGAATGACAATGCCAATCACCATTCCGATGGCCCGTGCTCTATTCGCCTTCTCACTCATATTCTTTCATCTCGGCCGACGCATGCTACCGCTGTAGCGCATGTCGAATGCTCGGCCTTCGCCCGGCGGACCAGGGCGTCCGCCCCACTCAAGCCCTACGCAATCTAGGCTCCCCGCTTCGTTTTCAGCTCAGTCAACAACTGCTCGATGCGATCTTCTTTTTCGAGCGCGGCCAGGCGCTCTTCCATGTTGTCGGCGGCGATCTCGGATTTCGCCTGACTGAGCGCTACGCTGTGCGCAACTTTATCTTTCATGCGATCGAATGCGGCGGCGCTCGATCCGTTGCCGGCGGCTATCTTGGCGTCGCTGGCCTTGCCTACGGCTCGCGCCCGGCGATGCTGCGCGATCAGCAGATCGGCCTTGGCCTGGGCTTCGGTCAGTTTCTGCTCCAGTTGCCGCAATGCTGTTTTCAAATTATCCACCTGCGCTTTCTGATCGGTAATTTGCTGGGCAAATCCGTCAGTCAGCTCACGATAACTTTCCACGCGTTCGAGAGCGACGCGCGCCAGGTCGTCCTGCTTCTTGTCGACGGCTAGCTCAGCTTTGCGCATCCACTCGGCAACTTTGTCTTCGTTCTCCTTGCGCCTCTTTTCCAGCAGATGCTGATCGGCGATGGCGATCGCCACCTGCGTCTTCACCTGTAGAAGTTGGTTGTGCATGTCGAGGATGACCTGCTTGATCATCTTTTCCGGATGTTCGGCCCTGTCGACCAGGTCATTGAGGTTGGCCCGGACTAATGTCGAAACTCTCTCTAGTAGTGCCATGGTGAACTCCTTTGGGTCAGTCGTTAGTCGTTGGTCGTTAATTGTCGATCGTTGATCTTACGAGAACTCGCGCGAGTGATCGCGGCGCCGATTGCGATGCCCACGCCGATCCCTAGCGGCAGCCACGCGCTTCCGGTGCCGAGAGCGATCGAAAGAGCCGCGGCTAGTCCAGCTCCGAGCGCAATGCCGAGTCCGATTTGCATGGATGCCTTTTCTCTTTAGTCCGTTTCCGCCGGGGGACGGGCGCGGACGCCCGTCCTCGATCGTTCAGTTACTTCGCCGGACTGGGCGCTGGTGGAAGCACATCGGGCTTCGCCGGCTTGTCGCCGATGGTGCGCACTTTCGAGAACAGATCGGTCATGCTCATACCGGAAAGCGTTTCAAAAAGCGCCGGAACCTGCGCCGCCATCTTTGTGATATCGCCGGTGATCTTGTTCAATCCCGCGGCATCGCCGTTGCCGGTTGAGACCACGGTGATCTTGTCCACATTCGCCAGCGGACTGGCTAATGCTCTGACGATCTCCGGCAAACTGGTAAACAGTTTGTCGATCACCGCCGCCTGGTTGTATTCCTGATAAGCCTCGGCTTTGACGTTCATCGCTTTGGCTTCGGATTCGCCTTTCTTGAAAATGATCTCGGCTTCAGCCTCGCCCTGCGCCCGAATCGACGCTGCATGACCTTCCGCTTCGGCGGTCAGACGCTGCTTTTCGGCCGCAGCCAGAGTCTCGATGCGTTGACGCTCGACCTCCGCACCTTTCAGCACAGTCGCAATCAGTTCTTTTTCGCGACGATTGATTTCCGCTTCCTGCACTTTGACCTGCTGCTCTTTTTCGACCTGCTGTACCTTCACCTGCTCCGCCACAACTTGCTGCTGCATGATGTTGGTCTGAATGTCATACGCCTTGTCGGCTTGTGCCTGCTGCCGCTTGGTGACCTCGAGGTATTGGGCCTTCTTGACTTCGAGATCGCGCTGCGCCTCGGCCTGCTTCGCCATGGAAAGCGTTTCCGCCAGGACTCGCTCTTGATCGGCCTGCGCTTTGGCTACGGCGGATTCCCGCGTTGCCAGCGCGCGCCGGATAGCGGTATCGCGATCCGCTTCGGCGGCGGCAACGTCAGCGTCGCGCTTGATGCGCGCCACGTCTGGCCGGCCCATGTTGGTGATGTATTCATTCTTGTCGCGTACTTCTTTAATGGTGAATGAAATCACCTCGAGCCCCATCTTGGAAATGTCATCGGCGCACGTGGAACGCATACGGTCCGAGACCATTTCGGGTTGCTTCACGATTTCTTCCACCGTGAGTTGGCCGATGATGCCGCGCAGGTGGCCTTCCATCACCAGGCGGATCAGACCTTCGCGCTCCTGCGGAGTCTTGGTGAGAAATTGCTCCGAAGCCGTCAGGATCGATTCGGTGTCGGACTTTACTTTGATCTGTGCCACGGCTTCGACTGTGACCGCTACGCCTTGCTTGGTGTAGAGGTCCTGTTGCGGGGCAACGTCGAAGGACATCAGTTCCAGTGAAAGGCCGCGGCAGTTCTCGATCATGGGAAAAATAATCGTGCCGTGTCCTTTCACCACACGCGTGCCGCGGAAGCCGTATACCACCAGCGCTTCGTGCGGTCCCGCTTTCCGGTAGAGCTTTGCCAACATGCTCATCAGGAGCATGACGGCTAGAACCATCAGCCCCACAATTACCCAAATCTCTATTGCCATGCCAAACATAGTGCCTCCTCTTCAAATCTCTAAACCTACGAAAGGCTTCACCCACTAAGGACACGAAGGCTCACAAAGGAACCTGCGCTTTACCCTGACGGAACTTGAGCGCTTGCCCGGTTCAGGGTTATCGCGTCCAAATCTCGAACTATGCGTTCCGGCTCGCGGTGTCCCAGGAAAACTTCGCCGTCGGTCGTGTGGATCCGAACACCCCGGTTGCACCAGACATAGGCGCGGCGATTGCCGATGCCACGAATCCCGTAGCCTCGGAGCGGGTTCCATCTTTCCACGGTGTACTGCTCGATTTCTTCTCGCGGAATCGATCGCAAGCGGAAACCCAAGCTGCGAATTTCCACGCCGGCAGTGGTGAAGAGGTATTGGAATCCGGTCCAGACCTGGATTGCGATCACGGTGAAGAGCAGAAACAAAAGAGTGGCGGCGATGCGGACCGACGGAGCCGGTATTGCGATGGCGCCGGCCAACTGCGCCAGCAGAAACGGGATGAACACCAGACTCCAGGCTCGCGAGCCATGCGACTCTTCCGCGATCACCGTGGCAACCGGCAAACTGGCGCCGCGTTTCGTGCCGACGAAGATCGCAACCAGAGCGAGGATCGCAACCGGAACCAGGACGATCCAAAAATCTATTCCCATACGCTGACCATCCAGGTTGTACTGCACAACACCGCTATTTCCCGCGTAGGCGAAACCAAGCACCATGTAGAAGAAGCCGAGAAGCGACCAGGAGAACGCATCGGGAACGTGCGTCTTGTGGGCAACATAGGATATGACCGAGAAGACCACGACGATCAGTGCAGTCAGGCCCAGGACGAGGTAAAAAGCGCGTTCACGCGGCATCCAGCCGTTCGGTCGCCCATTGATGTCGAAGTGGGTCGCCATTCGGAGCGGGAGGTGGTCCCAGGCCAACCAGAAGCGCAGTGCTGTCATGGGTAGCGCCACCCACATCAAATAAATGAACGCCTGAAACCTGCGGTTCATCGAACTAAACTCCTGCGAGCTTCGCTCCGCTGCCCGACGAGGCATCCGGGCGACGTGAGCGTCGCTACCTCAGTGTTCGGCGGGCGGTTGCTCTCCCGTCATTTCGGTCCATAGACGCACGTACGCTATTCCTTTTTCGTACCGGGTCACGATTACCTCGCTTCCCTTGGCGATGGCGGCGTTATCTTCGGCACGCGCTCCGCAGGTTTTGCGGGTTCCCGCTTGCGAATAAATGATTTCTCCCGTCCCGCCCGGGCGGATCGGAACGGAGGTCCGTCCCAGCACGCCCGTCATCTCGTAGTCGGCGGGATCGAGATTCTCCTCCTCGGACATCAGCACTTTGCTGAGAAACAGATAGATGACTCCCGCTCCGGTCAGGCCGCTGAGCAGCGCGATCGCGAGACCCATGGCGAACCACATCGTCCAGAAGCGGGTGAGCAGATAGCCGGTTCCGCCGAACCATGCCAGGAACGCGGCCAGGCTCACGAAGTTGAAGAGCGAGATGTGGCCGGCTTGTCCGCGCGGCCCGCCCCCGCTCGGTGCTGGACCATGCGTGATGGGTCCGTGCATCGCATGTGGCAAATGAGGCAGATGCAGGTGCCAACGCATGCCCCCGGCGAAAAATGAAAGCAAGCTGAAAGCCAGTCCCACGGCAAAGCAAACGAGATAGAAATTCTCCCAGGTCATTGCGCGCACCTCCCACCGCTCACACGATTGGCTGCAACCCGCCCCGTTTGCGGCTTCAATGCTTCCAGCAAACGGTCCGCGAGGCCGGGCGTATCGAGTATTGCGCCCAACAGGATGAAACAGTGCCGGGTGTCTTTTTCGCGTGCGGCCTTGATCATGACTTCACTCACTTCGGGATCGCTGGCAAAACGCTCCGAGCCCTGCAACAACCAAACATCCAGCTTCCCTTCCGTGGTACGCAGGTCGGAAACCAGTTCAGTGTGATAGCCCACGGGATCGTCGACCAGAAATCCGGGATGGACTTTGAAGAACTTCGCCAGCAGCGTGCGGGTCGATTGCGTCATGTGGGGACGAGTTCCGCTTTCGATTTGCGACAGGTACGACTGGCTGATGGTCTTGCCCAGTTGTTTGCGGATGGCACGCACCAGTTCGAGCTGGGTCAGGGGACGGTCCAGACCGCGCAGCGAGCCTTCCACTTCGCGAAGGTAGCGAATTTTCTCGCCCAGAGTCATATCATCTATCGCTATATGTATATTGCAATATGTGATTTTTGTCAAGAGATGGATTTGGCGTGTTTACATGCGCTTGGGAGTCTGTGGATCTGCCTGCAGATTAGATTGCCTTAGAGGCCGGCTTCGATGCGGGAGCGCGGGTCGAGAAAATCGCGCAGGGCGTCGCCGATGAAGTTGAACGATAGCACGGCCAGCATCACCGCCAATGCGGGGAAGATTACGATGTGAGGCGCGTCGAACAGGTGGGCGCGGCCATCGTTGAGCATCGCTCCCCAACTTGCAGTTGGAGGCGGAACGCCGAGACCCAGGAAGCTCATGGTGGCTTCGGCGAGGATGGCGCCGGCCATGCCGATGGCGGCTTGCACGATGATTGGCTGAATGATGTTCGGCAGGATGTGGCGGACGATCACACGCAGATCGCTGGCGCCGAGGGCGCGGGCGGCTTCGACGAATTCGCGCTCGCGGGCAGCAAGCACCTGGGCGCGAACCAGGCGAGCGTAGCCGACCCAGCCTCCGAGAGAGAGCGCGAGCACCAGATTGAATATTCCCGGTCCGCGGAACGCTACGAACGCGATGGCCAGCAGAATTCCAGGGAAAGAGAGGAAGGCGTTCATCACGACCACGTTGACGAAGCGATCGACGCGGCCTCCGTAGTAGCCGGCAATTGATCCCACGATGAGCCCGAGGGCCAGCGAGGCCGCAACTACACAGCTGCCGACCAGCATGGAAATGCGCGAGCCGTAGATGAGGCGGGAAAGAATGTCACGACCGAGCTCGTCTGTGCCGCACCAGTGAGTTGACGAGGGTCCAGCGAGACGGGTTGCCAGATCGATGTGGGCCGGATCTTGCGGCGAGACCCATGGGGCGAACACGGCGCATAGTGCGAATATGGCAACCAACACGATTCCGATTGCGGCCAGGGGATTACCACGTGCGGCACGACGAAACGAAATCGCGGTCGTGGACATGATCGAATATTAAATCGCGCCGCGGTCTTGTGGCCGCTCGAAAAATGTGTTCTGATTGCTTGAGACAATCGCTGCGGGCCAACCCGCATGCGTCCCCTAAACCAGCACCTCTAGCTTACATTCTGAGGAGAAAAATCATGAACAAAGTCTCGTATATTCCCAAAGACTACAACTCAGTCACACCGTACCTGGTCATCAAGGGTGCAGCTCAAGCCATTGAGTATTACAAGAAAGTCTTCGGAGCGACCGAAACCGTTCGCATGAATGGCCCGGACGGCAAGGTTGGTCACGCCGAGTTGAAGATTGGCAACTCACACATCATGCTGGCCGATGAAAATCCAAGCATGGGGCCGGGACACGCCAGCGCCGCCACCGTCGGCGGAAGCCCGGTGAGCCTGTATGTATACCTTCCCGACGTCGATGGCGTGGTTAAGAGCGCGGCGGCGGAGGGAGCGAAAATCCTGAAACCGGTGCAGGATCAGTTTTATGGAGACCGAAATGGTTTCATTCAAGATCCGTTTGGACATCTGTGGGGCATCGCCACGCATGTGGAAGATGTATCGCCGCAAGAGATGAAAGAACGGATGAAGAAAATGATGCCAGCGGCATAGCCTGATTCAATAAAGAGGCGGGGCAACCATGCCCCGCCTTGGAAATTCGACGGCTTCCTCCATCTCGTTCGCAATAGTTGACTGACGAACTCAAAATCTCTCCATTGCCTCAATGAGTCGGTCAGAAACTTTACTGTGAGATACCTGAGCTGATCACCAGGCAGACCAACCAGCAGGTCCCTCCGCTCCGCATTGCGATTGGTAGTGCCAATCGCAAGTCTCGGGTCGGGAAGACAAAGTTTTGATGCTTTATTTTTTCTCACTGCCTTATCCTCGGATTCGCCACCGAGTACAGCAAGTCGGTCAGGAAATTCACTGCGATGTAGGTTAGGCCGATCGCGAGGATGCATCCCTGCACGAGGTAGTAATCGCGGTTGCCGATGGCTTGGATGGTCAGGCGGCCGATGCCGGGCCAGGAGAAGATGGTTTCGGTGACGATGGCGCCGGCCAGCAGGGCGCCGAATTGCAGGCCTAGCACAGTGATTACCGGGATCATCGCGTTACGCAGGGCGTGGCGATAGACTACCGTGCGCTCCGGCAATCCTTTGGCGCGGGCGGTGCGAATGTAGTCCTGGCCTAGTTCTTCCAGCATGGAGGTGCGGACCATGCGGGTGAGAATCGCCGCTAATGCTCCGCCCATGGTGATGGCTGGTAGAACCAGATGTGCTAGCGTGCCTGAGCCTGAGACTGGCAGCAGTCCCAGCTTGATGGCGAAAAACAAAATCAGGATTGGACCCAGGGCGAAGTTTGGGAATGACAGTCCGAAGAGGCTGATCACGCTCAGCAGGCGGTCGTCCCATTGGTTGCGCCTTTGGGCGGAGCGGACTCCGGCTGGAATCGAGAGCAGAATGGCTACCAGCAGCGCCGCCAAAGTTAACTGGAGAGTGTATGGATAACGCTGGGCGATGAGCTTGCCCACGTTCTGATTGAAACGCAGCGACGGTCCGAGATCGCCGTGGAGCACGCCTTTCCAGTAATTAAGATATTGCCGGCCCAGTGGGACGTCGAGGCCGTAGGCGTGGCGCGTGGCTTGGATATCGGTGGCTGGCGCACCTTCTCCCAACATCTGCAAGACAGGATCGCCGGGAACCAGGTGAATGAGAAGGAATACCAGAGAGACCACGAGCCAGACGACCGGTAGCGTGTACAGCACGCGGTGGGCAAGGTAGCGGAGCATTTAGTCGTTGGTCGTTCGTCGTTGGTCGTTGGTCGTCACGGTTGTTGTGAGATCGCCCGGCGTGCCCAACCGGTTGTCAGTTTCGGTTGTCAGTCTCCTGCCTTGCCGACTGGAGCCGGTTGCAGCTTCTCGACTTGAACTTTGGCAATGCGGTGGCCTTCCATTTCTTCGACGGTGAAGCGGTGACCTTCGTAGTCGAAAACATCGCCGACGCGGGGAATTTTCTGCAAGCGGGCCAGCACAAATCCCGCCAGCGTTTCGAAACCTCCGTCGCGCGGCAGCGCCAACTGATATTGCGATTCGAGATCACGAATTCCGAACGAACCTTCAAGGACGAGCGCAAGCTTGCCTTCGAGCACCGGTTGCTCCGGTGGAGGAACGTCGAACTCATCTTCAATCTCGCCCACCAGCTGTTCCAGAATGTCCTCGACGGTAATCACGCCAGCGGTTGATCCGAACTCGTCCACGACTACCGCCAGGTGCCGTTTGCGATCCTTGAATTCTTCCAGCAGTTCGGTGAGGACCTTGGTCTCGGGGACGACCAGGACATCATGCATGATCTGGCTAATTCGCATGGCCGAGGTTCTGGCGGCGAGCGGTTGGGTAAGACGAAGACGAGTCCAGCGCATCAGATCCTTGGAATAGAGGACTCCGATGATGTGCTCGGGGCCGCGCTGTGGGTCGTAGACCGGAATGCGGGAATGCTGCTCTTCGACTACGCGCGCCAGCGCCTCGTCGAGCGAGAGGTCGCCGGGAAGCGAGAAGATATCCGGCCGCGGCACCATGACCTCACGCACCGTGATGCTCTCCAGTTCGAGAGCGTGGTGAATCATCTCTTCCTGGAAATGAGGAATCTGGCCGAGCTGGCGACTGGCGGTAACGATGAGCTTGAGTTCGTCCGGCGAATGGATTGGCCCCTGGCGGATCTTGTGTGAACCAAAAATACGCAGCACTGAGCCTGCTGCCGCGCTCATCCCGAAAATAAAGGGTCGGGTCAGCGTTAGGAAAACCTCCATCGGGGCAGCGACGGTTAGCGCCACCTGTTCCCCGCGCTGTAGCGCCAGCGACTTTGGAACCAGCTCGCCCAGGATTACGTGCAGACAGGTGATCAGCACGAATGCGATCCCGATGGCAATTCCGTGGGCGTAGAGGTTGGCATGAGGAATCTGGCCGAGAAGGTCTTCCACCACGTGCGCCAGCAGAGGTTCGCCAACCCAGCCCAGGGTGAGGCTTACTACTGTGATTCCCAGCTGGACGCCGTTGACCACCTCATCGAGATTACGGTGCAGCTTCTGGACGATGCGGGCGCCGATACGGCGGGCTTCAATGAGCTGTTGGATGCGGGTTTCGCGAATGCTTACCAGGGCGAATTCGGCCGCAGCAAAGAACGCGTTGGCTGCGACCAGGAGCAGAATCAAAAACACCCGGATCAGCACAAAGGCGATCATGGATAGGTAATTCTAACATTTCAAAGGGAGTACCGCATTCCCTGTAGAGACAAAGCGTTGTAAGATAGGCTGTAGGTTGGGACGCGAGGTTGGTCGCTGGATCTCCACTGCTGGTCCGCAGAATTTTGATCGCAGATCTTTGCTTTCATTTCCAAGGTTCTCCGGTCTAATGCATCGGTGGGCAGCACGGGCGTGGACTGCCCGCGCCTACATAAGCAAGGAACAAAACCCTGGCTACCTTCGTAATACCTGATACGGCTGAAGAAACTGTTCGAGTCATAGGAGGCGGATGTGAACGGCAACGGCAATGGTAAAAAGAAGCGTCGCAAACGAATCATAATCGTCGGCATCGTGGTAGCGGTTCTATTGGTGTTTGCGGGCGCACTCTATGCGTTCACGCGCGGCGGCACCAAGATTGATCCCTCCAAGCTGGCGAAGGTGGAGAAGGGCGATCTGGCCAAGAGCGTAGTGGCGACGGGCAAGGTCACTCCCATTACGAAGGTCGAGGTCAAGTCCAAAGCCAGCGGGATCGTAAAAAAACTCCTCGTGGAATACGGCGACATGGTGAAGAAGGGTCAACTCTTGGCGCAATTGGATAAGATCGAGATCGAAGCCCAGGTTGACCAGTCGCGCGCCGCGATGCAGGCAGCCCAGGCCAACTACGCCAGTTCCCAAGCCGACTACGAGCGCGCCCAAGTCGACGCCGAAGGTCCCGACGTGCCTCTGCTGAAGCGCGCTTACGATCGCGCCACTGGCATGGCGAAGGATGGTGTAGTATCCGAATCGGCTCTTGATGACGCACAGAAAAACTACCAGATGGCGCTGAACAAGCAAAACGTCTCCAAAGCGCAAGTCACAGTTTTGAAAGCGAAGATCGCGCAGGCCCAAGCAGAGATGGTGCGAGATCAGGCGAATCTGAAACAGCTGGAAGAGCAGCTTAGCTATACCGATATTGTTTCCCCGATCGATGGCATCGTGCTCTCGCGCGACGTCGAAATGGGCGACGCGGTCAGCTCCATCCTCGTGCTGGGATCCTCCGCAACCTTGGTGATGACGTTGGGCGACACCAGCGAAGTTTACGTAAAGGGCAAGGTGGATGAGAGTGATATCGGCAAGGTCTACCTGGGCCAGCCGGCGCGGATCAAAGTGGAATCCTTCAAGGACAAAACGTTC
>Ga0210410_10004338_pt1 | contig 12456 bp, 18 predicted proteins | sample IncBWC4MmetaG_FD_161058 | JGI IMG/M metagenome (GOLD analysis project Ga0210410, IMG submission 161058) | Forest soil microbial communities from Barre Woods Harvard Forest LTER site, Petersham, Massachusetts, United States - Inc-BW-C-4-M | ecosystem: Environmental > Terrestrial > Soil >... | reverse complement strand
AATACCGACTAGTTTGACGCCGAGCTGTCCGAATCCGTATCTTATCGATACTGCTGTGAGGACGGTCAGGCATCATCTCCCTGAGGCGAAGATATCAATATACGCCGATGGGCTGAGAGACGATGTCGACCGGAAGACGATGGTGACTTACTCAGGTTACTGTACTGAGTTGATGGGACGATACGATAACGCTCAGGTCACAGTGTTTATGGAGTCGGTGAATCAAGTCGGGATGCTTGAGTACTGGCTGAAGACAGTTACGACGCCATTAGTCCTCTATCTCGAACACGACTTCGAGGTCATGAAAGACGAGATCGAGTGGGATAGTATTGCTGAGAAGATTCTGGACGGTACATATAACTATATCAAGCTATCCGGCATGCACCGAATCCCGCCCGAGCACGAACATCTAATGCATGCGAGGAAGAGATACGGCCCCGGGGATCATAGGGACTTCTGTGTCATTGAGACGACTCAGTTTAGCACGTGGCCCCACGTAGCGTCGGTTCATTGGTATAAGAGGATGTATGATACTTACCTCTCGGATCGTCGCGGCCAGATGATCGAGCCGATGCTTTATTCGGTGTTTTGCTCAGCGCCGTGGACGAATGGTCGTATGGCGATATATAACCCGACTCAACACGCGATGATGCGGGTCCAGCATCTTGATGGAGCGCGATGGCTACCCTCTGCGATCTCGGCCTGAAGTACGGTACGGACAAATCACCTCTGTTCGGCGGAGGGGATGGACATTATTATACTCCTTGGTACGAAAAAGAGTTCGGTGAGAATCGTAAGCAGGTGAGACGCGTGTTCGAGCTCGGGATCAACGACGGTGCTTCACTGAAAATGTGGGAGGAGTATTTTCCGAATGCTGACATATATGCGGCTGATATTCACATTCCTGGCCTTATTACTCGTGGTCGTATCTGGTCTCATTTTGTGGATCAACGAGATGCGTCGTCCCTAATGGAACTTCGCGACTGGCTCCCGAAAGGATTCGATCTCATGATCGATGATGGGTCGCATGATCCTGAGGATCAGATTCTAACAGCGAATATTCTGGCGGACCGACTAGCCCCGGGTGGGTACTACGTGATTGAGGATGTTCAGCCGCCGACGATGAATTGGTTAAAGGTGTATGATGGGATATTATGGCCCTGGGAGACAACGATCTGGGAGCTGGGACCGAAGCCCGACGACAGACTTATAGTGATCGAGAGGCCGTTATGAGTACGATACTTGTTACTGGAGTGGCGGGATTCATTGGTTCCCATGTGGCGGATGAGCTACTGCGAAAGGGGCATACTATCGTAGGTGTCGATGACCTTTCAGGCGGATTCAGAGATAACGTGCCTGATGGAGTACGGTTTATTCAGGATACGATCACTAACAATGAAGTTGGGCAGATAGATAACCTGTTTCGGCATTTCCAGTTTGATCACGTGTTTCACTTGGCGGCTTATGCTGCTGAGGGCTTAAGTCACTTCATCCGACATTTCAACTACACCAATAATTTACTTGGATCGATCAACTTGATCAACGCCGCAGTGAACCACGGGGTGAAATCATTCATCTTTACCTCATCGATGGCGGTCTACGGGTCGCAGCAGACACCGTTCACTGAGGATATGCGCCCTGAGCCGGAGGATCCGTACGGGATTGCCAAAGCAGCGGTCGAGCGCGAACTGAAGATCGCTCATGATATGTTCGGGCTCGACTACTGCATCTTCCGCCCGCATAATGTTTACGGAGAGAGACAGAACATAGGCGATCGCTATCGCAACGTGATCGGTATCTTCATGAACCAGATCATGCGTGGGGAACCGATGACGGTGTTTGGTGATGGCGAGCAGGTCCGAGCGTTCAGTTATATCAGCGATATCGCTCCGGTGATAGCGAGAGCGATCGAGACGCCGGGGTGTTACGGTAAGATATTTAATATCGGTGGGGAGCAACAAGTTTCGATTAATTCACTTGCCAGCGAAGTCGCTTTCTGGATGAAGGCTGAGGGGCATCCAGTAGTTCATTTACCTCCCCGAGTTGAGGTCAAAACTGCGTTCAGCGACCACTCTGCTCGGCGCCGAGTCTTTGGTGACTATACACCGATACCGCTTGCGATCGGACTGCAATGCATGGCTCAATGGGCTAAGGTCGTAGGACCAAGAGAGACCAAACAATTCACCGAGATCGAAATAAAAAAGAATATACCGAGTAAATGGCTATGAACTGCAACGTCTGCAAATCCCCTTGGGGACAATGCCTATGTCGATGGGATCAGATCGTGGATAAAGAGACGAGGGAGAATGAGTTTCCTTTCAGGCATCGAGTTAAGCTAGTCGTTCTAGGCCATTACGAGGATATCAACGCCGGCTTCCGTGAGTCAGTTGAACAATGGGAACTCGGATTAGCCAAGATTCTAATCCGGGATGGACGGAGGATACCGGAGGAGATACCCGGGTGGACGGTCATTGACGGACCTCAGCCGTTCAGTTATTCTCGCAATGTCAATCTGGGATGGACGGTCACGGGAAACGCTGATGTCATCCTCTGTGGCGATGATATTAGATTTGATGGACCGTTCGTAAAGACTCTTCAGGAGGCAGTGTACAGTGATCCAACAGTGGGCGTATCAACCGTTCAACTCCACGGGAACTCCCCTTTCGTATGTGGATATTGGAAACGATCGGTCCTTGATGCTGTGGGGAAGATGGACGAGAATTTCACTGGCTACGGCTACGACGACAACGATTTCTGTCGGCGGATGGAACTGGCTGGATTCCATACTCTTCCCGTAGAGATCCCGTGCCAACATGGAGGCGCCGCGACCTTCTTCCGAAGACAAGCCGAGGGCGGGACGAATGTGCAGGAGAGTTGTGATCGGAATCGGGCGTTGTTCAATAAGAAATGGGGGACGGATTTGAAATGAGAGAACAACAGCGAATCAATGAACTTCGTTTTGGAATAGAGCGAATTATTGAAAAAACAAAGTACGATGAATATGGAGAGTTTGAAGATATTCGAAACAGGATCATAGCGCTTGCTCAGGAAATTTTGCAGGAAGACGATAGGTTAAAATGAAAGAAGTCGTCATCGTCCCAACCTATGATCGTTCCGAATTCCTGTACGTATGTCTTGAGGCGATCCGCGTCGCCGAGCCCACAATACCGATCCACGTCTTCCCCGATCGTGGAACCGACGAGTCCGAGGTTACGAGTAAATTCGAGGGTGTGACTGAGCATAAGACATTGCAGCATTCGTATCATGGCAATTCATTCAACATGCTAGAGGCATTGAAATGGGCGTATCAGCAAAACGAAAGGTGGGATCGAATCTGGATCATCGAAGACGATGCAATCATCGATTCGACTGCGTTCTCTTGGGGAAGGGAAGCACTGTTAAGATACCCGGACAGCTTCGCCGCCTGTTTATGGATGTATTCTCCAGACGCGCTAATCAGCGACGGACCGGACTTGCGCATCCCGTGGTACTTATCTGTCGGCACTGTCCTACCACGGAGTTCAGTGTTCTCTATAGTCCAACACGCAAGGATTGAGTATTATTCAGCGATGAAGTCCTATCTTGATCAAGCTTATCCCGGGTCTAATCGTCGTGGCAGTCAACACTATGAGCAAGACGGGTTGATCCTTCGTGTCATGGAGAGCGAATCGAAGCGAGCCGTATGGCCCCGGCGCCCACGAGCCACCCACTGCGGCTGGGCAGGGTACCACATGGGTAAAGAACGTGCTCAGGGATCGTTGCAGGAGAGAGTCGCTGTTGTCAAGCTCGCGCTGAAGAATCCGTCGTTGCTGACTCGTCTGATGGCAGGAGGCCGGGTACCCCAGTTCCGTCATTGTGAGGGGTGTGATAAGCCGTTAGCGGCTGAGGACAAGGAGTCGGGGATCGTTTGTGTCGATTGTTTCCACCGGGATCGACCGGGGCTTGAAATTACGTCGAGTTCGCATTACTATGTTAATCAAGGAAAGACAATAGATAATTTAATGCTATGAAAAACATTGAACAATTGTTATTTATCTTACTAGTGGCCTTATTGTTAGCAATATGGAGTTTATCTATAAAAGAATAGAACGATAGGAGAAACAAATGAAAGAAACAATTGAAGTGGACACAGGATTCACATCATCTAGCAATCTTGTTGCGGTGCGAATCTACGCTACTGATCTAGTGGTTCTTGCGAAAGCTATGCGCGGCCACGAATACTTGGACCTGTGCATTACCGACGGCGTTCGACGAATCGCCAATATTGAAATGCTCATTAAAGTGGAACAGCCGGGGCAACTATGCGATGCTGCTTGCAATCTGGACTAATAATCGGCAGAATGAACTAAGTTTCATCTCGGTAATCATCCCTCTGAGCCGCCACAACCAGCTTCCGAGTGACGAGCGCGAGGAAGACGTAGGGGCAGAACGTGTTCATCCACTGGCCCAGGTCGATCAACATATCCCCAACGCTTCCCCAGTAGGCGTGGAAATCGAATATGTCCCCGAGGGGATTTAGATGAGTCTCACTGGTCATCAGGATATGACCTGAGTCATCGAATCCATCCGGCATAAGCTTCACTGCTGCCGAGTCTCTCATCAGGACCGGGAACTGATCATGGTTCGCCCAGAGGACGAGTTGGTTCGATAAGGTACCAACAGCAATGAATGGGTATGGGGCCAAGAGAATCCACAACAGAGACACGCGTAGGAGATAGACGAGGCGACGCGCAAGACGGCTCATGTTAAGGGTTCAGAAAGTCTCGTATTTACTTGGTTCCTTTGAATATAGCGAGCGCGGCCATGATCAACGGTTCCCCAACGTCCTTATGCCCATAGATCCAGCAGAGAACGCCGACGCCGAGGAGGAAAGTCGCGTGGATGTCGCTCGGGATCGCACCGACGATCGTGAAGAATTTTTGTAAATTATCCAGATTCATAGATGTCCTCCCAATACTAGACCTATGCCGACTCCGATGCCGACCGCTTTTAGCGTTGATACCGTACGATGCCAGAAGGATTTCGGCTTCTTGTACGCCGCGATCTCATTATCCTTCTGCTCAATTATTTTCTCATCCGCTGCGCGAGCCACTTGACAAGCGCCGAGCGCCGTGCGATCCTGTGTACACTGATTCAGCTCCTGGTATAGTGCGAGCGCGTCCACTTGAACGAAGCCGGCTTGGGGTGATGCTGTAGCGTGTAATGGCAACGTGGAGACATCGGGGATTGCGGTGATAGCTTGCTCCGGTGTCTTCACGGTTGTCGCCCGTTTCTTCAACGCCGCAATAGTCTGAGCCGCCGCAGCATCTGAGGTCGCAATTTGCGTCCTCAAAGTCGCGATATTGGCTTCGGCTACCTTGGCCACCTGCTCAGCCTGAAGACGAGCATCGTGCTCCAACAGCCAACTCCGAAACGCAATGATCCCCACAGCGATGATCACGACGTAGAAGATATGAGTCTTAAGATACTGGATCATAATAGGTAATTGTGATCGGGTCGAGTGAGGTCTTCAGGAGCGTCATCAACTGGTCGAACGCGATCTGGGACCGATAGATCTGATCCGTCCCTTTCGTCTCGCCGACTAACGTGCAACCCTCGGTATCCTTGGGAAAATTACCAACATGGATCCTGATCTCTGACCGCCCCGGCACATCCTGCACTTCCGGAGTAACGTACCCAAGATGTGGTGAGGGGGTCAGCACGACTGGATAAGGCCCACCAGCATCAACGCACGGATGACCTTGATGATACGGATTCAGTCTCGATGGCTCCAGAGTGAAGCATTCCAGTTGACCATCAACGTATAGCTCACCGATGATCGACTTCGACGATTCCGTCTTCCGTTTGACTTCGAGTATCATTACCCACCATGTTTCCCAATTACATGGATACCAAAGAACGTTGTAACTATCCCCCATGCACCGATCAGCCGGTTCTTCCATTTGTTCAGATCATCGATCCGAACATTCAATTCTTTCGCCGTATCATCAATCTTCTCGTCTAGATCCTCGATCTTTATAGCGTGTTGAGTGAGCAGGGACGGCTGTCCTGGATCCGGGCGCAGCATCGTCTCGACTCTTGTCATTTTTTCCAGCAGAAGATCCAACTTCTCATCGGACATGGCCAGATTCCCTCGGTCCCTATTATTTACAGTCTTAACAGAGTACTTTTGCTACGATCGTCGGGGATGATCCGCCCGAGACACCGGAGATAACGAAGCGAACGAAACGGTCGCGCAGGTCTACTGCGGTGTAGCTCTTCGTTCCTGCGGCAGCGGTAAAATTGAGATTCGTCCCGGCGCCGGCGTCTACGTACTCACTATCGATATTATTCATCGCTTTCTGGACCGCTACAGTCGCTGTCGGCGTTCCGCCAGAGAGAGTCACTTCGAACGTTATCGTCTGAGCGTTATTGGCTCCGGTGTTCGCTTGCAGGGCAGTAGGCATCGAGGTCACATTGACGAGCGTCTCACCGACTTCGGGTACGAGAGCCTGGACCTGACCGGTCGCTGCTACGGAGACGATCTCGCCGAATCCGGAGGTCGTGTATTGTATGGTGCCGATACCGGTCGTCGCATTCACGGAGACAGCGGTGATCTTCGTCTGGGCCCCGGTCACATTGAAATTCGTGTTATCGCAGAGGACGTTTATTAGCTGGTTAACAACGGGCACGTTCCCGGACTTCACAGCGATCGTGACGGTCGCGGTCGTAGCGGTCCTCGCAACGTTCGTGATCGTGTACAACCCGGTCGCGGCACCGTAATCGAACGTACCGAGGAGGTACGTGGGCCAGCCTTGGACGCACTGCGGAACGGGTTGATTAATACCTTGGTAACTCGGCATAGTCTCGTCGACTCCTGTATCTGTGTGAAAAGTCAGGTCTATACGCCCCACCCTCGGCATCAGCGGGGGAGATGATGGGCACGATTATCCGGGGATAATCCGCCTCGGGGCAGTCGGTCTCATTAGGAAACGGTACCATTGGGCCTCCTATTCGGACGGCCCGCCGCCGGATGGCTTTCGGGCTATTATTGGGTAAGAAAGGCTATTCTGTCTTCTTTTTGAGCGCTTGGTACGCCCCCGCTGCTCCGGCTCCTACTGCCGCGCCGACAGCGGCTCTCTTCCCGTATTTCATCAGGTTCCGAGCCGCTCGATTCCTGCTGGCCGCTTGTCCGTACTCAGTCATCGCGGCTTCGTGCATGGGAGCGACGCCTGCCGTAGCTGCCTGATTCTCGACCGCCTTATTCAACTGACCATGGAACTCACCCAGCAACCGTTTCATATTCTTATTCGGGTTCATGCCTTGGAGTTCCTTGGCAGACATCCTTCCAGCATTCGAAGCGAATCGACGAGCTTCTTCGTATTCAACCGCGCCTTTAGACGGATCGGTCATTCGAGCAATAAATTTCCTGACTACTTGTGGCGGGGGTCCTCCGCCGGCCTCAGATTCTCTCATTAACGCATCCGCTGCTTGCGATAGTTCAGGCGTCACTTTTAATGGAATTCCTTTTGTCGCCTTAGCTACAGTATTGAACCCCTCTTTAGCATTCCGCATACTAGCGAACAGAGGAGAAGCTAATTCAGTAACCGCAGGGATCGCTGCGTTCAATGCAGTCGTACCTATAATATGACGAGGACTCTCTCCTTCTGCTGCGGCTGATGCACCGCCAGTTGCCCCGAAAATCGCCATCTGAGCCGGAACGCTCATTCCTGCTGTCATAACCGGCGCTGCAAAATTGGCGCCCATTGCTACTGGACGGGCTGCTGCGTTAAGACTTTCTTTAATTGGTCTACCGAAACCGGTTGACGATTCGTATGCTCCGGCCCGGGGATCGTGACTGGCTTGCTCAGCTGACATTGGGCCGTATGCGGTCATTGTCATACCCGGCTTAAGTTCGGTTGGCTCGGGACGAGGAACGTTCAGGGAGTTGACGGCAACACTCGGCGCTTTGGCTCCAGTGATATGCTGACGATACTCCGCTTGAAGATCGGGAGATAGTGTTCCATAGTCCTTATCCGTATCCGAAAGATAGGCGTGTTGATCCTCAGGCGAGAGTTTGTGAAAATCCGGATCAATAGGATCAGCCATTATTTCGGTGTCCTCGCTTGCCGATTCTTGAGCCAGTCAGCGACGCTCTGACGACCACCTTCTGATGGAGCAGCAGGGGCCGCAGGAGCATTCTTCGCCCCACCCGGAGCCGTCTTCGGTAAAGCTTGGGACGTCACTTCGTTGATACCCTTGATTGACTCAATCGTAGCATCCGGATTCTTCTGCAACCCACCGATGATCTTCTCGAACGCTTCCATCGCGGTCGTCGCCCGGAATCCATGCTGAGCAGGCTGGAGAGCGGCGAATGAGGCTAGTTCGGATTGTAACCGGGCTAGCACGGGGTCGGCGATCGGAGTGTCGAGTCCTTTGGACTTGACCCATGCTTCAAGCGAGCCGAGTTTAGCCCTGTTAGCCTGGATATCATGAATCAACGTATCGGCGCCAGCTTTGCTCACGCCCGATGCAAAGAGACGTGAACCCTGCTGGCCCGATCCACTCACCCCCATATCAATATCGTACCGATTCGTCTGTGGATTCCATCCGTAATCGTGAGCGATTCCATCCGGTCCCACTAAATTCTTCGTCTGTGTCTCTAGTTTCTTCGGCAGGACCTGAGCATAGTTCGGAGCTGGCTTGAATCCAGTGACCTTCTCATGCGTGTCTGGATTAGTGTATTCTCCCGTAGCAGGATTAAAGTCCTCCATCGCAGGAGCGCCGTTCAACGTTCCGGCCACATGCTGTTGCTTCGCTGTCGGGGCTGGCTTGCCCAGACCTTTCACGGCACCGTATGCTTCGGCGTATGTGTACGGTTTCCCGGTCAGAGGATTAGTTCTAGCCCCACCACCCTCATTCCCGGTCATCAGATCATGGATCGCTTCGTTCTCGGCCTTGGGCGCGGCGAGGTCCGCTTTCGTATCGGCTAACCCAGCTTGAGCAATGTTCTTCTGTTCTACTGAGGGCTGTACAGCAGCCTGAGCCTCGGCTTTATCCGCTGCTGCCTGTTTCTGCTCCCCACCGATCGCTTCACCCTGTTCCTTGACCGCCTGACCAACTTCAGCTTCTCCCTTCGCTTCCTGTCCGAGCATATGCTCGCGAGAGGAGGGGATAGCAGCGGCTACTCCGGGCGCTAAAGCCTCACCAGCAACATTACCAATCTCACCGAACGCATGGCCGATCTTACCCATGATTCCAGGGTGCGAGGACTCCATCGACCCCCATGGATGTGCTAACTCGTACTCAGCCTTAGCGGATCGCAATGCTCCGTGACCGGCGGTGATCGCTGTCAGATATTTCGTGTAATCAGTCGGGTTAGAGAACTCATCCGGTGACTTCATTAACGCAGCATTAAGATGAGCCTCGGCATCGCCGAATTCTCTCATTTTTGCAGCGTGGCGAGCTTGGCCTTCTTGCTGGAGAGCGTGGCCGGCGAGACCGGATTGATCCAATGGAGCTAGACCGGGCTGGCCCATCGGTGCCTGCGGTGCCTGATGTTTCGATGACAATGCACTGGTATCCGGAGGCGCTGCTGGTGATTGTATCGGTGCAGCATCACCCGGGAACTTTGATGCCGGAGCCCCGGCCTCACGCATCATCCCCGGCGAGACCTCAGCCGCCGGTGGATTCGATGTATCGCCTTGGTCCGACAACTTCGCCGGAGGAATGTTCATCAGCCGCCCGCCACCGGTGAACGCATCCGGAGGAGGTCCTTCGGTGTCCATGCGTGGAGCGATACCGTCCGGATTCCGTAACTGACGGGCTCCGAGGACAATTTCTGGTGCGAGTTTATTTTCGTCGTCGTTATATGCCATTATTTAGGTTTAGGCATCGCGCCTGTGATCGCTTGGATCGTTGCGTTCATATTTTGGAGCCATCCCGACTTCCCAGCTTCGATCTGCGTATTGATATCCTGATTCTGTATGCCCATCGCTTTGAGCATCGCGTCGGTGTCGGTACTGTACAGTCCAGCCAATCCCTTCGCGCCTTCCTGATTCAGCTGCTTCGCGCCGAGGACATCTTGAGCCGCCACACCCTGACCCAACGCTCCTGTCTGCTGCATCCTCTCCCGAGCGTTCTGGTCGAGCGCTGCGCTGAAGCCCGAGGTGTTCCTCGTTCTCGCAGCTTCGGACTGAGCTTGTCCCATCGCGGTAGCGTTAGCGCCTGATATACCCGCTTCCCCGGCACCGAGCAACTCATTCATCTGCTGAGGATTGTAGAGGTGTTGGGCAGTCATCTCCTGACGGTAGAACGGGGTCAGAGCTGCGCCGGCGGCGTTCGCGTTCCCTTGCTCGGTCGCCGCTGTCCCAGCCGCCGTGCCCGCCGCTGTCTTAGCCGCCCCCTGAGCCGCCCGGTCGTAGCACCAGCGGTATTCGCTAGTGTCGTAATCCTGATCAATGAACCTTTTAGCTATATTAAGCATTTAGCCTCTTGTGGTAACAGACCCATCCGTCTCGGTTCTTGTCCCATCCCATTTCCACGAGCCGTTCGCCGAACCTGTCCATGTCAGGGGGAAGATATAACACGGCTTCGTTGATCCCTCGCAAGTAGCAGTCGTGAAGGACAGCACCGTCGAGTGCGTTGATTGCTGTAAGTTTGTCAGAGGGATCGGCCCATTCGCTGGGGTCCATCCAGAGATAAACCTCGCACTGTATGTAAGCCCCGCCGCACGCTCGGACAATACCTGACTCATCCTCAATGACCTTTGTGACAAGGAAAAGAGGAGACGAGAGATCAGGGAACGAATAATCGATTTGAGTCTTTTCATGTATGGCTTTAACAGCTTCAAAGTCCGACGGTAAATAATCGCGCAAACGCATCCGAGACCTGCTATAAGTCGCTCAAAAGGCTAGGTGAGCTTGCGTTTAGGCCCTCCCACTGGCCCTCTCGCCACAACCGGACCGATCCCCTTCCCGCCTTGACCCGGTCGCGCTGTTCCGCCGGACTGGGATGGGAGGATATCGACCTGAGACGATCCGGTCATCACAATCTTCGTTGGTCCGTTCACCCCGCCGAATACAGTCGGCGTACTTGGTATACTGCCCGGATATTGGCTTACAACTCTAAGGTAATAACTATGCGTATTCATCCCCGTTGAATCCTTCGTCGGCAGAAAAGTAAATCCTGAACGAGAGGATGTTTCCTTGATCGGGTGGGGATTCGGGAATCCCGGGTCCGTGTCGATCTCAGTAATATATTTAATGTTTCGATTCACCGGGGCGTTATGTGTGTGAACGAAATGAAGGACCTCACCATTTACAGTTGTTGTATTTGTTCCTGCATCGTATGATCCAGATACCGACGTAGAATCAACTGGAGCGGGAGCGTCTAACTCGCCCATTGACCCGGCACTAACGTTTTTGGCAAGCTGATTCACACCATTAATTACACGACTGATCAGCGAGCCGATAAGACCATCGCGCTGGCGAAGTATCTCAAGTTCGCGCCCCCCATCGAGCTTCTGCCCCTGCGAAATAGTAGTTCTCCTTAGCCAGAATTGGGATTCGTGGTCGCGTACTCATCGATCTTACCGACCATGATCATTTTCGATAGATTGAACGCGGCGCCGACGGCGTTCGTTGTCACTCCGACGAAGACGCGGTTTCCACTGATACTAAGTGGACGAACGAGATCATCAATAGGATTCGCCTGCAAAGTGATATTCGGCAAAGTGTACCCATACTGATTAAACGTATTCGTATTCGTCAGTAGATAGTTCGGGTATACAGCGAGGGTCGCCGCGCCCGAGCCGTTCAGTTGAATCTGGATTTCGCTGAATGCTTTACGATGGAATCCGAGTAATGGATTCTGCGATGCCTTCGCCGAGTTCACGAATCCGTAGGTATAATAAGCTGAGTTAATAGCTACGCCGTCGTCGGATTTCGCCGTTGGATCAAGTTTATATATCTTATCGCTGCTCGATCCACCGCAGATCAGTTGTGTCTGTGTCAACGAGTCGGCCTGCTGGATCATCCCAGAATAAGGCGACTGAATTTGCCAAATTGACATTTTCAGCCGCATATCGACAGCGGCGAGCGTACCGAACATCGTGGTATGCATCGCTCGTCCGTCGACGAGTTCCTGAAAGTCGTTCAACCCCTGCCAGTTCCACATTAACATGACGTTGGGGGATGTGGGCGTAGCATTGAGCACAGCATTGGGCAACCATTTATTCGGAGTAGGCAGCGGGACACCAACAGTGATCCTTCGATTAGGTAGATCGTTCCGGACCCATATTGTGTGACCCGCTCCCCAGTTAATAGCCTCCCATATCTCCTTCTGCTGGAAGTCTATTCTAACTGGCTGACCACCGTTGAATCCGAACAATCCGTTACGACAGGCAGTAAGAATCCATTCCTCACCGTAATCATAGGCGTGGATCCCGCAGGTGCCAACTCGATTCGATACTTCGTG
>Ga0210410_10004336_pt1 | contig 12457 bp, 6 predicted proteins | sample IncBWC4MmetaG_FD_161058 | JGI IMG/M metagenome (GOLD analysis project Ga0210410, IMG submission 161058) | Forest soil microbial communities from Barre Woods Harvard Forest LTER site, Petersham, Massachusetts, United States - Inc-BW-C-4-M | ecosystem: Environmental > Terrestrial > Soil >... | reverse complement strand
TCCCCTCCCTCGTCCGCGTAGACGGCACCCCCGACTACCTCGACGACATCACCAAACCCCTCACTACCCCCGAGAAGATCCCCGCGGAGAAAACCAGCCAAGTCGCCACCGAATAAACTCCAGTCACCACCTCAACGCAATCCTCCATGGAGACACCGTCATCATGATCACCCGCCTCGTCCTCCTCGCGTGCCTCGCCACCGCGACCACAGCCGTCAACGCGCAAGCCACTCCAAGCAAATGGCCCACCCAGGACGGCACCTACGACATCCCCAACTTCCACTTCAAAGACGGCGAGACCATCGAGAAGCTCCACCTCCACTACATCACCCTCGGCAAGCCCCACCGCGGCCCCGACGGCCACACCGACAACGCCATCCTCCTCCTCCACGGCACCGGCGGCAACGCCCACTCGCTGATGAACCCCATCTTCTCCGACGTCCTCTTCGGCCCCGGCCAGCCCTTCGACATCACCAAATATTTCCTCATCCTCCCCGACGACATCGGCCACGGCCAATCCTCCAAACCCTCCGACGGCCTCCGCATGCACTTCCCCCAGTACGACTACGACGACATGGTCGCCAGCCAACACACCATGCTCACAGAAGGCCTCCACGTCGATCACCTTCGCCTCATCCTCGGCACCTCCATGGGTTGCATGCAGTCCTTCGTCTGGGGCGAAACCTTCCCCCAGTTCATGGACGCCCTCGCCCCCTTCGCCTGCCAGCCCGTCGAACTTGCCGGCCGCAATCGCATGTGGCGCTACATGGCAATGCAGGACATCAAAAACGATCCCGCCTGGATGAACGGCGACTACACCACTCCGCCCACTGAAGGCCTCCGCGCAGCAAGCGATCTTCTAATCATCGCCGGCGGCGCCCCGCTCCAACTCCAGAAGAACTACCCCACCCGCTCCCAGGTGGAAGTCTACGTCGACAAAACCATCGCCGCCGACATTAGTCGCACCGACGCCAACGACTTCCTCTACTACGTCAACGCCTCGCGCAACTACAACCCCGCGCCGAAGCTCTCCACCATCACCGCGCCCGTCCTCTGGATCAACTCCGCCGACGACTTCATCAACCCGCCCGAGCTAGGCATCCCCGAAAAACTAGTCACACAAATGCCCCACGCCAAATTCATCCTCATCCCCATCTCCGACGCCACCCGAGGCCACGGCACCCACACCGCTGCCGCCGTTTGGAAGCAATACCTCACAGACTTCCTCGCCAAAACCGAGAAGCATTAACAAAAAGAGCGGGCCGCCCCAATGGGAAACGACCCGCTCCGGAAAAAACAGCGGTTAGTCTTCCTTCGAAAGATTCAGCCCCGGAAGCACACCCGTACCCTCCAGCCGAACCCCATCCAGACTCTTCGGATCAAGCCCCAGCACCTTCAGAATCGTCGGCGCCACCTGCGTCGTCGACACGTCAGCGTGTACCGTTTTGGCGTCGAACCCAGGGTTCGAGAGCAACAGGATCACGTTGGTGTCGTCATGAGCGAAGCCACCATGCTCCGACAACTTCCTCGCGCTTCCGGTGTAAACCACCCCGACGTTCGGCTGAATGATGACGTCCGGAGTGCGCGGATCACTCAATGGCGAGCCGTAGTTCTGCGACAATGCGTTGCCGTAGAAGATCTGGCCGATGCCAGCCGTCGCGGCATTCGCTTCGAGGATTCCCACGACCGCGTTCGTGTCCGAAGAGTGCTTCAGCCACAGCAGCGAAACGTCGTCCTGAGTCGCTCCAACACCACCGCCGCTGTTCGCTTCAGAGGGCGGCAAGTAGCTGTCTACCAGATCCGCCGGCGTGGTGCCGTTCGTGCCCGCCGTTCCCGGGATCGCGTTGAAACGCTTCGGATCGATCGGCGACTGCCCATGCTTCGCAGTGATGATGATCAGTGTCTTGTCCAGCAGGCCGTTATCCTGGAGATGGTCCACCATCGCGCCGATCGAGTCATCGACAAACTGGAACTCCGTCAGCAAAGACGCAGTCGGCGTTCCCATTCCATCGACATAGCCGCCCGTCGGACCGCTCTTCTCGATCAGCTTCTGTCCCACACTGACAGCCTGGAAGTTCATCCCGAAGATCTCAGGAACCGGCGCGCTCTTCAACCCGTCATGCCTCTTGCCGTCAATCTGGTTCAGAACACCGGTCACCTTCAACTGGTCATAGCACTGGATATTTTCAAATCCACGCGTCCAGTCACTCGTATCAGCGACGTCGTGAACCTGCGAACAGTCGATGCCCGTCGGCGTCTTCACGCCCGGCAGAGCAACTACGAGAGAGTTGATCTCCGGAGAGTAAAAGTCGTCCAGGATGAAACCCTTGCCACCCGACGACACGGACGAGTACGCCGCATGCTTGTCGGACCACGCCACGTAACCACCCGCTTCGTGAATCACCGTAAAGATCGAGTTCACCCGCACAAACTCCCACGGGAAAACCGGTGCGCAGTTGCGATTTGGATCGCGGGGTAGGCGCTTCGAATCGATCGCCTTAACCGAACCGCCAGTCAGCGGTGCGCCAGGCTCTCCACCGTTCAACTTGCTCTGGTCGATGTCGATCGCCTCTTCATACTCCGTCGTCGTGCCCGTCGGAGGCGCGCCTGCGGTACAGAGGCCGGGAGCACCGACCGTTCCGTTGCCGGTCGTCTTTGCAGGAGCATCCAGCGATCGGTCATAAGCAACGTCATAGTAAGCGCCTGCGGTACGCGGAGTTGCTCCCGTAATGATTGCCGTCAAACCAGGAAAGGAGTCCGAGGGGCGCGATGTGCTGGCCGCCACATAGTTGATGCCTCGCGTGCCCAACGCCGCTATGTGCGGACAATAGGGCGCACCGTTATTGACACCAGGAATACCCTTTGAGCAGTTAAGAAAATCAACCGCATGCATCCCATCAATACTCAGCAGCAATACGTGACGAATCTGGTTACGTTCCCATTTCTCGTCCCGATCCTGCGCATGCGCTGCGGTTGCTGCCAGCGCGCTCAACATAAGTAGCGTCATTGATTTTTTCATAGCTACCTCCTGGCAAGTGAGTCTCTCCTCACCAATCAGGTTCGGCATTACGATCAAATCAATTTCTTGTGAAAACGGAATCCACCGTTACCGACTCATGGAAACTTTCGTTCACGTGGACACAATTCGGCTATTTTCCGCTCCCCCGATAATTCTGCGCGTAAGTATCCTTGGGCAGTCCCTCGCGCTTCGCTCTTCCCGAAAGCGCAAAAGCCTCCTGCATGCTCATCGGCCCGCCCAGCGTCACCAGAAACGGAGCGTGCCCATTCGGCGTAAACACCGATGGATTCAAATCCGGATGGCTCTGGGCAATCTCCGCCACCTTCCGCTGCGCCTGGTCCTCGCGGTTATAGGTAAGCACAATCACCCGCCAGCTGCCGCGACTGTCCCCCGTGGCACTCTGTCGTGCAGACGCCCCTGCGTTCCCGGCCACTACGCGTCCACTCGACACAGGATGCGATCCAGCCTCCGTCGCCGAACTCTTCGCCGCAACCGGCGCGCTCTCCTGCGCCGCCGGAGCAGGAGCAGGCGCCTCCTGCACCGCACCACTCGAACTCCCCGGCCCCTTACTCTCAGACCGGCTATGCACGAAGTACCATCCCAGCAAAATAATCAGAAGCGTCCCCACACCGTAAGCAATCCCCCGCGGCCCAAGCTTTCGCGGCTCCTCATCGATAGGAACGCGAATCCGCCTCGCCACAGAAGGCGGAACGGCAAACGACGAATCAACAGAAGCCGCAGCTCCTGAAGGCGTACCAGCACCAGATTCCGCAACCGGCCTCTCCATCTTCGGCGCATCTGGCGTCACCCCCGCACGAGCAATAGCCTGCGCAACCGAAGGTATCTTCAATGCAGTACCGATCTGCGCCAACCCCCACTCTCCACTTATCCCTTTGCGCACAATCTGCTCAAAAGGCGCAGGCAGCGGCGGCTCCCGCGACGCATCCTCCAGCCTCCTCTGCTGAGTCAGCGCCTGCAGCAGCACGGTCGCATAGTCGCGCACATCCTTCCGCTTCAGCGCAACGCCCTCCTCGCCCTCCAACGTCTCCCGGATGCAGTCGCTCCGCAGCTTGATCACCTCACCCACCGCCAGCACATTCTCCGGCGCGACATGCTCGTGAACGAATCCGTTCGAGTGCAGCGCCTCAAGCGCCGCCAGCAGACTGGTCGCAATCTGCCTCGTCTCCTGCTCCGTCAACCGGCGTTCCCTTAATACCTCGCCCAGGTTGGCCTCGACCGGCTCCATCACCGCATACACCAGCGACGTCTCATCCACCACCACATGTCCAAAGCTCTTCAGCTTCACCAGGTTCGGATGATTCAGCGCCGCCACACCGCGCCATCTGGTCAATATCTGATCACCGTCGAAGTGCGATTCGATCAGCCGGATCACCGTCGGCACACCCGTGCCATTCGTCGTGGAGAAAAAAGCGCTTCGGCCCTCGGGCTGTATCAGCTTGGTAAGCGGGTAGACCCCATCAATCGTTCGTCCTTCATATTCCGTCCAAAGGTTCATTGTCCGTTTCCTTCCGGTGTTCTCAATACCAAGGAAGAAACCCAGCCAGGGCAAATGAAACAGAGGATTGCGAAAAGGGCACGCCGGCAAACCAGGCGTCTCTCTACCACGAATTATTATCCTTCATTTGCGTCGCAGCGCTCAATGCGAAGCGCCCCATCGAACCACAACCCTAACTGCCTTTGCCGGCTGCTCAACCCTAACTACCCGGCGCAATCACCAGGTACTGCTCCAGCTTCCCATCCGGCATCTCGTACACCGTCACCCTCACCTGCCTGCCGGGAAAACCGGCGTTGAACACCCGGAACGTCATCCCACCCCGCTTCCCCTCCGCCACCTGCCTGAAACTCGTCGGCGTCCCCAGCGGCTTCAGGCTCGCGGCAAAATCCTCCACCGCCTCCTGCGTAAAGTACGCATCGCACAACGCCGTCAACTGCGAGCGGTCGAGCTTCCCCTCCTGCAGCCCGGTAAAGATATCCAGCGCCCGCTTCTCCGCCGCCGCTGCCTCCGCGTTCGCACTCGCCATGCCCGACGCCCCACCCAACACCAACGGCGCAATCCTCCGCCCCAGCGCTCCTGCCGCGCTCGAGGCATCCTCGTTCGTCAGCACCGTCACCGCCACTTTGTCATCGGGAAACACAACGTTCTCTGCCACAAACCCCGATACCTCGCCGCTGTGTTCGATAGCTCTGTGCCCATTCCGATCCCCCACCTGCACGCCCAACCCATACCCCGTGCCCTTGCCGTCCTTCAGCTTCACCTCGGTAAACATCGCGTCATACGCGGCAGGCGACAAAAGCGTCCGATTCATCATGCTGATGTTCCACAACGCAAGATCGCCCGCCGGCATCGCCAGCTCCCCCGCGGCAAACATCCACCCCTGCCCCTCCTGGGGAGCCGGGCGCAGCGGCCCCAGCGCATGCTGGTAGTACCCCGTAGGATCGTTCGCGGGCAGCCGGCTCGCATCCGAATTGAACACCCCCGTCATCTTCAACGGCCGGAAGATCCGCTCCTGCAATTGATCAATCAACGGTTTCCCTCCGGCTATCTCCGCAATCCGCCCCGCCACCACATAGTTCGTATTCGAGTACTGCCACTGCGTCCCCGGCTCAAAATCCAGCGGCTTCTTCGCCCACACATCCAGAATCTGCTGCGGATTCGTCGACTTCATCATCGACGTCATCACATAGTCCTCCGGCCAGAAGTCCTGATACCCCGACGTCATCGAGAGCACCTGCCGGATCGTCACATCGTTCGCCCGCGTCAACCCCGGGAGATACTTCCCCACCGGATCGTCCAGCTTCAGCTTGCCATCCTGCGCCAGCAACAACACCAGCGCCGCCGTGAACTGCTTGCTGATCGACCCGATCGAATACTGCATCCCCGGCTCAGCCGCCATCGCCGGCTCCAGCCGCGCCATCCCATACGCCTTCACGTACGCGACCTTCCCACCCTGCACCACCGCCACCGAAGCGCTCGGCACACCCGTCGCCTTCAACACATCAGCCGCAGCCGCATCGATCCCACTCGCCGTAGCGGCAGGCAAAGCATTCTGCGCCCCCATCGGCACAGTCGCAACCAAAACACATCCCAACCCCAAAACACCCGTCGCACCTACCCGCCGATTCATCATGCACGAAAGACTACCAGCGACGCCGTCCGCAAGTCAGCCACTTGGGTGGGAGAAACCGTACGAAGCGCGATCCATCTGCTCTTAACCGCCTTTCATCCTTCCGTATCACTGTTACGCCGTTACGCCGTATCCGCATCCCTCCGCGAACATCCGCGGTCGATTTCTCGATTCCCCTCGAATTTGCTACCCTTGCGCCCATGCAATTAAGACATCTCCCGCTCGCGTTAGCGCTGACCTGCTCCATCGCCCTAGCCCAGTCCTTCACCCCCATCCGGGAGCAGAAAAACCTCTCCCCAGCCGCGATCGCGAAGCTGCACACCCTCGAGATGCTCAACTCCCTCCCCGCCGGCGAGTGGCGCTTTCACTCGGGCGACATCCCCCACGGCGAATCCCCCTCCCTCGACGACTCCGCCTGGCCCTTGCAAAAGCCGCGCGCCAAAGCCCCCCAGGACGCGGTCTGGTACCGCCGTGTCATCGAAGTCCCCAAGACCCTGAACGGATACGACCTCACCGGCGCCCGCATCTGGTTCCAGTTCCGCGCCGACGCCAACGGCCCCATGCCCGAGATCATCTACTTCAACGGCCGCCGCGTAGCCCTCGGCGACGACCTCGAACCCATCGTCCTCTTCGACCCCGCCAAGCCCGGCGACAAGATCCTCGTAGCCGTAAAGCTCCTTCACACCGTCGACGAAAAAACCTTCGCCGGCGTCAGCCTCAAGATCGAACCAAACCCCAACGCCGCCACCACCCGCCCCAACCCCGAAGACATTCGCATCCAGTGCATCACCGCGGCCAACATCCTGCCCGCACTCCCCACCCCACGCAAAGATCTCCTCCCCAAAGTAGAAGAAGCAGTAGCAGCCATCGACCTCAAGGCCCTCGACTCCGGCGACCAGTCCGCCTTCGACAACTCCCTCCGCAAAGCCCAGGACATCCTCACCACCCTCCACCCCGTCCTCGCCCAGGCCACCGTCGACCTCGCCGGCAACGCCCACATCGACGCCGCCTGGCTCTGGCCGCGCTCCGAAACCATCGACGTCGTCAAGCGCACCTTCACCACTGCCCTCCAGCTCATGGACGAGTACCCTGGCTACACCTACTCACAGTCAGCCGCGCAATACACCGCCTGGATCGCCGAAAAATACCCCAAGATGAACGACGAGATCCGCCAGCGCGTCAAAGAGGGCCGCTGGGAGATCGTAGGCGGCATGTGGGTCGAGCCCGACCTCAACCTCCCTGACGGCGAATCCCTCGTCCGCCAACTCCTCGTCGGCCAGCGCTACTTCCAAAAGGAATACGGAGTCACCGCCCGCATCGGCTGGAACCCAGACTCCTTCGGCTACAACTGGCAGCTCCCCCAAATCTACAAACGCTCCGGCATGGACTACTTCGTCACGCAAAAAATGCACTGGAACGACACCAACCAGCTCCCCTTCCGCCTCTTCTGGTGGCAGTCGCCCGACGGCAGCAAAGTCCTCACCTACTTCCCCACCGACTACGTCCACGACAACGTCAACCCCACCCGCATCTCCGCCGACTTCGCCGAATCCGCCCAGCGCAACCCAGGCACCGCCGAGATGCTCGACCTATACGGCATCGGCGACCACGGCGGCGGCCCCACCCGAGCCATGCTAGACCAGGCCAACCACTGGATCGATGCAGGCAAGCAGGACGCCGTCCCCACCATGCGCTACCACACCGCGCAAAGCTACTTCTCCAACGTCGAAAAAAATCTCAACCCCGACTCCCCCACCTGGAACTACGATCGCATCGCCCAGGGCTACACCCCACCGCCAGCCTCCTCCACCGGAGCCCTCGGCCTTCCCACCTGGAATGACGAGCTCTACTTCGAGTACCACCGCGGCGTCTTCACCACGCAAGCCGCCCACAAGCGAAACATGCGCACCAGCGAAACCGCCACCCTCGACGCCGAAAAACTAGCCTCCCTAGCCTGGCTCAACGGCAAACCCTACCCCGCAGACCAACTCACCGAAAACTGGAAAAAAATCACCTTCAACCAGTTCCACGACCTAGCCGCCGGCTCCGGCATCGGCGTCATCTACAAAGACGCACAAAAAGACTACACCGAAGTCTTCCACGTCGATCACGAAGTAAGCGACGCCTCGCTCAATACACTCGCCGACACCATCAACACATCCGTCAAAGAGGGCGTGCCCGTGCTCCTCTTCAACCCGATGTCATGGCCACGCAGCGAGACCATCTCCCTCTCAGTCCAACTTCCGGACGCAGTCGACAACATTCAACTCCGCGACACAAAAAATAATCCGCTTCCAACGCAAATCGTCTCGCACGATGCCGCAACCCACCGCTTCGAACTTCTCGCCCGCGTCACCGATGTGCCTGCACTCGGCTACACCACCCTTCACGCCGAAAAAGCTGCCGCCAGCGAAACCACTAAGACCGATCTCCACATCGACGAACAGCCCGGCGCATTCACTCTCAGCAACAAAAACCTCAAACTCACCATAGACCGCAAGACCGGCTGCATCACCTCGCTCATCTCGCTTCCCTCCAACACCGAATCCCTCGCCCCCAACGCCTGCGGCAACCAGCTCCAGGCCTTCAAAGACACCCCCAAACAATACGACGCCTGGAACATCGATCCCGGCACACTCGATCACATGACGCCCATCACCAACGTCGACAACGTCACCCTCCTCGCCAAAGGCTCCCTGCGCAACACCGTCCGCGTCACCCGCACCTGGCAGTCCTCGCACTTCACCCAGGAAATCTCCCTCGACGCGGGAGCCGACACCGTCGTCATCGACAACGACATCGACTGGCACGAAACCCACGTCCTCCTCAAAGCCGCCTTCCCCCTCGCTACGACCGGCCCGAAAGCCACCTACGAAATCCCCTACGGCTCCATCGAACGCACCACCACCCGCAACAACTCCTGGGAGAAAGCAAAGTTCGAAGTCCCCGCCATGCGCTGGGCCGACCTCGGCGACGCAAAGCAAGGCCTCTCCATCCTCAACGACTCAAAATACGGCTACGACGCCGAGGGCAACACCCTCCGCATCACCCTACTCCGCTCCGCCACATGGCCCGATGAAGTCGCCGACAAAGGCCGCCAGCAATTCCGCCACGCTCTCTACCCGCACGCAGGCTCGTGGAAGCAAGCCCAGACCGTCCGTCGCGGCTACGAGCTCAACGACCCCCTCAATGCCGAACAAGTCTTCCCCCACACCGGCACCCTACCCGCAGAACACTCCTGGGCCAGCATCGAAAACCCCAACGTCACCCTCACCGCAATCAAAAAAGCCGAAGACTCCGACGCTCTCGTCTTCCGCATGTACGAGTGGGCCGGCACCCCCAGCGACGTAAAACTCCACATCCCACCCGGAGCCACCTACGCCGTAGAAACCAACCTGATGGAGAAACCCGAAGGCGCCCACCTCACCCTCAGCGGAGACATAGTCACCGTTCCCATCAAACCCTACGAAATCCTCACCATCGAAGCCACCTACCCCCACGACGCAACCCCAACCCACAATGTGGCGGCAAAATAATCCGCCGCTACCGGAAGGTTGAGGTAGCTATTCCGCGCAGTAACCACTTCTGGCGTGGCGAGGCCACAAAGCGCCAACGGCGCGTCCTATACTAGCCTGGGGCAACGCCCCAGGCTAGTATCGTGCCATAAATCGAAGGGCTGAAAGCCCACCCTATGAGGCTGCGGCAATCAACGGAATGCCGGCCCCCTTCACTCATTCCGCAACGCAACCACCGGATCCACACTAGCCGACCGCCGCGCCGGAACAATCGAAGCAACAGCCGCCGCCAGCAGCAAACTGAACGCCGCAAAAAGCAACGACAGCGACAACCCCGAATCCATCGCCGCAAACGAATGGATCAGAATCCGCTGCGCCACAAACGTAAGCAAAAGTCCCGCCAGTATGCCCGCGCCAATCAGCACCAGCGACTCCCGCAACATCAACGAAACCACCTGCCATCGCTGCGCCCCCAGCGCCATGCGAATCCCGATCTCCGTCGTCCGCTGCGAAGCCGTAAAGCTCAACAATCCATAAATCCCAATCGCCGCCAGCAACAAAGCCAATCCGCCAAACATCGTCAGCAGCCACACCAGCAGGTGCCGCGCAGCCAGCGAATCCCCGACAAAACTGCCGAGCGTCGCAACATCGTAAACCGCCTCCGACGAATCCACCACCCGCACCGCCTCCACCAGCGGAGCCCGCATCACATCTGGATCCATCTTCGTCCGCACGACAAACACCGCCTCACCCACCGGCTGCTGCGCCATCGGCCTGTAGATGATCCCTTTGTTCTCCTCTACCTCCAGCGAATCCTTCCTCACATGTCCGATCACACCCACAATCTCCACCGGTGGAGAGTCCTGACCGCCCAGCCGCAGATGCCCTCCCACCGCGCTCCTTCCCGGCCAGTAAGCCTTCGCCAGCATGTCGTCGATCACTGCCACCGCGGGCGAATCCTTCCGGTCCTCCTCGCTGAACCATCGCCCTTCAAGCAAGGGAATCTGCATCGCCTTCAGATATCCCGGCGTCGCCCATCCCTTGTCGCCATGCGGCCCCGGATCGTTCGGCCCTGTGGGCTTCTCCACAATCCGGAAACTCGCCGAAGGATGCATTGCGCTCGCAAACGGCGCTGGAAACACCGCAGCCGCCGCCACTACCCCCGGCTGCGCACTCAACCGTTCCGTCACATCATGAATAAAATTCACCTGCTTTAAATCCTGACCCTTGTAGTTCGTCGCATCCAGCGTCACCTTGCCCGTCAGCACCGAATCACTCTTGAACCCCGGATCAACCGTCTGCAACCGTCTCAGACTCGCCAGAAACAGCCCACTCCCAGCCACCAAAAGAAACGCCAGCGCAATCTCCGTACACACCAGCACATTGCGGAATCGTTGTCGGCCAGCCCCCGCCGTCGCACCCTTGCTGTACTCACTCAGTTGCAGCGACTTGTACCTCCGCGCCAGTTGCACCACCGGCGCCAGCCCCGCCAGAAACGCAGCCAGCAGACCAAATCCCGCCGCCGCCATCACCACTCTCAAATCCGTATGAACCGCAAAGCCCGTCGCCAGATCGTGAGGAATCGCCAGCAGCAGCAGCTTGCCCAGCAGAGGCCCCGCCACCACACCGATCACCGTCGCCGTCCCCGCCAGCAGCGCCGTCTCCACCACAAACTGCATCGCAAGCTGCCGCAGCGAAGCACCCAGCGCCGTCCGTATCGCCAGCTCCTTCATGCGCGTCGAAGACCTCGCCAGCATCAGCCCCGAGATATTCGTGCAAGCAATCAACAGAATCATCGCCACCACCGCAAACAACGCAAACAGCGGCTTACGCAGATCGCCCGCAGCGTCCTCCGTCCACGGTTGCGCAAACATTCCCCACCCCGAGCTCTGCCCAAAGGTAAAGTTTCCCGTCCCCTCGCGGCGAATCTCCTCCAGCCTCTTCTGCTCAATTCCCGCGTTGACCTGCGCCACCGTCACACCAGGCTTCAGACGTACCACACTGTTGTAAGACTCATTGAAGCGATTATTCGCAGCAAACGCCGTCGGCGCCAGGCCCAGCGGAGTCCACAGCTCCACACCCTTCGGCCACGCAAAGTCACTGCGCATCACGCCAATCACGCGATAGGACTGGTCATCCAGCAACAGCTTCTTATCGATCACATCGTGCTGTCCGCCGAACATTCGCTGCCACGCCGCATAGCTCAACACAATCACGCGCTCAGCGCCGCTCTGGTCCTCCTCCGGCAAAAACGTCCGTCCAAGGATCGGCTCCGCGCCGAACACCTGGAACCACTGCTGACTCACCTTCGCTGCCCGCAGATGTTGCGTCCGCCCGTCAAACGTTGCGTTGTAGCTCACCGACTGCTGCATCGCCGCCGCATCCACCTGGCTCATCGACCGCACATCCGCAAAGTCCGGCGCAGAAACCCCAATGCTCGGCAGATTCAGTTGCGTATACTTCGCATGAAACGAAGCCACCCTCTCCGGGTCCTGCACGCCCGAAGGATGCAGCAGCACCGCCTGAATCACGCTGAAGATCGCCGTATTCGCCCCCACTCCCAGCGCCAGCGTCAGGATCGTCACAATCGTAAAAGTAGGCGCCCGAAAAAGCTGCCGCACTGCATAACGCAGATCATCCATGCCAGTCCGCCTCCGTGTTTCAGCTCATACGCAGGATGAATGCACGTTGTTCACCAATTAACCCTCGAAAAACCGCCGACAATTACTCAAACAGTCCGAAAACGTGTTCAATTCCGAACTCACCAGTTCATTTCC
>Ga0210410_10004334_pt1 | contig 12458 bp, 7 predicted proteins | sample IncBWC4MmetaG_FD_161058 | JGI IMG/M metagenome (GOLD analysis project Ga0210410, IMG submission 161058) | Forest soil microbial communities from Barre Woods Harvard Forest LTER site, Petersham, Massachusetts, United States - Inc-BW-C-4-M | ecosystem: Environmental > Terrestrial > Soil >... | reverse complement strand
AGGAGTAAAGCGAAGAACACAGGCTAAAGCCTATGCTACTTTTCTTTGGCGGTGGCCACTGGTAATTCAATGAAGCTGAATTGGGTCGGGGTGTGATAGACGCGCTGGGTGGCTTTGCGATAGTCATCGGGCTTGGCCCAGAAGATGTTGGGGACGAAGGTCTGCGGGTTGCGATCGTAGAGGGGGAACCAACTGGATTGGACCTGGACCATTACTTTGTGGCCGGGCAAGAAGACGTGGTTCGCCGTTGGCAGGGCGAAGCGGTAGACGAGCGGAGTGTCGCGCGGGATGGATTTTGGATTTTCGAAACTTTCGCGATAGCGGCCGCGGAAAATGTCAGCGGCAACCATCAGTTCATAGCCGCCCATGGCAGGCTGGCCGGCGACTTCGTCGGGGTAGACGTCAATGAGTTTGACGACCCAGTCGGAATCAGTGCCGGTGGTGGAGGCGATCAAGTTGGCGATGGGTTGGCCGCTGATTTTGAGCGGTTCTTTTAATTCATCGGAAATGAAAGTGAGCACGTCGGGGCGGCCGGAGGCTTCGCGCTGGTCGTCAACAAGCCATTCGGCCCAGGTCATTCCGTCGCTGTAGCCGACTGGTTGAATCGGACGCGCGCGGAATGGCACAGGCTTGGCGGGATTGGAGACGTACTCGTCGTAGGCGGTGTCGTCTTTTCCGGGAGCGGCGAAACTTAGTCTCAGTCCTGCGGCGAGATAGAGGGGCGTGGGTTTGACGGTGCAACCGGATGGGCAGCCTGAAGGCCAACTGCTCAGCTTCAGCCAGCGGTTGGTGCCGGTTTCGAATGCGTTTACGGGCGCGACTTCCGATTGCGGGGCGCCGTCTTTCAGATAGCGAGCGAGGAATGGGCGAAGAATTTCCTGGCGGAAATAGAGGCCGGTGTCGCTGTTGAAATGCAGGGCGCCCAGAGTGCCGGCGTCTTCGATTTCCTGGCCGTGGTGCCAGGGGCCGAGGACGAGGAATAATTTGTCGTTGGCTGTGTCCTTGGGCTTGAGGGCCTTGTAGAGAGCGGGAGCGCCGTAGATATCCTCCTGATCCCAGAGGCTGTCAACAACCATGGTGGGAACTTTGAGCGGCTGGGCGGCGAGAATTTTGTCCATGGCCTGTTGCTGCCACCAGGAATCGTAGCTGGGATGCTCGATCAGTTTTTTCCAGAAGCCGAGTTGTTCCATGCCGTGTTCGCGGCCCAGTTCGCCGGCCGAGCCCGCGCGCATATAAAGATCGTAGTCGTCGTGGACGCCGGACCACCATTTCTCTTCGTTCTTCTGAGTGGCTTCCTGTTCGTAGATGTACGGTAGGTTTTGCTGGCGGAAGGCTCCGTTGTGGAACCAGTCGTCGCCCATCCAGCCGTCGACCATGGGATTCATCGGCACGGCGACTTTGAGTGCTGGGTGCGGATTGACGAGCGCCATCAGCGGAGTGAAGCCGTCGTAGGAAATTCCGAGGATTCCGACTTTGCCGTTGGTTTCGGGAATATTTTTGACGAGCCAGTCAATGGTGTCGTAGGTGTCGGTGGAGTGATCGACCGGCGAGGGATTCAGCGGGCCGTGAAGCGGGCGCGTCATTACGTAGTCGCCTTCGGAGTTGTACTTGCCACGGACGTCCTGGAGGACACGGATGTAGCCGTCTTCGACGATGACTTCAGTGGCGTTGTCGTAGCCCCAAAGGACGGGGCCGAGATGCGAGCTGGCGCGGTGGCTGACCAGTTCGTCGGCGTTGTAGGGAGTGCGAGTGAGAAGGATGGGGGCGTTTTTGGCGCCCCTGGGTATGAGGATGACCGTGTGGAGTTTTACGCCGTCGCGCATGAGGATCATTACGTCGCGGCGTTCGAAGTCGAAATCTCTGGTGACGGGCTGGAAATGGGCGGGCGTTTCGCCGGGGAGGGTCGAGTTGTCGTTCTTCTGCGCTGCGATTGGTAGCTGCGCGGAAATGGATAAAAGCACTCCAAAAGTTGCGGTTGCCAGAAATCTCACCCAAGCTCTGATGTTCGATACGCTACAGATCATCCGACTCTCTCCCTCGCCGGTCGGGCGAAACGGATCTTTGGTAATTGTTCTGAATACGGGTTCGGCCCTCAACCGAGAGAGCGGGGCCACCTGAAGGTGGCCGTTGCGCTGGCCGAAATGCTCCAGCGGATTATAGACGAATAAGCGCGTCGTGTCCGGTCACCGCCGGTTCTCCCGCGCGCCGCAAAAGGATACACTCTGGAGATGGCGCATGCGGTGATGGCTTCACAACTTCCCTCGCCTCCGGGGCCGAAGGAAAATTTCTTGCTGGGGAGCGCGCGCGAATTGGCACGCAGCTGGCCGGGGCATTCGGAACGCTGCGCGCGGGAATATGGCGACGTTGTCTGCTACCGCTTTCTGCATGTTCCTATCTGCCAGCTTACTCATCCAGACTACATTGAGGCCGTGCTCGTCAAAAACGCTGCGAATTTTCACAAATCGCGGGATTACGCTGCGTTTAAATTCTTTTTGGGCAATGGTTTGCTGACGAATGAAGGGGCTTCGTGGCAAGGGCAGCGGCAACTGGTCCAGCCCGGGTTTCGGCACGAAAATATTGCGATCTATGCGGAAATTATGGCCGATTCGGCGGCGGCGCACTTGGCTCGCTGGAAGGATGGGGAGAACCGCGACCTGCACCATGAGATGGGGGAGCTGGCGCTGGACATTGTGGCGAAAGCGCTGTTTGGCGCGAAAGTTGGCCACGAAGCGCAGACGATTGGCGAGGAAGTGACGGCTGTGATGGAGAGGTTTTTCACGCAGGCGGCGCTTTCTTTTTTGCTGCCAGACCGCTTTCCGATTCCGAAAACGCCGCGTTTGATGCGTTCGAAGAAGCGGCTCGACAACATCGTCCTATCGATCATCCGGGACCGACGGGCAAGCAAGACTCCGGCAAATGATTTGCTGCAACGGCTGCTGGACGCGCGGAACGAACGGGGCGAGCGCATGAGCGACGACCAATTGCGCGAGGAAGTGATGACACTGTTCATCGCGGGGCACGAGACGACGGCGAACGCGCTGACGTGGACGTGGTATCTGCTTTCGCAATATCCGGACGTTGAGAAGGCATTGGCCGCGGAACTGGATTCAGTGCTGGCCGGGCGGGCGCCGGCGCTGGCGGATTTGCCGCTGCTCCCCTACACGGAGATGGTGCTCAAGGAATCGATGCGGTTGTATCCACCGGCGTGGGGAGTCGGGCGGCGCGCGCTAGGGGATTTTGAGGTGGGCGGATACCGCATTCCGGCGGGCACAAATGTTTTCATGATGCAGTGGGTGACGCATCGCGATGCGCGGTTTTTTCCGGAGCCGGAACGGTTTGATCCGGAGCGGTGGCGCGACGACCCGATTCGAAAGGGGCGCATCCCGCGGTTCGCGTACTTCCCTTTTGGGGGAGGCCCGCGCGTGTGCATTGGCGCAGGATTCGCGATGATGGAGGCGACTCTACTGCTGGCGACGATTGCGCAGCGCTATCGGTTTACGCTGGCGCCGGATGCGATGGTTACGCCATTTTTCAGCATCACGCTGCGCCCGAAATACGGGCTGTCGATGCAGTTGCATCGCCGCACCTGAGTCTCAAGAGCGGGCATGGCACATCCCAACTCTTCTCTAGCTGGCATTCGAATTCCTCTGAGTTTATAATCTCGCCACTTCGTCACAGTTCAAAACGCACCAGGCAAGAAATACCGACTGGTTATCCTTGCGAACCGTTCAAAACCTTTTTGCCCAACGGGGGACAGCAAAGAATATGAAGCTCACATTGCCTACGACAATGCTTGTTCTGCTGTTCATTGCGCAAAAGTCAGAGGGCGGGGAAAAGCCATGGATTGAGGTGAAGAGTCCGCATTTTCGCGTGCTTACTGACGCGGGGGCGGACGACGGACGACGGGTGGCGCGTGAATTCGAGAGGTTGCGCGCGGTTTTTGCGGCGCGCTTTCCGGAATTCCGCCTTGACTCGGGAGCGCCTTTGACTATTTTTGCGGCGCGGGATGAGCAGACGGCGAAGACGTTGGCTCCCTATTTCTGGAAGGTCAAAGGAGCAAAGCCAGCGGGATATTTCCAACATAGTTGGGAAAAACAGTTTGCGCTTGTCCGGATGGACACGTGGTACCAGGGGACAGAGCGCGTCGTATACCACGAATATACGCACATGATTACGGCTTTGAATTCGCGCTGGCTTCCCGTCTGGTTGAACGAGGGGATGGCGGAGTTCTACGCGTATACGCGTTTTGAGGAAAACAAGACGCTGATCGGGGCGCCAACGGAGCGATTTCGAGCCCTGCGGGAACGACCCTGGATTCCAATCGAGACACTGATAATGGTCAACCAGAGGTCGCCCTACTATCACGACGAAGACAAGGTACAGATGTTTTACGCGGAGTCCTGGGCGCTGGTTCATTACTGTCTGTTCGGTCCAAAAATGGAAGGCGGTAAAAAGCTTGATGATTTTTATCAAAGGCTGCAGAACGGGACGGAGCAAAAACAAGCGTTTCAGGGGGCATTTGGAAGTTTCAAGGAGATGGACCAGCAGCTTAGAGAATACCTCAACGATTATGCTTTTCATGCCGCTGTGCTAAAAGTCGCACCTGCAGTGAGCGACAAGGAATATTTGACACGAACTCTGAATATCGCCGAAACGCAAGCCGAATTGGGCGGGTATCACCTTTGGACTCATGATCGCGAGCATGCAAGGATCTATGTGACCGAAGCGCTGAAGAACGATCCGAAGCTGGGGCTGGCACATGAAGAGCAGGGATTTCTGGATCTTTATGACGGCAAAGAGACCGATGCGGCCAATCAATTCGCAGAGGCGGTGAGTAACGACAAAACACTCTACCTTTCGCAATTTGCGAAAACGATGCTCTCACCGCAGGCGACTTCCGACGTCCGCGCGGACCAATCTATTTTTCTGCGGGGACTGACCGACACGCTGAATATGAACCTGCAATTTGCGCCCGCATTTATTCAGATGGCGAGGCTTGCAGTGCGCCAGAATGATTTGAGTACGGCGCTGAAATACTCGATGAAGGCGGAATCGCTGGAGCCCTCTCGGGCGGGATATCACACAATGAGCGGGCAAATACTGTTGCGGATGGGACGTGGAAGGCAGGCGGCGGACTACGCGAAGTTTGTGGCCGACCGGTGGTTCGGGGCAGACCACAATGAAGCAGTGGAGCTTTGGAACAGCGTGCTGGAATCGGAGCGTCCGGCGGGTGAGGTGGTTCTGGACTGGAATCCGAAGGAGACTCAACGGGCCGAGGGAATACTGAAGGGCTCGACGTGCGGGGACAATGCGAACTGGTCGCTCAGCCTTGCGCAGGGTGAGCAAACATTAACCTTTCATTCCACGGGGGGATATCTGTGGGGATACTCCGACTCGCTCTGGTACGGGCAGGATCACATTAATTTTTGCCACTACCTGGAGGGACACCGGACGATTGTGTACTACAAGCCGGCCGCAGGTGGGTCGTATGCGGGGGATGTGGTGGAGTTTGAGGTGAGGGATGACTTGCCGGCGGCTCCCGCAAAAGCGCCTGCCGGCTAAGTTCGGAATTTTTGCGCTACTCGAATCCCTTTGGGTGCTCGGCGACGACGTTGAAGGCGCGCTCGAGGGCGAGGCCGGCGCTGCCGAGGGTGCCTTCTTCGAAGAGGCGGCCGATCAGGGTGACGCCGTGGGGAACGCGGCGCGGCGGGGAAAACTTTGGCAGGGGACGGCTGGGGTCCGGGGCCCAGTCGGTGCGGGCTTCGGCGACTTCGACGAAACCGGCGCGCATGGTGAGCGAAGGCTGGCCGGTGAAGTTGGTGATGGTGAGCATTTCGTCGCGGAGCGAGGGAACGAGGAGCAGGTCCACTTCGGAAAAGACGCGGGCCATTTCTTCAGCGACCCTGCGGCGGAGGCGATCGGTCTGCACAAAATCCACCGCGGACAAGAAGCGCGACTGGCGGAAGAGGTTTGGCCAGGCGTCGTAGGTTTGAACTTTGAGTTGGTCGGCTTCGCCGCTTAGGGTGAGCTCTTCGAAGGCGGCGGCGCCTTCGGCGAAAAGAATGAGATTTAGGGATTGATAAGGCCAGTCGGGAATGGAAACTTCCACGGGCACCATGCCGACTTTTTTAACTGTTTCCAGCGCGGCGCGGTCTACATCGGTAGCGGGCGGTTCTTTCATCCATTTGGGGAAATAGCCGACGCGGAGACCTTTGATGCTGGCTTCCGCGTCGTAGTCGAGTTTGCTGGGGACGCATTGCAAATCGCCGGGATCGGGGCCGGAGATGGCGTTCAGAACGAGCAGCGCGTCTTCCACGCTACGCGTCATGGGGCCGAGTTTGTCGAGTGACCAGCAGAGGGTCATCGCGCCGGTGCGCGGGACGCGCCCATAGGTGGGACGCAAGCCGGTGATGCCGCAGCGCATGCTGGGGGAAACGATGCTGCCGCCGGTTTCGCTGCCGATGGAAAAGCCAACGAGTCCCGCGGCCGTGGCGGCGCCGGGTCCGGCGCTGGATCCGGACGCGCCTTCTTCGAGGAGCCAGGGATTCACGGTTTGGCCGCCGAACCAGATGTCGTTGAGGGCGAGTGCGCCGAGGCTGAGTTTTGCGACGAGAACGGCGCCCGCGGCGTTCAGGCGTTTGACTACAGCGGCGTCATCTTTTGGGATGCGGTTTCGATATGGCTCCGCACCATAGGTGGTGGGGATTCCTGCCGTGTCGAGAAGATCTTTTCCGCCCCAGGGGATGCCATGGAGCGAGCCGCGATATTTTCCGGCGGCGATTTCGGCATCGGCTTGCTTCGCCTGCGCGAGAGCCAGATCTTTGGTGAGCGTGATGACACAGCGTAGCTTGGGATTGAACTGCTCGAGGCGCTTTAGATAAATCTGCGTGAGGTGCTCGGAAGTGATTTGGCGCGTCTCTACCCAGCGGGAGAGGCGGGTGACGGGTGCGAAGGCGATTTCATCTTCGTTTTTGGGGAGCGGGCCCGGATCGGATTTGCTGCGGATGAACTGGTCGCGTTCGGGGCCAGCTTTGCGTCCGGGGAGGACGGGATTCCAACTGGAGTAGGGAGCGACTGACGAGGGCAAATCCAATTTGTGGGGGCCGGTGCGGCGCTCGTAGACCGAGGCGAGATTTCCGCGCCAACTGGAGGCGGCCATTTCGAGTTGTGGCTTGCTGAGCTCGATTTGAACTAGCTTTTCGGCTTCAGTGAAGGTATTGACGGAAACTTGAGGGCCAACACCGGGGCCGGTGCCGAATGCGGGGGGCGCACCCGCGGGCTGCTGCTGCTGAGTAGGGTCCTGCGCTTCCGCTGGCGCAACGCCTGCCGCGCTCGCCGCTGCTGCTGCCAAGCCAACTGCCGTTTCCGCCAAAAATTCTCGCCGTGTTTTTGCCATGTGGCCTCCGGGCAAGCATTCTACCTCACACTTGTCCGTGGGAGTTGGCGCCAGCGGAAGTGCCGCGGCCCGGCGTTCAGAATTCAAAAGGCTTCAAGGTTTATCTGGAAGGATAATTTGTTCGGCCGGAGCGACCACTCTGACCCCGCCAATCACTCCCACGCCGGTTCGCACACCGAGTTCGTTCACCCGTTCTGCGATTCGGTATCCGGTGGGAATCTGAAACAAGGTTGCATCCGGTTCCCCGCGTTGAATGTTGATCATGGCAACGCTGGCGGTCATTCCTTTTTCTTCCGTGCGCATTATTCGCCTCCGCACCTACCGCGTGTGGCGCTCATGAGGCAGGGAGAGTATACATCGAAGGGCGGGCGGTGGCTGCTATACTGGGAAATTCCGGGGCTTAATTCCGATTTGACTGAGGCGATGTGTACCTAACACTTCTGAAGCGGCTGCGGGAAACGCTGGCCGGGCATATCCGCGAGAAATATGGAGTGGAACTTTCGGTGGTGCTGGAGCGGCCGCCAAAACTGGAGATGGGGGAGGCTGCGTCTCCGGTGTGTTTTGAACTGGCGAAACGTTTGAAGAAGGCGCCACGGCAAATTGCGCAGGAGATTGCCAATTCCCTGCCGAAGATTGCGGGCATTGCGCGGGTGGAGGTTGCGGGGGCGGGATATCTGAATGCATTTTTTGACCGGGCGTGGTTCTGGGAGAGGACGCGCAAGGAAGCGGGCGAGGCTTTGGCCGGACTCGCGGCAAGCGCGCGCAAGAAAGTGATCGTCGAGCATACCAGCATCAATCCGAACAAGGCGGCGCACATCGGACACCTGCGGAATGCGGTGCTGGGGGACACGATGGTGCGGCTGCTGCGGCATACCGGGAACGATGTGGCGGTGCAGAACTACATTGACAACACCGGGGTGCAGGTGGCGGACGTGGTGATCGCGTTTGAGGAGATGGAGAATAAATCGCTAGCGGAGGTGAAGGCGCTGGCGGCGGGCAAGAATTTCGATTACTTATGCTGGGACCTTTACGCGAAAGCCACGCAATTTTTTGAGGAAGATAAAGTGCGCGCGGGGCGGTTGCGCGGGGAGACGTTGAAGGCAATCGAAGCAGGCGAGGGCGAAACCGCGGAGATGGCCACGGTGATTGCCGACGCCGTGGTGGGATTTCATTTGCGGACGATGGCGCGACTGGACATTTCTTACGAACTGCTGGCGCGGGAGAGCGAGATTCTGCATCTTCATTTCTGGGATGCGGCGTTCGAGAAATTGAAGGCCAGCGGGGCGATCCAGCTGGCGACGAGCGGGAAGAACGCGGGTTGCTGGGTGATGCCTTGGGGGAATGAGGTAAAGGATGTAAATGAAAAGAGTGGCTTGAGCGAAGCATCTAATCCCGATGATGAGGACCAGTCAAAGATTATTGTGCGGTCGAACGGGACGGTTACTTATGTTGGGAAAGATATTGCTTACCAGCTTTGGAAATTCGGGCTGCTGGGAAAAGATTTTCATTACCGCAGGTGGCCGAATCCTCCGGACGGGAAAGAATTGTGGGCCACGACTGCAGGGCCGAACGAAGCGGGCACCCCGCACTTCGGAGGAGCCGAAGCGGTTTATAACGTGATTGACGCGCGGCAGGCCTATTTGCAGGAAGTTGTGGCGGAAGGATTGCGGGCGCTGGGACATACGAAGGAAGCGGAGAATTCGATTCACTTTGATTACGAGATTGTGGCGCTGACGCCTCGGTGTGCGGCGGAGATGGGATATGAATTGTCGGCGGAGGATGCGAAGCGGCCTTACGTCGAGGTGAGCGGAAGAAAAGGGTTTGGCGTCAAGGCGGATGATTTGATCACCCGCATGCTGGCGGCGGCGGAGGCGCGGGTTTTGCAGAAGCACGCGGAGATGGCTGGGACTGAACTGAAGCAGACGGCGAACGCGCTGGCAGTTGGCGCACTGCGATTTTTCCTGCTGAAGGTGACGCGGAACACCATCATTGCGTTTGATTTTGAGGATGCGTTGAGCGCGGAGGGGGAGACCGGGCCGTATTGCCAGTACGCGATTGTGCGGATACGGGGGATTCGGCGCAAGGGGCAGGACCGTGGGGTGGAGGGGGCAAGCGGGCTTGAATTGAAATTGAGCGCCGACCTGCAGACACCCGAAGAGAACGCGGCGCTGAAGAAAATTATGGAGGGGCCGGAAAGCAATACGATTTGGGAAGTGCTTCTGGCTTCGGGGTCGCTGGATTACGCTGTGGACGCGGCGATTGGGGCGCAGGAGCCGGCGTTTGTGTCGAAGTACGCGTTTCAGCTGGCGCAGGCATTCAATAATTTCTATCACAAGCACCATATTTTGTCGGAAGCGGATGAGGAGAAGCGGGCGTTTCTGCTGGGGTTGACGGAATTGGTGGAGCGGCAGCTGGTCTTGGCGTTGGGACTTTTGGGGATTGAGGCGCCGGAGAAGATGTAGAGGGCGCGTTCGGCAAGAACGGCCCGCCACGACCGGCGGTCCTCTGCGTCCAAGTGCACCCGGCTCAATAGGCGGCCGCTACAACAGCAAGAGAAACCCAGGAGGGCCGGGCAAGCTCCGCCCCTACACATACTAAGAATTCATCAGGCTTGGATGTGGGCTTCGATGAACCAGAGGTCTTTGTCCATTTCGCGCGTGATGGTGGTGAAGAGGTCTACGGTGACGGCGTCCTCGAGGTCGTCGGCTTCCTGAATGGCCGTGCGCAGGGCGTTGGTGTAGTGGCCTATGTTGTGAACCAGGAATTTCACGATGTCGGTGCCGCTGTAGGCGGAGAGATCGGCTTCGGGGATGCTGGATTTTGCGGCGGATTCACGCACGGTGCCGTTGGCGACGCCACCGAGAGCGGAGATGCGCTCGGCGATGGTGTCAATGTGATCTTCAAGGTGGGTGGCAACGGAATCGAACAACAGATGCAGCTGATAGAAATCCTTGCCCTTGACGTTCCAGTGGGCCCATTTGACCTGGCTGTGAATGTCGGAGCTGTTCGCGAGATGGATGTTGAGAAGGGCGATTAGGGCTTGGCGGTTTCTGTCGGGGACACCGACACTGCTGGGATAGGTGCGGAGAGTTGCGGTTGCTGCTTTTGCCATGGAAGACCTCCTCAGGTGGGGATTGTTTCTGCGAATCAGATGATTCGGGGAAAGGAAAGGGTACGGTTTTTTGTAGGGGGACGGTTCGCGTCCCTCCTACGCGGGCAAGCAGAAGACGGCCGCTACAAAGATGGGAGAACCCAAGAGCACAAGCTGAAGCCTATGCTACAGGGGGATTAGTCGAGGAGGACGGGGCGGGGCTCGGCTACGTCGGCGTAGAGTTTGTCGATTACGTCGGAGTATTGCTGCTCGACTACTCGGCGCTTGAGTTTCATGGTGAAGGTCAGGCTGCCGGAGTCGAAGGTGAAATCGTCGGCGAGGAGGGCGAAACGCTTGATGGTTTCGTATTGAGCGAGATGAGTGGTGAGGCGGGCGACTTCTTTTTCGATGAGGGCGTGGGTGGCGGGAAGGGCGGCTAGCTCGGCGTTGGAGGAAAATTTCAGGCCGTCCTCGGCGAGCTTGGCGGCGACGGTGGCATGATTGGGAACGATGAGGGCGACTACGAATTTGCGCTGATCGCCGACGACCATAGCGTTGAGGATGTAAGGACTGGTTTTCAGCGTATTTTCGATGGGCTGCGGGGCCACGAATTTGCCGGCGGCGGTTTTCAGAAGATCTTTTTTGCGGTCGGTGATGAACAGGTAGTGATCTTTGTCGAGATAGCCAACGTCACCGGTCTTGAACCAGCCGTCGTCGGAAAGAACATCGCGAGTGGACTCGGGAGATTTGAAATAGCCCTGCATGACGCAAGGGCCCTTCGCGAGGATTTCGCCATCGTCGGCGATGCGAAGCTGGACGTTGGGGATTGGGCGGCCAGAGCTGCCGGCGCGATTATGCGGATGGTTGCTGGTGAGAACGGGAGAGGTTTCCGTCAACCCGTAACCCTGGTAAATGGGAATCCCGATGGCCCAAAAGAATTCGCAGAGATCCTTTGAGAGCGGTGCGCCGCCGGAAAGGATGGTGCGGAGGTGGCCGCCGGTGCCGGCGCGGATTTTGGAATAGACGAGCTTGTTGGCGATGGCCCACTTCAGGCGAACCGGCAGGCTGGCGGATTTTTCGCCGCAACGCCAAGCGGCGGATTCGCGTGCGGTTTGCATGGCGAATTCGAAAATTTTTCGCTTGGCGCCGGTGGCTTTGCTTCCCTGCTCCATCAGGCGGGCATAGATTTTTTCGAAGAAGCGCGGAACGGCGGCTAGCACGGTGGGGTGGACTTCGAGGAGGGCTTGCGCGACATTTTCGACTGTCTCGACGTAGGCCACCGGGCAGCCGTGAAAAATATAAACGTAATCGAGCATGCGTCCGTAGACGTGGGCGAGCGGGAGAAACGAGACGGCGACGTCGGTTCCGGGGCGCAGATCGAGTTCAACGCAGGAGTCTGTGACGTTGGAGCAGAAATTGCTGTGGGTGAGCATGACCCCTTTGGGCTCACCGGTCGTGCCGGAGGTATAGATGAGCGAGGCGAGCTGACTGGGAAGAACTTTGGCGGCGCGGAGGCGATAGGCGGCGACTTCGGCGGGGCCGGTGGCAGCGATTAGCGTTTCATAGCGGAGGAAGTCCGTGGGGAGATCGGGGCCGGCACCGGCGACGATAACTTGCTGTACTTCTTTCAACGAGTCGCGGACTGCGAGGAATTTCTGGAGTTGTTTGTGACCGGCGATGAAGACGACTTGTGCGCCGCAGTGATTGAGGATGTAGGACAGGCGGTCGGGAGATTCGTTGAAGTAAACGGGGACGGTGACTCCGCCAGAGCCGGTAATGGCGAAATCGGCGGTGTGCCATTCGGGGCAATTGGGGGCGAACAAGCCGACGCGATCGCCGGATTTTACGCCGAGTTCGACAAACGCGTTCGCGAGGCCGGCGACACGACGAAGGAGTTCCTGGGAGGAGATATCTTCCCAGCGGTCGGGGCCGCGGAACATCTGGGCGCGGGGAGACGGGTGCTCTTCAATG
>Ga0210410_10004332_pt1 | contig 12463 bp, 8 predicted proteins | sample IncBWC4MmetaG_FD_161058 | JGI IMG/M metagenome (GOLD analysis project Ga0210410, IMG submission 161058) | Forest soil microbial communities from Barre Woods Harvard Forest LTER site, Petersham, Massachusetts, United States - Inc-BW-C-4-M | ecosystem: Environmental > Terrestrial > Soil >... | reverse complement strand
CCCATGCCGCCTGATCCCAGCGGTGCAAGAATTTGGTAGGGCCCGATTTGCGAGCCGGTAGAGAGTGCCATGCCCGGCAAAAGTATACTTCGCTTCCCCGGATTTCAAACAGCGATCGTGAAGCCATTTTGCGTAAGAGAAACACGGGGCGGAGCCCTGTGCTAACCTTTGCCCCTTTGAGGAGGGCAGGATGTTCGTCAATCGAAAGATGCGTCTGGTCATGCTGGCAGTGGCAGCGCTATTAGCAAGTGTTGCAGCGAGAGAAATGCGCGCGCAGGAAAAGCCCGCTCCGTTGCAGAGGAAGCTGGCGATTCTCGCCGGACGGCTAATCGACGGAAAAAGCGAGAAGCCCATCGAGAACGCACTGATTCTCATCGAAGGCGACAAAATAATTTCCGTCACCGCAGGGGGAGCGGCTCCAGCAGGCGTCGAGCTGATCGATCTTTCGAAAGCCACGGTGCTGCCGGGTTTCGTTGACACCCACACGCACGTTTTGCTGAACGGCGATGTTCTCGAAGCGGATTACGCTGCGCAGCTTTTGAAGCAATCCATCCCATACCGGGCCATCCTCGCGGCGCGCAATGCGCGCATCGCGCTTGATCATGGATTCACCACGCTGCGCGACCTGGAAACCGAAGGCGCGATGTATGCGGATGTAGACGTGAAGACGGCGATAGAAAAGAACGAAGTCCCCGGACCGCGCATGCAAGTGGCCACCCGCGCCATGGCGCCTACTGGTTTGTATCCCCTGCTGGGTTATTCGTGGGAACTCACGCTGCCGAAAGGCGTGCAAACCGTCGATGGCGTGGAAGGCGCGCGAAAAGCGGTGCGCGAGCAGATTATGTTCGGCGCGGACTGGATCAAGTATTACTCCGACCGCGCGTATCACTTCACGCCGGACGGCGTGTTGCACAGCAAAGTGAATTTCACCGACGAGGAAGCTCGCGCCATTGTGGACGAAGCGCACCGCCTCGGCAAAAAAGTAGCGGCTCATGCGATGGGAAGCGATGGAATCGCCGCCGCGCTGCGCGCCGGAGTGGATACCATCGAACACGGCGTGGGAATTACAGACGCTCTTGCGGAGGAGATGGCCAGAAAAGGCGTCTACTGGGTGCCGACAACCACGGTTCTTCTCTATGTAGGTCCGGGCCGCGGGGGAAATTGGACAAAGATGGTGGACACCGAGAAAACGGCATTTCAAATTGCACTGAAACGCGGCGTGAAAATCGCCCTGGGCACGGATGCCGGCGGCTTCGACTGGAAGGACGTGAATCAAGCCAAGGAATTTTCTTACTACGTGCAGCATGGATTGACGCCCATGCAGGCCATCCATTCCGGAACCTCCGTGGCCGCCGATTTGCTCGGATGGAGCGACAACGTGGGCACTATTGAGCCGGGCAAATGGGCGGACATCGTCGCTGTCAGCGGTGATCCCTTGAAGGACGTCGCGGAACTCGAACGCGTCAAATTCGTGATGAAGGGTGGAGCGGTTTACAAAAACGAACTCCACTGAGCGCCGCGTTGCCCATAGAACATTTTGGCGCTAACGGTATTTCCAAGTCCATGTCTAAGAGAGCAAGGATTTCTTTAGTCTGGTAGAGAGGCCCACGATGCAAACCTTGTGGCAGGACCTGCGTTTTGCAGCGCGCATGCTGCGCAAGAATCCTGGTTTCACCATCATGGCTGTGCTGACGCTGGCGTTGGGCATTGGGGCGAACACGGCGATCTTTAGCGTGGTGAACGCCGTTCTACTACGGCCGCTGCCTTACAAGGAGCGAACTCGAATCCTATCGCTCAATCAAACCGAAGTTCAGAACAAGATTAACGGCATTCCGGTTTCGTTCACGAAATTCAACTTCATACGAGAACAGAGCCAGGTATTTGAAAGCACGGCCGCTTACTATGGACTGGGTCTCAGTCTGCTCACCCAGCGTGAACCGGAAGCCATCAGCGGAGCGCGCGTCTCTGCTGATTTTTTTGACGTGCTGGGAATCACTCCTGCGCAGGGCCGTTTTTTCTCGCCCGAAGAAGAAGTCCCTGGTGGAAGCGACGTTGCCATTGTGAGCGATGGCTTCTGGCACAGCCATTTCGCGGGCGACCCCGCAACGCTGGGCAAGACGTTGGCTATCGACGGCAAGAGCGTCACGGTCGTGGGCATTCTCCCGGCAGACTTTCAATTCCCGCTGCAATTTCCGGAACCCGATATCTGGCTCCCCCGCGTATTCGAATCCAGCCTGCTGAAACCGCAGCAGGTGAATACCGGGGCGGGCTACCTTTCCATGATCGGCCGCCTGCGACCGGGACAATCGCTCAACCGCGCGCAAGCGGAACTCGACACCCTCAATGCCCGCTACCGCGAGCAATTTGGCGGCTACGTCGATGCCACCAGATACGTGATCGTGGCCTCTTCTCTCGAAGACAGCCTTTCGGGAGCGTTGCGTCCCTCTCTTTTTGTTTTACTGGCGGCGGTGGGCTTTGTTTTGTTGATCGCCTGCGTCAATGTCGCCTGTTTGCTGCTGGCACGCGCTTCCGGCCGGGCCCGGGAAATCGGCATACGCAAAGCGCTTGGCGCTTCGCGGCTGCGGCTCATGCGGCAACTGCTCAGTGAAAGTCTCCTGCTCTCCCTGTGTGGCGGAGCGCTTGGCATTTGCTTTGCGGCGATGCTGATGCCTGCATTGCGTGCGGTCAGTCCGGGCGCCGTGCCACGGCTGGCACAGACAAGTCTGGATATCCGCGTCCTGCTTTTTTCCTTTGTGCTCTGCGTGGCGACGGGAATTGTTTTCGGCTTCGTGCCGTCGTTGCAAGCTGCCAGAACCGAGCTTCAGGAAACACTCAAAGAAGGAGGCCGCGGGTCTTCGGAAGGAAGAGGCCGCGGAAAATTTCGGGCTTTTCTGGTGGTCTCCGAACTCTGTATCGCGCTTGTATTGATGACCGGAGCAGGTCTTTTAATCGAGAGCTTTGCGCGCCTGGTTCACGTCAATCCGGGATTGACGCCGCAGGGGCTGATGACTTTTCCCCTGACGCTTCCGGCGGCGCGTTATCCGCAGCCTCCGCAGCAGGCGGAATTCGTCCGGCAATTGCTGGAACACGTGAGAACGATTCCGGGAGTGCAGTATGCCAGCGTCACAAGTTTTGTCCCTCTCTCGGGCGGAGGCCGCATGGCCTTTTTTTGTCCTGAAGGCCGCGTCTGCCAGGGAGTGGGGAAGGATCCCATCATGGCCCTGTACCAGGTGGGCACGGATTTTTTTGAGACCATGGGCACTCCAATTTTGCACGGGCGCGCGTTCAACAAGGAGGATGCGCCGGGCAGCCTCCCGGTGGTCATCATCAACTCGACCACCGCAAATCGTTATTTCCCCGGCCAGGATCCGGTAGGAAAGCACCTCGCCAATTCACGCGATATGAAGCAGCGCGAAATCGTCGGCGTAGCCGGGGACGTAAAATTCAATTCGTTGAGCGCCGCGAATGCGGAAACCATCTACTGGCCGATGGCGCAACTGCCGTGGCCCTCGGTGACCTTGCTGGTGCGCTCACAAAGCAATGGCCAGGCGATTGTCAGCGCGGTTCGCAGCAAGATTGCGGAGGCCGATCCAACTCTTCCCGTTTCCGGCGTTGCCAGCATGGAGCAAATTGTAGCCACGTCGGTGGCGCAGCCGCGGCTGATCATGCAACTTGTGGGCATTTTCGCGGGGCTTGCGTTGGTGCTTGCCGCCGTCGGGATTTATGGCGTGATGGCCCATTCCGTGAACTCGAGAAAGCAGGAAATGGGCATTCGCGTTGCGCTCGGTGCGCGTCCCGTGGAAATCCTGCATCTGGTCGTCGGGCAGGGAATGCGCTTGACGCTGGTTGGCGTGGCGCTCGGCATCGCCGCATCTTTTGCGCTGACGCGGTTGCTGGCCACGTTGCTTTTTGATGTGCGTGCGACCGACCCGCTGATTTTCGGCGGAGCGGCGATGGTGCTGACAGCGACAGCGCTGCTCGCTTGTTATCTGCCTGCGCGGCGCGCAACGCGGGTAGACCCAATCGAAGTTTTGCGGTACGAATAACGATCTATCCGCTTGCGAACTCTCAGAAATAAGCCGCGCCGCCATCGACGTTGATGGACTGTCCTGTCATGGCGCTGGATTGTTCCGAGCAGAGGAAAAGCGCCGCGCGCGCGATTTCCTCGCATGTCTGGGCGCGGCCCTGCAGCAAACTATTCAGAAACCCGGCGAGTTGTTCCTTTTCGCTGACGCCCAATTTTTTTGCCAGGTCCGCGCCCAGATCTTTCGACATTTGCGTTTCCGTGACCGGCCCTGGGCAGAGGGCGTTAACGCGCACGCCTTTGCGCGCCGCTTCCGCGGCCGTTACGCGCGTGAGCCCAAGCATCCCCGCTTTTGCTGCGGCATACGCCGAGCCCCAGGAAAAGGCTGATTTTGCGGAAAGGCTGGAAATATTCAGGATGACACCGGATTTCCGCGCGTACATTTCGGGCAGCACCAGCTTGCTTAGCAGAAACGCCGCCCGCAGATGCACGGCGATCACTTTGTCGAATTCTTCGAGCGGATATTCCTCGACCGGAACAACCGGGCCATAATGCCCCGCGTTGTTGACGAGTATATTAATCTGACCGAATTTCGCGCGGGCGGCGGAAAAGACACGCTCGCAGTCGGCCGGGCTCGTGAGATCTGCGATGGCAAATGCCGCGCGCCCGCTGATCGCGGAAATCTCTGCTGCCGTCGCTGCAAGTTCCGCCTCCGTGCGCGCCGTGAGGAATAACGCCGCGCCTTCCTGGGCGAAAAGTTGCGCGATGGCGCGTCCAATTCCGCGTCCCGAGCCGGTGACAAGTGCAACTTGGTCTTTGAGGAGCATAAGATGGAGAGCATAGAAGGAAGGGAAAGAGGAGGCAAGGAAGAGGCCGTCTTGAATCTCGTGGTCCGGGTACATGAAAGCCTGTAGCCAGTTACTAGCTGGCCAAGAACTGTACCTTCGTTCAGGTGTAATTCCCATTCGTAGAATTTAAGCTCATATTAGGGTCAAAGGATCGCGAAGGGGAGAGTTCCATCTTTGGCGTCAATCCTTTCATGCCGCTGTGGCTCCGCTTTCAGCCGTTCGCTCATTTAGCGTGGGGGTAGTGCTCGTGCGCCGAACAATTGCTCTTACCAAATTGTCAGCGATCTTTATCGCGTTGGTGCTCTCCGGTTGTGCCGGAACTGTCGGTTCCGGTGGCGGCAACAAGATCACTCCCGCTTCCATCATGTCGCAACCCATGAGCGAAACCGTTACGACGGGGCAGCCGGCAACTTTCACTGTGACCGCGACAGGCACCGCTCCGCTCACTTACCAATGGCGGAAGAATGGAACAAATATCGGCGGACCCGCCTTGGCCAGCTACACGACTCCCGCCACCACTGCCACGGACAACGGCGCGAAGTTCGATGTGGTCGTAAGCAATTCGGCCGGTAGCGCCACCAGCACCGCCGCAATCCTGACGGTGAATGCCGCGGCCACCGCTCCCTCGGTGACGGCCCAGCCCGCAAATCAGACGGTGACTTTGGGGCAGATGGCCACTTTCAGCGTAACTGCCAGCGGCACTTCACCGCTCACATATCAATGGCGTAAAAACACGACCAACATCAGCGGTGCTACTTCTGCGAGCTACACGACGCCGGCAACAACGTCGGGAGACAATGGCGCAAAGTTCGACGTGGTGATTACCAATTCTGTTGGAAGCGCCACCAGCAACTCTGCGATCCTGACAGTCAACGCGGCCCCTGTGGCCCCGTCCATCACCACGCAGCCTGCGAACGAAACTGTAAATGTGGGTCAGACAGCAAGCTTCAGCGTCGTAGCCGGCGGCACTGCTCCTCTTAGCTATCAATGGCAAAAGGGCGGAGCGAATATCAGCGGCGCGACTTCCGCGAGCTACACCACCCCCGCGACGCTCCTCGCAGACAGTGGCACAAAATTTGACGTGGTGGTCAGCAATGTCTCAGGAAACGCCACCAGTGCTTCCGCCACGCTCACCGTCAATGCCGTTGCCCCGACAATCATCACGCAGCCCGCTAATGAGACTGTAAACGCAGGTCAGACCGCTACTTTCAGTGTCACAGCGGCCGGCACGGCTCCTCTGAGTTATCAATGGCAAGAGAACGGCGCTAATATCACCGGAGCGACTTCGGCCAGCTACACCACCCCCGTGACCACGACGAACGACAGCGGAGAACAGTTCCGCGTTACGGTCACCAATTCCGCCGGCAACATTATGAGCAACACGGCAACGTTGACCGTGAATCCGGCGAACACCGCCTCAACGGTGGACGTCGTTACCTACCATTACGACAACCTGCGCACCGGACAGAACCTCAATGAAATGATTCTCACGCCCGCAAACGTCATTTCCACCAAGTTCGGCAAGCTGGGTTCCTTTTCGGTGGACGGCAGAGTTGACGCGCAACCGCTGTATCTCTCCGCCGTGACCATTCCGGGTAAGGGCACTAAAAACGTTTTGTATGTGGTGACTGAACACGACAGCATTTACGCCTTCGATGCCGACAGCGTCAACGGAACGACCAGCGCATCGTTGTGGAAGTCCACCGCGCTTCTGTCCGGGGAGCAGCCCAGCGACGACCGCGGTTGCGGTCAAGTATCTCCCGAGATCGGCATCACTTCCACTCCGGTGATCGACCGCACGCGCAACGCGATCTACATCGTGGCCATGTCCAAGGACGGCAGCGGCAATTATTTCCACCGCTTGCATGCGCTGGACCTGACCACTGGCGCGGAGCTTTTCGGCGGTCCGAGGACGGTTACAGCGACTTTTCCCGGCACCGGCGCGAACAGCTCCGGCGGTAACGTGGTCTTCGACGCGAAAAAATACAAAGAACGCCCCGGCCTTCTGGAGCTGAACGGTACGATCTACACGACGTGGTCCTCGCATTGCGACGCCGGCCCGTACACTTCCTGGGTGATGTCCTACAATGCGGACACGCTGGCGCAAACCAGCATCCTCAATCTGGTTCCCAACGGAAATGAAGGCGGCATCTGGATGGCCGGCGCGGCGCCTAGCGCCGACGCGGCGGGAAACATTTACTTCATCATTGGCAACGGCGATTTCGACACCACGCTGAACTCCAGCGGCTTTCCAACGAACGGCAACTGCGGAAACTGCTTCGCAAAGATTTCTTCGACGGTACCAATGAAGCTGTTGGACTATTTCACGCCGCTGAACACGGTTTCCGAATCGAACGCCGATACCGACTTCGGTTCCGGCGGCCAGCTCCTCCTGCCGGATTTGCTGGACGGCAACGGACAAACGCGGCACATCGGCGTAGGCGCCGGCAAGGACGGCAACATATACGTGGTCGACCGCGAGAACATGGGTAAATTTAATTCCGGCTCCGACCAGATCTACCAACAGATCAACAGTCAGATCGGTAGTGTGTGGTCCAAGCCGAGCTACTTCAACAACACCGTGTACTACGGCGCGGTGAGCGACAACCTGAAGGCTTTTCCGATTACTGCGGGAAAACTTGCGGGGACTCCCGCGTCGAAAAGCTCGCACCAGTTTGGCTATCCCGGAACGACGCCCAGCATTTCCGCCAGCGGCGCTACCAACGGCATCGTCTGGGCCATCGAAAACAGCGGCGCCGTCTTGTACGCTTACGATGCGACGGACCTCACGAAAATGCTTTACAACTCGAGCCAGGCGCCCAACAACCGCGATGCGTTCAGTGGGAATAAATTCATCACACCGATGGTGGCCAACGGAAAGGTTTACATCGGCACACCGAATAGCGTCGCCGTGTTCGGCTTGTTGCCGTAACCATTGTTGCCGCAGGCGTTGCGCTTACCAGCCAGTTCCATCGCGCGCCTCGCGGCGGCGAACATAGACGACCTTTTCAATCGTCGCGCAAACCAGCCCGGATGAATCGGCGAGCTCCACGGTGTATGTGCGATCCACCGAGCGCTGCGTCTCCAGCGCCAGTCGAATTGCGGCCAATTCCTCGTCGGTGACGGCAAATCGTGCATGCAGCGTTTCTCTACCCGGCTTCTTAAAGCGTATCGTCGCCGCTTTGTCCCACACGATAAATTCCGGCCCCAGCCGCCGGATCAGCAGCATCATGTAAATAGGGTCGATCGAAGCGTAGATGCTGCCTCCGAAAATCGTCCCTACGTAATTTCGCGTGCGCCAGGAGAGCGGCAAATCCAAATGCAGCTCGCTCCAATCGGCGGCGATGTACCGGGGCCGTCCGCCGGTTCCGCGATAACACGCGTGCGTATAAAGAGACCAGCAGCGAAGCCGGTTGGAAATTGCGGCAGGAAGTTTCATGGGCCCATAGAATAAAGAGGGGAATCGCAAGACGCAAAGGGTTAGAGAATTCCGGGGCGACAAACGGAGCAGGTTCTGTGGTTCGAAATAATCTCCCTTACGACGAAGGCACTTTCCAATCTGCTGGTGGAAACACAACGGGCCAGAAATTGGGCGCCGGCCGCTCGAATTCGAAAGCCACCGCCGAGTGTCCCCCCGGCGGCTGATCCACACGCACCACCTTGGCGCGTTCTTCCATCCCGGATTTAACATTCACGATGCGCAACGGCTGCCCCGGCTGGACCTCCAGCAACAGTTTCACCAATCCGCCGTGCGCATTCACCACCAGCGTGTGTGTTTCCTCCATGACCTGCCCGCCTTCAGGCGCCTCCGCCCAGACCACCACGCTCACGTGCAGCATCACACGTTCGCTCCTGCGCCGATTGCTAGGGTTGGAAGGGTCCACGGATTTCTTTGCCCTACGCCACGCCTTCATCTCCTGGCTGCGATCTACGGATGAAGCGGGCAGCTACTGCCGCAACGAGCATGCAGGTTTGTTCCCAAGGACAGCAACGGCGCGAGGAAGGACACCCCGCCCGGCCCCTCTAGTTTACACCGTGGACAGTTTCCACTGCCGTTGGTTCTTGCGTACGATGGCGCAAAGGAAACGGGATGCGGCCAAACAGCCGCGTAAGGTATGATAGAGTCTTCGGAATCTATACGTTAGGATGGCAATGCACACTGAATCGAACGGAAAAGTATTGCTCAGGGTCAGGCCGCGCGGCTTCTGCGCGGGCGTAGTCCGGGCCGTGGACATCGTGGAACTCGCCCTGGAAGCCTACGGCGCGCCCGTCTACGTGCACCATGAGATTGTTCATAACACCTATGTGGTCGAGCAGTTGCGCCGTCGCGGCGCGATTTTTGTCGAGTCCATCGAGGACGTCCCTCACGGCGCTGTGCTGGTTTTCAGCGCCCACGGCGTGCCCCCGACCGTCCGCCAGGAAGCCAAAGACCGCGCCCTCAAAGTCATCGACGCCACCTGCCCGCTGGTCACCAAAGTGCATCTCGAAGCCCTCAAGTTTGCCCGCGAAAAGCGCACCATTATCTTGATTGGCCACAAGGACCACCAGGAAATCGTGGGCACCTCTGGCGAAGCGCCGGACCGCACCATCGTGGTTGATTCCGTTGCCGCCGTGGACGCTCTCGAAGTCGATGAGCCCGAAAAACTCGCGTTCCTGACGCAAACCACTCTGAGCTTGTACGACACACAAGAAATCGTTTCGCGCCTGCGCCAGAAATTTCCTTTGATCAAGGGCCCGGCCAGCGACGACATTTGCTACGCCACGCAAAACCGCCAGGAAGCGGTCGAACAGGTAGCCAAGGACGTCGATTTGATTCTCGTTGTCGGTTCGCCGAATAGTTCCAACTCCAATCGTCTCGTGGAAGTCGCCAAGCGCAGCGGCGTTCCTGCCCAGCTCATCGACGCGGCTACCGACATCGACGTCAAATGGCTCGAAGGCGTCAAGCGCGTCGGTCTTACTGCGGGCGCCTCCGCTCCCGAGGTTTTGGTCGAGCAGGTGAGCCAGCGCCTCGCCGAGTGCGGTTTCACGGATCAGCGCGATCTAGATCTTATCCGCGAGGATGTGCGGTTTACGTTGCCGCCTGAACTCGCAACCATCGCGCCTGCTCCGCGGCGTTAGATCGGTCGGCGAATTTGTTGTATTGGCAGGCCGCAAGGCCTGCAGGGGTCGAGTAAACGCGGGCTTTAGCTCGCTTGCTTTGCAACAGCCCAGCAGGGTACGTGGGGAAACACAAATCTCAGGAGAGCCTCTTTGGCGGTCAAAATCGCCCGTCATCCGAAGAAGATTGCCCTGATTGGCGCGCCTTCCAGCGCCGCGGCGTTCTTGCAGGGGAGCGAAAAAGCTCCCGCCGCACTTCGTGCTGCCGGAATCGTCGAGCGCTTGCAGAGTGCCGGCTACGAAGTAATCGATCATGGCGACTGTGCACCGCAGCTTTTCGCTGACGATGAAGAACACCGCCGCGCCCGCAACCTCACCGCGATTGTCGCGGGACTCACTGATCTGAAAACGCGCGCCGAAGTGTCCATCAAAAGCGGTGCGCTGGTCCTGGTTCTCGGCGGCGATTGCGCCCAAGTCATCGGTTTGCTCACCGGCGCCCGCCGCTACTACAAACACATCAATCTTTTGTGGTTCGACCGCGACGCCGATTTGAATACGCCGGCCACTACGCCCTCGGGTCGCATCGATGGCATGGTCGTGGCTCACATCATCGGCAGGGGCGCTCCGGAGCTGGTGCGTTTCTGGGGCGAGCCGCCACTGGTGCGCGAGCCGGACGTCACGCTCTTCGGTCTCGAACGGCTCGATCTTCCCGAACAGGAGTTTCTCGTCAAGTCTCCGCTGCGCCACATGAACGCAGCCGATGTCCAAACGAAAGGCGCAAGCGCCGCGGCACGCGAAGCGCTGACCTATCTCCATGCCGATGCGCATGAATTCGTCCTGCATCTGGATACGGATGTTATCGCCCAGGAAGAATTTCCCAGCGTCAACGTGCCTGACAGCGGCGGCCTGAATTTTGACGAGGTCCGCACGTCGCTGAACGAATTCGCCCGCCACAAAAATCTCCTCGGGCTAGACGTCGCGCAGTACAACCCTGACAAAGATCCGGACGGCGGCGGCGCAAAAAAACTGGTCGATCTGCTGGTAGAAGCGCTCACCGCGCGTCTGGAATCCCTTGCCCCCGCAGAACCCGCGGCGCCTTCGCAAACCTCGGCGGCGGAAACCCCCGCATCCGACGCGCCCGAGATTTCTTCCTCCGGTACGTCTGCCTAGCGCGGCTTTCTACGCACTTCCATCGTTCCGCGATTCGCGCATCGTCCCCTCTTCCGGTGAGATTTCCAGCTATTCCGACGCACCCAAAAACAATTCCTCACACGAAACGTTTGCGACCTCCGCGTCACTATCCACCAAGCGGAATTTCCGGTTTCTCCCGGCGGGAAAGATCCTCCGCTATCGTGTGGACTTGTGCGTAGGTTCGCCCTACCCGCGCTGTCTACAGGTCATGTTCCGGAGTTCCAAGTCACGGCGCCGGACGCGCGCATAAACTATGAAAAGAGGCGGCCTCATTTTCGCTGCGTTGCTGCTCGTCGGCGGTGTGCTCCGCGTCACTAGCCCTGCCTCGCATCCCGCCCGGCAATCGGCCGAAACCACTCCGAAGGGCAGCGAGCAGAGCAAGAGGAAAGCGGGACCGCAGGGAACCTACCAGCAAGCCATCGCCGCCAGAATTCAGGAATATTACGGGGTATGGAAAGACGATCCGAAGGACGCCGCGGACCTGCTGGCCCACTGGAATGTGCCCGTTGACTCTAAGGCTCGCGAAAACGTGCAGTTCGTTATCGCGCTGCTCCCCGATCCCGTGCACACCCACCTCGGTTTGCAGTTTGACCGTGGAGCGGAAGCGCTGCAACAAGCGGCACAGAAAAAAGGCTACGCGTTTGATCGCGCAATTCTTCCCTGGGACCGTGCTGCCCACCCCGATCCGGAGGACTTCCACCTCAGACTGGCGGAGGCCAAGGATAAGCGAGAGACCGAGGCGTTTCCCGGCTTGATGATTTTCCGCGAGGGCCAGGACACCCAGGAAAAAGACGGCCAGGAACAAGTCAGCGCACAGGTTAGCCAGGCTAAAGACGGCCAGCCGCTTGAGATGGAAGCGGGAAAGACGCCCTTGTTTGTATGGGTCGTCGGAGAAACACCCACGGGAGGCGTGCACAAGGACCAATTTCGCAACGCTCTGAAAATCATCTGCGAGATTCGTGACAATTGTCTGGCAGCGAAGCCATTGACCGGCCAGCCGTTGCTGATTCTCGGACCGTCGTTCTCTGGCTCCCTTGATTCGCTTGGCCAGGAATTGAAAGAGCCTGCGGCACGCCGCACTGCCCAGGAGTTCTATGTCTACAGTGGAACGGTGACCGATGCGCGGAGCATGCAATGGTTCGAAGCCGTTCTCCCGACCGCCGGCCATTTCGCTTCCTTTCAGGAAAATGACGACCACACCCTGGAGCAGTTCATCGACTTTGCCTGCAATCGGGGCTACGAGCGGGACGCCATTGCCGTCCTCTCCGAGGACGAAACGGTCTACGGTTCGCAGAGATTTTCG
>Ga0210410_10004331_pt1 | contig 12464 bp, 8 predicted proteins | sample IncBWC4MmetaG_FD_161058 | JGI IMG/M metagenome (GOLD analysis project Ga0210410, IMG submission 161058) | Forest soil microbial communities from Barre Woods Harvard Forest LTER site, Petersham, Massachusetts, United States - Inc-BW-C-4-M | ecosystem: Environmental > Terrestrial > Soil >... | reverse complement strand
TGTCGCCCCGCGAGCCACCTCTCCCATGGCGTCGGGAAGCCCATCTTCTCGCGGTAGATGATCGACCTGGGCAGAAGATCCTCAACCGCCTGCTTCAGAATGAATTTTCCCGCCAACCCTTGAATGGAATACTCTGTCGGAATTCTTGCTGTGAACTCAACCAGTTCGTGGTCGAGAAAGGGCACACGGCTCTCGATCGACGCCGCCATGCTCATCTGATCTTGCTTCATGAGGAGTTCGATCAGATAGCTGCTAATGTCGGTGTAGAGCATGCGATGCAGCAAGTCGCCGTGCGACCCCTCCCACACCTGCATCGATCCGGCGTAGGCGTCTCCCGCAGAAGTCAGTGCCTCCGGCGTTAAGAGCGCTTGCTGCTCTGCCGCCGGGAACGCGGAAAAGAAATTGTCGTAGTAGAAAGATGCCCACGAATCGCCATCGCGAGCCAGAAATGTGTGCTCCAGCTTTCGGCGCACTTTCGCCGGGAGCGGGAAGCTGTTAGTCATATTACGCGTCAGACGGCGGAGCGCAGCAGGCGTGACGGCGCGAAAAACTGCGTCCATGCGGGAGTTCAGCAGCGTCCACGCGTAACGCGTGTATCCCCCGAGGGTCTCGTCACTGCCTTCGCCGGTGAGCACAACAGTCACATATTCACGCGCGAGACGCGCCACATGATAGAGCGCGACGCTCGAAGGCCAAGCCAGGGGCTCATCTTCATGCCAGATGAGATGAGGCAGGCTGTCGAAGAATTCCTCGCGGCTCAGTTGCACTTCATGATGGTCCGATTGAATGCGCTCCGCAACCTGGCGCGCATAACGGAGCTCGCTAAATTCTCCTTCCCCGTAGCCGACGGCGAACGTCTGAACCTGCTCGCCCCGGATTTTAGTGGCCAGAGCGGCGACAGCGCTGGAGTCGAGTCCTCCGCTCAAAAAAACTCCGAGAGGCACGTCGCTCATCAAATGTGAACTCACAACGCCCTGTAGCATCTCACGGTAAGTCTTGACGTAATATTCGCGAGGACGGACTTCTTGATCGACTTCGGTCGTCATCTCCCAGTAGCGATGAATGGCGGGCTTGCCGCCTTCGGTCATTTCCAGAGTATGCCCGGGCATGAGCTTGCGGATCCCCGCGAACATGGTTTCAGGACCGGTAATGTAACCGAAGGCAAGATACTCAGCGAGTGTCGCGCGATTGAATTCAGCGGCGACGCCGGGATATGCGAGAATCGTTTTAATTTCAGACCCGAACAGAAACGCCTTGCCGTCCCAACGGTAGTAGAGCGGCTTGATGCCGAGGCGGTCGCGCGCTGCGAAGAGTATGCGCCGCCGCCGATCCCACAGCACGAAGGCAAACATTCCCCGGAGATACTTCACGCAGTCGCGGCCGTACTCTTCATAGAGATGAACGATGGTTTCGGTGTCACTGCGGGTTCGGAAGGTGTGTCCTCGAGCCTCAAGATCGGCGCGCAGCGAGGCGTGGTTGTAGATTTCTCCGTTGTAAACGATCCATATATCCTGGTTTTCATTCGAGAGTGGCTGGTGGCCGGTCTTCACATCAATAATGCTCAGCCGCCGCATGGCAAACCCGACATTCTCTTCGACGAAATATCCTTCGTCGTCGGGACCGCGATGCACGATGCTACGGTTCATGGCGGCAAGAGCGTCGCCGCTGACCCGCCAGTCGCGATCGGAGTTGAAGATGCCGCAGATTCCACACATGCAAGAGTCGATTCAGCTTTCCGAAGCTGGCGTTGCGCTTGCCGCCGGGTGGACTACGGCAGTATCTTCGGCAATCGCCCCGGAGTTGGAAGAGTACACCGTCCGCTGACCATCCTTCACAACTTCTTCGGCCCAGGCAACCGGCTCGAGGCAGCGAATCTGCATTCCGCCATCGAGCGCAGCGAAGCTACCATTGCACATAAGCAAGTTATGGCTATCTTGCGAAGCCCGTCTCCAGCAGACGACTTCCGCATCACTAGCGAGTTGATTCATCCGCCAGGTCTCGCACGGGTTTGCAAACACATAGCAACATTCTTCTTGGCCGCTCGTGTACTTATATGCAGCGAGACTCAATTCAGCCTGAGCAGTATTAATTCTCGAGAACGATCCGGGCCGCCGATGTGCCACCTCCAAGGTTACAAGCAACGTGGCGAACTCCGCTGGCAGCGCAAGATCGGCGCTGAATGTCAGCACGGTCATCGGAGCCTTCTCCCCATAAACCGGCGACCACGATTCTCTGCGCACTTCCTCGGCCCACCCGTGAGCTTCCGGTGTCAGCAACGCAAGCCCATGCGAAGCAGCCTTTACGCGATACAAGCCGTGCTCAACCAGTTGCAGCTCCGGTGCTAAATGCCAGGAAATTTCGATGCGGTGCTTGCCCTTCCCTTCGACGACATCGCGGATGAGATAGTTTCCGTCTCGGAGCGAGACTACGAATCTCCGATGGGTCACAGGCTCGGGCAGGCGCTGATAACCATCGTGACTCGCGACAAGAAGATCAAAGCGCTCGCCTTGAATCCATTGCTCGACGTTCGACTGCAGAAATTCTCGCCACGAAAACGGGCCCGCCGGATCCGCTTGATCGACGCCGTCAACGCGAACCGTGTTGTGCATCGCGGTCCCGCGGAAAAGATCGCGCTCGCCGCCTGGGCCGAGGTACGCATATGTTCCCGGATCGATCAGCAGCGCGTTGCCGTGGGAGAGGCACACGCTCAATCGGTCAGCATGCGCGTGTCCTACACTCTCTGCCTTCAGTGGGCCTGTTTGTACCGCAAGCTGAGTCGAAATGGTCTTACCGGGGAGCAGATACAGGCCCGATTCTTTGAGGGCTGCCGACCTTTGTGAAGGCGGCGCAATTTCCAGCGCGTCCCACCGGCGCACGCCTTCGGCGCCAAGCAGCCATAGCGCCTCTTCGCGCAACTCCCCTGCGGCGCGCTTGAAGTCTTCGCGTTGGAAGAGGATCGCACCGGTCGAGAGCGGATCCATCAAATGCTCGCTGCGATTGCGACGCGGATCAAAGACTCTTCCCCCGTCATCGTCGCCAAACCGCGGGGGTGGACCTCCACGCCCCAGCAGCATCAACGCGTTCAGCATTCTTTCCAGCTTCTCCTCGAACCTCTGAGGAATCGCTATGTTATTCAGGCTCGCCAGCACGGTGGAGTGCAGGAAGAAATCGAGCGCGTAGACGTGATAGTAGGTCGACTGTTCGAAATGAAAGCCGTCCACAGCGACTTGCCGCTCCATCTCTTCCAGCACCATGCTCCAGCCCAAAGTCTTCCAACGTTCGACCTCCGCCAATTCTGGACACGTTACGCCCAGGAAAAAAAGCGCCACGCCTTCCCCCAACAGATGCGTGTTCGGCGAAAAATAAGTCGAGAGATACCGCTCGATGTGGCGACCATGAACCGCCAGCCCGTGCAGCAATTTCGTGCGCAGATCAGCCGCTTCGCGTGAGCCTCGAAGCAGTTCGCAGGTCCAAATCCAAGATAGGCTGCGGAATGCGACTTCCAGACTACTCGCCCAATTGATGCCGGTGGGATACGGATTCTCTACGGTCCAGTGCCGCCACTGACTCAGAATTTCGTCCGCGAATCTCCGCTCGCCCGTGAGCCGAGCCGCCTTGGCCAGGGTTACGAAGTGTTGGTGTCGATTCAGTTCCCACGTAACTTTGCTGTCGCCCACTTCGGCAAAGTTCAGATAGTCGATTCGATAAAACGCCTTTCCAGGCGCACGAGTGCGGTGAACGGCGTCCAGGTGCCAGTCGATTGGGACGCCATATTCGAGATCTTTGTATCCCAGCAGGTCGAAGCGATGACTGCAAATCTTCTCTGCCTGCTGCACGATCCACTCCGCCTGACCGGGCAAACGCTGCCGCATTAGCGTCAAGATTGGCTCGATCGAGTGTGCGCCAAAAAAGAAATGACCTGGCGCGGCGTGTGCGGAAACCTGCGCCCTGCCCGCGAAATCGTATCCGACCTTCGCCAGCAACGAATCCTGACGCTTGGCAACCTCCTGCCGCAGCCGATCGCACAATTCGACGCGATCCATTCGAAGCAGCCGCTCGCCGATCTGGCGCCAACGGTTAGTCGCCATTGATTTTGGGGATGAAACTCATTTTGTTGTGTATTCATCTTATTACCTCTTCGCTGAACCTGAGCATCAACTGGCGTTGCCGGTCCCGGCTAGTAAACTGGAAAGTGAGTCTTATGCAGTGCTCGGCAACAAACATGGCTATGGAAATTGCGGATCCCGATTACCGCATCGACCCTTCGCTGAAGCTGCGCGAAGATGAAGTCCATTTGTGGCTGGTGGATTTGAATGCCCTGGCGACCGAAGAGTTGCGATGGTCGGGAATCTTGTCGGAGGATGAACGCCTGCGGGCCGCACGCTTCCATTTCAGGGTGGATAGGCAGCATTTTATCGCCGGACGAGCATGGTTGCGACGGATCATCGGGGCGTATCTTGCAACCAACCCTGAGGCCCTCGTGTTCGTATACTCGGAAAAGAGCAAGCCATCTCTCAGCGGAGCCCACATCGAGAGTGGACTTAATTTTAACGTCTCGCATTCCGGCGGGATCGCACTTATCGGCATCACTCGCGAAAGACAGATTGGCGTTGATGTCGAATGCATCCGTCACGACTTTGAGACGTCGGCAATTGCCGCGCGATTCTTCTCCGTCCACGAACAGGAGCAATTGGCGGCACTTCCGGTAGAATCACGGCATGAGGCGTTTTTTCACTGCTGGACAAGAAAAGAAGCCTATATCAAGGCCACCGGAGATGGACTATCGCTGCCCTTAAGCCAATTCGACGTTTCCATCCTTCCCGGCGATCACGATGCTTTGCTCGCAACCCGTCCCGACGAACTGGAAACTAAGCGATGGTCATTACGCGATGTTCAAGTTGGTATCGGATATTGCGGCGCTCTCTGTGTGGCGGGAGTGGGGTGGAAACTGATCAGCTGGCCGGAAAGGACCTAGCTGCGGTCCAAGTCAGCATGTAACACCAGTAATACAAATATTTAACATGCCGTTCACAGCCACAAGCGAAGATCAACAGACCAACGTGCAGACGTCCGCGCGCTCGGTAGTGTTCCTCATGTATCACGAGCTTGAGATGCCGGGACGGTCACTCGCGCAATCGGATCCCGGTTATCTACGCTACATCGTCCGCGCTTCCGATTTTCAGGCGCAAATGGAACTCGTCAAGATCGAAGGCTGGAGTGGCGTAAGTGCCGGGCAGGCATTGCTTTCATTCGAAGAGAAAATGGTGGCGATCACTTTCGATGACGCCTGCGAAACCGATCTCCTCGCGGCAGCGCCGATCCTGAAGCGAATGGGATTTGGCGCGACCTTTTACGCCACCAGCGGATGGATTGGACGCCCCGGTCATTTGAGCCCCTCACAACTGCGAGAATTAGCTTCGCTTGGCTTTGAGATCGGCTGTCACTCGATGAATCACGTTTACTTGACCGACCTCAGCACTTCCGACTTGAAACGCGAGATCGTCGATGCGAAGGTGCAACTGGAACAGATCTCAGGAGTTCCCGTCGAGCATCTCTCATGCCCCGGAGGACGCTTCGACAATCGTGTGGCGGATATCGCGCGAAACGCCGGCTATCTTTCTGTGGCCACGAGTCAGATTCAGGCAAACCACTCGTCTATTAATCGATTTGGATTAGGCCGGATTGCCATCATGCGCGACACACCGCTAGGCGACTTTCGAAATTGCTACCATGGTCACCGACTGTGGCAACTGAAGGTGGGGGTTGTGCTCCGCGAGGCTGCGATGAAACTGCTCGGCAATTCCGCCTACGACCGCTTGCGCGGAGCGATGCTGCGCACGCAGCGCTCCGGCCTGAGTTGACGTGAACATGAGAAGGCTTCCACCTTTTCTGCATGAAATATTTTTACTGGCGCTGACGTTCGCGGTGCCCACACTAGCGTCGAATTCTCATTCTGTTTCGAACCCTCCATCCGCTAGGCAATTTGACGGCCCTGCCGAATTGCCGCGGGTGCTCCTCAAGACATCTCTGGCAGACACACCTGCGCCGGGAAGCGTTCGGTCAGTGAAGCAAGCCGACAACTTGCAGCAGGCGCTCGACCTGGCTCATTGCGGCGACACGCTCCTGCTGCAAGCCGGAGCAGTCTTCCAAACTTCGATCCAGATTCCCGAAAAGCATTGCGACGACGCACACTGGATTATCGTCCGTACCAGCGCTCCCGATGCAAGTCTGCCGCCGGAAGGCACGCGCCTTACACCGTGTTATGCGGGCGTGCTCATGTTGCCCGGGCGCCCTGATTTTCACTGCAAGTCCCAGGACAACGTGCTTGCCCGAATCGAATTTAATGGCAAGGCCGGCTCCGGACCGATCTTTTTTCTCCGCGGCGCAAGCCACTATCGTTTCATTGGGCTGGAAATCACACGCAGCGATTCCGAAGCATCGATCACGGCGCTGGCTTCGGCCAAAGAAGGCGCCATCGCCGACCACATCATCTTTGATCGCGTATGGATGCACGGTACGGCGCAGGATGAGACCCGCCGCGCCGTCGCGCTGAAGTCGATGACCTACGTGGCGATCGTTGATTCTTACTTTAGCGACTTTCATTGCGTGGCTGTGACCGGCGCCTGCGGCGATTCCCAAGCTATTACTGGCGGCAGCGGAGACGACCCCGGAGGCCCTTACAAGATCGTGAATAACTTCTTGGAGGCTGCGGGCGAAAACATTATTTTCGGCGGCGGTCCCGGCACGACTACTCCCACGGATATAGAAATCCGCGGCAATCACCTGTTTAAGCCGATGATCTGGATGGAAGGACAACCCGGTTTCGTCGGCGGCAGATCAGGCAAACCCTTCATTGTAAAAAATCACTTTGAATTGAAGAACGCGGAGCGCGTCTTATTTGAAGCGAATCTTCTCGACAATGTCTGGGGGGGATTTTCGCAGGCCGGATTTTCGATTCTATTAACGCCTAAGAATCAAAACAACCAGTGCCCGGCCTGCCGCGTAACTGACATCACCATTCGAAACGTCAAGATCAGCAATATTGGAAATGTATTTCAAATCGCCAATGCTTTGTCTGACGCCGGCGGCGCCAGTTCGGGCGGCGAGCGTTACAGCATCCATGACGTATTGGCCGAAGATGTGCACTTCAAGGATTACAAAGGCTTCGGCAATTTCGCATTAATCATGTCGATCGCGCCGCCGCTGCACGACGTGCGCATCGAGCATGTGACCGCTTTCGTTCCGCATTTTCTCGTTTCAATTCAAAGTCAGCACAAAATCCAGGGATTCACCGTCGCGAACAATTTACTTTCGTCCGAGGACCTGCAATTCGCCTCCGCTGGGGGTGGTCCGCAGAATTGCGCCTTTCGCCCCGACGCACAAGGACCGACGGGAGTAATAAACAATTGCTTCGAAGCGGGAGAGTTTACGCACAATTTGATTGTCGGAGGATCCGGCTGGCCTGCGGGCAATCTCACACCCAAAGACCTCTCATCCGCCGGCCTTACGGAGAAACTCGGTTCGTCGCGCTATCGACCGTGCCGGCAGAAAGACGATCTCTGCAAGAAATCTTCTCCCGCAGTTGGCGCCGCAACCGATGGTCGCGATATCGGCGCGGACATCGACGCGATTGATCGCGCCCTTGCTGGAGTTTCCTAGAATCGGCGACTACTCGTCGACCTTTTCGTTGTCATTGTCATTACGCTCCGCGCTTTGCGCTTGCAGCCAGCCCATAAAGCGCTGCTTCTGCGCGAATACTTTCTTGGCCCCATCGCGCATCTGGGAAACAATTTTGTGCCGCGACTTCGTGAACCAAGGCACAGAGTATGGAACGCAGCCATATTTTTCTTTATACGTGCCGCGGCCGCCCCAATCGTAAATCGCCACTCCGCGGCGCTTCCAATAGCGCATCGCATACCAGTGGATGAGTTCATTAGGCCGCAGATGTTGACTATGGCGAAAGCTGGCATTTCCCCAAAATTCGGCGATCCGGTTGAATCCCGGAAATATTCCCGTCGCAATGCAATTGCCCGCCGCGTCGCGCGCCCGCAACAGCAGGAGTCTTCCTGTCGGCTCCATATGTTTGATGAGCGAACGAACCCGATTGACGCCGTAGGTCGGCACCAGGCCCTGCTTGGAGAAAACGTCCTTCAGTTGCTCGTAGTATTCGCCGGCAAATGCCGGGTCGTGAGCTTCTTCAATCGTTACGCCGGACTTCTCCGCTTTGCGAATGCAGCGGCGGCATGCGCTATCCATACTGTTGAAGATTTCTTCTTCCCGCCGCGTTAAATCGGTTCGATAACTTTCATAGGCATCGCAGTGAAACCCGAGTCGCTGTCCGTCCTCGACCGAAAACTCCGGATCGGACACTTCCATGTGCAGGCATTTCAAGTCTCCCCATACTGCGGCTTCCAGTGTCTCTAGAGCAGCGGAGCGAGAAACGCCCGGCATAAGATTGAAGCCTACGTACGGCGTAGTCCAGCCAGGAAACGAACTACCCAGCACCTTCACGCCAAACCGGCTGAAGGTAAGGCCCGTGAAATAGCCAACGACTTCGCCACCGTCGCTGAACTGGGCCATGACCGGAGTCGCTTTCTGCGACTCGCTGACAAACAATATCCACTCGCGCGTTTGAAATACGGTACGATCCGCGAAGGCGTCGAGCCGCTTCCAGTCGGCCGAACCGAAATCGACAAACTCACACTTCATCCAGGTGTCGGTACCTTTCTCTAATCTGCCGGTTATTTATCGATAAGAATCGCACCGTAATCCACCGTTAGGCGCGACAGCGGCGTATGCGTCTTCGCCCATTGCTTGAGTTCGTGGTATCCGCCGTATATTAGGCGCGTCGGGACTCTGCTCAATCGATTAGCCATAGCCGCTTCCCCCGACAACTGGTATCCCAACTGCGTGAGATATTTCCCTACAAGCGCCTCGAACTCAGCCAGTTGATCGGGTCGGAATTTTTCTTTCCACCGTCCGACAGGCATGAATCGTCCGTCGCTTAAGTCTTCTTTGAACGCAGTGAGGGGCTTCTTTACCGATCCGACTCCCGCGTGCTGAATGCGGTCGTAGTCCAGGCCGTGCTCCAGGAATTCGGCCACCGCGACCAGCGCTTTGCGTGGATCCTGCACCAGATCTTCATAACGAACCTCGGCATAGTGCCCCGCCAATGCTGCACCGTATTTCCGGCCTTTTTTCACAATCCACTCCCAGTACAGCCCGGCGGCAATCAGGCTTCGTCGCTTATCCCATGGCAAGGGTCTGCTCCATGAGCGCTTGTCGAGTGACAAGGCTACATCGCGGCCGTCGCGAATAATGTGAATGAACTGAGCGTCAGGAAAATCCCGGTGAATACGCAGCATGTGTGGAACATTCGTGGGCGTCGAGTCGATCCAGCGGTCGACATTTTGGGCACGCGCCACTTCATCCATCACAATTCGCAAGAACTCCCCCGCGCTGCGGCAGTCCGCACGAAGTTTCTTTTCGATATGATCGGGATCGAGAGCGGAAGCAAGAAAAGCCTTGCTGCGCAGCCAGTCGCGAATAGCCGATTCCCTGTTCCTGGCAACGCGCAAGTCGCCGTAGATTGGCTCCAGGACGTCGTAAACATTCATCTGCGTACGAAAATGCGCAAAGCCTCCAGCGGAAAGCAGCAGGTGATAGAGAAAGCTGGTGCCGGACCGTGGGCACCCGACAATAAATACTGGCGCCTTCATCTTCGGCTCGCCACCCGGGTCACCAGGCAATTCCCTGGTAGGAGAATTTACCCTCAGGCCGCTCCGCAGGGTTAAGATTTACCAGATCGATCACGATGTGATCGTCTCGAAGAAGCGCCTTAAGTTCATCCTTGCACGCCGATTTGTTCCCTACCACAACCACCTCGGCGCCAAGTAGGACGGCATCGAAGTCCGACGAGAGAAGCGAGCCTATGTGAGGAATCACTTCTTCGATGTATTCACGATTCGATCCGGCGAGTCGCCCCAGGGCGACGTCCCGGTCCCAGACCTTTACCTCGAAGCCCTCGCCCAGCAATCGCTTCACAAGTTGCACCAGCGGACTCTCACGCAAATCGTCGGTCCCCGCCTTAAAGCTCAAGCCCAACAGAGCGATCTTTTTTTTCTTCGTATTCGCGATGGCATCGAACGCGCGATGCACATGTTCCGCATTGCTCGGCAGTAGTGATGCCAGCATAGGCAGATTCAGATCGAGTTCCTTGGCCCGATAGTTGAGTGCGCGCACGTCCTTGGGAAGACACGAGCCGCCAAAGGCGAAGCCCGGCGACAAATACGCTGGCGAAATGTTCAGGTGATGGTCCGACGTAAAGATTTCGGTGACTGCTTGCGAGTCGACGCCCAGATTCTTGCAGAGCGTTCCTATCTCGTTCGCGAAAGTAACTTTTACGGCGTGAAAGGTGTTCGAAGAATACTTCACCATTTCCGCGACTGAGATGCTGGTCTCGAAGACAGTGCCCGGCATTCCCTCATAAAGGCGGCGCATCACTTCGAGATGCGCGGGGTTTTGAGCGCCCAGCACGGTGTAAGGCGGATGCATGAAATCGGCGACCGCGCTTCCCTCCCGCATGAATTCGGGATTGTAGATCACGGCGAAGCCACCGCTTTTGCCGCTCGCCCGCTCAATCGCCGGCAGAATCACCATTTCAGTAGTCCCAGGAAGCACGGTGCTACGCACTACTATTGTGTGCAGTGAATCCTTCTGCCGGAGCGCCGCGCCGATTTCTCGCGCCACTTTTTCAACATGGCTGAGGTCCAACTTGCCTTGCGGCAAACCCGGAGTACCGACGCATACGAATGAAATGTCCGAGTCCCGCACCGCGGCGGCGGAATCGGTGGTAGCGCGCAGGCGGCCCTCTGAGTGCGCAGCCGCGACCATCTCACTCATTCCGGCTTCAATGATCGGACTGCGCCCGCTCTCGATCATCTCCACCTTCGACAAGTTCACATCGACGCCAATGACGCTGTGCCCCATGCGGGCAAAGCAAGCCGCCGACACAGAACCGACGTATCCCAAACCGAAAATGCTGATCTTGAGCGCCAAATTGTACAGATCCTCTGTCTTTAATGACTGCGGATACTCTACTGATCACGAACAACAAATTGAACTTGAAGCTCCTACAGTGCGCCCGATCCGGCGGCAAGCCCACTACTCGGAACTAAGGTCCGTCGATTTTCTATTTCGGATCTCGACGGGTCGAGGTCCGTCCTCGATCTCAATCCGCTTCAGCCTTACCAGTCTTCCGAGCGGAGTATTCGCCTTAAGCCACTGCTTAATCTCTGACAAAGTAAGGTATGTCGCCTGCAACCGGGTGACGCTGAAGTTGGATTCACTTTTCGTCGCCGCCCCCAGCGGATACCCCAACTCCGCCAGCAAGTCTCCCGCCAGCGTTTCGAATTTCGCCAGGTCTTCCGCTGACATCTTCGTCTTCCATCGCCCAACGGGGTAGAACTCTTCATCCGGCTCAACAGCGAACGAGGAATTCGGTTCGCTTACTGCGCCGATGCCAGCCGCCCGAATGCGACCATAATCCAGGTCATGATCGATGAACTCGCCTAGTCGCGCCAACGTCTGCTGAGGATTCGAAATCAAGTCTTCGAAGTGAACCTCCTGATAGTCGGCTCCCACGTGCTTGCCCGCGTCCATCCCTTTTCCGACGATCCACTTCCAGTAGAGTCCCGCAACCGCCAGCTCTTCGCCCCGATCCCATGGCAATGGATGCGCCCATCCCTGCCGTAAGTAGGAGAGCGCCACGTCGCGGCCGTCGCGAATAATGTGAATGAAAAGCGCGTCGGGAATTTGCCGTTTGATTTCCTGCATGGAAAGCAGGTGGTGCGGCGTGCAATCCGCCCATCGCTCCGCGCCCTGGTTCCGCGCAACTTCCTCCATCACAATCCTCAGAAAGTCGCCGCCATTGCGGCACTCCGAAATAATCTTGGCCGATATCTCGTCCGCATCCAGCCCCGATACGCGGAACAACATGCTGCGCAGCCATGCCTTCATCAAATGTCTGCGGTCTGCGGCAAAGCGCATCCCTCCAAAGCGCGGCGCCAGCAGGTTAAACACATTCGACTCTGATCTGTAGTTGGCGAAGCCTCCCGCCGAGAGCAGCATGTGATACAAGACGGTCGTTCCCGACCGCGGACAGCCCAGCACGAACACCGGCGCAGTCCTTCTGCGGATAGTTTCCTGGCTGCCTTCGCGAATTCCAGTCATGGCCTGCTGCGTCATATTTTCTACTAAGTGCGCTGCTCAACGGTTTTGCCAGACAAGTCCGCGTACACTCTTAGCCACTGTTTACGAACCGCCTCCCAGCAATACGCACTGGACTGTTCAAACGCTCTCCGTGCCAGCCTTTCGGAGAGTTCAGGCTCCTTCAACATTCGCAGAATATTTTGCGCCAAGGCGGAGACGTCGCCTGGCGCCGAGAGCAATCCCGTCTGCTCGTG
>Ga0210410_10004330_pt1 | contig 12464 bp, 9 predicted proteins | sample IncBWC4MmetaG_FD_161058 | JGI IMG/M metagenome (GOLD analysis project Ga0210410, IMG submission 161058) | Forest soil microbial communities from Barre Woods Harvard Forest LTER site, Petersham, Massachusetts, United States - Inc-BW-C-4-M | ecosystem: Environmental > Terrestrial > Soil >... | reverse complement strand
TTGCCGTCGGCAAAGAGCGCGGGTACCTGCTGTATGACGAAGTAAACGATTCTCTTCCTGCGGAAGTGCATTCTTCGGAAGAGATCGACGACCTTCTCACCACATTTGAACGCAACGGCATCGAGATCTACGAGGATGCGGCGTCGGCGAAAGCGGCGCGAGCGGTCGAGGTGTCTTCGGAGCACGGCGACCGCGATGCGGTGGTGAAGGACGATGGGCACGAGACGGAGGGCAGCGACCTGGATTTGACGCCGGGTTCGCTGGAAAAGACCAACGACCCTGTACGCATGTACCTGCGCGAGATGGGTACCGTGCCTTTGCTGACGCGCGAAGGCGAAGTGACCATCGCGAAGCGCATCGAGCGCGGGCAACTGGTGGTGATGAAGGCCATCACCCGGTCGCCGATCGTGATCAAGGAGCTCATCGCCGTCGGCGACGATTTGCGCAAGGGCGCGCGGTCGATCAAGGAAATCGTCCAGTTTGATGACGAAGAGCTGACTGAAGAGAAAATCGCCAACAAGACCAGGCAGACGCTGAAATATATCGACAAGATTGCGAAGCTCTACGAACTGGCGCTAAAGCAGGCGGTGAAGCTGGACCACACGGCCAAGGCGAAGAAGAAACAGTATGTGCGCGCGAAGTGGGATGTGGCGCGGACGCGCATCGGGATTTCGCTGGAAATCCGCGGGATTGACTTCAACCCGTTCGAGAAGAAGCGGCTAATTGACAAGATGCGCGGCACGGTCGAGCGTTTGCAGTCGCTCGAACGCGAGGCCGGGAGGCTGGAGCGGCGCGCGGACGTGTCCAAGGGCGACAACGCGGCGGAAGCGCGGCGCGAACTGCGCACCCGGCGTTCGGAGCTCAAAGACATCGAAGAGGCCAGCGAAGTCGGGCTGACCGAGCTGAAGCGCACGCTGACGATCATTCATCGGGGCGAAGCGGAAGCCGAGCAGGCGAAGAAGGAATTGATCGAAGCCAACCTTCGACTCGTTGTTTCCATTGCGAAGAAATATACGAACCGCGGCTTGCAGTTCCTGGATTTGATCCAGGAAGGCAACATCGGCTTGATGAAGGCCGTCGACAAGTTTGAATGGCGGCGCGGGTACAAGTTTTCGACGTACGCGACTTGGTGGATTCGCCAGGCGATCACCCGCGCGATTGCCGATCAGGCGCGCACCATCCGCATTCCGGTGCACATGATCGAAACGATCAACAAACTGGTGCGCACCAGCCGCCAGCTGGTGCAGGAACTTGGGCGCGAGCCGACCAGTGAAGAGATTGCGAAGCGCATGGACATCCCGGTGTCCAAGGTGCGCAAAATCCTGAAAATCGCGCAGGAGCCGATTTCGCTGGAAACGCCGATCGGGGAAGAGGAAGATTCGCACTTGGGCGACTTCATCGAGGACAAGGCCGTTGTCTCGCCGTCCGACGCTGTGATTAACCTGAACCTGAAGGAGCAGACGTCTTCGGTGTTGAAGACGCTGACGCCGCGCGAAGAAAAAGTGATCAAGATGCGGTTTGGTCTGGATGACGGCAGCGAGCACACGCTCGAGGAAGTCGGCCAGTCGTTCGCGGTCACCCGCGAGCGCATCCGTCAGGTCGAAGCGTAGGCGCTGCGCAAGTTGCGGCACCCGTCGCGCTCGCGGAAGTTGCGGGCGTTTCTGGAGGGGCCTTCGAGGGACTACCTATAGAAGTAGTTCTTAGTTTTCAGTTCTGAGTTTTAAGAAAAAAAAAACGCCCGGCGATTGCCGGGCGTTTCTGTTTTGCCCACGCCGATGGGGGGCGGCCTGTTAGGGAATTGCTACCACTTGTCGTGGTCGGAGCCTGCGAACAGGTCGGTCATGGTGGCGGTGGTTGAATCGCACGCATGGTTGAGGCAGGGCAGGCCAAAAGCGTGCTCGATGGATTTCAGAAGGGAGAAACTGTTGTAGTAGGTCTGGCTCTGGACACCGTTCTTGGCGTAGTTGGTTTCGACGGTCAGCACCACCCTGTTTTGGTTCTGCGAGGGGAACGGAGTGCCTGCAGGAAGCGCGGTGTTGATTCCGCTGTAGTCGTTCTCATCCCAAACGATGACGATCACGCTCTTTCCTTGCTTCCACACGGACGAGGCGTGAATGGCCTCGACCAGCCGCTGGATGGTAACGTCGCCCTGCTGGATCAAACCGGGGTTCAAACCAGCCTGAAGGCCATTCGAGCCCGGATCACCTGCGCAGTAGGCGCTCTCGCCGCCTTTACCGTGCTGGTCATTGCACTGGTTGGGCACGATATAGGAGAACGAAGGGAGATCGCCAGTAGCCAGATCGGCGAACAGGCCGCGTGGCCCGTCAAAGGGAACAACATTATTCATGCTGTTGTTCCGCGGATAGCCCTGCTGAACGCTCTGGAAGTAGGCAAAGGGGTTGTGTTTTACCGCATAGAGCGCCGTGTACGATGTGAGGGCCCCGGGCAGGTTGGTGAAGTCGCTCAGATTGCTCACCGTAGCGTTGCTGTTGTTGACGCCATAAGCGCCTCCGAGAGGGAGACTTTCCTCGTACGCCTTCCAGCTCAAGCCAGCCTCTGTAAGTTGGTCTGCAATGGTCTTGCCGGCGGTGGGTCCCGGGGGCACCGACTTGATCCCGTCGATGTCCGCGAGATACGCCGGCGGGATTTCGTTCCAATTGTCAACGGCTGGCGTGTCAGCGTCTGTTCCGGAACCGGAAATCGGGCAGATCACGGAACTCGGGTCTAGGGTGACGCCCTGAGGCGGATTGGAACCATCGGCGTTTACAGTTCCGGCCACAATGTTGGGTTGGCAAGTCATGTTGCCCCAATCCGGAGAATTGTCGCTCCGGATGCCGAAGTTCGAGCCACCGACTATCTCCAGATAATTGGTGAGACTCGGATGCCCTACCGCAAAATAGTTCGTTGCGAAATTGACTTTGCCGCTCCGGATTATGCTATTCATGTACGGCTCGTTGGGGTTGCCGATAATCTGTTGAAACCCATGGTTCTCCATCATGATGACGAAGACGTGATCGAGATGGGGAATCTTATTGGAATCCCCGTCGTTATTGGCCAACGCGGGACTTACCAGACTAGCAGCCGCCAGCAAAGCGGCAGCCGACTTCAAATTCCACTTCATTTTCATGATTTCTCCCTTTCGATTCTTTCCGAGGAAATTCCTGACCAAGATTCGTAATCGGGGACACGCGCTATCCGGCCCGGCGGGGACATGCACGTTGCGCACCGGACAGACTCCGATGAGCAACCGGAGGCGGGGTATGGCAACGGACCGGAGGAGACTTTAGAGGGGTATCGTTACTGGGAGAGAGCGGAAATGTTACAGGAGTGTCAAAGCTGCGGGGTGCTTGAGGCGAAGGGATGTAATCGTAATGATTTCAGGATACGGCTATATTGTGGCGTTGCAACGAAATTGATGGCGGATGCGCCGAGGAAGTCCTTGCGTTTCCGGAAGGAATCCGGGAAATTGGAAATTCCCGGCGAAGGCGAACGCTACCAGAGTTGCGTGGACACCTGATGACCAAATCGCAGAAAATTCTCGGCGCCGTCGTCGTTTTGCTGCTTGCGATTTCCATTTATGGCTTCTGGATTTCGCGCGAGCCGGAGACGGCGCGCGTGGAGCAGTCCGCCAAAAAATCAAATAACGCCAACGTCGCGCTGGTGGACATGTCGCCGCTAAAAACAGCCCAGCAAGTGGCGAAACTCGCGGGCATGCCCGACGAGCGCGCGCTGGCCCAGGATGCGCTGCACCGGGCGGATGAGGTAGTGGACCTGACCTTTGATTCCGCACTCCGCGATGCCCTGCTGCATCCGCCGCCGCTCAGCGCCGAAGTGAAGGGAATCCAGGAGCGGCTGCAAAAGTCACAAAAGCTGCTGAATGCCGACCAGGACCGGGCCAAATTGCTTGCCGAGCAGTTGGCGAAAGCGCCCGCGAGCAAGCAGGACGCGCTGCAGGTGGAACTGGCGCAGGCTGAAGCGGACATGGATCTCGACCAGAATGAGGTGGATGACGCAAAGGAGGATCTGGCCCGCGCGGGAGGCAGCCTGGCGGATCGCATTCAGGCGCTGAAGAAAGATCACGAGGACACCGCGCACGTTTCGGATACTGCGGTTCCCACCGGCGGGCCGCCCGTGGAGCAATGGGGCCTGGTGCATCGTGTTCAGCAATTACTGGCGCTGCATTGGGAAAAGTGGCAGCTTGCCGATGCGAAGGCGAAATCGGACGCGGCTGCCGCGGCGCTGGCGGCGCAGCACAACGCGCTGGATGCGAAAGTTGAGGAGGAAAAAGGGAAATCGCCGGAATTGGCGCATCATTCGAAAGAGCGCAAGGACGCGACGCCCGTTGCACGAACGCCGGTGGCGGAGAAAAACCAGGAAGACTCCGCGGCCCTGCTGAAAAAAACACAGGAGATTGCCGGGGAGCAGAAGACGCTGGCAACGCTCGACAAGCGTGTCGAATTACACAAGGAGCTTTCCGCAATCTACGGCCAGTGGATGCAGTTGGTCGCGGCGCAACAGTGGACCGTGTTCCACCGCGCCGTCGCCGGTGTGCTGATCATCCTGGCGATCGCGCTGGTGGCGCTGTTTTTCAGCACGTGGATGAATTCATTGGTCAACCGCCTCTCAATGGACCGGCGGCAGATCCAGTCGCTGCATACGGTGACGCGAGTTTCGATGCAGTTTATTGCCCTGCTGCTGATCCTGCTGGTGATCTTCGGTCCGCCGGGGCAGTTGGGAACGTTCCTCGGACTTGCCGGCGCCGGGCTGACGGTGGCGCTGAAGGATTTCATCGTCGGGTTCATCGGGTGGTTTGTGCTGATGGGGAAAAATGGAATTCGCCTGGGCGATTGGGTGGAGATTAACGGAGTGACCGGTGAGGTGGTGGAGATCGGGCCGTTTCATACGGTGCTGCTGGAAACGGGGAACTGGACCGACTCGGGTCACCCGACCGGGCGGCGTGTGACCTTCACCAACAGTTTCGCGATTGAAGGACATTATTTTAATTTTTCAACCACCGGGCAATGGTTGTGGGACGAACTCACCGTTGTGCTGCCTACGGGCAAGGATCCCTATCCCATCGTCGAAGCAATCCGCAAGAAAGTGGAGGAAGAAACGCGCGAGAGCGGGCAGCAGGCGGAGCAGGAGTGGCGGCGCGCGGCGGGTTCGCGGGACATGAGCGGATTTTCCGCGGTGCCGGCCATCAGCGTGAAGCCAGTGCTGGGCGGCGTGGAAGTTGCGGTGCGCTATATCGCGAAGGCTAACGAACGGTTTGCCCTGCGTTCGAAATTGAACAGGGAAGCCGTGCAGCTGTTGGGCGGAAAAGAAGAGAGCTGGCCGGCGCAGCAATAGAATGAGGTTATTCGGCAGCGTTCAGACGGCGGACTTCCTCGCTGGTTAACCCGTATAGCGGTGGCGTAGGCACGCCGAGCATCGCGAGGTAGAGGTAGATCTGGCCGCGGTGGTGGATTTCGTGCTCGACCATGAGCCGCAGCCACTTCCATTTGGTGATTTCAACGTCGCCCGGCGTTTTGCACTTGGTCTGCAAGTCGGCGTCCGTGAGGCTGGAGAAAATTTCCAGAGACTCCTTGTGGAGGCGCTCCATCAGCGCCAGGATATTTTCGTAGCCGTCGGCCAATTCCTTCCCGTGGGTTTTGTACTGGCTGGGCTTTCCCTGCAGATTGCCCCCCCAAATGTGGCGTTCGGTGACCGCGATGTGCCGGAGCAGGTCGCCGAGAGTGAATTTTCCCGGCGCGTAGGTCCAGTCCAGCTTGTCCGGCGGGACGCAGCGGGCCACGCGCATGGTGCGTTCACGGACGGTGCCGAAATAATGAAGGAAGGGTTTGATGGTTTGAATTTCCATTAGGGCCTCGGATGTGTCAGGGCGCAGAACTACTGGAAAAGTCTAGCGCAGGAGGGCGCGGGCGCGCGAGGCGGAGAGCGTGGCGCCGGCATACATCACGGCGAGAAGAAAAAAGCCGGTGGCGATGCCGAAGCGCTGCGCGAGCCAGCCGAGCGAAAAGCTCATCGCCAGTTGCAGGATGGTGGCGATGATGGCGAATGCAGATTGCGTGCGGCCCATGAAGTGGCGCGGCACGATGGACATTAAAGAGGACTGCGCGACGATGCCGCCGAGGGCGCGGAAAAATCCAAAGCAGCCCTGAAGGATTGCCGCGCCCAGCAGAAACGTGACGAACGGTACGGCGACGTGGCCCAGCGCCAGGCCAGCCATCACGGCAACGTACAGCGGCAGGCGAACGCGCTGAGGAAGCTGGCTGGTGATCAGGCCGCCGGCGATCGCGCCGATGGCCCAGCCGGCCTCGATGAAGCCAAACCCGCGCGAACCGGAGTGCAGCACATCGTTGGCCAGCGCGACGACCACCACGTTGCCGCTGACCACGCTGGCCATCAGGATGGCGTGCGTGACTCCCAGCGCAAGCACCACAGGTTGGCTGCGCAGATAAGCAAAGCCTTCCTTCATGTCCGCGGCATAAATGGCCAGCGAAGTTCCGGCTTCCGCGATTTCCGGATTTCCGCCGCTCTCGAGCGCTTGCGACGCCGTGTCCGTGGATTCGGAATATTCGCGCGGATATTGGCGGTGATCGCGCGGCGAAACGTAGCCCGTGCGCAGGCGGTAGAGGCAATAGGCGGAAACGAAGTAGGTGAGCCCGTCGATCAGCAGAATTCCGGCGATGCCCATGTTGTCGTAGAAGAAGCCGACGAAGGTGCCCGCCAGCAGCATGCCGCTTTGCACGCCGACGAGCACGGAAGCGTTCGCGCCGGTGAATTGACTAGGGGGCACCACTTCCTGCACAAGTGCGTTCACGTTGGACCAGTACATTGCGGAACCTGTGCCGGTGAGCAGCGTCATCAGGTAGAGATGCCAGATGTGCAGGTGGCCGCGCCAGGCGATGTAGGCGATGGCCAGCACCGCGAGGCCGCGCGAGAGGTCGAGGAGCACGCCGAGGTAGCGGCGGTCGAGGCGGTCAATCAGCACGCCGCCGAGGAACGGCACGACGAGGCCGGGCAGCGTGACGACGATGACTTGCCAGCTCACCGCGACCGTCGAGTGCGTGGCCGACATGATGTACCAGCTCACGCCGATGAAGTTCATCCCGCTGCCGAACAGCGAGACAAACATCGCCGTGAAAAAATAGCGGAAGCCGCGCTGCTGCCAGAGCAGCGACCAGTCAACCCGGTGTGTGACCGCGGTGGCCATGGGGCCTAACAGTTTACTATTGGCGAGTTACTTGTTCGTGAAGGAAGAGGTGGGAGTGTGTCTTTTTTGAAGCGTTTATTTCATTTTACGGTTCAATCGCACGGCCGTCTTCGTCGCATACTCTCCAACCCGTACTGCAAAACGTCACATTTCGCTCCAAACGATCGGGATCGTAGAAGACCAGTACGGGAGAGTTCACCGAGCAGGACCAGCCATATCCCTCTACTTTCACAGTCATTGGCTTTCCTGGGCCAACCGCAAATTTATAGACGACCGTGGTCCTGCTTCGTTTGCCTCCTCCCACCCGAATTCGATCGACAACACGTCCTTGGACACAATTTCCGTATTGCAGGAGGCGGCGGTTTCGCATTTCTTGAATTGCTCGCACGGATACAACCGTGATCAGAATGAAAAAGGCCAAGACCGGTACAAGTCTCTCGGCAAAGTCCACAGATTTGTCCAGCTTTGTTGGACCACTTGCCCACCAGGCAAGGATTCCAGCGGCAAAGATTGCGTACACAGCGATTTCCATCTTAATTGGCCATCCCATCTTGACAGCACGGGGAATGGGGCTCTGCAGTAGTAGTTTGGGATCTAGTGCGGTGGTGTCCGGCCTGGGCTCAATTGGTCCCTGCGATTGCTGAAAAATCGTCAGCATGCTGACGAGTATAGCGCCTGCTCAGAGAAGCTTTTGAGAATTTTGCGAAATTGCATCTATCATCACGGCGTGGCGAATCTTTTGAAAATCCGAGGATTGACGGTGGAATTGCCTGCGGCCGCCGTCCCATAGATACCGCGCGCCGGCCAGGTGTGATACTTTCCCTGCGGGTCCCGCGTAGCACTCTCAGAAGCAATTCTCGACCTCACCGTGGTGGAGGAGTTCCTCGATGGCTACCATTCCTGCTCCTGTGGCGGAGCCGCAGGCCGCAATCTCCCCGTTTGGCCGCATCATCGGCGTATTCGTTTCTCCCAAGCCAACCTTCGAAGATATCGTCCGCAAACCCAATTGGCTTCTGCCCATGACCCTGATTCTTCTATTCAGTCTTATCGCCGTCATCGCTCTGAATAGCCACTTCAATTGGCGCGACTACATCTCCCAACAGATCGAGAAAAGCCCGCGAGCTGCCCAACTTTCCGCCGACCAGAAGGAACGGCAGGTGGAGATGAGCGCAAAAGTTTCGCCTATATTCGCTTACGTTTTTGGCCTGGTGCTTCCCATTTGCGGTTTGCTAGTCATCGCGCTGGTGCTGATGGGCGCGTTCAGTATAATGGCCGGCGCGGGAACTAACTTTAAGACCTCACTTGCGATCGTTTCCCACGCCGTCATCCCTGCCTCCATTGTCGGCACAATTCTATTTATCACCGTCTTATTCCTTAAGCCTGTCGGAATGTTCGATCTGGAAAATCCCGTCGCCACAAACGTGGCGGCGCTGCTCCCCGACGATGCCTCCAAGTGGCTCGTCGCCCTCGGCAAGAACATTGATCTGCTCGAGCTCTGGAAACTGACCCTCCTCTCGATCGGTTTTGCAGCCGTGTACCCCAAGAAACTCAAGGGCGGCAAAGCCTTCAGCATCGTTCTCGGAGTGTTCCTGATTTATCTGGTGCTCCGCGTGGGAATCGCGTTCGCCTTCTCCTGATACACTAAATGAGTGAATTTTTCGTTTGAGGTTTTCGAAAACGATCCGACCGGTGCGCGGCGCGGGCAGTTGAAAACACCGCACGGAGTGATCGAAACGCCGGTGTTCATGCCCGTGGGCACCGCGGCGACCGTAAAGGGCCTGACGCAGGAAGCGCTGGAAACGCTCGGCGCGAAGATCATCCTTGCCAACACCTATCATTTATATCTACGGCCGGGTCACGCGCTGATTCGGAAGCTGGGCGGACTGCACAAATTCATGTCGTGGAACGGCGCGATTCTTACCGACTCCGGGGGCTACCAGGTGTTCAGCCTTGCGGAATTGCGGAAGATCACCGATGAAGGCGTGCGCTTCCGCTCGCACCTCGACGGCTCGGAGCATCTCCTTACGCCGGAAAAAGCGGCGGAGATCCAGCTCGCGCTTGGATCCGACATCGCCATGGTCCTCGACGAATGCATTGAAACACCGGCGCCGCGAAACATCGCCGAGGCCGCGCTGAAGCGCACGACCGACTGGGCGAGACGCGCGCGGCAATATTTTCTGCAACAAGCGCAGCAGAATGGCGAGCCAGCGCAATGGCAGTTCGGCATTGTGCAGGGTGCTACGTTTCCGGACCTGCGGCGAGAGAGTGCGCGGCAACTGCTCGAACTCGAATTCCCCGGTTATGCGGTCGGCGGCCTCGCTGTTGGCGAGCCGCACGAAACCACTTGCGAGATGACCGCGGAAGTGACCGCGCTGCTGCCGAAAGAGCGCCCACGTTATCTAATGGGCGTCGGCCGGCCGGAGCAAATCGCCGATTACGTTGCGCGCGGCATTGACATGATGGATTGCGTTCTGCCGACGCGCGCGGCGCGGCACGCTTGCCTGTACACCAGCGAAGGGCGGGTGCTCATCAAGAACGCGCGGTACATCGAAGACCAGCGCCCCATCGATCCGCGTTGCACTTGCGCGGGTTGCAAGCGCTACACGCGCGCCTATCTTCGGCATCTCTTCGCCGCCGGAGAAATCACCGCGGCCATCATCGCCACCCACCACAATGTCCACTTTTACCTTGACATAATGCGGCAAATCCGAGAGGCTATCAGTTTTGGGCAACTTGCAAATTTCGCCACAGAGCTGCGCGCGCGCTATGCGGCGGGCCCAGCCTGATGCGAACCGCCCGCGACGCGCGTAAAGCGTTGGAGGGCGCGGGCAACCCGCACAAGTCGAGTCTCAGCAGGAGAATCGAGCGGGAAGGGAAGCGGGAACTCACCCGCTGGAGAATGGTATTCTCACCTTCCGGTTCGGGATGCGGCCCGCAGGTTGTGACAGCAGGCTGATTCAGGAAAACCCGGAAAGGCATGGAACAATTCAGAGCATGAATCTGGCAGCACTGATTTTCTGGCAAGGCGGCGGCGTCGCCGGGGGGTTCGGCGGTTTTCTGATTCCCCTCGGCCTTATGTTCGGAATCATGTATTTTCTGGTGATTCTGCCGCAACAGCGGCAGCGCAAGAAGGTGCAGGAGATGCTGGCGGCCGTGAAGAACGGCGACAAGGTCATCACCACGGCGGGCATCTACGGCACGATCAACGGTATGGACGGCGACACCGTGATTCTCAAGGTCGCCGATAATGTAAAAATTCGCGTCGCGCGGGCAGCGATTGCTCAGGTGGAGGCATCCGACGATGCGAAATAACTCCATGAGCTGCTCGATCTCGCGCTTGATCTCTTAACCATGAACCCTAATCTGAAGTGGAAAGCTCTGTTCATCCTCGCAGTCATTCTGTTGTGCATCTATTCCGTAATCGGCTATCCGGACTTCCCAACGTCGCTCACGGCGCTCAAGAATAATTTCGAGCACCAGATCAAACTCGGTCTGGACCTGCAGGGCGGCACGCACCTGATCCTCCAGGTTCAGGTGCAGGAGGCCATCGCGCAAGAAACCGACCAGACGGTGGATCGCCTGACCACGGAGTTGCGAAGCAAGAATATCCGCTACGACGAAGTGCGGCGTGTTGACGACTCGCACATTGTGGTGCGCAACATTTCTTCGGACCAGGGGACGCAGTTCCGCGACGTGATTCACCAGCAGCAGTATGAAAACGCCTGGGACCTGGGTACCGCGCCTGGCGAGCCGAACAGTTACTTGCTCACGTTGCGCCCCGGCGCCATCGCAGCGGTTCAGGAAGCTACGATGAACCAGTCGCTCGAAACCATCGAGCGCCGCATCAACGCCCTGGGCCTGACCGAACCGACGATTCAGTTGCACGGCCGCAAGGACAACGAAATTCTCGTACAGTTGCCTGGCGAAGGTGATCCCGAACGCGCCAAAGCGGTGATTCAAGCCGGCGGTCAACTGGAATTAATGCTACTGGTGGACCCCACGCCCTATCCATCCCAAGCGGAAGGGCTGGCCCGGCATGGCGGCATTTTGCCGCCGAACACCGAACTGCTGAAGGAGCGCCCGGAATCGCATATTCGCCAGAATCCGAACGACACGTCGGAGAACTGGTATCTGGTGCAACGGCCCCCGGCCGTGACCGGGCGCGATCTGCGCAGCGCCACGGAAAACCGCAATACCGATATGCCTGGGCAGTGGCAGATCAACTTCGTGCTTTCGAACGAAGCCGCGAAGCGCTTCGGTCCCTTTACCGAGCAAAACCGTGGCCGGCAAATGGCCATCGTCCTCGAACACCAGGTCTACTCGGCGCCCACGATTCAGAGCCGCATTGAGGACCAGGGCCGCATTGACGGCAACTTCAGCCAGGAAGCGGCGCACGATCTGGCGCTGGTGTTGCGTGCCGGCGCGCTGCCCGCTTCTATCAAATATCTGGAAGAGCGCACGGTTGGTCCTTCCCTGGGAGCCGACTCCATCCGACACGGCGTGCAGGCGTCCATCCTGAGCTTGCTCGTAGTGATGGTGTTCATGGTTTTCTACTACCGCTCGTCGGGCGTGAACGCCGTGCTTGCTTTGATCATCAACCTCGTGATTCTGCTGGCGGCGCTAGCCATGTTTGGCGCCGTTTTGACGTTGCCGGGCATCGCGGGCGTAATTTTGACCATCGGTATGGGTGTGGACTCGAACGTTCTGGTCTTTGAGCGTATCCGTGAAGAATTGCGCAATGGAAAATCTTCGGCGGCCGCGGTGGACGCTGGCTTCTCGAAGGCGTTTCTGACCATCATTGACACCCACGTAACCACGGTGGTCTCGGCCTTCTTCCTGTTTATTTTCGGAACGGGCCCCATCAAGGGCTTTGCCATCACTCTGACCATCGGTTTGATCGCCAACGTCTTCACCGCGATCTACGTTTCGAAAACGATTTTCCAATACCACCTGGGCAAGATGGATCGCCAGGCCGAACTTAGCATCTAGGTACAGCCAATTGGTTCCGGTACTACCCCATCTTTTGGGGGCTGGGAACAAACAGGAAGATAGTGGAGTCTAAAGAAGGGAAGCGCGAAAAGGCATGATCGAGCTCTTTAAACAGCCCAATCTCGATTGGATGGGTAAGGCTAAGTATTTCTTCGCCCTGAGCGGTACACTGCTGCTCATCGGATGGGCGTCCATATTTCTAAAGGGCGGCATCAAGTACGGCATTGATTTCCGGGGTGGCACTGACGTGGACGTGCGT
>Ga0210410_10004328_pt1 | contig 12466 bp, 8 predicted proteins | sample IncBWC4MmetaG_FD_161058 | JGI IMG/M metagenome (GOLD analysis project Ga0210410, IMG submission 161058) | Forest soil microbial communities from Barre Woods Harvard Forest LTER site, Petersham, Massachusetts, United States - Inc-BW-C-4-M | ecosystem: Environmental > Terrestrial > Soil >... | reverse complement strand
TCAATGGCGGATCGCTCGGCGAGCACAAGGGCATCAATCTGCCAGGCGTGAAGTTGCGCGTTCCCGCGTTAACGCCGAAAGACCGGATAGACCTGCGTTTCGCGCTGGATCACAATGCTGACTTCATCGCCGCCAGCTTCGTCCGGCGCCCGGAAGACGTCTTGCTCGCGAAAGCCTTGATTCGCCGCGCCAAAAAAGACACGCCGGTAATCTCCAAGCTCGAAAAGCCGGAAGCAATCGAAAATCTGGAAGGCATCTTGCGCGTTTCCGATGGCGTGATGGTCGCGCGGGGCGACCTCGGCGTGGAGATGAATCCCGAAACCGTGCCTGTCGTTCAGAAAAACATCATCGCCCGCGCCCGCGAATTCCGCCGTCCGGTGATCACCGCCACGCAGATGCTCGAATCCATGACCCAGAATCCACGCCCTACGCGCGCGGAAGCCTCCGACGTGGCCAACGCGATTTTTGACGGTTCCGATGCCGTAATGCTTTCCGCTGAAACCGCTTCCGGAAAATATCCCATCGAAGCCGTTTCCATGATGGCCCGCATCATCGAGGAAGCCGAAGCCAGCGTTCGGGAATATCCGCGGCCCACCACTGCGCAGGAGCAGCTCAAGGTCGCCGAAACTGTCGCCGAACTCGTTTGCCACGCCTCGCGCGAACTCCACATGAAGCTCATCGCTGTCTTCACGCACAGCGGGTTCACCGCGCGGCTGGTCTCCCGGTATCGCCCGCTCGTTCCGATCGTCGCGTTTTCTCCCGAGGCCTCCACGCGCCGCCGCATGTCGCTTTTCTGGGGCGTCACTTCCCGCCACATCTCCGACATCAAGAAGATCGACGGCCTCGCCGATATTGCCGAAAAGCGCCTCCTCGAAGAGCGCCTGGTTAGGAAAGGCGACGTCATCGGCATCGTCGCGGGCACACCCATGGGCATCCGCGGCACCACCAACTTCATGAAATTCCACGTTATCGGCGGTCTGTAATGGGCCTGCGAGGGAATATTTTCTTCTAGGCGCGAACCACAGCAAAACTTCTCATCCTGAGGGCATCCGGCGAGGATGCCCGAAGGACCTCAAGGCAAAGTCCTTTCAAAAAGTGATCCGGGCAAAGCAACCTTCTCAATTCACCCAGCTATCCGGCCGCGAAGGCGGCTCCTCTTTCTCCTTCTTCATGTACACTTGAAATTTCTTGCGGTTCCGCTCGTATCGCCAATCCGCCATTTCATTCCGCACGCGGTACAAAAACGACCCGCGCCGCAAATAAATCCACCCAATCAGCATCCCGCCCAGGTGGCAAAAGTGGCTCACACCGTCGACCGATCCCAGCGTTCCAAAGAATTCCACCGCACCCATCACCGCCACGAACGGCCGCATGGGAATCGTCAGCGGCAAGGGAAACAGCCAGATGCGCCGGTCCGGAAACAGAATCGCATTCGCGATCAGAATTCCGAATATCGCTCCCGACGCCCCAATCGTCGGAATGTCATCAGGCCGGTGGCCCCAGATCATCGGCGTCACTTTGACGAGCACCGTGATAATTCCGGCGCCCACTCCGCAGATGAAAAAGTAGTTCAGGAACCGCTGCTTTCCCCACACCAGTTCCAATTCGCGCCCGAACATCCACAGCATCAGCATATTGATCAGCAGATGCCCCAACCCGCCGTGGAGAAAAATGTAGGTAACCGGCTGCCACAAACGCAGCCCGGGAATCGGCCCCAGGGGAACCAGTCCGAACCAGTGATTCACCCATGCTGTCGCATAGGGAGGGAAAAGGTCCGCGACCAGTGTCTGCACCAGAAACACACCGGCGCAAATCAACACCAGGAGTTTTACCGCAGGCGTGATAAATCCGCGCCAATCAAATCCCACCCGCGGCGCGAAGGTCGACCTCATTATTCGAGTGTACGGCGGCCCCGGCCACCCAGTCAAAAGGGTGTTTCCCCCAGCCGGCGGGGTTCAGCCCGGCCAGCCCTGTACGGTTACTCGTACGTATTTCGTGCCGGTGCCCCGTGCCGGTTGTTGCACATGTGGGGTCTTCCCCCCTTGCCGCCCCTTCAATCCAGCTTCTTCCGCGCGAAATAAAACAGCGAGGCTGCCAGCAGTCCGAACATCACGACGCCCAGCAGCGATTGCGCCTGCGTGGGCATTGCCAGTTTTTCGTTGAACGCCAGTGAAGCCCAGTGCCTCGGCCCGAAGGCTAGCCAATCCGGCAGCCGGGCCAGAAAACTTTCCGGTTTTGCGGCGTCGGCAACCACTCGCAAAACGATGGCCAGCAATCCAAACACGCCTCCCGCCGCGATCAATCCGGAAGAGAACAACGCGCCAGGGCTTGCTTCGCCCTCGTCTTTTTCCTTTGTGGTCACTTCCACCAGCCAGCGGATCAGGCCTCCGGCAAACATTGCCCCGGTGGTGGCAATGGAAAGATAGGACCCGGTGGCAAAGGCCAGTGAGCGCACTCCGAGGATCTCCACTGCAATCACAAGCGCCACGCCCATCAGCACCAGCCGCCACGGCAGCCGCTGATTGAGAATTCCATTGATGACCGTGGCCATCAGCCGCGCCTGGGGCGCGGGTGCTTTGTCGCTGCCGATGCCTTGCGCCCACTGAAACTCGATTTCCTTGCTGCCCGCGTCGTAGAGATACTCTCCGTCGGGAATTTCATGTGAGCCCAGCGAATTCACCAGAACGTAGCTCTTGTTTTGATAAACGAACGTATCGCGCTCGATTTTCACCCCGCTTGGCAAAGCCTGTATGTTCACGGGAATCGTCGTCGGGATGTATTTCGTCAGCCCCTTGTTCATCAGGTTCAGCGTGGCGCCGATGGCCACGGTCGAAACGGTGACGCCAACCAGCAGCCCCATCTGCTGCCAGAAAGGAGTTGCGCCCACCAGATAGCCGGTCTTTAAATCCTGGGAAGTGGCCCCGGCAATCGCCGCCGCGATGCATACCGCCCCTCCGATCATCAGCGCCAGGACTGCGTATCGGGGACTGGTCCATCCGGCAAGAAAGAAGATGGCACAGGTCGCCATCAGTGTTGCGATGCTCATTCCGCTGATCGGATTGGAGGAATTGCCCAGCAACCCGCTGATGCGCCCCGCAACGGTTACAAACAGGAATCCGAAGACCACCACGAACACGGCCGCGAACAGGTTTTGGTACCACTCCGTTTGCGCTCCCTGGATGGGGAAGAATGTAAGTACGGCCCAGATCATGGCCACGATGACGATCGACCCGCCGACAACCCACCGCATGGGAACCTCATAATCGAGGCGACTGGAAGAGTCGGAATGGCTGCTACCTTCCGCACGGACGTCTTTCAGACCGGCACGGAGTGCGGAGATGATCGTTGGCATTGTCCGCAGCAGCGTGATCAGCCCCGAGGCGGCAACCGCGCCGGCGCCCATCGGGCGAATGTAGCTGCTCCAAATCTGGTCGGGCGACATCAGCGGAATCGGAATTGTGGACGGGTAGATCGGTGTGTTGCCGGCCAGTTGGCCATAAAACTTGATGGCCGGCATCATCACTAGCCACGACACGATCCCTCCCGCGAACAGGATCCCCGCCACCCGCGGCCCGATGATGTAGCCGACGCCCAGATATTCCGAAGTGATTGCGGCGCGGAACGATGCGCCGGGAAACCAACCGGGGCGCGCTTCCGGTTGCCCAGTCCACGCTTGCACGGTGTTCATCAGGAAGGTGTAAACTCCCCCCAGACCCAGTCCCCAGAAGACGCGCCCGGCAAACGATCCGCCGCGCTCTCCCGCAACCAGCACGTCAGCGCAGGCTGTCCCTTCGGGGAAAGCCAGGTTGCCGTGCTCCTTCACGATCAGCTGCCGCCGGATGGGAACCATGAACAGAACACCCAGCCACCCGCCCAGAAGCGCGATCGGGAAAATCCGCCAGAAGGTGAAGTCGGAGCTGAATCCCAGGAAAATCAGCGCCGGCAGTGTGAACATCACCCCAGCCGCCAGCGATTCCCCCGCCGACCCCGTCGTCTGCACAATGTTGTTCTCGAGAATCGTCGAGCGCCCGAACGCTCGCAGGATGCTGATGGACAAAACCGAAATTGGAATTGATGCCGACACCGTCAGTCCGGCGCGTAATCCCACGTACACCGTCACCGCGCCGAAAAGCAGCCCGAAAAATCCGCCGAGGATCACCGCCCGCAAGGAAAATTCGGCCAGCTTCTGCTCAGCCGGCACATAAGGCCGGAATTCTGCCGCGGGTGCCGTGGAACTCCATGGACGGTCGCTCACCGTTTTCCTCCCTGAATCTTCGTCAGTTCGTTTCGAACGTTCGTTTGTTTCCGTGTGCCCGGATTATGCCCCACCACGGCCCGCCGGCAAAGCGCTTCCTCCGCCGGGAGCGCCATTCTCCCGGATGGCGTTCTCCTCTCCGGCATTCCCCAGCCGCCTTCCACGACGCTTTCGACCCGCACGTTCTCTTGACAACCCCCTCACTAGTCAGTATTGTCACCTGCAATTGACAGCAGGTCCGCTCTGTGGGGGCTTAGTGGTTCTCCCATTCCCAGGCCTCGATAATTCCGGCTCTGGATTGGGATTGGCCACTCCGCATCTTCCGGCGCCTATCCTTTTCATCAGGAGCCTTTCGTGAAACTGCGCCGCCCGGGTCTTCTTCTGATTCTCTTCACTGCCGCTTTGTTGTTCCGACCGTTCCTCCCCACCACCTCGGGCGACGAGTGGCAGCCGATCGACCCCGCCGACCTCAAAATGACCGGCGACCCCAAAGCGCCCGGCGCCCCCGCCATCTATCTCTATCGCCAGGTCGACCGCAAAGACACCAGCCATGCCGCCACCGAATACAACTATGTCCGCATCAAGATCCTCACTGAGGAAGGCCGCCAGTTTGCCAATATCGAAATCCCTTATTACAAGCAGGACGCCAGCGTGAACATCAGCAACATTCGCGCCCGCGCCATCCGTCCCGACGGCACGGTGGTCAATTTCGACGGTAAGGTCTACGACAAAACTATCGAAAAAACCAAGGGAACCAGGATCCGTGCAAAAACATTTGGCATTCCTGGCGTGCAGGTGGGGAGCATCGTCGAATACCATTTTAATTACGACTTCGAGGACCATTACATCTTCGATTCCCACTGGGTCGTCAGCGATCAACTCTTCACCCGGCTTGCCAAATTCACCCTGAAACCCTATCCGGAGTGGGCCGTGCGCTGGAGTTGGCCCGCGGGTTTGCCCGCGGGCACGGTTCCTCCCAAACAGGAACCCGACAATGTTGTCCGCATGACCGCCCACGATATCCCCGCGTTCCAGGTGGAAGATTACATGCCACCGGAAAACGAATTGAAATTCCGGGTCCTCTTTCTCTACAGCCAGGAAGGGTTCGAATCGGACCCCGCCAAGTACTGGCGCAAGTATGGGAAAAAGCGCTACGACGCGCTGGAAAGCTTCGTCAGCAAGCGCAAGGATCTGGAAAGCTTCGTTTCCAGCGTCGTCTCTCCCGGTGATTCCCAGGATGTAAAATTGCGGAAAATTTATGCTCGCGTCCAGCAGTTTCGTAATCTCAGCTACGAGCCGCACAAATCGGCTGAGGAAGAAAAGCGCGACAAACAGAAAAAGATCGAGAACGCCGCCGACGTGCTCAAATATGGCTATGGCAGCGGATACGACCTCACCTGGCTCTTTGTCGGCCTGGCGCGCGTCGCGGGTTTCGAAGCTTCCGGCGGATTCGTTGCCACCCGTAACGACTATTTTTTCCAGGAAAGCCGGATGAACAGCGCCGAACTCAATTCCAACATCGCCATCGTCAAGGTTGACGGCAAGGAACTCTTCTTCGACCCAGGCGCCGCCTTTACTCCCTACGGGTTACTGCCCTGGATGGAGACCGGTGTGAAGGGCCTGAAACTCAATAAGGACGGCGGCGATTGGATTGATACTCCCTTGCCCCAAAGCGCCGATTCTCAAATCATCCGCAAGGCTGATTTCAAGATCAACGGCGAGGGCGCTCTTGAAGGTAAAGTCGCCCTCACTTACACCGGCCTCGAGGCCTCCACCCGCAGGCAGGAATGGCGCAATCAGGATGCGGAGGCTCGAAAGAAATATCTGGAAGAAGTTCTCAAGGATTATGTTCCCGCCAGCATGGATGTGGAGCTCAAGAACCAGCCCGACTGGGCGAGCTCCGAGAAGCCTCTGGTTGCCGAGTATGAAGTCAAAATTCCCGGCTGGATCTCTTCCGCTGGCCGCCGAGCATTGATGCCCGCGGGAATATTTTGTTCCACTGAAAAACGCATGTTCGCGCACACCGACCGCGTAAATCCGATCTATTTCCAATTTCCGTACCGCAAAACCGACGATGTCACCGTCGAGCTGCCCGCCGGCTGGAAAATAGGAAGCGTGCCGAAGCCTGAGGATCAGGACGCCAAGGCCGCCGAGTACATACTTACGGTGGAGGAGAAGCCCGGTGCCGTCCACGTTACACGGGTGCTTCGCTGCGACCTCTTTCTCCTGCAAAAGGAACTCTACCCGTCATTACGCAACTTCTTTCTGGTGGTGAAGTCTGGTGATGAAAAACAGATCGTTTTCGAACCTGGCGCTGCCGCAGCCAACAACTAAATCTACCAGCCCGTTCGTGGCCGCAGGCGCGCTCATGCTCCTGTTGCTGCTCGCGCTCGCTCCGCGCCCCGCATTCGCCGCCGATGCGCCCGCTTGGATGCACGCGCTCACCAGCGCCCCGCTGCCCCCTCACGATGAAAAAACCGACGCGGTCCTTCTCTATTCCGAAGAAATCCTGATCGTGCAGCCCAACGGCAAGCTCAAGGAAATCGACCGCAGCGCCTACAAGATTCTCCGTCCCAATGGGAGACGCTACGGCAGGCTTTCGCTGACATTTGATTCCGAAACCCGCATCACCAGCATCCATGGCTGGTGCATTCCCGTCCAGGGCAAGGACTTTGAAGTAAAGGACAAAGATGTGACCGAGCAGGGTTATGGTGCCGAAGACGGCTTCTTGGTCACCGGCTACAGCACTAAAGTCATGAGCATCCCCGCCTCCGAACCCGGCAACATCATCGGCTACGAAATCGAACACGAAGATCGGCCTTACGTCCTTCAAGACAGCTGGTATTTTCAAAGAAACGTTCCCGTTTCCGAAGCTCGCTACACTTTGCAGCTCCCTCCCAGTTGGGAGTACAAGGTAGTTTGGGTCAACCACCCGGAGGTTGCTGCTGCCTCCCAGGGCAATAATCAGTGGCACTGGGTGATCCAAAATATCCCGGAGATCAAGCACGAGGAGTCAATGCCCCCCTGGACGGGTGTCGCGGGGTTCATGATCGTGAACTTGATCCCGCCCGGAGGCAATTCTCGCGGTTTTCTCAGCTGGTCGGAGATGGGTGCCTGGGAAGACCAGCTCATCCAGAATCGCGCGAACCCCTCACTGGATATCAAACAAAAAGTTGCGGAACTCACTGCCAATCAACCCTCCACAGCCGCCAAAATGCGTACCCTGGCGGAGTTCCTTCAGAAAGACATCCGCTACGTTGGCATTGAGCTCGGCATAGGGGGCTGGCAACCTCACCCAGCGAAAGACGTCTTCACCAGCCGCTACGGCGACTGCAAAGACAAAGCCACTCTGCTTGCCGCCATGCTGAGCGAGGTCGGGATCGAGTCTCATCTTGTTTTCATCAACACAGAAAGAGGAAATGTCACCTCTTCCACCCCCCCTCACCTTGTATTTGATCACGCCATCCTGGCCATTCGTGTTCCAGAATCCGTCGCTGATCCGTCGCTCGTCGCGATTCTGAATCATCCCAAGCTCGGCCGGCTGCTGATCTTCGATCCAACCGACGAGATCACTCCCATCGGCGAACTGCGGGGCGCCTTGCAGGCAAGCTATGCCTTGCTCGTCACTCCCGAAAGCGGCGAGCTTATTCAAGTTCCACAGTTGCCCCCTTCCTCCAACGGCACCACCCGCACCGCCAAGCTCACTATCGATCCCCACGGCACCCTCAGCGGAAGCGTCCATGAAACCCGTGTCGGCGATTCCGCCAAGTACCAGCGGATGACCCTTCGCTACGTCGAAAAAGATGCCGACCGCATCAAGCCCATCGAAACCATGATGTCCCACTCGATGGGCACCTTCCAAATCACCAAGGCCACCGTCAGCAACCTCAAGCAGAACTCCTTGCCTTTCGGGTATGACTGGTCCTTCGTCGCTCTCGACTACGGAAAGACTGCCGGCGACCTCTTGCTCGTTCGTCCCCGCGTCATCGGTTCGCACGCCAGTGGAGTCCTCGAAACGAAGGAACCCCGAAAATATTCGATCGAATTTGAAGGTCCGCGCCACGACGCCGACAACTTTGAGATCAAACTTCCCCCGGGCTATGTGGTGGACGAACTCCCTCCGCCCATTGATGTTGATTACAGCTTCGGCAGCTATCACAGCAAAACGGAAGCCGTAGGCGACACCATTCGCTACACCCGCACCGTCGAAATCAAGGAACTCAGCGTCCCCGTCTCCAAAGCCGACGACCTCAAAAAGTTCTACCGCATCATCGCCTCCGACGAGCGCAACACCGCCGTCCTCAAACCCGCCAACCACTAGAAGTTATCTCGTAAATGATTCTTTAGGAGGTCGGGGCTTCAGCCCCGAGGTAAAACGGATAGGAAACGTGGGCTTTCGCCCGCCGCGGGCGGGTCCGCCGGTTTTTTGGCGGAAGCTCCTGAAGAAAGCTTCACAAGAGTTCGCCGCCTATTTTTGAGATGGCTTGATGGCTTCTAGCCTCCGGCGCCCCGCAGCGCCGGCTTCCAGCCGGCTCGCCTGCGGAACAGGCACTCCTGCCTGTGCTCTTGGGATTTCCTCCTCTTGTAGGGCCCGCCAACCGTGGCGGGCGGGCCATTCTCGCTCGCCGCGGGCTTCCGCTCAGCGCGGGCGTGTGGTCAGGCCGGCCTGTTTCCAGAGCTTTTCCCAGTGCCAGACGCCGGGCGTTTTGTCGAGGACGCGGTAGCCGGCCTGGTGGGCCAGCATCAGAATCTGGCCGCGATGGTGGGCTTCGTGCGAGAACATGTAAGCGAACATGGTCGCACCGGCGGGCCACGTTTGCGTCCAACTGCCGCGAGAGAACTTTGCCACGCGGCGATTCGGAGCGGCCGAGAGCGCATCCGTCAACATGCGCAGGCACTGCGCGGCGCTTCTCTTGTGCGCGGCGGCAGCCTGCTTCATCGTACAGCGGTCGGGATCAAGCCGCGCCGGACACTTCAGGTGCGGCGCCGAATTCTTCAGCCACACAAGACGGCAGTTGTGCAGGTGCGCGAAGATGGCCGCGATCGTCCGGCCACTGCCTTTTTCTCCCGGCGGCTGCGCTCGCCACGCCCGAGGGTCAAGCTCGGAAAGGATCAGCTGGTTCATCGCGTCGTTGCTCGCATACGTTTCAAGCAGCGAGTCGCGAATCCCGACAAGCGCAGCGTGCGATTCAAGTGCCATCGTAGCCCTCCCAATTGAACCGCTGGATAGTACGGCCCCCCGACGATCTGTTCGACCTCTTCGACTTCTCCAAGCACCACGATGGAGACCGCGATGGGGGCAACGGCAAAGACTGACAGTTGGTGGTAAATCCGCGCCCGAACGGCGGCTGTTAAAACCGGGCGCGGCCTCGGTCCAATCCCGAGGCCGCGCCCCTTTTGTTGTGCGAAGGTCCCCCATGTCCCTCCCTCCGGCCTTGTCTTCCTTTGATCCTTCCCCTACCCTCCCAAGAAGTTTTTAGAATGCGCCATCTGCCAAACGTCGCTCGAGGAGCAACTCTCCGCTCTCGTCGTTGGCCATGGCAATCCGCTGGTAGCGAGTGTGAAAATCACATCTTATAATTAGCCCGCCGCGGGAGGCTCGGCTCCTTTCTTCCGAGCCTCGGTCGTTTGCGCAACCAAGTCTGCTCGGTCGAGGAAGGCGACGCTGTCATCTGATCAACCAACGAAAACAGGAAGGAAAATATGATTGACCACGTTATTCTCACGGTCAGCGACTTCAAGCGTTCAGTCGCTTTCTATGCCAAGGCTCTGGAACCACTTGGGATCACAACCCTTCCAGACTACGCAGGCAAAGACGGACACCCAGACTTGAAAGGGTTTGGTATCGGCAAAAGCCATTTTTTCTGGCTCAAAGAAGGGAAGCCCGATCCTCAGGCCGTTCACGTCGGATTTGTAGCGAAAAACCATGCCGAAGTAGATGCATTCTACAAGGCCGCATTAGCGGCTGGAGGAAAGAGTACAAAACCACCTCAAGCCCGTCCCGAATACTATCCTGGCTATTATGCAACCTGGGTGCTTGATCCTGACGGCCACGATATTGAGGTCGTCAATAAAAGCTAGGCGGGTGGCCGGATGCCCCGAAAATTCGGCGCCCCCACCAATTCGTCGGCACCCACGATCCACTCTTCACTGGACGCCGGGCACTGGTCGCTGGCCACTCTCGCGCGGACACACAAACGTCACCGTCGCCGGGGGGCGGAGGGTGCTCCAGCGATGCTTCAGTTTGCGCGGTGCGGCGGCGAGGAGTGCGGCGAGCAACTGCTGGGCTTGGTCGAAGGGAAGGGAAATGCGGAAAAGATCGGCGCGCCGGGCGTGGGCGTACTTTTCATAGCGGGCGGTTTTTCCGGCGGCGAAGGTTGTGAGGACGTCCCAGGGAGAGTGCTTGGCGAACAGTCTTTTTGCCGCGGCATCCTGGCGGGAAATCTCCACCACGGTGCGCTGCGCGCCGCCGCCGATTTCGAGAAGGCAGGCAGTGGCCTTTTCCGGCTCGAACGGGCGCGACGGATCGTCTTCCGAGAAGGGAAGCAGGAGGTGCTCGATTTCTTCCCGCTCGGCGGGGAGCGCGTCCCACCGATAGCGGTATCCGTTGTAGACGACCGTGCCGCTACGGAAAATTTGCTGGACGCGGGCGGGGTCTTTTCCGGCGACGCTTACGACCATGTCCACGAGTTCGTGCAGGCGGAAGATTTGCTTGACCACCGGGCGGACGCTTATGAAGCCGGCGTCCTCTTCGGTGTAGCGGAGGGGGATTTGTTCGGGGAGTGCCATGGGATCCTGGTTTGCGGGTTAATGCGAAGACATCCATTCCCAAATCATCATCCGAGCTTCGAGAGCTTTTCGCGGATGCGGTCGCTTAGAGCTTTGCCGTCAACGGCTTTTCCCGTTAAGGCTTCCTTTGCTGCTTTTACTACGCCGCCCATTTGCTTCATCGAGGTCGCGCCGGTGTCAGCGATGGCCTTTAGGATTGCGGCGTCCATCTCGGCTTCGCTGGCTCCCGCTGGAAGATACGCTTCCAGAAATTTCAGTTCTGCGTTCTCTTTGTCCACCAGGTCTTGCCGGCCGCCCTTTCTGAACTGGTCGATCGATTCTTTGCGCTGCTTCACCAGCGTCTGCAGCAGTTGAATCGATTCGGTCTCGTCCAGAGGACGCATTTTTTCCACTTCCTTCAACTGCAGCGCCGCCTTCACCATGCGGAGCACGCTCAGCCGCATCTCTTCTTTCCCCTTCATCGCGGCCACAATATCTTTCTTCAACTGTTCGGAAAGGCTCATTTTCGCTCCCTTATTTATGCACTATAGCAGAAGCCATTCTCCTTCTTCGCCATTCTATCGCGGCGCGATTTGACACGCTGCATTCGGCACAGTAATTTGGAATGTTTCGACCCCAAGGGAAGAGACCGCCGTGCGCGCGCCGCGGCTTTTACCCCGAATAGAGGAATCATGAAGGTCATTGTTGCCGACAAGATCAGCGACCGCGGTATTGAACTCCTGCAGCAAACCGGCTGGAACATCGTTCTGTCCACCAAGGACAATCTGAACGCGGAGCTCGCCGATGCTGACGCACTCGTTGTTCGCAGCGCCACCAAAGTTACCTCCGCGCTGCTCGATCATGCGCCGCGGCTGCGCGTTGTGGGCCGGGCCGGCGTTGGCGTGGACAATATTGACCTGGATGAAGCCACCAAGCGCGGCATCCTGATAATGAGCACGCCCGGTGGAAGCTCCGTCAGCGTTGCGGAACACACGTTCGCGCTGCTTTTGGCGCTGGCGCGGCAATTGCCAAAAATGGACGCCGCGATGCGCGAAGGGCGCTGGGAAAAATCCTCTTCTGGCGCCGAAGTGCGCGGCAAGACGCTTGGCCTGATCGGCCTCGGACGCATCGGCAGCGAAGTGGCCACGCGTGCCGACGGCTTCGAGATGCGCGTGATCGGGTACGATCCGTTCATCTCTGAAGCTGCCGCGCGCGAATTCTCTGTGGAACTTGTGCCGCTCGAAAAGCTGTACGCCGAAAGCGACTTTATCTCGCTGCACACCGCCGTCAGCCCGCAAACGAAGGACATGATCAACGCCGTGACGATCGCCAAAATGAAGAAGGGGGTGCGCATCGTGAACGCGGCGCGCGGCGAACTGATCAATGAAGCCGATCTTGCGGCGGCAATAAAAGCCGGCCACGTGGCTGGCGCGGCGCTGGACG
>Ga0210410_10004327_pt1 | contig 12471 bp, 6 predicted proteins | sample IncBWC4MmetaG_FD_161058 | JGI IMG/M metagenome (GOLD analysis project Ga0210410, IMG submission 161058) | Forest soil microbial communities from Barre Woods Harvard Forest LTER site, Petersham, Massachusetts, United States - Inc-BW-C-4-M | ecosystem: Environmental > Terrestrial > Soil >... | reverse complement strand
ATCACGTTCGGAACGGATTCGAGCGGCAGCTATAGCGGCATCGCGTATTCGGCGGACGGCAAACATCTGGTGTTCAGCCAGGACAGCAGCAATGTGACCGTCGCCAACGTTTCTGAAGAGGGATTGTTGGAAGACGACGCACAGATCAGCGTGCCGCCGAACAATTCCTTCATCACCTGCTTTAAGAACAGCCCTCCGGGATCTTATGGTGTACCCTGTGGCACGTTCTATAGTCCGAGCACTTCTTATCCCGGCGGCCTCGCGCTCTCAACCGATGGCAAGAGCGCTTACGCCCTGCTGAACCAGAACGATACGCTCGCCCAGATCGACCTGACCTCGAATACGCAGGGTCAGCAGATTCGCGTCGGCAACGCACCGCACAGCATCCTGATCGACAGCACGGGCACGACCGCCTACGTCAGCAACGAGGGTGGCCGGGCCGCAACGGAGTCGGACTTCCAGATCTGGTCCGCCGGCACTGAAATCGTCGCCGACCCGGTGGTTGGCGCCGCGGTCACCGGTACCGTTTCCGTGGTTGATCTGCCCTCGATGACGGTCACCACCAACATCTCGACAGATCTGCACCCGACCGGGATGGCGTTCTACGGAAAGTACCTGCTGGTCGCCAATACCTATAGCGACAGCATCTCGGTGATCGACACCACCACCAACGAAGTGGCGTGGACGATCGACCTTGGGCTGCCGATTGGAGTGCCCGGCGCAGGCCAGCCGGCCTATGGGGCCGCGCCGAACTCGATCGCAGTCGACGCCAACAAAGGCGTCGCCTACGTCGCGCTATACAATGCCAACGCGGTCGGGGTGGTCAACCTCACCAAGGGGGTGAAGAATCCCGTCATGGGCATGATCCCGGTAGCCTATGCGCCGGGCTCGGTCGTGCTGGACCAGGCGAATAATGCGCTCCTCGTTGCCAACGATAAGGGCATCGGCACGCGCTATTCGTTCGAGTGTGACTACGGCGTGTGCGACTACAACACCCACCAGGACAACGGCACCGTCAATATTGTCACCGTGCCGGATAGCGAGAAGTTGAAGGCGATGTCGAAAAAGGTTTTCGAGAACAACCACTGGGATCTGACGGAAAATATCAAGTCCGCCGGAGGTGGCAACCCGAAAACCCCGCCGGTCGCAATCCCGGCCAAGATCGGCGATCCGTCGCTGATCAAGCACGTGTTCCTGATCATCCGTGAAAACCGCACCTATGATCAGATCCTGGGCGACGTGGCCGCCGGCAATGGCGACCCCAAGTTGGCAGTGTTCGGCGGCAAGGACACACCGAACGTGCACAAACTGGTGAGGCGCTTCCCTCTCTTCGACAATTTCTACGACCCGAGCCGCCAGTCGGCTGACGGTCACCAGTGGATCACCGAGGGCATGGCGCCCTACGCCGACGACATCCAGTCGCCTGACTGGGTCCGCAGTTATCCAGGCGGGAACGCCGGCGATGCACTCGCCTATCAAAGCAAGGGCTTCCTGTTCTCGGAAGCGGCGGCCGCCGGTCTGTCGTTGAAGCTCTACGGCGAATACGTCGAGAACGATACCTTCAAACGGCCGAACGGATCGACCAAAGAGCCGACCTGGAGCCAGTTTTACGCCGACGCGAAGCGCTTCGAGCACGGAAAAGAGAACACGCTGTACTTTCAGAACACGGTCCAGGCAGAGTCCTCTCTCCCGGCTGTGTCTAACCACCTCATCAAGAACTTCCCGCAGTTCGATCTGAACATTCCCGACCAGTTCCGCGTCGATCTGTGGGTGCAGGACTTCAATAATGACGTCAAGGCCGGTACAGTGCCCACGTTGAGCATCCTGTGGGTAATGTGCGACCACACCGGCGGCCCGCCGACCGTGGACGCCGAACAAGCCGATAACGACTTGGCGGTTGGGCGCATTATCGACTACATCAGCCACAGCAGCGTGTGGTCCACGTCGGCGATCTTCATGGAGGAAGACGACGCGCAGAACGGCGTCGACCACATCGACGGTCATCGCAGCCCGGGTTACATCGTCAGCCCATACGCCCTGCAGAACGGACCCACCCAACACTACTACTACACGCAGGTCAACATGACGCGGACGATCGAGCAAATCCTCGGTCTGACGCCCATGAACCAGTTCGACCTCGTGGCGTCGCCGATGAGAACGGCTTTCGTCAAGGGCACACCGCCAAAGGCCAATTTCCAGCCGTGGACGCACGTACCGAACCAGGTCCCGCTGAACCAGGGTGTTGGAGAGAACGAAGCCAACACAAAGGGCAGCGCTACGGTCAAGGCCCTGAGGGCGGCTTGGCTCGAAAAGAAGGAGGAGATCTTCGCCGGCAAGCTGACCAAGCCTGACGCCGAAGATCCGGACACCGTCAACCATCTGAACTGGTACGAGGCCACCGGGTTTAAGCGGCCTTATCCCGGCGAGAGCACGGTTCGCCCCCCGAGCGAATTCAACAACCCGGCACCCGCTGGGGACGACGACGGGGACGAATAAAACACGCTCCGACTGCAACGGCCCTCTCCTCGATTACCGGGAGAGGGCTTTTTTGTGGACAGAGGGGCGACGCAGCTATTGCAGCTTTGCATACTCGGCGTTGGCCTGCTTGAAGATAGGAATGTCGGTGTTAGTACACCGGCATAGCGCGTTTTTGTTTGCTCGCAGCGCTCCGCTGTTGCGCTGGCTGATCGCAAGCCTGACCACCGCTAATTTTTTGCGCCCTGCAAAAGTCCTGAAAATACTTTGGGGACTTTTTGAGGGACTCTCCTTCAAAATAGGCAGTACTCAATCGCTTCTGAAAGTGCGATAAGGCATGTATTTTCAGAATCAATCGCAATTGTCGGTAGTTGTTAGTTTTGCCGTCCGTACAACTTAGCCCGCCCGATTCGGGCACAGACACGTCCCTTTGAACTGACGGATTGCGGCAGAAGCCACAACGGCAGGCCAGAGCCTGCTAATAATATTCTATGTGTGCTGGTACACTCGCTTGATCCGAACAGAAACCAGCCCGCGTAGAGATCCCAATGAAGCCCATTCGTACGTTTAAGGTTCGCCCCTCGTTGCCGCCATCCTTACTGCCGCTCTTAGGAATTGCATACAACCTGCGCTGGAGTTGGGACCATGGCGCCGTCGAAGTATTTCGGAGGCTGGACCACGATCTTTGGGAAACGTCCGGTCGCAATCCCGTTCTTCTCCTGGGGAGCGTGGATCAAGCCGCGCTGGAAGCGGCAGCATCCGATGATTCTTTTCTGGCACATATGCGAGGAGTTGCCGATTCGCTGGGCCTTTATGTTTCCGGTGAGGGCAGCTGGTACAAGCGAGAGCACGGCAAAGACGAGCTACTGGCGGCGTATTTTTCCGCCGAGTTTGGCATTACTGAGTGTTTGTCGATCTTCGCCGGAGGACTGGGAATACTCGCGGGGGATCACCTCAAGGCGGCCAGCGATTTGGGATTGCCGTTGGTGGGGGTGGGATTGCTATACCAGCAAGGCTACTTCCGGCAATTCCTCAACGGCGCCGGCTGGCAGCAGGAAGCCTACGACGACAATGATTTCCATACCTTGCCGATCCGACTGCTGCCGGAGGTAAGAGTTCAAGTCGACTTTCCCCATGGACCCGTGGCCGCGCAAGTGTGGTCGGTGAATGTTGGACGGTTAAAGCTCTTTCTGCTGGATACAAATATTGCGCAGAACAATGCCGAAGATCGGAAGATCACCTACCAGCTGTACGGAGGGGATCTGGAGATGCGGCTCAAACAAGAGATTCTTCTCGGCATTGGAGGCTATCGGACGCTCGAGGCGATCGGGCTCGATCCGACGGTTTATCACATGAACGAAGGGCACTCCGCTTTCCTCGGCCTGGAACGCGTAGTTCGCCTCATGGAAACGCGAAAGCTGTCATTTCAGGAAGCAAAAGTGCTTGCCTCGGCGAGTCTGATGTTCACGACCCACACACCGGTCGCGGCGGGCCATGATTATTTTTCCGCGGAGCTGATTGAACGTTATTTCAAAACATACATTCAGCGCCTTGGGATCAGTTCTTCGGAGTTTCTGGGCCTGGGGCGCCAGAGCCAGGCAAACGATCAGGAGGATTTCTGCATGACCGTGCTGGCGCTGCGTCTGGCCTGCTTCAGCAACGGGGTAAGCAAGCTCCACGGGGAAGTCTCGAGGCGGATGTGGAACAACCTTTGGCAAGGGGTTCCCGAGGCAGAGGTTCCCATCCGGCATGTGACCAACGGAGTTCACTTTCGGAGCTGGGTCTCGTTCGAAATGAACCAGCTCTATGACCGTTATCTGGGGCCGAAGTGGCGAGAAGAACCCGCGGACACGGCGCTATGGGGACGCGCCCAATCCATTCCGGCGGCAGAGTTGTGGAGAACCCACGAACGTCGCAGAGAGCGGCTGGTCGCGCACACGCGTCAACGGCTGCGAGCACAGCTTTTGAGCCGAGGCGCTGCCAAGGCGGCTATCGATGAAGCGGACGAAGTGCTCAACCCAGATGCTCTCACCATTGGTTTTGCGCGCCGCTTTGCATCCTACAAGCGCGCCAATCTCCTGATTCGCAATCCCGAGCGACTGGCCCGCATTTTGAACAACCCGGAGCGTCCGGTGCAGATTATCTACGCCGGCAAAGCTCATCCCCACGACGACACCGGCAAGCAGTTGATACAGGCCATCATCGAGCTGGCGAAGCGCCCGGAGTTCCGCAGAAAGATCGTTCTTCTGGAGAACTACGATGTCGCGACAGCGCGATACATGGTTCAGGGCAGCGACGTTTGGTTGAATACGCCGGTCCGGCCATTTGAGGCTAGCGGAACCAGCGGGATGAAAGCCCAGGCCAACGGCGTCCTCAACCTCAGCACGCTCGACGGATGGTGGGATGAGGCATGGGAACTCGGCATCCGGCACAACGCCGAAATTGGTTGGGCGATTGGGAGGGGCGAAACCTACAGCGACTCGTCGCGTCAGGACGACGTGGAAGCCGAGGCGTTGTATGGCCTGCTTGAGGGTGAAATTGTGCCCGCCTTTTATGAACGCCGCGCCGACGGCTTACCCCGGAATTGGATTTCCAGGATGAAGGCATCGATTGCGGTACTGTGTCCCGAGTTCAACATGCATCGCATGATCAAGCAATACACCAATGAATACTATCTGGTAGCTCACAACCGTTATCGCGACTTGAGCGCGGAAGGTGGCTCCAAGGCGAAAGCGTTTACGGAATGGCTTTACAGGGTCGAGGCTGCGTGGCCTCGTCTGCGCGTCGATTCGGTGGAGGGCAGCGTTCCCGAGGTCGACTTAGGGGGACAAGTCAAACTCTCAGCCCGCGTATTCCTGGATTCGCTCACGCCCGAGGACATTGCGGTCGAGAGCATGATGGGGCGAGTCAACGCGGAGGGTGAATTGACGGATCTTGCCGCGACTCCGATGCAAGCTTGCGAGCAATGCTACCCCGGCAGCTACCTCTTCCAGTGTGCAATTCAGCCCAAGGCTCGGAGTGGCCTATATGGTTACGCCATACGAGTTTTGCCGAGACATCCCTCCGCGCTAAGCCCGTTTTTGCCGGGCTTGATTCTGTGGGCAGGAAATTGCCCTTCCTAACGCCGCTGATCTGCGGCGGCGCTAGAAAGAGAGTTCGCGGCGACGTTAGGGGCAAGCAAATGCAATGAGCAGATCTTCCGCTCCCAGTACGAAGGCACGCCAGGCGGCGGATGCAGCGAGTAAAGCAAAACCATCGTCAGCTGCAGTGCGGCGTGTCCAGTTTCTTCCATCGTCGGCTACGTGGCCAGGCCCCCGAAGGATACAACTCCATGAGTTGCAGGTTCGAGTCCCTGAGGAGCCAATTCTTTTCGTTCGTTAGCACGTTTCTGCTTCGCTGATGCTCTCCACTGTCGCGCTCAGGCAAGGTCGTAGCGATCGAGGTTCATTACCTTGCTCCACGCAGCCGCGAAGTCCTGCACAAACGCCTGCTTGGAGTCATCGCACGCATAAACTTCTGCGATTGCCCGGAGCTGAGAGTTTGAACCGAAGAGGAGATCGACGCGCGTGCCGGTCCACTTAAGTTTGTCCGTGGCCCGATCGCGTCCCTCAAACACGCCTTCGGTAGAGGAGGGCTGCCACTTGGTTTTCATGTCGAGCAGGTTGACAAAGAAATCATTGGTCAGAGTTTCGGGCCGGTTGGTGAAGACGCCGTGTTTGGCTTGCCCGACGTTGGCATTCAAGGCACGCATGCCGCCGACGAGAACCGTCATCTCGGGGGCAGTCAGTGTCAGCAACTGCGCCCGATCCACCAGCAACTCTTCAGCCGACAGGACCTGTCCGCTTCGGAGATAGTTGCGGAACCCGTCAGCGATCGGCTCCATTACGGCGAACGAGTGCATGTCGGTCTGCTCCTGCGAAGCATCGGTGCGGCCCGGCGAGAAAGGAATTTTCACGTCGTGCCCAGCCTTCTTCGCAGCTTCCTCAATGGCCGCGTCGCCGCCCAGAACGATCAGGTCCGCCAGCGAGACCTTTTTTCCCTTGCTGCCATTGGTCTGAGCGCTATTGAACTCCTTTTGGATCGCTTCCAACTTTGGCAGAACCTTGGCTAATTCAGCCGGATGGTTCACTTCCCAATCCTTTTGCGGCGCAAGGCGGAGGCGCGCCCCGTTGGCCCCACCGCGCTTGTCGGAGCCGCGGAATGACGCTGCCGATGCCCAGGCAGTCGTGACCAGTTGCGAGATCGACAGTCCAGATGCGAGGATCTTTGCCTTGAGAGCAGCAATGTCCTTCTCCCCGATTAATTTATGATCCACGGCGGGAACCGGGTCTTGCCAAAGCTGGGTCTCCTTGGGAACGAGCGGGCCAAGGTAGCGCGAGATCGGCCCCATGTCGCGGTGCGTCAGCTTGAACCACGCCCGCGCAAACGCGTCTGCGAACTGGTCTGGATGCTCGTAGAAGCGCCGTGAGATTTTTTCGTAAGCAGGATCGAACCGCAAGGAGAGGTCGGTAGTCAGCATGGATGGCGCGTGACGCTTTGAAGGATCGTGCGCATCCGGTGCTTTCCCGTTGCCCGCGCCATTTTTCGGCGTCCACTGATGCGCGCCGGCCGGACTCTTCGTCAACTCCCATTCGTAGCTGAACAGGTTCGAGAAAAAATTGTTGCTCCACTTCGTGGGGGTGGTGGTCCAAATGACTTCCAGGCCGCTGCCGATGGCGTCGCCGCCCTTGCCGGTCTTGAACTTGCTGTTCCAGCCGAGGCCTTGCTCCTCGATTCCGGCCGATTCCGGCTCTGCGCCGACCAGTTTCGTATCGCCAGCGCCGTGGGTTTTGCCGAAGGTGTGACCGCCGGCAATGAGCGCAACCGTCTCTTCGTCATTCATGGCCATGCGGGCGAAGGTTTCTCGGATATCGCGCGCAGCGGCAATCGGATCGGGCTTGCCATTCGGCCCTTCCGGATTCACATAGATCAGACCCATTTGCACGGCAGCGAGCGGCTTCTGAAGATCGCGGTCGCCGCTGTAGCGCTCGTCCGCGAGCCACTTGCCTTCAGGTCCCCAGAAAATATCCTCTTCGGGCTCCCAAACGTCAGCGCGGCCGCCGCCAAAGCCGAAGGTCTTGAATCCCATCGAGTCGAGGGCGACGTTGCCGGCGAGAATCATGAGGTCGGCCCAGGAGATTTTCCGTCCATACTTCTGCTTGATCGGCCATAGCAGCCGGCGCGCCTTGTCTAGGTTGACGTTGTCCGGCCAGCTATTGAGCGGCGCGAAGCGCTGCTGGCCGGCTCCGGCACCGCCGCGTCCGTCGCCGATGCGGTAGGTGCCGGCGCTGTGCCACGCCATACGAATAAAGAGTGGCCCATAGTGGCCAAAGTCGGCCGGCCACCAATCCTGCGAGTCGGTCATCAAGGTATGCAGGTCCTTGATCACGGCATTGAGGTCGAGGCTCTTGAATTCTTCCGCGTAATTGAACTTCTTGTCCATCGGATCGGACAGGGGAGAGTGCTGGTGAAGAATTTTCAGGTTCAGCTGATTCGGCCACCAGTCGGCATTCACCGTGGCTCCAGCTGCGGTGTGTGCAAATGGGCATTTTGCTTCGGTTGACATGATTGCTCCTTGTTCTTTAAGAAAACTTTGACGAACTACCAACTCATCCAGACTTCCCATTCGCGCAATCGCTGACCGTTATGAAGACATCGGCTAGTTATGCAGCGTTTGCTTAGTCGTGGTGGAAATAGAAGAGGTTCCCGTCCAGATCCTCTACGGTGAATTGCCGTAATCCCCAAGGCTTTTTTTCCAAAGGATCCACTATGTTCGCACCTGACGACTTCAGTTCCTGGTACGACGCATCGATATCTTCGGCGAACAGCCAGTGAACCGCAGGTTCGAACGGCGGCTTCCTCTTGCGAAAAAATATTGGCCCAACATCACCGCGTGACACGGCCCCAATTTCGTTGTCTGGGTAAAGCCATCCAATCTCAAAGCCAAGCGCATCTCTGTAATGCTGTTGTGCGCGTTCGACATCAGCGACCGGCAACTCCGGCACCGGCTTGCCAATCGAGCTCAGTTTTTCTTTTGTTCCCACAGAGCTCTCCTTAATACTTAGGTTTTTGTACGGCACCGGCGACAGAGGCCAAAGACCTCGATCAGCGGCTGCGTCAGATCAAAGCCGTCCGGCAGTTGCCGGGATAATCGTTTGAAATCGATGAACTCTCCTTCGATGTCCTGCACCGATTTGCAGCGCGAGCAGACCAGGTGGTGATGAGGTTTGAGATTGCCGTCCACGAGCAGCGTAGCCGCATGTGGGCTGACTTCGCGCAGCATCCCGCACTCGATGAAAAGCCGCAGGTTGTTGTAGACCGTGGCAAGAGAAATAGATGGAATGCGGCGCCGGACAGTGGCGTAAATGTCTTCTGGGGAATAGTGCCCGCGGGAAGCGACGACGGCTTCATAGACCACCTGACGCTGGTGCGTGACCGGCAAACCGTGCTTCGCGGCCAGCTCGCGGAACTTTTCATGGGTGAGGCGCATGATTATCGGATGAGAATCATTATAAAACGACCGGGAGCGGTGTCAACCGAAATCTTTCCTTCGACTGGCCACGCAGACCAAGAATTAAGCATTCAAAAATTGCTAGTTCCCGGTGAGGTGCTGCCGGTTGCGGTCGGCTCGCTCCGTCAAAAATACTGAACCAGTCGGCGGGAGCGGTTTCGGGGCAGGCGATCTGCAACCAGGGTGCGGTTCGTCTTCTGACAATCGCCTGAGTACACTTATTCTCATGATCTACGCCCTGGTTCTCGCCAGTGATTGGATTGGGGAACGGCTTCGCTTGAGTGTCGCATGAAGATGACCGCCGAGGCCGACAACGAACGTTTCCAGAGCGGGGCGCGCAAGTATGCCGCTTACCTTGAGACTCCCGAGGGCCGCTTGCGGTCCGACTTGGCCCTTGCCAATGTGCAAGATTTTCTTCCCCTACAGGCTAAGGGATCATTGTGTGCACTGGACCTCGGGTGCGGCACGGGAGCGACCGCGGTTCGACTGGCGCGACTTGGCATTCATGTCACGTTGCTCGACTCCTCTGCCGAGATGCTGGATATTGCGCAGCGCGCCGCACGGGAAGCAGGGGTTACGGAGAGCGTAGTATTGAAACACGGCGACGCCGCCGGATTAGCAGGCTTGTTCGACGCTGGATCGTTCGATGTAATTCTGTGTCACAACGTACTGGAATATCTCGATGACCCGATTGCTGTGTTGTGCGGGGCGGCTCGCGTGTTGCGAAATTCATCGGCAATACTGTCGGTCCTGGTGCGCAACCAGGCAGGTGAAGTATTAAAAACCGCCATACAAACTGGCGATTTGACCGCGGCGGAAAATAGCCTTACGGCTGAGTGGGGACAAGAGTCTCTGTACGGTGGCCGGGTGCGACTGCTTAGGCCAGAGGGCCTGCAAGCCATGCTGGAAGCGGCATCGCTGGTAGTTGCTGCCGGGCGGGGTGTACGTGTGGTCGCAGATTATTTGCCGCCGCGGGTTTCTCGCATCGCAGACTACGAACGGATTTTTGAGTTGGAGAGGAAACTGGGCAGCCGGCCAGAGTTTACAGGAATCGCTCGCTATATGCACTACCTTGCACGTCGCCCAGGTCCGGTGAAGGAGGATAGTGCGTGAACGACCTCACAGTGCAATCTTCATCCACGGCACTTGGGGCGACATCGCCGGATGCCTCGATTTCGCTGGGGCTGGGACTTACCAACGAGTGCAATCTCTCTTGTTCTTTCTGTTACCGCGATCCGGCTCGCACCGACCGGCTCTCCGTCGATCAAGTGAAGTCAGTGATGGAACGCTTGCCCGTCCGCTCGGTGAATCTGGGCACCGGCGAAAACGGGATGCATCCAGACTTTAAGGCAGTATTGGCCTACCTGCGGACACGACCCGTAAAGCTCACCATCACTTCCAACGGACACAGCGTTGCCGTTCTTGATGATGACGAATTGCGCAGCTTTCACGACATCGAGTTCTCTCTCGATTATCCAACGCAAGAAGAACAGGATGCACAGCGCGGAGCCGGCAATTGGGAGCTGATCCACCAGCAGGCGGAACGTTGTCTGAAGCTGCATATTCCAGTAACCATCATCGCGGTCATGATGAAGGCGAACTACTTGCGTTTGGCGGAGGTCGCGCGGGTGGCCAAACAGTTTGACGCTCCCTTGCGTGTGAACGTGTACCAGGCGGTGCGATCGGACGTCTATGCCCTCAGCTACGAAGAGTACTGGGAAGGTTTTCGGGGCCTTTTTGCCGAAGCCGACGTGATCGCCATTGGCGAGCCGCTGGTGCGAGCAATGGTCGGTCTGCCACCGCTCCGCGGAGGGTGTGGCGTGAGCACGGTGCGAATTACGCCGCGAGCCACTACACAGCCCTGCGTTTATTGGCCGGGATCGGGCGAGCCGCTGTCGGATTTGATTTCGATGGGGCTCAACATTCTGGACTCCGCGCCATTCAGCCAAGCTCGCACCCTTCCCGACGCGTGCCAGCCTTGCGAGTTCCGCGACTCCTGCCACGGCGGATGTGCTGGAAGACGAAGCTTGCAAGGCGCACTGTTACAACCTGACTCTTATTGTCCGATCATTCGGGGGGAACGCCCGACGCTGCGGATCCGCATGGCCGCAAATCGCGATCTCCCCAAGCTGAGCAGTTCCTGCACTACCGTCGTGATCGCGAGCTAAGAGTCCTGTAGTTCCGACAACGAACTTACAGGCGAGCCCGTTATAATCACGCCGATGGCCAGCGACACCTTTCTCTCGTGGGCGAACCGGACCGTGCTTCGCCCGGGCCGCGAAGAGCCCTACCTGTCGATCCAGGACATCGTCGTTTTCGTCCGCGACCTGGATGTGAGTAAGCGGTTCTACCTGCAACAGTTGGGATTCGAACTCATCGCAGAACAACGCCTTCCCACCGGCGAACGCTGGATCGAAGTGGCGCCTCCCGACGGTAGCGCGGATCTTGCGCTGGTGGAACCAAAGCCCGACTCGCCGGAATACAAACTGATTGGCGGCTACCGCTGGGTCCTATTCATGACCGAAGACGTCCACGCCAAGTACAAAGAATGGAGCGAACGCGGTGTTCGTTTCTTAGCTGCTCCCGAGACGCCGGGGTGGGGTGGCACCTATGCGCGTTTCGAGGATCCGGACGGGAATGCGTTCGGCCTGGAAGGCTTCGATGAGGTGAGGCAAAGCCTGGAGTCGCGCCGGCGGGCGCACGCCGAGAAACTCGAATCCGAACGCCGCACCGCCCAGGAGATGGAAATAGCGCGGCAGGTGCAGGCGCGGTTGTTTCCGCAGATTCAGCCGGAGTTGAAAACGGTCGAGTACGCGGGAATCTGCGTGCAGGCGCGCCAGGTGGGAGGGGATTATTTCGATTTCCTGAATCTCGGGCCGCAGCGGCTGGGGTGGATCATCGGCGATGTTTCCGGCAAGGGAATCGCCGCCGCTCTTCTGATGGCGAATTTGCAGGCTAGCCTGAGGAGCCAGTCGGCGCTGGCCTTCGATCGGCCCGAGGCGTTGCTCCGGTCTGTGAACCGCTTGTTTTATGACAACACCGGCGACAGTGCCTATGCCTCGCTTTTCTTTGCCGATTACGACGAAGCGGCCCGGCGACTGCGCTACGTCAATTGCGGCCATTTGTCAGGTCTCCTGGTAAGAAGCGACGGCAGGGTCGATCGGCTCGAGTCCACCGGCACGCTGCTCGGGCTGTTCAGCGAGTGGGATTGCTCGATGCGTGAACAAGAGTTCTCTCCTGGCGATGTGCTTGCCCTTTACACGGATGGCATCACCGAAGCCAGTAACGGGCAAGGAGAGGAATTTGGCGAGCGGTGCTTGATCGAGTCAATTCAGCAACATCGGGACCTGCCGTGCCAGGCTTTGTTGACGGCAATCGTGGATGGTGTTCGGCAATTCAGTTTTCAGGAACAACACGACGACATCACGGCGATCGTCGTGAAGTTC
>Ga0210410_10004326_pt1 | contig 12471 bp, 11 predicted proteins | sample IncBWC4MmetaG_FD_161058 | JGI IMG/M metagenome (GOLD analysis project Ga0210410, IMG submission 161058) | Forest soil microbial communities from Barre Woods Harvard Forest LTER site, Petersham, Massachusetts, United States - Inc-BW-C-4-M | ecosystem: Environmental > Terrestrial > Soil >... | reverse complement strand
GCGCCGGGGCGGGGTCCAACCCGTTCTACATCACGAACGGGCGCGCCTACATCACCGACCGCTACGACGACGCCCCGTTCGGGCTCTCGATCGTGGTGCCGGCGGTGGCCGGGCCGTTCAACCTCGGCAACGTGGTCGTGCGTTCGAAGATCTTCGTCGACAAGCACGACGCGACGCTGAGAGTCGTCAGCGACCCGCTGCCGACGATCCTCGAGGGCATCCCGCTCGACGTGCGCGACGTGCGCGTGTCGATCGACAAGTCGGACTTCATCGTCAACCCGACCAGCTGCGCGCAGAAGACGGTGCGCGGTTCGATCCAGTCCACGGGCAATGCGACGGCCGGCGTCAGCTCTCGCTTCCAGGTCGGAGAGTGCGCGAGCCTCGGCTTCAAGCCGAGAATGGTGCTGACCGTGGGCGGAAGAGGCCACACGGCCCTGAACCGCTCGACGCCGCTGTCCACGACGCTGACGATGCCGCCGAAGGGTCAGACGAATCTGAGATTCGTGCGGGTGACCCTGCCGACGACGATCAACGCACGGCTCACGGTGATCAACGACGCCTGCACGCGCGCCGAGTTCGAGCAGGATGTGGCCAAGTGCGCCCATGCCCAGGCGGGGACGGCGACGGCAGTCACGCCGTTGCTGAGGGACCCGTTGAGGGGCAACGTGTACTTCGTCAAGAACGGGCATCCGCTGCCGGACCTGTTCGTGGCGCTGCGCGGCCAGGTCGCGTTCGACCTGATCGGGCGCATCACGATCCCCAACAGCAAGTTCCTGGCGACGACGTTCGACGCCGCGCCGGACGTGCCGATCAGATCGTTCACGCTGAGGCTCTTCGGCGACGCGAAGCACGGGTCGGTCGGCGCTGCCGCGAACCTCTGCACGGCGAAGAGCAGAGCGGCGACGGCGAATCTGGACTACATCGCCCAGAACGGCAAGGTGCTGCAGATCAGCCAGCGGCTGATCGTCCGCGGCTGCTCGAAGCCGAAGGCCAAGCAGCACAAGCCCAAGCGGGGGAAGGGGGCCAGCCACCGCCGCGGGAGGTAGACCTGCGACGGCAGCGCGCGAGCCGCGCGCCTTCTGCCAGGCGTGCGGGGGCTGAGATGAGGGGGTGGCGCCGGGGCCCGGCGCCACCCCCTTTCTCGTACAATCCTCCGCGCAGGGCGCGTAGCTCAGTGGGAGAGCGCTCGCTTCACACGCGAGAGGTCGGTGGTTCGAAACCACCCGCGCCCATTGCAAAAGGCCCGCAAATGCGGGCCTTTCTCTTGGAGTCGCGCAACCGCGGATTGGGCCTATGGCGTCGTGGGCCCAATCATGGGCCCGAACATCTACGACCAAGAGTTGGTGTGATGCGGCAACGCGGGGCTTTCGAGCCAGCGACCTTCTGCATGCGGCGCAAGAGGTCGCCTCCGCGATCCGTGCAGCATCGCGGCGCCGCCGGCAGGCTCGCCTTGCCTCAGGCCACGTGACGACGTCGCCGCTCAGCGAGGCGCGTCTGGCTCGTCCACGCCGATGATGCGGTCCGTGTCCGCGACGGGATCGTTCTGAGCGATCCAGTCTTCGCACCATGTGCACCAGGCCGCGAGGCGTTCTTGCTCGGGTTCCGGAAGGTCGGGCAGCCTGTTGCGCAGCGTGCTGACGTACCGGCGCGCGAGCTCGACTTCGTGCCACGCCTGAGCCTCTGCAAACAGGCGCCCTTTACGAGCCTTTTCGATGCGCGCGAGACGTTCGTGCTCGGCGCGTCGTTCGGACTCCTTCCGCCACTCTTCGGCGCGTCGCGCTGCCTCGGCTGCCTCGAAGTCGTCGTGATCTGCGCGTTCCTCGAGCGCTTTGAACACCTGCGGAAGCTTGTCGTCGAGGGAGCCTCGTGGACCTTCGGTCCAGTTCGCGCGTCCTCCGCGGTATCCATGAGGCAGCGAGAGTCGTAGGCGTCCGGTTGCTCTCTTGCGCTTCAGCTGGGGCGGGGGCATCTGACCCGCGCGACGCTCGGTGTACCACGCCCACTCTGTCCGCCAAGCGGTGATCTCGTCCTTGGTGAACGGGATGGTCTCGGTCACCTCGTGGAGTTCGACCGGATAGCGGTACCCTCGGACGTCGATGGCGATTCCCAGGTGGTCGTCGTAGCCGGCCCGGTCGTATGGCACGACGCCCCATCCGCGGCGGGTCGCTTCGCGGAGAACGCCCTGCAGCACTCGTAGAGCGCGGTTCAGATTCCCGCAAGCGAGGACCATATAGGCGACACCCGGTTGCGGACCGATCTGGATTCGGCCGTCGCCGCCGGGGCTGAGACCCACGGCGGCGTCCCGCGTTGCGAGGACGAACGGATGCGCACCGCGGAGGCTGGCCGGAACGCTGATCTTGGCCGCCACTGGCTGCACTGGCGCGGAAGGGCTCTCTGGCTTCGAGTCTGCTGGCTCGCCGGCGGAGGGCGCGTCGCTCGTGGGTCTGTCGCGGCGAGGGCCTGTCTCCACCCTCTCGGTTCTTGGGTCCTCGAGGCATGCAACGCCAGCGGGAGTCATGTCTGCTCGCCAGGTCGGCCCTCGTCCAGAGATCTTGACCAGACCGCGTGAGCGCAGCGCGACGGCAGAGATGCGATGGCTATAGCCCTCCATCACGCCCGGTGGGGATCCGTCGGCGATCCATCTCAGCACTGCGAGCTGGGCCGAGTTCAGATTGTGTGGCTGTGGCATCCGCGGGTAGATGGTGCGAGCGAACCGCTCGTGCGCGCAAGTCGCGGGTGCCGACTACGTGCGCATGCCTCTTGGCGGTGCTGGCGGGTCGCGGTGCGTCTCGGGTGGGCGGACGGGTTCGGCGCCGGGGATCGTGATGTTGTCGCGGAACAGGCAGAGCGCGCGGTGGTCGGGACGTGCGGCGCTGGCGTAGAGTACGCCGCGGCAGCCGTCGCGGGCGAGTTGCTCACCGGCTTCCTGGAACGCCTGCCAGGTGTGCTGGCCCGGTCGCGGCGGCTGGAGGTCGAGCGCGGCGAGCTTGGCGGGTGTGGTTAGGTCGGCGATGTCGTCGACGGCGATCGCCCAGTGCCACAGGTCGCGCGGCATGCCGTGCGTTGGCGGCATGCCGATCTCGGCGAGCAGTCGGTACCACTCGGCCCAAGCGGTCTCGGCCTCGTCGGCGAAATAGAGCGCTGCGAGGTTCTCGCCGCGTTGCCAACGTCCACTCGAGGGCGGCGCGGCGAGCCAGAGCGGGTCGGAGCCGTGAGGGATCTGCCGCCACCAGGTGCCGGCGACCGAGACGCGATCGACCTTGAGCGCCACCGGACTGGAGCGGGCTACGTGAAGGGGGCCTCTTCGAGCGCCGAGATCAGGCTCGCTACGCGCAGATAGTCCCCGCGCGCGATCAGATCGATCGGCTTCTCATCGCCCAACGCCGGGACCGGCTTGCGCAGCCACACCGCGATGTAGGAGGGCTCCATGACGCGCGCGAGCCGCTCGACCATCGCCGAGAGCTCGATCAGCCGCTCCGCACGATCACCCGTCGGCGAGCGCGTATGCGCGAGCCATGCCCGCGCGGTGCTGCGCGCCACCCCGGTCGCGCGGGCGATGTCCGCGTCGCTGAGCTGTGCGATCTCGTGGAGGTAGACCGCCTCGCGGATCAGGGGCCGGGTGGCGAGTGTTGCCGAAGCCATGGACTGACTGTAGCAGGATTGCAGCAAGAAACCGTGCGCACCTCTCACTGCGGGATTGAGCTAGCTGACTCCGGCCGCTCGACTGCTGCGCTTCGCGCAAAGGAGCACGGCATCGCCGTCGTGCTGCGGTCGGGATCGTCAGCCAGCTCGATCTCGACACCGGCGGCGTGACGGTGACGACGTTCGGCGGCGCGGAGGCGGAGCGGATCGCGTTCGATCCGAGCGGCTCGGTGCTCGCCGCCGCCGGCGCGGGGGTGGTGCACCTCCTGTTCCCGCTCGTGTGACGGGCGAGCCCCGGGAGTGGGCGAGCGTGGGACCGAGGAGCCGAGCCTCGCGTTTGCGGTTTTGGAGACCTCGTGTGACCGACGCACCGGTCCCCGGTGGGACTGCCCATCCAGGGATTCGGGCGCTTCAGCGGCCTGATGGTGCGCTCGTGTGAACGGCTGTGTGAACGTGGGACCCGTGGGCTCGATTGCGACGACCCAGACCGATCGTCGGGACGCGGGCCAGCGACCTATGCCGCCGTGACGACCGCGATGACCATAGGGAGGGCCGCAAGCCTCGACGTCGGGCTCACGTCGCTTGCCCCGCGTGGTCTCGATGGTGCTGTGCCCGTTCTCGATAGCGAGCGCTGATGGCGCGGCCCAGGCCAGCCGCGGCCTGTCCGCGCGAGCGAGCGGGCATGCCGACCACCGTCGTCCGCGGGGCGATGGTTGCCCCCTCCGGCACGAGAGCGCGTGCGCCGACGACGGCATCCGCGCCGATGACGGCGCCGGACATGACGCAGGCGCCCATGCCGATCAGCGCTCCCTCCCCGACGTGGCAGCCGTGGAGGATCGCCGCGTGTCCGGTCGTCGCGTCGCGCTCGACGATCAGCGGCGCGCCGGGGTCGGTGTGCAGCACACAGCAGTCCTGGACGTTGGCCCCGTCCCCGATCACGATTCGCTCGATGTCGCCGCGGAGGACCGACCCGTACCAGACACTCGACTCGGCACCGACGATCACATCTCCGATCAGGATGGCGGTCGGCGCGATCCACGCGGTCGGGTCGACCTGCGGCCGTCTGCTACCGAGGGCGATCAGCGTTCCGGACATCGTGGAGTTACAGATCTGCTGTCAGGTTCGTGCCCTCGGCAAGCGCGTGATCCCTCACGCCAGCTTGAGCTGGATGTCCACGCCGGTCGGCAGGCCGTTCATCCGCTGGAGCGCGTCGATCGTCGCAGCGGTGGCGTTGTGGATCTCGATCAGCCGCTTGTGCGTGCGGATCTCGAAATGCTCCTTCTGATTCTGGAGCGTCGGACCCGTCACGACGGCCCATCGCCGTGTGCGCGTGGGGAGTCGGATCGGGCCGCTGACCTGCGCGCCCGTGCGGCGCGCCGTCTCGATGATCTGGGTCTGCGCCTGCTCCACCATTTCGGTGTCGTAGCCCTTCAAGCGGATGCGGATCTTGGATGGAGATGGCTTGGACACGGGTAGTCCTCGGGTCGGCGTGAAGAACGGCGCCCGGGATCCCGGCGCGCCGCGAACGGGCATTCCAGCCCCTGAGCGGTGGCGCGCCTAGTACGAGCTGCTGATCACCCATTGAGCAGTCCAAGTGAGCGAAGGTGATCAATGGCACTCATGAGCGCAGCAGCAAGTCGGACTTGCGTCGAAGGACGCACCCGCCATGCTTCGTGGTCGCCTTCGTGTCGAGCTGGCAACGGCTCGCCAAGCGGGCGGGAAGGCTTCTCGGCATGAACCTGCGCCATCTCACGACGTTCGTCACCATCGTCGAGAGCGGCACCCTCACCGAGGCGGCGCGCCGCCTGTACAAGACGCAGGGCGCGGTTTCGCACGACCTCAAGGAGCTCGAGTCGGCGCTTGGGCTGGCGCTCATCGATCGCTCCGGCCAGCGGATCCAGCTGACGGCCGCGGGGGAGACGCTGCTGCCGGTTGTCACCGACGTGCTGCGCCGCGTCCGCGAGGTCGAGCTCGTCGGTCGCAAGCTGCGTCAGGGAGAGCTCGGCGTCGTGCGCGTCGGGACGCTGCCGTCGCTCGGGTCGTTCGTGCTCGAGCACCTCACCGACTTCCAGCGCTCGCACCCCGACGTGCGCTTCACGCTCTTCACCGAGCTGCAGACTGTGCTGGCCGATTGGCTTGCGGACGGCCGGCTTGATCTCGTGCTCGCCCAGCCCGAGCTCTCCTCGCGGCTCGAGACGCATCCGCTCGACACCGAAGAGGCATTCGTGGTCGTGCCCGCGGATGATCCGCTCGCTCAGCAGGAGACGGTTTCGCCGGAGGACATCGGCGAGCGTTCGTTCATCGGCTTCGTGCGCGATCTGCAGTCGACGCGGTTGGCGGAGGAGTTCTTCCGTCCGCTCGGCCGCTATCCCGATCCGGCGATCGAGGTCGAGGACTTCCGCCTGATGAGCGAGCTGATCCGCCAGCGTCTCGGGATCGGGTTGATGCCGGCCTCTGCGCTCGTTGCCGAGGCGCCGCGCGACCTGGTTGGGCTGCGTCCCTCGCCGCCGCTCTCGCGACCGCTCGTGCTTCTCACAGACGTGCGCCAGCGCGATGCCTCGTCGGTCGTCGCGCTACGTGAGCATCTGCTCGAGCATTGGCATGCGCCGACGTATGCTTTGGCCGACGGCGCAGGACCGGCGACCGAGTAGCCGGCTCTCAGTAGTCCTCGCAGGAGAACGGGGCGCGGTCGCCGCGGAACAGCGTCGTTGCGCGCGCCACCGCGCCGTCGGTCAGCTCATCGACGCGGCCTGCGCGCAGGAGGTCGAGGAAGGTGAAGCCACCGAGGTAGACGGTCGCGAGGTCGGCGACCGTGAGTCGCACGTCGGCCGCCGTGTCCTCGGCAGGCTCCACCTGCGCTTGTCCGTCGTGGGCCGCGAGTCGCCAGCGGCCTGCGTTCCACGGACAGAAGGCATCCTCGACCTCGAGAATCAGCGTGTCATCGGCCTGGTAGCGACGCCCGGTGAGCGCTGCGGGCACGTCGACGAGACGCACGAACAGCCCGTCCTTGACGCGCAGGCGCAGGCGCGCCGGCTCCATGGCGAGCAGCAGCAGTGGGTGGTCGGGAGCGATGTGCGCGGCGCGCACGCGGCCGACGAGATCCATCCCGAGCAGATAGCGCCAGAGCTGCCGACAGGCGTGCGGCGTGCACGCGACCTCCTCCTGGACGTGCAGCGCGCCGTCGGGGAAGCCTTCCGAGGAGGCGTTCTCGACGCGGTAGAGCGCGTACGCCTCCGGGCGACCGTCGCGCTCGAGCACGGCGCGCTGGAGCGGGCCGGCACCGTGGCGATAGCCCTCCTCGTCCGGCAGCGTCTTGTGCTCCCACCATTCGCGCGTGCGCGAATGGAAGCCGGGGGTGGCGGCGCGCTCGCGGTCGTAGATCTGGGGCAGCAGTGCGAGCGCCTCCTCGTGATCGACGAGGCGGATGCGTCCGTCCTCAGCGGCGGCCGGGAGGCGGATGTGTCGCGCGTCGGCGTCGATGCTCGCATTCGTGGTTGCCAGCCCGTAGCCGTAGCGCCCGTAGATCGCGGCCTCGGTTGCCTGGAGCACGGCGAGCGGCTCGCCCCACGCCCGTACGTCGTCGAGCTGGCGGCGCATGAGCGCGGTGAGGATTCCGCGCCGCCGGTACGCCGGAGAGACGCCGACCTCGGTCACGCCCGCGGCGGGCAGCTCGCCGCCCGGGACGGAGAGCGCGAACGCGACCGCGGCAACCGTTGCGACCGGAGTCGCGTCGGCGTACGCCGCGAGATTGCGTGCGGCGTCGAGGTAGCCGCGGAAGTGCGGGAGCTCGTCCGCGTCGACCTCGGAGCCGAACGCGCTGGCGGTCGCGGCTGCCCAGGCCTCGAGCTCGTCCGCAGCCGGTGGCCGGACCTCGATCACGTGCGCGGGGCCCGCATGACGCGGCGGTGAGGTGCGGGGGGTGAAGGAGCGGGGGCGTATCGGCGCATGCGGGCGCTGAGGCTAGGCGTGCGGGGCGGCCCCTGTCAACGACCGGACCTGGCTCATTAGCAGCACGCGCGGGCTCATCAACGCGCCTGCTCGATGCCGCTCCAGGGCGGTCATCCAGAGTGTTGATGGGCACTGCTCCGAATCGGTGTTTCCTGCTCGCGATCCCGATGGTTGAGTGCATCCTCGATGAGAGCATGCTTGTTCGAAACCCCGACCGGCGAGACGGCCGTCGGTCGTATCGAGGGCGAGACGGTCATCGCCGTCGACGCCCCCGACGTGCCCGCCTACCTCACCAGTGGCGGCGTCGACGTCAGCGAGCACGCGCTGTGCGACGTGACGCTGCTCGCACCCGTTCCACATCCGCCGTCGGTGCGCGACTTCTACTGCTTCCACGGCCACGCGAAGACGGCGATGGCTCGTCGTGGCCGCGAGGTGCCTCCGGAGTGGTATCGCTCGCCGCGCTTCTACTTCTCGAACGCGGTCGCGATCATCGGCCCGGAGAGCGAGGTGGGGTTCCCCGATACATGCGCCGAGCGCGACTACGAGCTCGAGCTCGCCGCGATCGTCGGGACGGCCGGCCGGATCGCCGGATTCACGATCATGAACGACTGGTCGGCGCGCGACCTCCAGCGCGAGGAGATGACCATCGGGCTGGGACCGGTGAAGGGCAAGGACTTCGCGACGAGCCTCGGTCCGTGCGTGCTGAGCGCCGACGCGATGCGCGGGCGCGACCTCGCGATGATCGCGCGCGTCAACGGCGAGGTGCGCACGCAGGCGAACAGCAGCCTGATGTACCACTCGTGGGACAGCGTGCTCGCCTACGCGGCGCGCGACACGCGCTTGCAGCCGGGGGACATCCTCGGCTCCGGCACAGTCGACGGCGGCTGCATCCTCGAGCACGGCGACGGTCGCTGGCTCCAACCCGGCGACGTCGTCGAGCTTGAGATCGAGGGCATCGGCGTGTTGCGCAACCGCGTCGCGTCGCCTGTCGTCGCAGCGTCGGATGGCGCCGCTGGCAACGCCGAGCTCGCGCCCCCGCCACATGCACGGGAGATCGGCGCGTGATGCCGGCGCCGGTCGCAGCCGTGACCGGCGCAAGCCGCGGGATCGGCCGCGCGGTCGCGCTCGAGCTCGCCGCCACGGGCTACGACGTCGGCATTCTCTACCGCGCCGATGCGGCGGCGGCGGAGGACACCGCCGAGCGGGTGCGTGCGCTGGGACGGCGTGCCGTTACGCACGCCGCCGACCTGCGCGACCACGACGGCATCGCGCCCGCTGTCGCTGCGCTGTGGGACGCACTCGGAGGGCTCGATGCACTCGTCAACAACGCCGGCGCGCACCGCCGCACGCCGTTCCTCGAGATCGAGCGGGAGGAGTGGGACACGGTCCTCGCGCTCGACTTGGCGGCGCCGGCGTTCCTCGCCCAGGAGGTCGCGCGCCGCATGGTCGCCGACGGGCGGCCCGGATCGATCCTCAACGTCGGCTCGATCAACGGCTGCATCGCCTACCAGAACCTCGCCCACTACTGTGCGGCCAAGGGCGGCCTGCACATGCTCACCCGGGCGATGGCGCTCGAGCTGGCGCCGCACGGCATCCGCGTCAACGCGATCGCTCCCGGCTTCGTCGAGACGGACCTCTCGCGGCCGCTGCTCGAGGATCCCGAGCGGTTGCGTGACAAGCTCGTGCGCATTCCGCTCGGTCGCGTCGGCCGCCCCGAGGAGGTGGCGCGGCTCGCCGTCCACCTGCTCGACGCCCGCTCAGCATGGGTGACGGGCAACGTCGTCTTGATCGACGGCGGCCAGCACATCCACTGACCCTTAAGCGGTCATCGACGGGGCTCATGACCCCAGCGGCAAGTTGCACTTTCACTGCGACTTCTTGCTCCGCACAATGAGTGACGAGTGAGAGGTATCGCGGCAACCCCCCAGGCCGCAGATCGGAGGAGCAGTGCACGACCATCGAAGCGCCATCGATCGGCGCGACTTCCTGCGTGCCGGTGCCGCATTCGCCGCAGGGGCCGCGACGCTTGGCGTCGCCGCCTGCGGCAGCGGGACGAGCACGACCGACACCACGGCCGCCTCGACGGCGCTCGGGCCGCGTGGCGGCACCGCGCGGTTGCTGCTCAGCGGCGGCGGGCCCAAGCTCGTGCTCGACCCGGCAACGCAGGTGAACGAGCCCGACGCGATCCTCGACGGCCTGCTCTACGACGGGCTCGTGCGGGTGCACGACGACTGGACGATCGAGCCGCGTCTCGCAACGCGCTGGGAGGCGGACGCTGCGCAGCGAATCTGGCGCTTCCAACTGCGCGACGGCGTCACGTTCCACGACGGCCGGCCGCTGACGGCGAAGGACGTCGTCTACAGCCTGCGGCGCCTGCTCGACAAGCGCCTCGGGTCGGCGGTGTATCCGCGCCTGGCCGGTGAGCTGAAGCCCGACGGTATCCATGCCGCCGGCGCGAACGTCGTCGAGCTGCGGCTCGTGCAGCCCGACGCCTTCCTGCCTGTCGCGCTCGGCGCGCGGCACTGCAAGGTCGTGCCGGCCGGGACGACCGACTTCTCGAAGGCGATTGGCACGGGGCCGTTCCGGCTGCGCTCACTCGACCAGGCCAAGCTCAGCTTCGTGCTCGAGCGCAACCCCGGCTTCTGGCAGAACGGCCTGCCACGGCTCGAGGGCATCGAGGGCCTGCTCTCGAACGACCAGTCCTCGCTCGTCCAGTCCGTTGCGTCCGGCGGCTTCGACTTCGGCGGCTTCATCGACCCGTCCGCTGCCGACAGCGTCCAGGGCAGCGGCGCCGCGCAGCTGCTCGCGCACAAGTCGGCGCTCTTCAACGACCTCGTCGCGGCCGCCGACCATGCGCCGTTCACGAATCCCGACGTGCGAATGGCGCTGAAGCTCGCGATCGACCGCGAGCAGGTGCTCAACCTCGCCTACAAGGGGCACGGCAGCGTGACGTACGACGTACCCGTACGTGTCTCCGACCCCTTCTTCGCGACGGCACTCGCCAGTCGCACGCGCGACGTCGAGGCGGCGAAGCGCCTGCTGCGCAAGGCCGGCCACCCGAACGGCATCGATCTCACGTTGCTGACCGCTCCGGCTGGCGCCGGCATGGTCGACCTCGCAGTCGTCGCGAAGGAGAGCCTCGCCGAGGCCGGCATCCGCGTCGCCGTCCAACAGCGGCCCGCGGACACCTACTACGATGTGGTCTGGCTCAAGGAACGCTTCTACGTCGACACGTGGGTGCTCCGCCACCCGCTCGACGCGATGGCCGTGATGTTCGACAGCTCAGCGCCGTGGAACGAGGCGAAGCTGCACTCGGCCCGGCTGGACGAGCTGCTCAAGGAGGCGCGGCGCACCGCCGAGCACGCCCAACAGGTCCAGCTGCTCGGCCAGGCACAGACGCTGATCGCCGACCAGGCCGGGTTCGTCTGCCCCGCGTGGATCGACGAGCTCTACGCCGCCAAGCGCAACCTCAAGGGCGTCGGGTTCAACGCCACCGACCTCGTCAACCTGGAGCGCGCGTCGCTGAGCTGAGCGCGCGTGGAGCCCGCCGTCATGATCGCTCGTGTCCTGCGCCGCATCCTTGCAGTTCTCCTGACGCTCTGGCTGATCTCGATGATCACGTTCGCGGCGACGAGCCTGCGGTCGCCCAGCGACGTGGCGCGCGCGGCGCTCGGGCGCGACGTCGCGCCCGCACAGATCCAGGCGTTCGTGCACGAGTACCGACTCGACGGCTCGCTGCCGGCGCGCTACGGCCGCTGGCTCGGGGACTTCGCGACCGGCAACTGGGGCACGTCGCCGGTCACGCGGCTGCCTGTCACGCAGGACATCGGGCCGCGGCTGCGCAACAGCCTGATCCTCGCGACCGCGGCGCTCGTGCTCGCCCTTCCGCTGTCGATCGCGGTCGGGCTGGGTATCGCGCGGCGGCGCGGCGGGCGCACCGACGTCGCGATCACGACCGCCAGTGTCGTGATCGCGGCGCTGCCGGAGTTCGTCGTCGGCATTGCGCTGCTGTGGGTGTTCGCCGTCCAGGCAGGCGTCCTGCCGGTCGACAGCTCGGGGCTCACGTTCGGCGGCCTCGGCGCCCAGGTCGAGGCGTTCGTGCTGCCGACGCTCACGCTCGCGATCGTGTTGATGCCGCAGTTCGTCCGGATGGTCCGCGCCGCCGCGATTGACGTGCTGGCGCAGCCCTACGTGCGTGCTGCCGTGCTGCGCGGCCTGCCGGTGCGGACGATCCTCTGGCGGCACGTGCTGCCGAACACCGCCGCGCCGCTCGTGAACATCGTCGCGATCAACCTCGTGTGGCTGATCGGCGGCGTGATCGTCGTCGAGAACGTCTTCGCGTTCCAGGGGATCGGCCAGCGGCTCGTCGCCGCGGTCTCACAGGGCGACATGCCGACGGTGCAGGCGCTCGCGATGGTCACGGGCATCCTCTTCCTGGCGATCAGCCTGACCGCCGACGCGATCGTCGGGCGCGTGGAGGCGCGCACCCGATGAGTCATCTCGAGGCGGAGACGGAGCTGCTCGGCTCGTCGGTGGCGGTCGCGGACGAGCTGGCGCAGGCGCCGCGGCGCTCGGCGCTGCGCGCCGTGCTGCGGGCGCCGGAGGGGCGCATTGGGGTTGCGCTCGCGCTGCTCGTGCTCGCGGTCGTGATCCTCGGCCCGCTGCTCGCGCCGTATCCGCCGGACAAGCTCGGCGTCGGCCCGGTCTCCGCCGGACCGACGGCGAGCCACCTGCTCGGCACCGACACGCTCGGCCGGGACGTGCTGAGCCGCGTGCTGTGCGGCGGCACCTCGGTGATCGTGATCCCGCTGCTCGCGGTCGTGCTCGCGCAGCTGCTCGGTGGCGGCATGGGGCTCGCGGCGGGGTATCTCGGCGGACGCT
>Ga0210410_10004324_pt1 | contig 12478 bp, 17 predicted proteins | sample IncBWC4MmetaG_FD_161058 | JGI IMG/M metagenome (GOLD analysis project Ga0210410, IMG submission 161058) | Forest soil microbial communities from Barre Woods Harvard Forest LTER site, Petersham, Massachusetts, United States - Inc-BW-C-4-M | ecosystem: Environmental > Terrestrial > Soil >... | reverse complement strand
TGAACGGGATCTACCTGGTTGTGGGGGCCGTCCTCACCCGGCAGGCCGTCACGCCGACCGCCCCAGCCCCGGTGGCCGCGCCCAAGGTGACAGCATGAACTGGGCAGCCCGGATCGTCCTGGCCGTGATCGCGGCGTTCGTGGCCTACGTCATCTGCTACGTCCTGGTCGCCTTCCTGCCCAGCATCAACGGGGTCGGCCCCCAGGTGGCAGACATCATCGCCACCTTCACCAAGGCGATCGTGGTGATCGTGTTCGTCCTGTTCCTCTTCTTCGGCCACAACTTCGGACCCTGGAAAACCTGGCGTATCGGCTAGACCTTGCGGGCTGAAGACCTCCGAGGCCAAGACCTTCGCGGCCTGAAACGTCTTCAGGTTGACGGTTTCACCCGGCTTGATGGCGGGCTTTTCGTGGCTGGTTCGACCCAGCTAGGAAGCCCGCTTACCGTTTTCGACGCGAGCCTCCTCACCAATCCTGCCCTCGTCGGAGTTCCACGCGGGACGCTGCCCGGCGGCTACGCCCAGGTTCTAGCCGGACAGGGGGCTTTCACCGCCATGACCGACCTGACCGGCCTGAGCGTTCCCGTGACCCTGGTGGCTGGACGCCGGGTAAAGATCACCGGGGTCGTCAATGCCCAGTCCAGCGTGGCTGACGATGTGGTCGGGTTCTTTTTGCGCGACGCAGCCAATACGGTCTGGCAAACCGACTACACCGGCCTGCCGACGGCTGGCAACGGGTACAGCTTCACGCTCATATTCCCGTTCGTGGTCGGGGCGGCAAACTCACCGCTCGCCGGGGCTCAGACTTTCAAGCTCTCGATGCAGAGGGCGGCTGGCACCGGCAACATCACCACCAACGGCGGCGCAAACACCCTGGTCAACTTCATCCTGGTCGAGGACATCGGGGTCTAGAGCAACTTCCCCGAGTAGCGCTGATACCAGAGCCGGGAAGCCTTGACCGCCCGCTCCATCAGAGCGACCGCCTCCGCCCCGGCAGCTTCGGCCCGAGCGTAAGCCGTGATGAACTCCTGGTCGTTGGCGTAAGCGGTCGACCAGCGCTCCTTTAAGGCACCGAACAACTTGTCTCGCGCCACCCGAGCGTCCTCGATCCGGCCCGGCAGGCTGTCGATTTCGTGTCGCAACTCGTCCTGGTTCATGTCGTCGAGCCGCCGGGCGCTGTACGTCTTGGGCATCTTGATCGCGACCTTGACCGATTTCGAATCGGCCAGCTTGGTGGTCAGCGAGACCTTACCCTTCGATTTCTTCAAGGCAGACCTCCCAGCAGGGTGATGTGATCCGGGCCGTCGAAAGCCCAGGGACGAATCCGTTGTCCCGCAGGGTGCCGATGTAGCGCTTGCGGGCGATGATGGTCACGATCTGGGCGTCGTCGACAAAGGCGTAATGGTTGAGCGCGTCCTCGACCTGCTTGACGAAGTTGTCCAGATCGGGCCGCTTGGTGGGCAGAGCCGTGTCACGACGCTTTTTGGGGATCGAGGCGGGCATCGGGAGCCAGGCGGTCACCGTGAGCCGTAGCGGGCCTTCTAGGGGCGGCTGCAAGAGGGGATTGTCGGTGGCAATCAAACTCAGGAACGCATCCCGGATCGAGTTGCGGTTCTCCTGGTCGCCGCTGGGGATGTAGGTGAAAACCTTGTCGCCGCGCCGGGCGAAGCGAGGCCGGGCGGCGGGTTTGGGGGTGTCGTTGACGGTGAACGCGAACCTTCGAAGTGCCAAATTTTCTATCCTCCGTTAGCGTTAATCCGGGCGATCTCACGCTTCGCACACGCCAACGCGTCGTCTTTCAGCCAGTGGTGGTCACGGCAGGCCCATGAGTAGCCGTAGTGGTTGAACACCTTGGCGGCATAGCAGAACGCGAACAGGCAATGCCCCGACTTCCTGAGTTGGTACGCAGCCTGTAGAACGATCGGGGGCGCGGGCGCTCGTTTCACCTAGCCCGCCTTACCCATTTTCGCCACCGTTGCGGGGTCGTCTGTTCGATGGCGCGGGGCGTCGGGATCGCCGGTCTTGTGAGCCTCGCGCCATTGGTCGAACTCCACCGCGAGGTCGTAGAGGTCTTTGACGTACTGCGGGTCCATCCCGAGTTCCTCGGCTTTCTTGGCGTAGCCAAATAGAGCCCACGGAGCAGCAGGATCAGCAGCCCCAATCACGAAGTACGGCCACTCGGGCTTGCTTCCGTCGCGTCGAAGCACTAGAAACTTGCCCTCGGGCGCGTCCGTTCCGTTCCGCCACAAACCACTCATATTTTCTAATCGCTCCTAGAATTTTTCAAAGCCGGACAGGTGGCGATGTGAGGCCGCCAGAGGTCCGGATGGTTTTTCATTTGCTTGATCGGAATCACCTTGCTCCTGCCGGTCCGGAACTCGACCTCGATATGGCCCTCGGGGTGGGGCAGGGGATCGACTTCAATGTCCGAGCCTGTCATGTGGTGGCTGGTGACGATGGTGGTCGCCCCGCATAAAGAGCACTCCCGATATTCGATCGAGTAGATCGGGACAAGGGTGACCTGGTCCTCAGAGTTGTCCATGGGTCCACAAAAAGCCGTAGACGGTGAGCGCGACCATGACCTCGGCGGCGATGGTGACCGCCATCAGGAAGTCGAACAAGGTCCAGTCGTCCGGGTCTTCGACGTACTTGACCGGCAGGGCGGCCTCGATGGCTAACTCCGCCGGTAGGAGGCTGAGCCAGGCCCAGAGGCGGCTCAATTCGGGTTGTAGAGGCTGGGCGGGAACAGGTCGCCCGTGTCGTTGTGGACGATCTCGCGCACGTCGGCTGCCATCCCGTAGAGCAAGCGGAGCATGTCCGACACGGGCATGGTAAAGGCAAGATCGGGCTCTTCGGAGCCCGGCCCCAAAAGGCTCAGACGAACAAAAATCTCGTCCTCGTGCTCGGGCAGGACGACCTCGGGTTTAGGTACTAGGTGAATCTGGTGGCGCATCCGGCCCATTGAGGCTGACATTGTTGATCCTCCATTTTTCGTGATCGTCACAGCCGGGAACTTCGAAATCCCCGAGCCGTGCAAAGCGGCAGTATGAACAGGGCCAGACATCCCAGGACGTGGCGGGATACGCCTCTGGCCACTGGTTGAACATCAAGGCCCGAGCAGCGGCGTCGTGGATCTCCTGGGCGGCCATTTCAGGGATCGTGGCCAGTGACTCGTCCCATTCCAAGGTGATCGCTTTGATCCGGGGCTTGCTGGACTTCGGCGTACCCTCCCAGGAGAGCATGACCAGGTTGTTCTCGACGACCTCCAACCCGGAACGGCGGCTGATGTAAAGCTCGGTTGCCATCTGGGGCAGGTAAGTCTCTAGAGCGTCCTGGTCGCCCTTTTTGAGGATGCGGTCCATCTTGAATCCGGTCACGCTTTTGATCTGGGTCAGGCCGAGCCCGGCCCCGTCACGCGGCAAGCGCATGAACACGTCGGGGTGTCCGGCGTAGCGATAGCCGGTGTCGTGGTCGAAGAAGTTGACCTCGAACTTGGGAGCGGAGTCGATGATGTGTTCGGGGTAGGAGCGCCGGAGCGCCTCTAGAAGCAAGCCCTCGGCGTCGAAGCCCCGGACCATGTTGAGCAGGCTCACGGCGTCCGCCCGTCCAGCCCGAGTTGCCATGTGTGGCGTCCGGTTTGGAACGGGCGGGAGGCCGAGAAAGATCTTGACCCGCGAAAGTGGGCAGGAGACCGAAACCAGGCTTGGACTGATCACCCCTTTCTGCCACTCGCCTTTCACGCTGAAATGCTTGCTCTGAGCTTCCAGAGCCTCTTCCACGTCCATGCCGGAGAGCCCTTCGAGGATCGCGTCCTCCAACCAGTGGCTCATTGGTGTCGAGGCCCGATCAAGTCCGACGCCTGGACTTGCCATTTTTAGGCGGGATCATTACCGAATGACGGGGCGGCAATCGAACTTCGACCGCATCGGCGATCCGCTCCATCTCGTCGATCAGGATTTTCTGGTCCTTGGCCAGGCTCTCGAAAGCGTTGACCAGCCGCTCGAACAGCTTGTATTCGGACGCGCTCAAAGCGCCGCTCAATTCTGCACCGTGTTCGGTGGCTGAGGCGGCACGACGGCGGCGCAGATGATTAAGGCGGCGGCGAAGATGGTCTGGAGAACGGTCGCGAAGACCTGCTGGGCGAAAGCCGGTGGCAGCCCTTGAGCGGCCACCCAGTCGCCGTCCCACTTCAACTCGAACTGTGGCCCCTCCGGACCGACCGGGTGGGCGACGTGAAGGGAGAGGAGGAACGCCTCCCCTCCCCCTTCGGGTTTCTTGCGGATGATCGGTAGTTGGGCCACTAGGCGTCTATGACCTCGACCACGGTGGCCTTGTTCAAGACCGGGCAGAAGGGGTGGATGATGAACCGGCGACCAGAGTCGTCGGGCAGGATGCGACCTTCGACTTCCTGCTTGCAATCGGGACAGATCGCCTTACCGACCTTCGGCAGGCTGACCTCTTGGGCGTGGGTCGCCTCGTCCGGCCTAGCGGGGTCCGGCTGACGAGCCGCCGGGAGATTTGGCGCGGGAACGGGTGTAGTCTCGGAGGTCGCGGTAGCCGTAGTTGCGGTCTTCCGAGGCCGACCCGGCTTGCGCTTTTCGGGTTCCGGGGGGGTTGCCGTCGCTGTCGCCTCCGGCGCTGGCTGCTGAGGAGCCGGTGCTGAAGTACGGGCTGGACGCGCAGGCGCGGGTGTTGGCGCGTCTTGAGGGGCGGGACCACCCGCCGGACCACCTTCGGTCCAGTCGTCCAGCGTGTAGTAGCGAAAACCCTTCTGGCTCTTGCCCTTGACGACGGTCAGGGGGCCGATTGGCTGGTTCTCGTTCTCCTCGATCTGCGCCTGCAAGTCCTCGAAGAACGGGTTACGGGTCGGGTTGGCGGTGAACGTCAAGAGCCCCTGTGGACCCTCCTGTTCGTCGAACCAGGGGATCAACGACAAGACCCACCGAGGGCCGTAATTGCTCCCCTTCTCGTCGTAGGTGACATTGGCAACGCCGAACGGTTCGTCTTGAGCCCGGATCAGGTCGTCCTTTTCCAGGTAATCCCCTGACTGGGGCATACGCTTGCGGGCTCGATCTGCTACACCCATGCTTCTCCTCCTTTGGCTGGTTTTGGCTGGTGCAAAAAGGTTTTCCGGTGCAACGAATTGTGACCGGGCGGAATGGGGTCGGCCAGGATTAGAGAGTGCTCGTCCTGACTGACGTGGAGTTCACCCAAAAGCTGGTCGTGAACCCACTCCCGACGCCCCGAGTGCATGACGATCGACTTGAGTGGTGCGCGGCAAATACAGAATTCCTGCAAATTTGACCTCCTATTTTACTAACGGGATTTTGTCTCCTTGCCGAAGGGAGACGGACTTGGCCGACCCGTCGAACAGCGACGTAGGGCCGGATCGCCAAGGGGCATAAATGGGACGGGGTGAAGTTGTTACACCGAGGTCTGAAGCGAGGCGGGGGGTCCGCCGACACCCCTATTCACTTCTCCTTTGGAAAATCACCCTGTCCCGGAACGAATAATACTCGGGCTGGCGGCCTTGTCAAGCCGGTCCATCGCCCGGCCGTTGTTGAGCCGAACCCGCCAGACGAATTCCTCGACCGAATTTTTGACCATCAGATAGGTGTAGTCGATCCGTTTGGCTTGCTGGGCGGGGCCTTTAATTCGCCCTTCGGCCTGGCGGTGGTCGGTTTCCGACCAGTGGATTTCCCCGAAAATCACATGGGCGGCGCGGGCTAGAGAAACAGAGAGTCCGAACGCCTTGAGATTGGCAACAATAACTGGAATGTTTCCGCTTGCGAAACGTCGCTGGATGTCGGCTCGTTCGGATGTCGAGGTATCACCGGTAACGCAGGCACTCCCAGGTATTTTCGCGGCAAGTCGAGAAACAAAGTCACGGTGCCATCCAAATACGACCACCGGACGTTGAGGGAGGTCATTAAGGAATTCAAGCGTGCGCTGAACTTTAAGACCAACCAGAGCGCTACGCGCTTTTTCCATGTTGGCTTCGTTGTTGCCGCCTGTGTATCCAGAGCCCACATCCACCCAACGATCAATCCGACGAACCGTAGGGATGTCATAACAATCCTCCTCGTGAACTCGGCTCAGGTTTGGCATGAGATCGACCAGCTTTTCTTCGACGCCTCTCCGAAGCCCCCGATATTCCCACATCTTTTTGAACTTGCTGTAGCCGACAAGACAGTAGCGAGTCCCGAATTGTTCTGGTGTGAGGTCTCTAAACCCTCCCGTCAGCCGACCCTGCCAGTAGATGTCCATGGCGGTCTTTTTGTAGATCGTGCCGGTCAGAGCCCAGGTCCGATCGGCCAGTCGAGCGACTCGATTAACGGCCTTGTAACGCTTGGTGCCGGGGTTGGTAGCGTGCTCATGGCTTTCGTCGAGCACCACCACCTGGCCCTGGGCGGCTTTCATGAGCTTGTAGACCCAGGCATCGGCCACGTCCCACCCGACGATGGTCACGCGCGGCATTGTTGTGAATCCGATGGTCTCGGACAGCCCCGCCGGGTCCATTCTTTGCTTGGTGATGCCGTAGGCCGTCAAGATCGGCAGGTCTAAGTGCATCTTGTCGGCGATCTCGGCATACCAGTTGCCCCTCGCATAGGCCGGACAGAACACGATCAAGTGGCGAATATCCGAGCGCCGTTGCCATAGCTGGTCAAAAGCGTGCAACACCGCTCGGGTCTTGCCAGTCTGCATGTCCCACCACAGCAGGGCAGGGCCCCTCGACAAGAGGGACTCCGCGTTCTGCTGATGGGCGAAAAGTGTGTAGCTCAGTCCATGCGCTCCAGGACGTAACGAAGAGCCCGCTTGGCGGTCAGAGAGCCCAGCGGCTTGACGGCGTTAAGAACGATCTGGATGGCCACCAGTTCATCGTCGATGCTCGGGCGGTCTGAATCAAGGGTGACCACTTTTGGGGCTTCCTGGGGCTCCTGGGGCGTTTGAGGAGCCGGTTCCGACCAGTTCTCCTCCCACCACTTGCGAAGCTTGGCCTTGCTTTCCGAGTGCAGCGTCTTGGAACGGCCTCCGTTGATGCCGTACAAGACCGACGGACCGACCCCGATCGTGTTGGCGAGATCGGTGTAGGTGATCCCCCCGGCGTTGAGCGTCTTCTGGATCGCCTCCCGGAGGACAGCCATGAAAGGATCGACCTCGTTGGATGACCCAGTGCGGCCTCCGTAGCCCCTTTTGAGAAGCTCGTCCCGGCTACGGGTCAGGTTGTGAATGGACTCCTGGATCGTCATGTATTTCGCCAGGCGAGTTCGATCGCTGGCTGCCAGAGGCTTGCTGTGGTAGAGAAAGTCGGTCAGATCTCCTGTCGAAACCGAAAGGCTACGACCCAGCTTTTGAATCGTCTCTCCGTGCTCCTTGTGAAGCTGAGCCCAGAGGATTCGGATCTCCTGGTCGGAGACTTCAATCAGAGGTTGCGGTTCGGGAACGACCCTAGCCAGGGTGACGCGAGCCGGTTCGGGACGGCGCTTGGCCTCTTCCAGTCGAGCGGCGATCTTGGCCTGCTCGATTTCGACCAGGTGGAAGCTCTTGACGACCTCCAGAAGCCTGCGCTTGTTGAGATCACGGGTGGGAGCCCCAAAGCCTATCGACTGGCGGCCGTACTTTGGGTGCTCGAAGACGGCGTGTGAACCTTCAGACCGGATCTTCTTCCAACCAGCGGCTTCGATTCGGGACTGAACTTCTCTTGACTTCAATTTGACCTCCTCGGTGGTGTTTATTTTGCCGGTGCTTGCGGACGGCCCCGCCCAGCCGGTTGGCCCCCTCCAAGGGGCTTCCTGTCGCTGTCGGGGGCGATCAAGGCTACTTCTGAGCCTTGAACCGGAGGCGGGCTAGGATGTCGGCTTCAGAGACCATCCAGATAGAGCTTCCGGGAAGCTTCTTGGCTGGGAGTTTTCCGCTACGGATCAACTCTTGAGTCCGTTGGCGACTGATGCCGAGAATTGAAGCCGCCTCCTTGAGGGAGACATAGGTGGCTTCTGAGGTTGGGATTTGAGTTCTCCTTGTGAGTGGTGGGGGGAGGGGGCTCGCGGAGCCCCACTCCCACCGGGCTATCGTGGGTTTAGATTGAGCCGACCCTAGAGGGTCTCTGTTAGGACTTCTTGGGAGCCTTGCCGTCGACGTACTCGACGCGGCGGACGAAGCTGACCTTGTTGGTCCGGAAGGGGCGGATCGACATACGGCACGAGATCACGGTCGGAGCGGGGTACGAAGCGACGACCTTGCCCTTGCGGTAGACCTGGTAGACGGCGATCCCGTCGATCTCCACACAGTCGAACGAAGCGTCGGACTTGATGAAGTCCGTGGTGCGGAGAACGTCGGCCGACGACGGGACGGTCCGGACGGCTACGACCAGGTAATCGGTCTTGGGCTTCTTCGTCTTCACGCTGGTTGCCATATTCAGTGACCTCCTAGAACTGACGTTGCTGACGGCATTGTCCCCGGCGCTGTGTCTCGGGGCTCTAGAGCGCCATCGACCCCTCCTAGCGGCCGACGAGCATCAAGCTACGACGCTAGTGGCGAGATGTCAACCCCCCTCGGGCAGTTAACTGCCTGGGGGGTTGTCGCCGGGTTTGACTGTCTAGGACTAGAGCGGGCTTCATCTCAAGAGCAGGCTCTAGAACCCGGCTCCGAGCGTTTTGGGCTGCTCAGAGCTTGGCTCGCCCCAACCCCCCTAGCAGTTAACTGCCTGGGGGGGTTGCAATCCTGCTAGTGGCAGCGTAGCATGCTCTACGTCGGCGTAAGCAGAGCCCGATGGGGCTCTAGAGGGCTCTATTGGAGCCAAGGAGGTCAGCGGTGGTCTGGATCGGCGTTTGGTTGGCACTCGGTACAGGTTTCGGCTTCGGCTGGATTACGCGAACCCTTTTGAAGGGTGAAGGAGGTCGGTCGTGAATTTCGATTCAGGTCGTCGGATCAGGCGTCTAGAGCGGGCAAAGAGCAAGCGCCAGGAGCGCAACGAGCACCGCTACCAGAGCTTCAAGCAGGCTCGGGAGCAGCAGCGCCGGATGGAGTCGTTGATGACCGCTTTGGAGGGCGGCTCTCGGGCGGCATTTGTGGGCTCTCGGCCCACTCTGGGGGTGCTCTAGATGCCTATCACCAAGATCGACCCGTCGTGGCTCAGTTACGGCCAGAGGGCCAACGTGGTGATGCTCCGGAAGAAAGACCAGTTCCAGCCATTGTGGCCGCTCTACGTCAGCGCCTTTCGTGAGATCAAGAAGGGCAAGAGAGAGGTTCACGAAGAGCTGGTCTACATCCCGTCTTGTAACAAGATCCTGACCTCGACCGGTCACGGACCTCTGGAGTTCGACGAGTATCTGCCCGTCAGTCTTTACACCGGTTGGGCGGCCGACAAGATCGGAGACGGCAAGTGGGATGTCATCTACACGGCCATGCCGCTCACCTACGCCATCCCCAGGTGGGTGCAAGAGTACTCGGTCAGAGGGCCTCGCTAATGGCTCTAGAGACCCTGTACGGGGCGGTCAAAGAGACCGTGGTCATGGACTACGGCTCGATCACCCGCTTCAAAACGAACTTCCAGTCGTGGCTCAACGGGGCCATTACATACGGGCTTCCGGGGACGGACAGCCTGCGCTCTTATGCTCTCCAGTTCACGCTCTCCCGTCGGGAGTTCGCAGACGCCCTCAATGAGTGGTTCCGGAGTGAGGGCTCAGCCACCAGGTACGGCTCTAGAGCCAACGTCGTGATCTGCCCCCGCTGCACCCATCTTGAGTGGGAGGAGATGCAAGGCACGGTTCGCAACGGTCACCACGACACCGAGCACTCTGCGGTCTGTTCTAAATGCACTCAGACGTACTACCGGGAGTGCGCTCAATGCGGGAACCGCCGGGAGATCACTCTGAGCGGGGCTCCGTTCGTGATTCCGATTCGCAATTATGCCCACGTCTGCATGGATTGCATCATCAGCCATCCCGAGACGTTCGCCAAGTGCCGCTCTTGTATGACCTACCACGCCATCCAGAACCACCGAATCTTTCGCTACGACCAGGACGCTCGCACGGCGGTCTACACCCATAACGACACCGGTGGCACGGTCTGGCTCTGCACCAACTGCCACGCTCCCGAACAGAGCCGCTGCAAGCCGCTGCATCCCGAGTTCAGCTTCCCGGCGCTCGCTCTGGGGCAGGACCGGACGGTGGCTCAAGACGAGAAGTTCGAGATCTCCCACGGAGGCGGCGACGTGTCCGCCACCGGTCTGCAAGAGATCTACCAGATGATCGTGGGCTACGATGGGCCACGGTGGCGGTGGAGTCCAACTCGCGGATCTGATCAATCCCGAGTACGGCTTCGACTCTCGATACCAGACCAAGGAGGGCAACTTCCCAAAGCGCGTCGCGAAGCTGCTCATAAACCTGCACAACCTGAAGCTGACCGAGAGCCTTATGAGCGAGATCGGGAACATCGCCCAGCGCTACACATCGAAGCCCGGTACTTACAGGCTCTCGATAACTCGCAATCTGAATCTCCCCCGGACAGAGTTCGTCAACGGCGACTCTTGCTGGTGGAGTTCTTACTGGTGGTCACGCTGCAATCTCAAGAGCCTCGGCGGGTTCGGTCTCCGGACGTGGGAGATGGGCCGGTACGGGGAGGAGAAACCGGTCGGCCGGGCTTGGATGGTGCCCTTGGGGCTCACCCGTGGCGTTCTGGTACCGGCTCCTGAAGCGCTACCGGCTGAGGCTTACGTCGTTTTCAACGGGTACGGCCCCCACAACACCCGTCTTGACTCCTTGGAGTTCGCTCGGATGGTGGCTCTGTTGACTGGCAAGAGCTACCGCAAGATCGACTTCATGGTCAACCACCACCTGATGTACATCAACGGCACCAATGTCGGGTCCGATTCAGTCGGAAAAGGAGTTCTAGTGGCTGAACAGTCGATCTGCGACGCAACCTCAAGTCTCACGATCCGGGCCATCCCGAATCGCTGCACCTGTCCCGGGAAACCGGCATGAGCACCCACGAGACCCGTCTGAAGCAGGTTCGGGAGGCGTTCGACGTGAGCGCCCTTTCAGCCATCTGCATGGCTGACGAGTCGTACTTCGAGAAGTACGGCAAGGTCTTCGTCCGGGACAACAAGAAGGAGAATTTCGCGTTCTACTGTCAGGATGACGTGTCCGACGTGCTCGGGGTCGCTCATTTGGACTCTGTGCAGAAGAAAAAGGACTTCGGAGTCGCCCATTACATCAGCGGTCGGGAGCTTGTCATGAGCCCGACTCTTGATGACCGGCTCGGGGTCTACGTTATTTGCGAGCTTTTGCCCAAGCTCGGGATCAAAACCGACATCCTCTTGACGACCGACGAGGAGCAGGGCAATTCGACCGCCCGACTGTTCTCAACGGACAAGAAATACAAGTGGATGTTCCAATTCGACCGCACCGGGGACGACGTGGTGATGTACCAGTACGACACTCCGGCGCTCCGTGCCAAGCTCGTCGAGGCGGGCTTCAAGTGCGGCAACGGATCGGCGTCCGACATCTCGAAATTGGGCGATCTGGGCTGCTCCGGAATGAATTTCGGAGTCGGCTACGAGGACTACCACTACGAGCGGGCATGGGCTGATCTGAACGTGATGTTCAGCCAAGTGGCCCACTTTATGAAGTTCTACAAGACACACAAATCGGAGCACCTGGTCTACGACAAGACGGTCCACAAGACGACCACGGTGATCGGCAGCAGTTGGACTTCAGGGCCGTCAGGAGGCGGCTCGTACGGCTCGAACTCTTGGGGGCCTCAGCGCGACGAAGAGACCGACCACGGTCGCCGGATCAACAACATCTGGTATTCCAAGACCCACTGGTCTGAGAGCCTGCAATGCTACGTCCCCAACAGCCATCTCTACAAGAACTACCCCAGCACCAGGCTCCCGAGTTGGGACAAGCTTTGCGACGCGAACGAGCGGTGGAACGGTCAAGAGCGGAAATGGGTGCTCTGCGACGGCAAGATGACCGAAGACGAGCTTTTGGCGGCCATCAATGGGGTTCTCCACTCGATCGGTCATGTCGCCATCGAGAAGGGGCCTCGCCAGCACAGTCAGACCATCGTGGAGGACGACCTCCCAAAATCCCTACCGGGAGCATCCTTGAGTGGCTCCTCATTCGACGAGAGCACCTACGCCGGTGGAACCGATGATCCCTGCACTTGCGGCCACAGTTACTTCGTCCACCGGCGCGTCATGTGGCGCAAGGGCGGGCACATCACGTCGAACGATGCCTGTGACTGGTGGAAGTGCTCTTGTTCGCACTTCGAAGAGATCACCCAGACGGGCTCGGATATCCTGCTCGGAGGCGACTAATGAGTAACGAAGAGGTCGTCTTGAGGATGCTCATCAACCGCCTAGAACAGATGTTAGAGGCGATTCCGGAGATGAAAGCCAAGTGGGGGGCTGAAATCACCGAGATCATTCACCTCGGCAAGGGCGTCATCGTGGACGTTCCGGAGCGCCACGCCGTC
>Ga0210410_10004323_pt1 | contig 12478 bp, 5 predicted proteins | sample IncBWC4MmetaG_FD_161058 | JGI IMG/M metagenome (GOLD analysis project Ga0210410, IMG submission 161058) | Forest soil microbial communities from Barre Woods Harvard Forest LTER site, Petersham, Massachusetts, United States - Inc-BW-C-4-M | ecosystem: Environmental > Terrestrial > Soil >... | reverse complement strand
ATCTGCTTCATCGCCGTCTAAGGAGGTTTCAGATGCGGACATCCAACTCGCTTTTTCGGGTCTGGCACCGAGGGCTAATTCCATTCCTCGCCGTGCTCGTGATTCACGTACTCGTGATTCCTGCCGCGCTTCTCGCTCAGGCGTACTTCGGAACGGTCAGCGGCGTGTTAACCGACCCGGCGGGCGCCGTGGTGCAGGGTGCAAGCGTCGTCCTGACCGACCAACAAAAAGGATTCGCTTTTCATACAACGTCGGACGATGGCGGGCGCTATTTATTCCGCTCGATTCCGCCCGGCGTGTACTCGGTATCGGCCGAAGTCAAAGGCTTCGGAAAGTCATTGAGCGCCAAGTTTAAAGTCGACATCAACGAAAACGCCACCACGAATCTGACTCTCAAGCTGGCCAGCGCCAGCCAGACGGTAGAGGTAACGGGGCAAGCGGAAGCCATTCAAACCCAGGATGCCGAGACTGGTCAGGTGATCAATCGCAGGTTCATCAACGACCTGCCGTTGATTGACCGCAGTGTGATTGCGCTGGCTGCTCTTGCACCGGGCGTTACCGAGATGGATGACCAGTGTTCCGAATTCGCAGGCAATGGCACCTGCACGGGTACAAACTTCGTTTCGAATGGCAGCCGCGGGTCAACCGCCGACATCCTCTCCGACGGTGCTTCGGTCACGAACTCAGAGCCAAACGGGGGCATCACCGCTGCGACCTATCTTCCGTCCCCTGAGGCGGTGGAAGAATTCAAAGTCGAGCAGACAAACTTCAGCGCCGAATATGGATTCTCCGGATCATCGGTGGTCAATATGATCACGCGCTCCGGGACGAACAAGTTTCATGGGAGCGGGTACGAATTTTACCGCGACGCTCGCCTCAACGCGAACAACTGGTTCGCCGATCGGGCTGGGCAACCCCTTCCCCCGGGGCACCGCAACAACTATGGCTTAACCATCGGCGGCCCGATCATCAAGAACAAGACTTTCTTCTTTTTCGATTACGACCGCCTCCGCTCTTCCCAGCAGAGCACGGCTACGTTCGGCGTGCCGACCGATCTGATGCGCACCGGAGATTTCAGCGATGTTTGTGCCGCGCAGGGCGGTACGTTCCCTACCAGCGGCCCCAATGCCGGAATGTGCAGCGTTCCAGCCGGGCAGATTTGGGATCCGTACACGGGAGTTGACGACCCCAACCAGGGAGGCTCCGTTCGATCCGGCTTTATTCCCTACAATAACCTTGCTAGCTACATCAGCCCAGGCTGTAATCCTGCGGCTCTCCATGCGGGCCACTTTTGTCCTCCGGGTGAGCCGGCTTCCGGCGTTCCCGGCAACCTGATCGACCCGGTGGCGCAGAGTATGCTGAAGCTTTTTCCGGAACCCAACACTCCGCAGCAGGGCATTTACTCCAACTGGTTTGGCTCTGGTTCCAGTAAGAGCTTCAACGATCAGTTCGATATCAAGGTTGACCACCGTTTCAACGAGAAGAACCTGGTCAGCGTAAAGTATTCGTACCAATACAGCCACGGCCTGGGCTTCGATTGTTTCAAGAATTTCACTGACCCTTGCCAGGGCGGGCCGGGATGGACCAACGCTCACCTGTTCGCCATCAACGACACACATACCTTTAGCCCAAGCCTGTTGCTGAATGTGACACTCGGCTTCACGCGGGGCGTGTGGCACATCGACGCCTACAACCCTCACGGGGTTGACGATCCTCTGGGCAAGTTGGGCTTCCCGTCTTATCTGCAGAGCAACGGATTCAAGGGAGTGCCCGCCATTTATCTCAACACCTACGCGAATAACGGCTCCACAAGCATCGGCACAGATCCCTACGGAAACTACAGGCTCGGCCAGGACACAGGACAATTGTCCGCTACCGTGGATAAGTTGCACGGCGCGCACGACATCAAATTCGGTTTCGACGGACGGCTGCACCAGATGAACTATATCCAGACCAACGCGCCGGTCGGCATCTTCAGCTTCGATGAGAACGGCACTTCCATGTGTCCCAACAACATCACGGGCTGCGGCGGCGATGCGATGGCCAGTTTCCTGACGGGAACAATGAATGGCAATTCCTACTACGAAATTCAGTTTCGGCCCGCCACTGAAAATTTCCAGTACGGCTTCTTCGGCCAGGATAACTGGAAGGTCAACCAAAAACTGACATTGAACCTGGGTTTGCGCTATGACGTTACGCTACCCCGCACCGATCGTCATAATCGGCAGGACTACTTCGATCCCAACGTGCCGAGCCCATTAGCCGGCGGCAGCCTCAGCTACTCGAATCCCGTCTCCGGTCAGACAGTAAATCTCGCACTGAATGGCGGCGAGGTTTTTGCCACTCCGAGCCAGCGCACGAACTATGTGACCGACTGGCATGACATTCAGCCGCGGGTTGGCTTCGCCTATCAATTTGCTCCGAAGATGGTGGTGCGGGGAGGCTACGGGATTTACTACGGGCAGTCGCGGTCGGGGGTCACTGGCGTTGTGCCCTACGGGAGCCAGGGTTTTAACCAGTACACCAACGTCATCCCGAGTTATCAGAACCAAAGCGACGTTCCGTGGTTACATCTGAGCAACCCCTTTCCGAACGGTTTGATTCAGCCGGCGGGAAATTCCCTGGGCCTGTTGAACGACATTGGTCAAAACGCGAACGGTCCGCTCCGCACTGCCGGGGCCAACCAGACACCGTACGATCAAAGCTGGAGCTTCGGGGTTGAGCGGGAACTGCGCGGAAACGTCGTACTCAACGCGGAGTACATCGGCAAGAAAGGCACCCACTTGCCGTTCAGCGGTTCCAACTATATCGACCACCTTGGGCCCTGGGTGGAGAATTTGGCCACCACAGTTCCTAACCCTAAGAACCCCAACCCGTGCCAGACCCTCAACATACCATGCCTCAATAACCCCGTAGCCAATCCCTTCGCAGCAGTCATCACCGACCCAAACAGCACCCTGTCCAGTTCACAAGTGCAGTACTCCCAGTTGCTGATCCCGTATCCGCAGTTCACCGGCGTTTCCATAGAACCTCGGCTCATTGGCAGTTCGATCTACCACGGACTGCAACTGAGCGCGGAAAAGCGCTACTCCAACGGACTGCAGTTCCTGGTGAGCTACGTCTGGTCGAAGTCGATCGACAATTCGTCGCAGGCGGATGACAACGTGACCTGGACCGGGAGCTTCACCAGCTTGCAAGATCCTAATAAGCCGTGGCTGGAGCGCAGCCTGTCGACGTTCGACATTCCACATGTCGTTCAGCTCAGCTACACCTACGATCTGCCATTTGGCCGAAACCGGGCGCTGCTGGGGAACATGCCCCGCTGGGCGGAGGCGGCCATTGGTGGCTGGAAGACAAATGGCATCTGGCGCATTGCCGACGGCCGACCGCTGACATTCACCCTCGCGGATGGGAATGCGATCCCGACGTATGGCGCGGTGCGGCCCAACATCAGCGGAACACCCAGGCGCAATCACGGGTCGGATTTCGTGGACAACTACTTTGTCGATAACAGCATATTTTCTCGGCCCAACGACTTCACGCTGGGAAACGCTCCGCGCGCGCTCGGAAGCGTCCGCTCACCGTGGTCATGGACTACCGATCTGTCGCTCGCGAAACAGTTCCCGATCCGTGAAGAGATGTTCGTTGAGGTGCGGCTGGAGGCGCAGAACGCATTCAACCACCCAGTGTTCGGCACTCCTGACACATCGGTCGACGACGGGAACTTTGGAAAGATCCTCGGTACGTCAGGCAACGGGTCGCGCCAGTTACAACTGGCGGTGAAGTTCAATTTTTAGGGCGATAGCGCTGCTCAGTCATTTCGGTTTCGGCCTCGGCGGTACAAGTGGGTTGCTCGCTGTCTAATGACATTCAAGGTTAGGCATACATGGAGGCGTAGATGGCGTCAGGCGGCAGAGGCCGGAGCATTGAAGCACGTCTTGGCATCGCAGTTTTTATTTGGGCAGCGAGCTTCTGCACAACCATAGCAGCCATTGCACAGACCATCGTCGTCGACGCCGCACCCGCTCATGTCGCTAACACGTTCAGTCCGCCGCATGCGCTCGGCGCGGCCATCGATCGGCTGAAAACTGGAACGCCGGACCATTTGTTAACCGACCCGCTTCTTAAAGAGATCCTCGGAGCGGGCTGGGGAGCGGTCACCTATCGCCAGAACACGGAGCTCATGGTCGAGGCCTGGCACTGGAATCCGGACGGTGCCTGGAGCAACGCCGAGAAGCAGGAAGGCTACTTCGTGGGCAGTGCAGCTCCAACCGACCAGATGATCCATAACTCCTGGGCTTATCCCCTGCCGCATCGCGGCTTCAGTCGTGGCGATGGCAATGGCTGGTCCCGGCTCACTGACGGTGATCTGAAGTCGTACTGGAAGAGCAATCCGTACCTGACCAAAGCCTTCACCGGAGAGGATGACTCGCTGCACCCGCAGTGGGTGATGATCGACCTCGGCAGCAAAATTGATGTGAACGCGATCCGCATCGCGTGGGCCGATCCTTACGCGCGGAAATATTCCGTGCAATTCTGGACCGGCGAGCTCGAACCCTTCTACGAGGGCACGACCAAGGGCGCATGGCAAATGTTCCCCATGGGCAATGTCACCGAAGGCAAAGGCGGCACGGTCACCCTCAAGCTGGTCTCGTGGACGATTCCGGTCCGTTACCTGCGCATCTGGATGACGGAATCGTCCAACACCTGCGACAGCCACGGCTCCGCCGACAAGCGCAACTGCGTGGGTTATGCCATTAACGAACTTTACGCCGGCGCGCTCTCAGGCGACGGACGATTCAACGACTACGTCACCCATTTCCCCAGCCGCAATCAGACGGTAACGTGGCCTTCTTCCGTCGACCCATGGACCGCTTCCACCGATTTGGATAAATCGCGCGGCGACCAGGTCGGTTTCGACTTCTTCATGACCTGCGGCGTCACGCGCGGCCTTCCGACCATGGTCCCGATTGCGATGCTCTATGCCACGCCCGAAGATGCGGCCAACGAAATCGCCTATCTTTATAAGCGCCACTATCCGATCTCGTACGTCGAGATGGGCGAAGAAGCCGACGGTCAGCACATGCTGCCGGAAGACTATGGCGCGCTGTACGTGCAGTTCGCCACGGCCATTCACAAACTTGTGCCCGAGGCCAGGCTGGGCGGACCGCCTTTCGAGGGAACATTTGGCGATGTCGAAGTCTGGCCCGACGCGAACGGGAAAGTCTCGTGGCTCGGGCGATTTGTCGATTACCTCAAGGCCCACGGACGCCTCAACGATTTCACTTTCTTTTCCTTCGAGCATTATCCCTATCAGGATCGGCCGAACTACTCATGGGCCGACCTCTACCCTGAGCCGGGATATGTGAGCCACGTCGTGCAAGTCTGGAAAGATAACGGCCTGCCGCCCAACATTCCTTTCTTCATGACCGAAGGCAACATCGGCGGCGGCGCTCCGCCTTCGACGGTGAAGAGCGGCCTGTGGTTGGCGGATTACGTCGGCAGCATGATGGCTGAGGGCGCGGGCGCGACCTACTATTTCCATTACATGCCCTATCCCGAGAACTTTGGAGGCTTCGGGAATTTCTTGTGGATCGACGCGGACTTTAAAGTTCTGGGCTATCCGCCGCAATATCTCGCGGCGCAGATCATCACCAAAGACTGGGTGCAACCAGTCGATGCCCCGCACCGGCAGTTCAAGGCTTCGAGCGATGTCACCGACGCCGCGGGAAATGTCCTGGTCACCGCCTACGTGGTCGAGCGGCCCGACAAGCAATGGTCAGTCATGCTGGTGAACCGCGATCAATTCAACGACCACGCAGTGAAAATCGTCTTCGCCAATGAAGGGAAGCAACGCCATTTTGCCGGTCAGGTTGCGCGCGTCACCTTCGGCTCAAATGAGTATCAATGGCACCAGGATGGCGAGAAGGGACACGCCGATCCCGACGGACCGGCCTCCAGATCCATGATCGAGGGCGGCGCCGAAACTCTGTACCAGATTCCGAAGGCCTCGATCACAGTTCTGCGCGGCATGATCGCGCCGTAAATCCTACTTACAAAAAAAACGACGGCGATGTGCCGCCGTCGTTTCCTGTATCCAATGGTTCAGGTAAATCTTCGTTACACAGTCGCCTCTTGCGGTTCGTGCATCGTCAGTTCTTCGGCTTCGTCGTCGGCCCTGATCGCAGTGTGGGTCTTAGCCACCAGCATATAGATCGAGGGAACCACGAAAAGCGTGAAGACCGTACCGATGATCATTCCGCTGACCAGCATGATACCGATGCTGTTTCGAGCTCCGGCGCCCGGTCCCTTGGCAAGAACCAGAGGAAAGTGACCGAAGACGGTTGCGGCCGTGGTCATCAAAATCGGCCGCAGTCGGGTGTTGGCCGCGCCGGTGATCGCTTGCAGCTTGGTCAATCCTGTCTCCTGCAAGTGGTTGGCGAATTCGACAATTAGAATTCCATTTTTGGAGATCAGGCCGACCAATGTGATCAGCCCTACCTGACTGTAGATGTTGAGCGTCGTAAATCCCAAGAACGAGAACAGCAGTGCACCCGACATGGCCAGCGGTACCGAGCCCGCCAGAATGATGAAGGGATCGCGGAAGCTCTCGAACTGCGCGGCGAGCACGAGGTAAATCAAGATCGCCGAGAGCAGGAACGTGCCCAGGAACTTGCTTCCTTCCACGCGCAGCTGACGAGACTCGCCCGCGTAGTCATAAGTGAAGCCCTGCGGCAAGACCTCTTTAGCCGTGTCTTCCAGGAACGTCAGCGCCTGATCGAGCGGCACATTCGGCGGGATTACGCCCTGTATGCGCACCGCATTCAGCTGCTGAAACTTATTCAACGAGCGCGGCTGCGTGGTCGTCACCAGACTGGCGAAGGTGGAAAGCGGCACCAGTTTGTCGGACGAGCCCTTTACGTAAATCTGCGAAAGCTGCTCCGGCGTGAGGCGTTCGGCACGCGACACCTGCGGGATGACTTTATAGCTGCGCCCTTGAATGCTGAAGCGGTTCACGTAGTTGCCGCCGAGCATGGTCGAGAGGTCCTGTCCAGCCGAGGTCAGGTCCACGCCCTGAGAGCGCAGTTTGTCGCGGTCGAAAACGACTTCCGTCTGCGGCTGATCGAACTTCACGTCGGTGTCGGCGAAGATAAATTTCCCGCTCGCCATGGCCTTCTGCACAATCTTCTCGGCCAGTTGACTCACCTGTTGCGGTTCAGCTGACGACACAATGGCAAAGTCGACGGGGAAGTTGCCGCCGCCGGGAAGTGGTGGCGGGGTGAGAGGAATCACGCGGATTCCGGCAATATTTGAAAGCTTTCCCGCGGATTCCAAAAGCAGTTGTTGCGTGGTCTTGGTCCGTTCGCTCCAGGGCTTGGTCACCATGCCGCCGAAACCTCCGCCGGGACCGGTGATCTGGAATACGCTCGCGTTTTCGGGAAACGACTTATACACGTCGTAAACCTGCGTAGTAAACAGGTTAGTCTGATCGAGCGTGGAATTGGCCGACGACTGAATTACACCAAACACTACTCCCTGATCCTCGGTCGGAGCCAGTTCGTGCTGCGAGAACATGTAAAAGGGAATCATCAACACGGCAACGATCGCCCACAGCGTCAGTACAACCGGGCGATACTTCAGGGTTCCGCTCAGTAGGCTCGTATAGATACGCCGAACGTGCTCGAACTGGCGATTGACGATGCCGGCAAAACCTTTCTCCGTATCTCCCTCGCGCAGTAGCTTCGATCCCATCATCGGCGATAAAGTCAGCGCCACGATTCCGGAGACAGTAACTGCGCCAGCCAGGGTGAAGGCGAATTCCCGGAAGAGCGCGCCCGTCAGGCCGCCCTGAATGCCGATCGGCGCATACACCGCCGCCAGCGTGATCGTCATGGAGATGATCGGCCCGACCAGTTCACGCGCTGCATCTTCCGCCGCGCGGAACGGTGACTTGCCCATCTGAAGATGCCGCTCGACGTTTTCCACCATGACAATGGCATCGTCTACGACCAAGCCCACCGAAAGAACGATCGCCAGCAAAGTCAGCAGGTTGATCGTGAACCCGGCCACCAACATGAGGAAGACCGCGCCAATCAGCGAAACCGGGATGGCGACAATCGGAATCAGCACGGAGCGGAAAGACCCCAGGAACAGGAAGATCACCACGACCACGATCAGCAAAGTTTCAGTCAGCGTGTGCAGCACTTCGTTGATTGCGTCCTGAATGTACGCCGTTGAGTCGTAAGGAACACCCAACTTCATTCCCGTAGGCAACTGTTCCTGAATGCTGGGAAGGGTTTTGCGCACGTCCTGAATTACTTGCAGCGAGTTCGCCGTGGGCAGGACCCAGATGCCCATGAAAGTAGCAGTCTCTCCGTTGAAGCGAACGTCCTGATCGTAGTTCTCGGCGCCGAGTTGAACGTCGGCGATTTCACCCATGCGAACTACAACCCCGCCGACTTCCTTCACCACCATCTGCTTGAAGTCGTCCGGGGTGCGCAGGTCGGTGTTGGCGATCAGGTTCACCGAAACCATTGAACCCTTGGTGCTCCCAAGCGCCGATAGATAGTTGTTCTTTGCCAAAGCGTTATTGACATCTGAGGGAGAGATGCCCCGCGCCGCCATGAGGTCCGGCTTCAACCACAGGCGCATGGCGAAGGTTCGATTGCCCAGAATGTCGGCGCGCTGCACGCCGCTAACCGCACTCAACTTCGGCTGGACGACGCGGGTCAAGTAGTCGGTGATCTGGTTCTGATCGAGATCCTTGGACGAAAAGCCGAGATACATCGCGGCAAACTGCTGATCCGCAGTTTGCAGATCGATGACCGGCACTTGCGACTCCGGCGGCAGATCGTTTTTTACCTGCGCGACTTTGGCTTGTATCTGAGTGAGAGCCGCGTTGGTGTCAAAGTTCAGTTTGAGGTGAACGATGATGGTGCTCAAGCCCTGCGCGCTGGTCGACTCCATGTAGTCGATGCCGTCGGCGCTGGCGAGCACACGCTCCAGTGGCGTAGTGATGAAGCCGCGTACCAGGTCGGCGTTGGCGCCAACATAGACGGTGGTGACCTGGATCACCGAAATATCGCTGCGCGGGTACTGCCGCACACTCAATGAGCGAATCGCCTGCAGACCAGCAATCAGGATGACGAGGTTTACAACCATCGCCAGCACCGGACGTTTTACGAATAGATCCGTGAATTTCATGCGCGCTCCTCAGGAGTGCTTGCTAGATGCTTTAGGTTATTCGGTTCACTTTCGTCATCCGACCTTGCATTAGCTCTCATCGGGTTTGGGATTCGGGCTGTTCCCCGGCTGCACGGTATTGTTGATTACCACCGGCGCCGCATTCCGCAGCCGGAAGACTCCCGCGCTCACCACTTCATCGCCGGGGTTCAGTCCTGATGTGACCGCGACCTGATCGCCGCGGCTGCCTTCCACTTTGACGACCTGCTGTTTCACTCCACGATAGGCGTTGCCTTTCGCGTCCTTCATATCCGTCACGACGTATACCGAATCGCCGTAAGGAGCGTAGTTGATGGCCGAGGCTGGCAGGGGAATTACATCACGCGCCTTGCCCAGCGATAGTTCGACCTGCACGTACATCCCAGGGCGAATCTTGCCGGCGGGATTCTGGAACGTCGCCTCAACCTGAATGTTGCGCGTCTGCTCGTTGATGACAGAGTCGAGAGCATTGATCTTGCCGGTAAACGACATGCCGGGAAGATCGTCGCTGGTGACGCGAAGACTGTGGCCGATGCCCATCTTCGGCGCATCCTGCTGAGGCACGCCGAAGTTCACATAGATAGGATTAAGGGCTTGTAGCGAAACAATCGCCTGCCCGGCCGCCAGATACTGACCCAGGCTGATCTGGCGAATCCCGAGAATTCCCGAGAACGGCGCGTGGATCATCTTCCGGGCGATGGCCGCCTTGATGTCTCCCACCTGGGCCTCGGTGGCCTTCTGCTGCGCGGCGGCGTTGTCATACTCCGACTTCGCAATAACGCCAGCCTTTACCAATTGCTCCGAACGTCCGTATTGAATGCGAGCCAGGTCGCGCTGAGCTTCAAGGTTAGCGAGTTGCGCCCGCTCCTGGCGCGTGTCGAGTTCGACCAGCACGTCGCCCTCGTGCACGGATTCTCCGGACTCGAAGTGAATCTTGTCGACGGTCCCCGGCAAGTCGGCGCTCACCGTAACCCCCTGAATCGCAGCCGCGGTACCGATTACAGACATCGTCGAAGGCCAGGTCTCTTTCTTCGCGACCACGGTCGTGACCGATGTCGGAGGTGGCGCGAAACTGGCACCCGCGGCTATCGCCGTTTCGATCTGCCGGTATTTCATAAAGCCGAGCCCGCCCAAAACAGCGGCCATAATCAAAAGCATCAGAATCAGTCGCTTCGCCATACCTTCTCCAGATAAGTAGAAACTCAAGGGGGCTGTCGGGATTGGAAGCCCAAGCCCAAAAATCAAGCTTTCCTTTGGATTTCGGCAATTTGAATAAAGATTCAGAGTTCCAGATCGATTTATTCGATCGCGCCCGGACGAAACACTATTCGGGCGTTACCCTGGCACCCCGGATCAGAGGTTAGTCGAAAGTTTGGAAGCCAAAGGTTAACGCCAGAGCACTGGCGGCAGCTCGAAAGCGATAAACTAAAACACAGATATCGTGCTGGCAGTCAAATTCCGCACGGCTTGGTGGGAGATAAAAACGCGACCTGGCAGGGAACACAAACATCTAACGACCAACGGGCGCGTGCGAAATCGCTGCAACCATAGACTTAGTTTCATCCCGACTTACGGATCATGGCGAAACCAATACTGCTGAGTGTAGATGACGATTCCGATGTTTTACGGACGATCGAGCGCGATCTGCGGTCGAAGTATGGGGCCGATTATCGAGTGATCGGAAGTGATTCTCCCGCCCGAGCGCTCGACCTTCTAAAGCAATTGAAGGTGCGGAATGACAGCGTGGCGTTGCTGCTGGCCGACCAGCGTATGCCGGGAATGGACGGCGTCGAGTTTCTACAGGAGGGCATGCAGATCTTCCCCGGAGCAAAGCGCGCCCTGTTAACCGCCTATGCCGACACCAATGCCGCAATCAGCGCCATCAACCAGGCTAATATCAATTATTTTTTCCTGAAGCCCTGGGATCCGCCGGCCGAACACCTCTATCCGCAACTGGACGACCTGCTCGACGATTGGCAAGCTTCTTATCGCCCTACGTTCGAGGGAATTCGGGTGCTCGGTACTCGCTGGTCGCCGCGCTCGTATGAGTTACGCGATTTTCTCGCACGAAACCACGTCCCCTACCAGTGGATCGACGTTGAGCTTTCCGCCAACGACCCGGAAACCAAGCGACTGGTCGAGGCTTTAGGGCCGGAAGCGGCTCAGCTTCCGGTGGTGCTTTTTCCCGACGGGACCAAACTTCTGGAAAGCATCCCGACCGACGTCGCGCAAAAAGTAGGATTGCGGACCCGCGCGCAGACCAACTTTTATGACCTTGCGATCGTTGGTGGGGGGCCGGCCGGGTTGGCTGCTGCCGTGTATGGGGCATCGGAGGGTCTGCACACCGTGATCATTGAGCGTGAAGCGCCGGGAGGGCAGGCGGGTATGAGTTCTCGCATTGAGAACTATTTAGGATTTCCCATGGGGCTAAGCGGCGGCGATTTGGCGCGGCGCGCGGTGGTGCAGGCGCAACGCTTTGGAGTGGAAATTCTGTCGCCGCAGGAAGCCGTTGGGGCGCGAACCGAGGGGTCTTACCGCATTATCAGGATGGCGGATGGGAACGAACTTTCCTGCCATGCATTGATGATTGCCAGCGGAGTGCAGTGGCGGAGGCTTGACGCTCCGGGAATTAGTCGCTTGCAGGGCGCGGGAATTTACTACGGAGGCGGCGCCACCGAAGCGATTGCCTGCAAAGATGAAACCGTTTATGTCATTGGCGGCGCGAATTCCGCAGGGCAGGCGGCGATGAATTTTGCCCGCTACGCCAAACGAGTCGTGATCCTGGTGCGTGGAGATTCCCTCGCCAGCACCATGTCGCAATACTTAATTGACCAGATCAAGCGCACGCCGAACATCGAACTCTGGGCGCATGCCAGTGTGGCCGAGGCGCACGGCGAAACGCATCTGGAGGAAATTTCCGTGCTGTGCTCCGACACCGACAAGATCGAGCGGGTGCCGGCAAGTTCCATGTTCATCTTCATCGGAGCCCAGCCGCGGACCGATTGGCTGGCGGATCTCGTCGAGCGAGACGAGCGCGGATTCATTCTGACCGGCCCCGATCTTATGCGCGGCGCGCAGCACCCCAAGGGATGGACACTCGACCGGGATCCATTTTTGCTGGAGACCAATATTCCCGGCATCTTTGCCGTCGGCGACGTGCGGCACGGTTCGGTGAAGCGCGTGGCGTCGGGAGTTGGCGAAGGATCGGTAGCAGTTCAATTCATTCATCAGTATTTGAGCAAGGTCTAGATGGTCG
>Ga0210410_10004322_pt1 | contig 12482 bp, 14 predicted proteins | sample IncBWC4MmetaG_FD_161058 | JGI IMG/M metagenome (GOLD analysis project Ga0210410, IMG submission 161058) | Forest soil microbial communities from Barre Woods Harvard Forest LTER site, Petersham, Massachusetts, United States - Inc-BW-C-4-M | ecosystem: Environmental > Terrestrial > Soil >... | reverse complement strand
GTAGTGCTCGGCATCGCCGCGGGCGGCAAGGTAGCCGCCGAGACCCATCGCGATGGAACCGGCGGCAATCTCGGCAAAGCCGGCCGTGACAATCAGGTGGGTCTGGGAAATGGCCCCGGTAAGGCCAGCCGCGAGAGCGAAGGGAACGGTCAGGCCGTCGGACATGCCGATGACGATGTCGCGAACAGTTTCGCTTGCCGTGAAATGCTTCTCAACGTGTGGCGTCATTGGCATGGAATTTCAAGCAGCGCGTAGCAAGGCCTAACGAGACAAGTTAGGACGCTCCGGCACGTCGTGGATGCATATCGCGAGTAAGCTGACGGAAACTAAGCAGCGCCAGCGTCGCCAAATTTGGATCAGTTAGGCGGCGCGGTGCTTTTGTTTTTGCGCCATAGCCCATCGACGCTCCAATGTCCCGGGCCGTAAAAAATAATGAAGAAGAAGAAGAAGCAATATACGAGAGCGAGTTCGCCCCCATTCATAATTGGGAAAAACTGCGCCTCCGGCGTAGGCACAGTCCCCACATAAAACATGAAGTAAGCTACCGCCATCTCGCCGCTCGCGAGAAACGCCGCAATACGCGTAAACAAGCCAAAGGCAATCAGAAGTCCGCAGACGAGCTCAACAATTCCTGCGACAAAGGCGAGCCCATCCACTCCGTGACCGCCACCGGGAAAGCCGAAAAGCTTTTGCCCGCCATGACATGCATACGTCAAACCAGTAATCAGGCGCACGATGCAGTAAACTGGGTCGGCAAATCGATTCAGGGAGTTCATGGGCCAAGGTTGATGAGGTCAATCTTTCGTGTCAAGCCAATGGCGCTGGCAGTTGCTTGGAGTCTACAGTTTGTAACGGCAACAAAGGTTGACATGCCGGCGAATCGTCGCATTAGTAACGGCATTCATGCCGGCGTGCTTCTCTCCTCAGGCATTCGAACTTTGCGAAGGCGACACTTGCTTTGCCAACTCGCGATTACAAAAACGCAGGAAACGCGTAGCCGGATACATTTCAGTAGTTCAAAGTTTGACAACTCCATGAAATCGCGAAATTCCGCTGCGAGTTGTTCAACAGCATTGATCGTACTGGCAATTTTTTTCATGAACGGAATGGCGCTGGCCCAAAGCTCAGATTGGAAAGCTCCGCCGACCGCGGTCAACCGGCCAAACCCGGTGCCTGTAAACCCGAGCACGATCGCGATGGGGCAAAAGCTCTACGTTGGCAACTGCATGATGTGCCATGGGCAATCTGGAAAAGGTGATGGCCCAGGCGGAGCCGCATTGGAGAAAAAGCCGGCAGACTTGGGTGCGCGCATCCGATCAGGAGAAACCGATGGCGAGCTCTTCTGGAAAATCTCAGAAGGGCGCTCGCCGATGATTTCGTGGAAGGGATCTATGTCGGAGACACAACGCTGGGAGCTTGTTGTTTACATCAAGAGTTTGGCAGGGAAATAAATGACGCGCGCAGTTCGGACTGCGAGGAATCCTAGGATCACTGGCGCGGTATTTGTCGTGTTGGCCTGCTGGTCCATTCAGTTCGCAGCCATTGCGCAAGAGGCCGCTTCCTCTCCGCCACCTTCCGCTTCGTCCCTGTCTCCCTCCGCTCCCTCCTCGTCACCCTCAGATTACGTTTCCCGCGCTGAGTACGAGAAGCTTAAAGCAGAGCACGAAGCGCTGAAGCAAGAGATGGAGGCGCTGAAGGCAGCCGTTCAACAGATGGCGAATGGGACCGCGCCGGCCGTCCCGACGGAAACTCCGGCGCCAAAGGTTGCCGAGACTGCCGAAGTTGAGAGCGGAAAACAGGTTGCCACCGTGCCATCAACGCAAGCTGTGACGCCCTCCACCGCCGTAGAAGCGGTATCCACCGAGGCCTCCTCGGGCCCGTTGGCGACCCACAACTTCAGCATTGTCGGAGACGCCGAATTTCAGTTCGCCAAAATTTCCCACCAACACGGCGCCTTCGAGCTGGCCGATTTTGCGCCGATCTTCCTGTTCCGCGGCGGCGAGAAGGTCCTCTTCGAAGCCGGCTTTGATTTCATCATACAAAACAATGCGCCAGGCGGCTCCGGCTACACCACGACCGTTAATTTAAGCTTTGCGACGCTCGATTACTTGATCAATGACTATGTTACATTCGTAGGTGGTAACATGCTGCTGCCGCTGGGTACTTATAGTGAGCGCAGCGCCGGCTGGTTGAACAAATTCCCCGATGCTCCCTTGCCGCGATCGATTCTCCCGGGCACCGGTGTCGGCGCGCAGCTGCGCGGCGCAATCCCTCTCGGAGAGAAGGGCGCGAGCCTGAGTTATTCTGGCTTTGTCGTAAACGGCCCCGGGTCGGTCGACGGCAGCGGCAACGCCGGTCAACTCGACCTGGGCGGCAACGTCGGACTGACCAGCGACGGTAAGTTTGCCAACCTGCACGGGGGCGCAGGTGAGGGCGGGCGGATTGCCGTTTTTTTTCCGTGGAAGCCAACATATGATCTGGAAGTCGGCGTCTCCGGTATGTCCAGTCCTTGGGATAACGCCGGTAAGCAACAATATAGCGCCCTGGTCGCGGATTGGGCGCTGCACGTCGGGCCTTTCGTGGAAATCAAAGGCGAATACATGAATACCTGGGTTGGAACCGACAACGCAGGTACCATCGATCCCGACGGCTGGTGGATACAAGCCGGATACAAATTGTCCGGCCTTAAGCTGAATGTCCCCTACCTCGACAAGCTCGAGCTGGTGGGCCGCTACGACACAGTTGACGATGGGTTGGGCTCGCGGACAAATCGTGGGACCATCGGCGGAGTCTACTACATCACGAACACGCTCTGGCTCGAGGGTGACTATGAATTTACGAGCAATCACGGCCCCAATCCCGCGCCGGATGATTCACTCATCTTCCAAATCTCCTACGGATTCTAACAACGCCCAGTATGCCTTACTCTAAAGAGATCAACGCTCTTCTCCGCGGCTCAATTAAATCCACTCACCTTTTCGCCATCGCGACCATCGGCTCGGCAGTTGTTACCTTCGCCTTCTGTGCGACCGCACAAACACCGGCGCCTAGTTCGGGAGCCAAAGTGGAAACAACCACTCCAGTAAAAGTAGAGCCTCTGTCGGGCGCCGAGCTGTGGACGCTTAATTGCAGCCGCTGCCATATGATTCGCAGCCCGGGTGAATTCACGGCCGCCCAATGGCAAACGATTCTGATGCATATGCGAGTCCGAGCAAATATTCCCGCCGCTCAAGCCAAGGAGATCCAAAAATTCCTCGAGTCAGGCGCCGGAAAATAAAAGTGCGAGCGCCACCTTTGTCGCGCCTCAGTTCCGCAGTTCTGATCGGGCTTCGTCCGCGCAGCTTCTCAACGCCTCAACAATTCACCGGCTCAACATCCGGTCTTCTCAGCTTTCCGACGTCAGCGTTTCAGATTTCCGCGTTTCAGCTTTTCTTAGAGATGTTTAGATACGACCCCAATTTCCCATGCGCGGATGACACTCGATATGCTTGGATCCCTGCCCCAGTGACCGATTGGTTCTACGCCGCAGGTCGCAGCCACCACTTAGCAATGCCATGAAGCGGACTAATACCCTGCGCAACGTGCCAAGAGTGGGTGTCTTCTATGGTGGCCACCAATGGGCGAGGCGAATAGCCCAGCTCGCGCGCTGCGCGGTCCGAGCGAACGTACCAAAAATAGCGGAGCAAACGAGCGCCCTGCCGGGACGGATACGCCTCTCGTCGAGTGAATCGCGACCGAAGTTCGCAGCATTCCGCCATGGCCCGCATCATCCACTGCGGTAGGACCGCGAATGCTCTGGGCCGCCATCCAGCTGCCGCCGCCAGAAGTTGCAGGAATGTGGCCACGGTGTGGTTTTCGCCACCAAGGATGTATCGCCGCCCAGTAACACCGTGCTCGGCGGCGAGCAGATGCCCGGTCGCAACGTCGCGAACATCGGCCAGATTATATCCGCCGGGTGGTGCGACTGGTATGCGACCACGCCAGTAGCGGCGGCAAAACCGGCCCGTTATTGACAGCTCGGGATCATCCGGACCAACGAGATATCCGGGATTCGTCACCACCACGTCCTGTTTTGCCGCGAAAACCAACTCCTCAGCAGCTCGCTTGGTCCGGACATAATCGACTCGGAGCCGCCCGAGTGTGAAAGGACTGTTTTCATCCAGCACGTTCCCGGTTCGCGTTGCTCCAATCGTGACGATGGAGCTGACATGGATAAGCCGGACTTTGGCCGCAGCGGCGAGGACATTGAGCGTCCCCCGCCGGTGCACCTCGTCCATTAGTTTCAAAGCCGGGCCCCAAACGGCAACGACAGCGGCTGCATTGAAGACGATGTCGCAGCCCGCGATTGCGTGACGAACCGAAGCCGCATCGCGCAAATCACCGATGACCAGTTCAACGGGTTCAAGATCGTGGATCGGATGATCGGCTCGCGGCGGCAGCGCCGGGACACGCACACTCCCGCCTAGCCCAACCAGCTGGCGAACGATATGCCAGCCGAGAAAGCCCGTCCCACCGATCACGGCTACTTTTCGGCCACGCCAGAAATCCGGGTTAGCTTGCATTCGCGGTTGTTGCCGTCGTCTACCGTTGATCTCAGACACCTTCGTCACGGGCAACCTTAAAGATAAAGGGAAATACCCCTTGCTCCCCACTCCTAGCTCTTAGCTCCTAGCTTTGGGATACGACCCCGTTCTCTTCCCGGGACCATTCAGACCGACTGCGCGGATGGGCGCCCAATAATCTTTGCTGCGCCCTCAGTCTCCGTCGTTTCTCGACTCGTATTTGACCGTCGATTTCAGAATCTTCGGTTTGCTGGATTGATCGAACCCGAGCAAAACAGTGCGCGTCGCGCTCGCTGTGTGACCCGCACCATCAACCTCGTTGTCGATCGTCAGCAGCAGCGAACCGTCTTTCTTCCACTCCTTCGCCTCTTGCCAGTTGTTAGCACCGACATGCGGATGTTGTTTGCCGGCCAAGACCTTCTTCGGAATCTCGACCGTTAAGTCAGGGATTTCGGTTTCCTTGAACTTGTCGCCCTTCAGGAAATAAACCGTCACCCCCTGATTCGGATGACCCATTCGTGTCATCAATGCGAAGCGCTTCGAGTCCGGGGCCCAGAGAACTCTGTAATATGCCGAGCTCATGCCTTCATCGGCGATGTGTTGCAGAACTTTTTCCGTTTTTTTATCGATCAAATCGATCGTTTGCACGTCATCGCGGCCAAGCAGGAACGCAAATTTTCCGTTAGGCGACGGGAAATCGATTGTTTTGGTAACAGCCTCCTGTTCGCTCACGGATGGAGCTGGTGACGGCGTCGTTTCCTGCGCGCGAACCGGGCACGCGATTGCAGCAAAAATCGCGACGAACGCGAAATCTGCGAGCCAACTGGAGAGCTTCACGCTTTAGCCGTTTACCAAAAAGGCTGCTGAGCTGCAGTAAGAAAAAACGGGCGGGAGCGACGCTGCCCTGCAGCAGTCTACAAACCTGGGAATACGCCGTGCTGGGATGCCGGCGGATCGACTGCATTGGTCGGCTGGCGTGGCGACCGAGCGAATCGGGAGATCGCGAGTCAACCATATGCGCGCACTAACGGTTCGCAGGGCGCGAACCGTTTGGTTAGATGACTACACGATCTTCATTCCTTCTCTTTTTCGCGCTTTGCTGTGCGCCAAAGGCCAAATAGTGAAAATAGAAGCGCAGCCACGCAGGTAGCATTGAGCACAACGTTGAGATAAGTGTGACCCAATCCGAAGCATAGGAACGCCAACAGCAGATCGATAGAGGCAACCACGGCGCACGGAGCCAGTAGCCGATCCGACGCTCTCGCTAAAGACAACAGAGCAACAAGCAAAGCTATCGGCGCGGAGATCACGATGAATAGTGCAACGAACATCGCTGGACCGAATGGAAAGCCACCGCTCATCTAACTGGGTTTATACCGAATTTTTCGGCCTAATTCTATTATAGATTGAAACAGAACAGCCTGGAACAGTTCGACATCTAAGCCGAGCAGCTTTTCACATTTCGGTATTCCGATCGATTCGACGCCTGATCAGCAGCAAAGAGACCGCGAGACCAATACTAAGCAAAACCGTCGAATTAGGCTCCGGCACTGGCATTACATTGATGCGAAAGGCTGCAATCCGCGGGTCGCCTGAGGGATACCATGTCGAGTCGTCGATGGAATTGCGCATTTGACCAACCGTATTGGTGGAAAAATTCCAAAACGTGAGTCCGTCCGGGATGGCCGGCTTCAGCACCAGCCAATAGGTCGTACCGAGACTTAGGGTTACTTGGCTCGAGACATCGAGGGTTGCCACGGCGTTGTTTGATTGAGGGAAAACGCCGGCAGGACCCACCGAACCAAGAAAGGTTTGCTCCGAGTTATCGGGCGAACCGTTGAGATCGCCGTAAAGAAATACACTTACCGGGTCGGCCGTGTGATTGCCAGGCCGATTGAGCGCCAGTTCGACTGTTGATAGAAAGCCGCTGGCCTGCGCAGTGAACTGCGCCGCCTGTTCTATCGGTGATGAGCCGGGGCCGGATTTGCCTACAAAGAAAACTGAACCGGAGTCGTAAGTGTTGCCGGGTCCAAAGCTGTTAAAAGCGTCCGTGTCAGCGTGCGCCGATGAGACAATCAAAAGACCGCACGCAGCAAAGATAATCCAGTTCATCGTGGAGACGCTCATGTGGTTCTGGAAGAACTTCGCGAATGCTTTGACGCGCTTGTTCTTGGGGGGCATCGGCCGCGTATTATGGGAGATTCGACGGTAAACGTCAAAACTAAATGCAATAGACGATCGGGTGAGAATTCCTTGGCGCGTCGCATCCACAAGATCGACATCTTCTGATGATTCGATGGAACACAGTCTGCTGCTTTGGTTCAGCAGATGATGAGATCGCTTAACCAGAGAGCATTTGCGCTTAGTTTTGGTTTAACGATAGCCAGCGTTTGCACACTCAACGCCAGAATCGGTGAAACGACGCTCCAATTTGTCGCTCGATACGGTCCGCCCAAAGACACCGCAGTGTCGAAGATCAATGACAAGAACTTTTCACTTATCGAAGGAGCGATCCATCATACTTACGAATATCAAGGTTGGAAAATCCGCGCGGCATTCCTTCAGCTCAACGCACCGGCAGTGCGGATGGATTACCAAAAGATTCTAACTGCCGGTGTTGATCCAGTAATCAAAGATTACGAACTGCAGGCGATCATGGCGGCGAATACGCCACCCGGGACAACTTGGAAACAGGTTCTGTATGATAATCCAAATTCGCCTAATACAGGCGGAGCGAAAGCAGTCGAGGGGATGATTGCTGGCGCAGCCGGGCAAAAGATGTGGCAACGCAGTGACGGCGCGATTCTTTCGCTCCGAAGCAACCTTATTGTTCGAGTCGAACTGCCCATCGCGCGCGAATATGAAGCGAAGCTGAAAGTAGACAAAGAACAGAAAGCCCGCGCGTCGGTGCCGCAGTTCTGACCGATCAAATGTCAAATGTATAGATGTGACCCCCGTTTCTCTTTCCCTAAAATCGTGGGTCGTGCCGTAAATGCCGATTACGCCTGTGATCACTAGTAGCGCGAGCTTGAGAAGCTTGAGAATCATCTAGAACGGGGACGGACTAAGAGACCCTGTTATATCAACCAGCGCTGAATCAGACACGAAAAAACAGAACGGGCGGGCATTTAAGCCGCCAGTCCGGCTCGGACCCGCCCGCTTAGTGGACCCCAGACGTGTCGATGGAAGCTGTTCTTCAACATGTCATCTCGGAAATAGCGTTTCTTTGTCGACTATCGCTTTCGTTAAATCTGCGCCACGCAGATCAGCTCCATCAAAAGTAGCATTCTCGAAGTGCGCATGTTTGAACCAGCAGTATTCAAAGTTAGCCCCCTCAAAACTGGCGGCCCTGAAATATCCATCTCTGAATAGGCACTCACTGAAATTAGAATCGGAGAAGTCCGATCGCGAAAAGTTTGATTCTCGATGAACGGATGCAACGTCGGACAATTGGCCGCTGATCGAAGTAATTTTATCCTTAATATTTAGATCTGAAATTCCCACTGCCAATTTTGAAAGCTCGTTGCTCATGGTAAGTAGCTGGCGGTCTCGCGCCTCGTCTCGCGCTTTTGTTCTGTTTGAGCTCTTTACCGACGAGACTTCTTTTCCGACGCCCGCAGTGAATCCGATCACCGATAGACAGACGAGTGAAACGCCGAACCAGTTCAGATTAAAAAGTCCGCGTTGTGCCGCGTCAGTTTTGTTGTTTCGAAGAATGCCGATAATCGCGACGGCGAACGACGCGAGGAGGATTATTATCCCGGTCATGTTGGTCAGGGATTGGCCGTCGTTTTAATACGAATGCGAGTGACAAAGCAAGAAAACAGAAACCTGGCGGGAATCTAAAGCGCAAAACCACCAGACAAAGTATGGTCGCACCTCGACCCCGCTTGGTTTGATAGAGCGATTGACCCGGAGAAACCCGGCGAGGTAAAATGCCAAGTAATGAAATCCCCTATCGAAGCGATCCGAGTTCCTGGTCTAACTCGATTAGACAAACTGGAGCTCGAGAAAGAATTAGCACCTGGTTCTGTAACCTTTAAGGACGAATTATCTGATGCTGCGCATGGAGAACCGCTTACGACCGCCGTCGTGATTGTCTCCGTCGTGGCCATTCGGGCACTGGCGGGATGGTTAATGAAAGACAATGAAAGCGGTGTAATTGAAAAGAAAGTAGAAACTATCGACGCAAAAGGAAAGCGCCGTATCACGACCCTGAAGGTGAATACGAAATCAAGCCGCGCCCCGAAGGCGGAAGTCGTTGGCAAGCTCGCGCAGCTGGTTGGCATCGACGCAAGTCTTGTCCAAGGAATTAATTAGGTTTTCCAGGAATGGGCAGAAAAACCCCCGCCCCGGCTAAGCAAGATGATGATTCGCGTGCCCATTATTTTTTAGGTGATCGATCCTGGGTTAACTTACTAACAAACTCAGCCTTTATCACTGGCGTCGATCTGCGCGAGCATTTCGCTGCCTTCTTTGCGCCCGGTCAATTCCCGCGCTCCTGCCTATCGTCGTTTTTGCACGAAGCGGTTCATCATTGGTGTTTTCGATCCGTAGTCGGTCACACACTCTCGATCCTGGAATGGCGAGCCCGACTAAGGTTTGGTCGCAACCGGCTAATCCATCTTTGGCAGGCGCCTGTTTTTGCTGATTTCAAGGCGGCCTTCGACGATGTCATGCGATTTGAAACGGCTTTAGCTCTCCTCCGTCCGATAGCCGAAGGCCTGGCCCTATTCGCGCAATACGACGTCGAGCCTCGGCCGGAGACGCAAATAATCTCTCGGCCAATGCAGTGGATCGTTCATCTCTTTACCACACCCGAAAAGGATAAAACAAAGCATAGGCTTTTCAGACCCTTGCTAGTCGCTCTTCGGAAAATGAGGATGAGCGATGCCTCGATCAAAGCTAAAGCAAATCTCTTTTTAGAACCTCTCAGGGCAAGTCGTAGCCCTTATCTCTCGGGCTATTTGACAGTGAAAGGGATGTGGCGACTGGCGCAGCGGAAAACGGATCGCTTTTTGGATGCTGATCTTTTTTACATGTTTCTTCGTCGCTACTTTTATGGCGACTGGGGGTTGGTCGTCCGGCTGTTGGATAAGAGGCGTGGTCCGCAAGGAATTGCCAGATTGATCGAATATTTTACAGAGCGCCTCGTTTCGTTTGCCTTTCTCGACTTGGATGCTGAAGCCGAACTCCTTGATAGGCTGGAACAGACGAGAGTCGAGAACCCCGCAGCCACGTTCAATTTAGCTTCCACCGACCCGAAAGTGGTGAAAAAGGGTCAACGCCTCAACTTCGAAGCGATGAAATTCTTTTCGCCTGCCGCCGGCGACTCCGAGGAGGTGCGACTTAACAAGAGGATGGCGGAGACGATGTTGACACAGCGTGACTTGATGAGCATCGGTCGCGCAACCGTGCAAATTGAACCAATTAAATCACGACAGGCGGTTCGCGTAAGTATTCGTCGAAAGTTCATAGCTGAAATTCAAACCGTAAAGGGCTGGAAGCCAAAACGTCAGAAAGGTACGCTAACTCTGCACATATCCCTACAAGGCCTCTTTACAGTGGTCGCACTAACTGATAACCGCGGAAAGCTTATTGCGATCGCAGTTCCGAAAGATATCGAGGATCTCCTCGGAGAGGAAATAGTCACAGTGATGACTGATAAAGGATTGGTAACTCGAAAAGTAGGCAAAGAGTATGCAAAATGGCGTAAGGACGACCTTCTGAGCAGATACGTTCTGGATGCGTCTATGCTGGACGAGCTCGAAAGGTTATCGAATTCACAAAAGCAGTTCTTGATGGAAAACTCCGGTTATAAACAGAAGTATGAATCCGACATACAGAGCACCTCAACGGCCGTGGACGAGATATACAGGATCACTTCACTTGGTTGGGCTGACCGCGACAAAGTAGACACCGTTTACCAGACGATGGCCGAAGAAGGCCTGTATCCCGTCTTAAACCGCGATCCAATATTGCTTAATGCGCTTGCTACGTTAAGCCTGGCATCATCCATCGGGCTGTCTGCCGAGGAAGCGCAAGAACACTTGCCACCTCGCGACATGACCGTTTCGGTGGCCTTACAGACGCTGGAGAAAGCTGCACAAGATGCGGGAATTCCGCTGGTTCATTCGATAGACGGATACTTGGCTAGCTACGTTTAGTTCTACAATTTCTGAAGAGGCTTTTTTCGGCGAAAGGCAAGAAAAACGGGCGGGAATTGTTTCCCGCCCGTTCGCCTTTCCTCTCTTCGATGGCGATCGGCGGTCGTAGACCGCCGGTAGGGGAGAACAGCCGCTACAGTTTACGCGACGAGAATTGTAGCTGGGTCGCTCCAGGCGCCGGGACCGTTTGGGCCGACTGCGCGGACACGTACCCAGTAATCCTTCGCGCGCTGCAAACCTTGGATGATGATGCTGCGCGTATTCGGGAACGTTCCGGCATCGGTCCACTGCGCCGCGTTGGGATCGAGCGCGAACTGCGCTTCATACGCTTTCGCCCTCTCGACTGAATCGCAGAGCACTTGGATCTGGCCGCTGGTGCCAGTTGATTTTACTCGAACATTGCCGGGCGCCTCGACCGGCGCCTCTGTCTTCGTGCGAACCTTCGGCAAATCGAAGCCGGTGGTCGCCAGTTGCTCGTCAGTCACTCCGGGTAACATCTCGAGAGTAGCAGCGAGCATTTGTAAGCTGTTTTCCAACCCTGCGCGCGTGGCGGCGATTGCCGCATCGCGCGCGGGCGTCTTTCCCGGCATCGCCAAGGCGGCTTGGTAATCGGTCAACGCCGTTATTGCGGCTGTTAATGCCGGATTAGGCAACGCCAGGACGGTGCCGCCTTGAATAGCGGTGATGATTGTTTGGGCTTTGTTATCCAGCTCAGTATCCCGGAGCTGGCTGAACCCTCTATTAAGCTTTTGCATGCCATGTAATACGACGCCTGTCAGGCAAAGTTCGTCGATTTCTAGTGAAAACACGTTTTTTACCGTAACAGAGGTAAGAGCAGTGCCAGACGAGCAAAAAGTAGCAATGATCACCTTACGTCTAGCCTCAATGATCATCTGACTAAGCCTAGTCATCGGCTGACTAGGCCTAGTCGTCAGTAGCCTAGCCGTAGTCGCCGCCGACTAGGGTTGATCGCAAATCAGCAAGACTTACAAGATCGACATCGAAGGGCAATCGGATCGGACCCAACGCTAATCATATCGCAACTAGCAGTAGTCGGAGAGCGGTTGGTCCCGGTTTTTCCGTGCATAACCCTGCCCGGTCCACCGGGACCGGTCTTTCGCGGAAGATGATTTGTGTCACGAATTTCTGCGCTTCGGGGCGCCACCGAACACGCCGCGTCCGCAAGATCGACATCTCAGTCGAGACTCTAAACGTCAACAAGCTGTTTCGAAAGCATCGCTACTCAACAGCGAGCTTGCACTTCTCTTCAAGCTGATGAACGGAGCGCTGAATTTCGCCCGGTGTCAGCGGATCTTCGGTCGAGTTTAAGACGAAGCTTCGGATTTGTTTTGGATTCGTGACGTAAACATCAGATAGGGCCGATCGTTCAACAAACCACCCAGGAATTGCGACAATGGCATGCGCTGTTATCCGATCGGCTGTCGCTGAGCTGAGCCATTGCGAGGCGCTCTTCGCATTTAGACGCGCTTGGTCCAGCGCCTCAGTGTTCCATTTGCCACCGGGAAAGTTCAGCCGCGTTCCGTCGAACAAAACTTTGGCCTTCTCCTTTCCATGCTCCGTTCGTTTGCGCTTGGCTTTTGTTTCAACTACGAACACGCCCGCAGGTCCTATCAGTACGTGATCGATGTTGTACGTGTCGAACGGCACATCGTGAAAAACCCGGAACCCCTCGGACATTAGTTGATTCAACTCCTCGGCGACAAACCGCTCTCCGTGAAACCCTAAGCGATAG
>Ga0210410_10004321_pt1 | contig 12482 bp, 10 predicted proteins | sample IncBWC4MmetaG_FD_161058 | JGI IMG/M metagenome (GOLD analysis project Ga0210410, IMG submission 161058) | Forest soil microbial communities from Barre Woods Harvard Forest LTER site, Petersham, Massachusetts, United States - Inc-BW-C-4-M | ecosystem: Environmental > Terrestrial > Soil >... | reverse complement strand
CCACGAAATGAATCGCCTCGGCATAATCGTAGACATCTCCCACGTCTCCGACAAAACCTTCGCCGACGCCATCGCCACCAGCAAAGCCCCAGTCTTCGCCTCCCACTCCTCCTGCCGCGCCATCTGCCAGGCCCCGCGCAACATGACCGACGACATGATCCGCGACCTCGCCAAACACGGTGGCGTCATCCAGATCAACTACCACGTCGGCTTCCTAAGCCAGGAATTCCGCGACTTCGAAAAAGCCCACCCCGAAGCCGAAAAAGAAATCACCGAAGAAGTCAAAAAACGCTGTGGCGACAACGAGGCCTGCAAACTAACTACCGGCGATCAAGTAGTCCGCGACTTCATGCAAGCCGGCAAACTCCCCAAAGTCGATTGGACCGTAATCATCGACCAAATCGACCACGCCGTAAAAATCGCCGGCGCCGATCACGTCGGCCTCGGCTCCGACTTCGACGGCGCCGTTATGCCCCTCGGCATGCAGGACGTCACCCACATCCCCCAAATCACCGACGCCCTCCTCAAAAAGGGCTACTCCGAATCCGACATCCGCAAAATCCTCGGCGAAAACACCCTCCGCGTCCTCTCCCAAGTCGAACAAGTAAGCCGCGACCTCAACAAATAGCGTCCTGTTGAGCGTCTTCTCAAATGAACTTGAGGGTGCCCCATCCTTCGCGCGCCTTTTGCGCGAAGGATGGGCTCTTACGACCAAGCGGCAACCCTCTCTTCTCTTCCCATTTTCGATTTTCCAATTTCCATTTTCTGATTCAGCTCTTCTCTGCGCCCTCTGCGTCTCTGCGTTAAGCTCTCTTCTCTTCCTCTTCCTTCCTCTTCCCCTAAAAATATGCAAAACTAATCCCCGTAAACACCAATCATTCCATTTCCAAATTTCCGGAGGCCGACGAACCATGCACCTGAAAACCTGCGCGCAACTCCTGGCCGCGCTAATCCTGGCAATCCCCGCCGTAGCACAAACCCCCACGCCTGCGCCCAAACCAAAACCCACCACCGCCGCCAAGCCCGCCACCGCAACCTACGACCACGCCCTCCTGAAACCCGCCCTCCTAAAAGCCCAAGCCCCCGACACCTACCAAGTAAAATTCGACACCACCCGCGGTGAATTCACCATCACCGTCACCCGCGCCTGGTCTCCCCTCGGCGCCGACCGCTTCTACAATCTCGTCAAGCACCACTATTTCGACAACGCCCGCTTCTTCCGCGTCCTTCCAAACTTCGTCGTCCAGTTCGGCCTCAGCGCCGAACCCTCCGTCAACGCCGCCTGGGAAAAAGCCACCATCAAGGACGATCCCCGCTCCCACAGCAACACCCGCGGCACCCTCGTCTTCGCCACCGCCGGTCCCAACACCCGCACCACCCAACTCTTCATCAATCTAAAAGACAACGGCTCCAACCTCGACTCTCAGGGCTTCACTCCTTTCGGCCAGGTGGACGGCGACGGCATGAAAGTAGTCGAAATGCTCTATGACCAATACGGCGAATCCGCCGGCATGGACCAGGAAAACATCACCAAAGGCGGCGAGAAGTTCATCGCCACCCACTGGCCCAAGCTAGACACCATAAAATCCGCCACCCTGGTAGGCGCAGCCGCCACCACCCCAACCAAACCAGCCCCCAAACCCGCCAGTTCCACCAAACCAGCCGCCAAGCCAGCTGCCGCGCCCACCCCCAAACCCCAGTAATCAAAACCCTTATCTTGTGGGGGCCGGGCTCGCCCGGCCCCTCCGACTTTTGAGTGCGGTGGCCCGAGCCACCGCTTTTGAGCATTCAACTCTGCCAACCAACGATCCCTCTGCCAACCAGTTACCAGTCGCCACCCATGTATCCAAATCCCCAATCCACCGCATCCAATGTTTGCTAGGCCACCCGCATTGACATCGCTGCCAACGCCGCGTAGCCTCTAAAAATATGGGCAACTCTTGCCAGATCTGTTGTTGTACCGCGGTAGCCTGCTGTTGCTGTCGGCTACTGACATCTGGCCAGAGGTGCTTCCGAACCTAAGCTCTTTTTGAAGTTTCAGCTTCGAAGCCCACGTGCCAGATAACCGGCACGTGGGCTTTTTGTTTTTGCGCAGTCTTTTGTAGCGGCCACCTTCAGGTGGCCCTCTTGGGTCGCTCTTGCTTTTGTAGGGCCCGCCGTCCGAGGCGGACCACTCTTGGAGAAAGGGAACCGCACCGCCAATGCCCGATTTAAAGGAAACCAAAGCCCAGCGCGTCGAGCGCCTCAAGCGCGCCAAGAATCCCTGGGACCACCTCGACGAGATCCGCCAATTCGCCCGCGACGGCTTCGACTCCATTCCCCCCGAATGGCTGGGCACCTACTTCCGCCCCTGGGGCATTTACACTCAGGGCGACGGCGTCGGCGTCATCGGCGGCAAAAACGGCGAAGGCAAAGCCGTCCCCTACTTCATGGTCCGCATCCGCATCCCCAATGGCCTACTCACCAGCGAACAAGCCCGCACCATTGCTGACCTCTCCGACCACTTCGGCAACGGTGTAGCCGACATCACCGTCCGCCAAAACATCCAACTCCACTGGGTCCGCGTGGAAAATCTCCCCGAACTCCTCGAACGCCTCTGGTCCGTAGGCCTACGCACCACCGGCGCCTGCGGCGACGTAACCCGCAACATCACCGGCTGCCCCCTAGCCGGCATTCACGAACATGAACTTGCCGATGTCTCCCCGTTAGCCCTTGCTCTCGACAAGGAACTAGCCGGCAATCCCGATTTCTACAATCTCCCCCGCAAATTCAAAATCACCATCACCGCCTGCCCCGACTGGTGCTCCTACCCCGAAATCAACGACATCAGCTTTACCGCAACTCTCCGAAATTCTGTGGGTGCCGCACCCTCGGGTTTTGAGGGTGCGGGTTTTGACGTTTCCGACTCTTCCTCTTCCACTGGCCACCCCTCCGAGATCGGCTTCTCCCTCCGCATTGCCGGCGGCCTCTCCACAGAACCCCACCTCGCCGTTAAATTAAACGCCTTCATCCGCTGGGAACAAGTCCTCCCCGTCGCCCGCGCCATCGCCGAAGTCTTCCGCGCAAGCGAAGTCCTCCGCCAATCCCGCGATCGCGCCCGCTTAAAATTCCTCTTCCTCCAACACGGCTGGACCGCCGACTCCTTCTTAGCCGCCATCGAATCCAAACTCGGCTACAAATTAGATCCTGCCGCTCCCGAACAGCTCCCATCGAACATCCACCGCGATCACCTCGGCGTCATCCCGCAAAAACGACCCGGCCTCTTCACCATCGGCGCCAACGTAATCCGCGGCCGCATCACTCCCGCGCAAATCCGCGTAGCCGCCGATCTAGCCGATCACCACGGCGACGGCCACCTCCGCGCCACGCTCATGCAGAATCTTCTCCTTATCAACATTCCCGAATCCCGCGTCACCTCCGTCGTCCAGGAACTCGCCGCCAACGGTCTCCCCGTCGAAACCAACGCCTTCGTCCGCGGCACAGTCGCCTGCACCGGCTCCGAATTCTGCAAACTCGCTCTCACCGAAACAAAATCCTACGCCCGCTGGCTCACCGAGCAACTCGAAGAGCGTTTCCCCGGCTATCAGGAAGACATCAAGCTCCACATCACCGGCTGCCCCAACTCCTGCGGCCAGCACTGGATCGCCGACATCGGCATCGAAGGCAAAAAAATCAAGCACGAAGGCCGAATGGTCGACGCCTACTATTTCTGCGTAGGCGGCAGCGTAGGCCAATTCGCCTCCATCGCCCGCCCCGTCGGCTACCGCTGCGCCGCCGACGAAGTCCCCAACGCCATCACGCGCCTGCTCGCCCACTTCCACGCGCACCGTCATTCCGCCGAGCCTCTGCAAAAATTCCTCGCGCGTCACGCGACGGAACAACTCCGCGTCATCCTCTCCGGCCAACCCGCAGCCCAATCCGAATTCGCCGTCCGCGATCTCCCCGCCGATCGCGTCCCCCACTCCATCGAGGACCGCCCATGAAGCCTCAACTCGCAACCAGCACCGTAGGTGCGAAACAATCTAGCCCAGCGCGTAAGCGCTGGGAAAACGCACACGAAAATTTCCGAAGCGCCGTAGGCGCGGCACTCACGCGGGAGCTCTTCCACTTCTCCGTACCAACTCCGCGCTCTCTGCTTGCCCTGAGCGAATTACGCGAAGGGCGTCTCTGCGTTAGTGTTTCACTTTCCTCGCTCAACCTTTCCTGGAGCCACAACTAATGTCCCTCTTCCCCGCATTCCTGAAACTCCACGCCCGCCGAGTCCTCATCGTCGGTGGCGGCTCCATAGCCGCCCAAAAAATCCCCAGCCTCCTCGAAGCCGGTGCCAAAGTCCACGTTGTCTCCCCGAAACTCGCCCCCCAACTAACCGAATGGGTCCGCAACCGCCAGATCGATTGGTCCCCTAAGCCGTTCGATCCAGATGATCTCAACGGCGCGTTCCTCGTAATCGCCGCCACCTCTCTCCGCGATCTCAACGCCCAGGTCTATCGCGAAGCCGACCAACGCAACATCCTCTGCAACGCCGTCGACGACATCGACCACTGCCACTTCTACTACGGCTCCATCGTCCACCGCGGCGACCTCCAAATCGCCATCTCCACCAACGGCAAAAGCCCCGCCCTCGCCCAGCGCCTCCGCAAAGAACTCGAACAACAGTTCGGCCCCGAATACGAACACTGGCTCGAGTGGCTAGGCGCCGCCCGCGAAACCCTCCGCGCCCAATCCACCGACCCCGAAACCACCAAGCACTGGCTCCACGCCCTAGCCAGCCGTCCCATGTTCGAACGCTTCCTCAAACAAGCCACCTCTACAGACAACTCCGAAGGAGTCGCCTGATGTCCAAGCCCATCCATTCCAAAAACCCGGCTGCCGTACCTTGCGATTTTCAGGGTGCGGGTTTTGACTCTTCTTCCTCTTTCACCAGTCATCACAAAGTCTTCCTCATCGGTGCCGGCCCCGGCGACCCCGAACTCTTGACCGTCAAAGCCCTCCGCATCCTCCAAACCGCCGACGTGGTTCTCCACGACTCCCTGATCGGCCCCGAAATCCTGAATCTAATTCCTAAAACCGCCGAACGCATCGACGTAGGCAAACGCGCCGGCTTCCGCCTCCTAACGCAGCAAGACATCAACGCCCTCCTCCTCTCCAACGCCGCCAAACACAAAATCGTAGTCCGCCTAAAGGGAGGCGACCCCCTCCTCTTCGGCCGCGCCGCCGAAGAAATCCAATCCCTTCGCGAAGCCAAAATCGATTTCGAAGTAGTCCCCGGCATCTCTGCCGCCTTTGGCGCAGCCGCAGCCGCAAAAGTCTCCCTCACCGATCGACGCCTCTCCTCCCACGTTCTCTTCACCACCTTCTCCCGCGCCCCCGAAGCAAACTTCCTCCCCGGCATCGGTCTCACCGCCGACACAACTGTCGTCGTCTACATGCCCGGCCCCGATTACGCCGAAGTCTCCCGCTGGCTCCAGGACGCCGCCGTCTCCCCCGACACGCCCGTCCTAGTAATCTCCAAAGCCTCCCACCCCGATCAAACGCAACACGCCACAACAGTAGCCGGCCTAACGCACCAAGCGCCGCTCCCAGCCCCAGCCCTTCTCCTAGTAGGCCGAGTAGCCGCCTCCGCCACCGACGCTTCGGCAACAAGCGATCTCATCTGGCTAAACGAATCCATTCCCGATTTTTCAAATTCCCGGATTTCCTAACGAAGGAGAAACACAATGAGCGTCAACAACTCGCAAGCACCAACAAAATCGGCCCCGCGCCTCTCTCTGGACGCTTGGGCCGTCCTAATCGCTCTGGCCGCCGCCGTCCTGATCCGCGTAGGCCTGATCCACCGCATCCCCTGGTAGACACGCCTTGTGGCACAGGCACTCCTGCCTGTGCTCTTGGGTTTCTCCGCGCTGTCATCCCGACCGAAGGCCCGACGCCTTTTGTCGGGCCGTAGTGGAGGGACCCTGGCAGGGCTTCAGTATTACCAGTGATCATTTAACGAGCAACGATTTCCAATTTCCAATTTCAAATTTTCAAGAACAGAAGGGAACTAAACCATGGCCGACGCAATCGTTCTCCCGCAAAATCCTCCGATCTCCGTCAGCTCGAAATTCCTCCGCTTAATCCCCGGCGTAGCTCTCCTCGCCGCCATTGGCTTCCTCGGCAAGCTCCTCGAAAAAAATATCAATCTCTACGCCAAATCCCACCACTGGACCATCCCCAACATCGAATACGTGCTCTGGGCCATCCTCATCGGCCTCGCCATCTCCAACATCTTCGGTCTCGCCGAAATCTTCAAGCCCGGCGTAGCCACCTACGAATTCTGGCTAAAAGCCGGCATCGTTCTCCTCGGCTCCCGCTTCCTCCTCGGCGACGTCTGGAAACTCGGCGGCGTAAGCCTCCTGCTCGTCTTCATCGAAATCGCCGGCTCCCTGGCCTTCATGACCTTCCTCGGCCGCCTCTTCGGCCTCCGCCCAAAACTAACCACGCTCCTCGCGGTCGGCTCCGCCGTTTGCGGCGTCAGCGCCATCATCGCCACCAAAGGTGCCATTGAAGCCGACGACGAAGACTCCTCCTTCGCCATCGCCGCCATCCTCGCCCTAGGCGCTCTCTCCCTCTTCACCTTCCCGTTAATCGGTCACGCGCTCCATCTCAGCGACCACGCCTACGGCGCCTGGGCCGGCCTCGCCGTTGACAACACCGCCGAAGCCACCGCCGCCGGCGCGCTCTTCTCCGACTCCGCCGCTAAACTAGCCGTCCTCGTCAAGACCTGCCGCAACGCCCTGATCGGTTTCGTAGTCCTCGCCTACGCCATCTACTGGGCCAGCCGCGGCCAAGCCCAAGCCGTAACCAACAAAGCCGCCTTCCTCTGGCAAAAATTCCCCAAGTTTGTCCTCGGCTTTTTGCTGGTCTCTGTCCTCGCCACCGTCGGCTTCTTCACCAAGGACCAAAACACGAACCTTGCCAATCTCTCCCGCTGGGCCTTCCTCCTAACCTTTGCCGGCGTTGGCCTGCGCACCAACTTCCGCGAAATGCGCCAACAAGGCCTCCGCCCCTTCCTCGTCGGCTTCATCGGCGAAATCGCCATCGCCACCTTCACCCTCGCGCTAGTGATCGGCGCCGACCGCCTCTTCCATTTGTAGGGGCCGGGCTCGCCCGGCCCGCTCTTGGGTTTCCTCAATCTTGTAGGCCACTCATAATCACCGGCCCTACAAAAAAAGAGGGGCACGTTATCGGGCGTGCCCCTCTCACTCTTCTCTCCGAATCTCTGTGCTCTCCGTGTCCTCTGTGGTGAATCTCTCTTAGACTCCTCTCACCTGCCAACCCCCGGCTTCGCCCAAAACGCCGCTCCACCGCCGCCCACAAACCGGTACGCACCATCCACATAAACAAAATTCGCAATAAACGAAAACTTCTGATCGTGGCTCCCCGATCGAAACTCCAGCCTGAATTGTTCCACAGCAATCGGCTTCAAGGGTCGAAGGCCATAGCCTCCAGCACTGTCTTGCCCCGCGGGACTGTCTCCAATCGCTTCACAGCGCGCTCGAAACCGGCTCCCCGGATCCGCCTTGTTCATGTCTTCGATCAGCGAGCTTTCCGCATCGCTCACTTCCCGGTCGTACACAGTAACCAGTTTCGCCGCATCCTCCGGCGAAAAATAATTTCCAAACCATTCCTTCGCTTTCGGAAAACGGAACACGGCAAAGCTCTCATCCATGCCCTTATCGTCGCCTCTTTGATAAGCTTTCAAAAAAGGCTCAAACTGCTTCTCCAACCCCTGCGCATCGTGCTTATACGTTTCCGCATTCGGCGTTGCGACGCTGCTTCGTCCTTGAATCGTAAGCGCAAGAAAGGCAGCTATGAATACCTGGATTATTACGCGCCGCATCACCTACCCTCTGAACTCCTCAACTCTTGAACTCCTGAACTCTTGAACACTTTTCCCCTCAAATTCCCAGCACGCTCACCAACTCCTTCACCGACGCCGCACTCTTGTCCAGCGCCGCCTTCTCCTCCGCCGTCAACTTAATCTGAATTATCTCTTCCGCGCCTCCAGCTCCCAGCTTCACCGGCACGCCCACAAACAATCCCTTAATCCCATACTCGCCTTCCAGATAAACCGCGCAAGGCAGAATCTTCTTCTTATCCTTCAAAATCGCTTCCACCATCTCCACCGCCGCCGCCGACGGCGCGTAGTACGCCGATCCCGTCTTAAGCAAATTCACAATCTCCGCCCCGCCCTTCCGCGTCCTGTCCACAATCGCGTCAATCCGTTCCTTCGGCAGCAAATCCGGCAAAGGAATCCCCGCCACCGTCGAATACCGCGGCAGCGGCACCATATCATCCCCATGCCCGCCCAGCACAAACGAGTGCACGTTCTCCACGCTAACCTTGCACTCCATCGCCACAAACGCGCTCATCCGCGCCGAATCCAGCACGCCCGCCATCCCCAGCACGCGATTCTTCGGAAACCCGCTCACCCGAAACGCCGCCTGCGCCATCGCATCCAGCGGATTCGTCACCACCACAAGGATGCACTTCGGTGAATGCTTCACAATCTGCTCCACCACCGCCTTCACCACGTCGTAATTCGCCTTCAGCAAATCGTCTCGGCTCATCCCCGGCTTCCGCGGAAATCCCGCCGTAATCACCACCACGTCGCTCCCCGCCGTAGCGCTGTAATCTCCCGAAGCCGTCGAAATCCCCCGCGCAAACGAATCCGTCCGCGTAATCGGCCCGCTCTCCACCATATCCAGCGCCTTCCCCGCCGGTGCCCCCTCCAAAATATCCGTCAACACCACATCCGCCAGCTCCAGATCCACAATCCTCTGCGCCGTCGTCGACCCCACAAACCCTCCACCCACCACCGTAACCTTCTTCCGGCTCATCTTCTTCTCCTCGGTCCTAATTCCTTCTTTTCTTCTCTTCCAAGCTCTGTGAACTCCGTGTTCCTACCTCTGTGCACTCTGTGTTAAATCCCACCTTCGCACATCCCGGTGGTAAACAATCGGCCACGAACGCCCGACCTTATGTGACGTTCCCTCTTCCTATTTTCAATTTTCCAATTTCCATTTTCCAACTATCTCCCCGCCGCCAACCCCACCATATTCTCAATGATCGCCGACGCAAACGCCGACGTCCCCAGCTTCGTCCCGCCCGTCATCAACCTTTCCAAATCGTACGTCACCCTCTTCTGCTGAATCGTCTTCGCAATCCCATCCTCAATCAACTTCGCCGCTTCCTTCCACCCCATAAACTCAAACATCATCGCGCCGCTCAACATCACCGAACTCGGATTAATCACATCCTTGTCCGCATACTTCGGCGCCGTCCCATGCGTAGCCTCAAACACCCCGTACCCATCCCCAATATTCGACCCCGGCGCAATCCCCAATCCGCCCACCTGCGCCGCGCAAGCATCGCTCAAATAATCCCCGTTCAAATTCGGTGTAGCCAGCACGCTGTACTCGTTCGGCCGCAGCAACATCTGCTGAAACACCGAATCCGCGATCCGGTCATTCACCATCAACTTCTTCTTCCACTGACCCTTTCCATGCGAAGCTCCAATCGCATCCAGCGTCCGCCTCACCTCGGCATAAATCGCCTTCTTGAACTCCTCCGTTCCCTGTTCCAGCCCCGGCTCAATCATCGCCGCGTTCTTTTCCACCGTCAGTCCCGGATTCTTCTCCAGATTATCCAGAATCCAGCTCTCCCGCTCCGTCACCGTCTCCGCCCGAAACTCTTCTGCCGCCAATTCATAGCCCCAATCCCGAAACGCACCCTCCGTAAACTTCTGAATATTCCCCTTGTGCACCAGCGTCACCAGCGGCCGCTTGTGCTCCAGCGCATACTGAATCGCCCGTCGCACCAGCCGCTTCGTTCCAAACGGCGAAATCGGCTTGATCCCCACGCCCGAATCCATCCGGATCTGTTTCTTCCCGCCTCCCAGCATTTCCTTGTTCAAAAAATCCAGCAGCTTCTTCACTTCCGGCGTCCCGCTCTTCCACTCGATCCCGATGTACACGTCCTCCGTGTTTTCCCGGAAAATCACCACATCCATTTTCTCCGGCTCCCGCACAGGGGAGGGAACTCCCTGGAAATACCGCACCGGACGCACGCAAGCATACAAATCCAGAATCTGCCGCAGCGCCACATTCAGCGAACGAATCCCCCCGCCCACAGGAGTAGTCAGCGGCCCCTTGATCGACACGCGAAAATCCCGCGCCGCATCCACCGTCTCATCCGGCAGCCACTGCTTGAACGTATTGAACGCCTTCTCTCCCGCAAACACCTCAAACCACACCACGCGCCGCTTCCCTCCGTACGCCTTCTCCACCGCCGCATCAAACACCCGCCGCGACGCTTTCCAAATGTCTCTGCCCGTCCCATCGCCCTCAATAAACGGAATAATCGGATTGTCCGACACCTTCAGCGCGCCGCCCACATACCCGATCGCCTTCCCATCCCCCGGCACCGCCACCCCGTTATACGTATTCTTCATAACTGTCCCCCGGTTCCCAATTTTCTCGACTCTGTGTAGCGCTGGCTTTTATGCCAGCGCTCTTGGTTTTCTCTTGTGGCACAGCCATTCCTGGCTGTGCTCTTGGGTCTCTCTTCTCTGCGTCCTCAGCGTCTCTGCGTTAGGATTTTCTTTCTTTCCTCACGTACGCACCCGACTCCATCACCGAACCCAAAACAATATCACACCGCCACCCCCTCCTCGAAATTCCCTAACTCCCAAAAATCTTGTCCCTATCCTCATTCCTCTGTTATCAATAAATATGCCGCCCACCGAACTCCAAATCCGCCAACTCTCCCCCGCCGACGCCGACTCCTTTCGCGAACTCCGCCTCGAAGGCCTCCGCCTAAACCCCGAAGCCTTCGGCAGCACCTACGAATTCGAAAAAGATCAGCCCCTCACCAGGTATACAGGCTGGCTAACCAACTCCACCGTCTTCGGCGCCTTCCAAAATTCCCAACTCATCGGCACCGCCAGCTTCACCGTCTCCTCTGGCCTCAAGGATTCCCACAAAGGCCTTCTCCGCGCCATGTACGTCCGCCCCTCCCACCGCCGCTCCGGCGCCGGCCGCCAACTCGTCCAAGCCATAATCGAACTCGCCCGCCAAAAAGTAGAACAAATCCAACTCTCCGTAGTTAGCGACAACCAACCCGCCCTCCGCCTCTACCAATCCCTCGGCTTCCGCCAATACGGCCTCGAAAAAAATGCCCTCAAACACAACGGCCTCTACTCCGACGAAATCTTAATGTCCCTCGACATCACCGCTCTTAATTCTTCCATGTAGCGCTGACCTTTCAAGCGCGCCGTTTGCGCCCGGACGAATTTACGGGGTCAGCCCTCTTCTCTCTAATCGATCCATGGTCTCCACACGCCAGAACTTGAGGGTGCCCCACGTTTCGCGCTTTTTGCGATACGTGGGCTCTCACGCTCCAAAGCCACGAACTCTCTTCTCTTTTTCTTACTACCAGCCAATCACAAGTCGCCGCCATTGTCGTATACTCCCAGCCAGATAATATTGGTTCAATGAAACTACCGGAGGGTTTTCTTGAATCCCATCCAAAGTACCTTCCTCCGTTCCAAACACTGGCAACTTTTCCTGCTCTGGATTGTAGTGAAGTGGTTCCTTAGAATAACGATCAACACCTTGCTCGGGAACCCACTATTTTCCTTGCCACACGCATCCGATATTTTCACCGGTCGCCTTCTTCATCAGGGCGACGACATTGTTCTTTATGCATGGCTCTATTTCGCAGGTTCTTTCCTCAATTCCATTTCACCAGCTCCCTTGCGTGTCCCGCCCATCAGCTTCTATGCTGCTGCCGCTGGTCTTCTGATGCTCCAGCTAATCCCGTTTCCTTTGCGATCTTCTAGCGAGCCTAAGCTCCTCGCTGTTGACGCTCTCGGACTGCTCTGTCTCTTCTATCTTTTTCGTTTTCCCGCCAAGGCGCTTGTCACGGCAGAAACGCGGCAACCTGCTCCTTTTTTTCACTACGTAGTAGATCTCTTTCTAGTCTTTCTCTTTTTTCCTATCGGTGTATGGTTCCTCCAACCGCTCATTAACAGACTCTACGCCGCCCACCAAAGCCCCGCTACTCCCATTGATCCCGTCAGGCCTGCCGCCCACCATTCTGCGTGATGCGAAAATTCCCCGCCCCCGTCTGAAGACGACTCGTCCCACTTGTCGTATACTCTCCACGTTTCATCATCTCACCTCATCTCGGAGGCTCTCATGATGCTCGACTGGAACGAGTACCAAAAACAAATCGGCGCCCAACTCTCCCAATTCATGAAACTCACTCCCGATTCCGTCCGCGGCTACCAGACCCTCTCCGCCGCCAACGCCAAGGACTCCAAGCTCGGCGCCAAAGTCCGCGAACTAATCTCCCTCGCCGTCGCCGTAACGACTCATTGTGATGGTTGCATCACCGTCCACACCGACAACGCCCTCAAAGCCGGCGCCTCCCGCGAAGAG
>Ga0210410_10004320_pt1 | contig 12486 bp, 13 predicted proteins | sample IncBWC4MmetaG_FD_161058 | JGI IMG/M metagenome (GOLD analysis project Ga0210410, IMG submission 161058) | Forest soil microbial communities from Barre Woods Harvard Forest LTER site, Petersham, Massachusetts, United States - Inc-BW-C-4-M | ecosystem: Environmental > Terrestrial > Soil >... | reverse complement strand
CACTTACTTTCTGCTAATCTCCCACTAGCCCTGTTGTGTTTCTGTCATTTTGTTTCGGTCAATCCGCCGGACAGTCTCGGCTATTTCGCATTACTTGAAGAGCGCGCCATGACCAAGCCATCTGGTGTAGATGTGTCTGTCCTCTCCTCTGCCAAGTACGGGCTCGTCTATCTCACCGCCAACGATTGGGCCCTGATTGCCGACAAAGCCGCGCGCAAGCAGTTCACGAATGGCGACTTCATCATCCAGATAGGCAAGCCCACCCATGGCCTGTACCTGTTGCTGAAGGGCACCGCCGCGGTTAAGATTCCGGGGCAGATCAAGATTCCGGCCATCGGCCCCGGCGAAGTCTGCGGTGAAATTTCTTTCCTCGACGAAATGCCGGCGACGGCCAATGTCATCGCTCAGGATTCAGTCGAGACCTACTATCTCGACCGCGCCACCCTGCAATCGCTGTTCGAACTCTTCCCGCACCTGGCCTCGCGCTTCTACCGCTCCATCGCGTCGAATCTTTCACGGCGGCTGCGGGAACTCGTCAGTCCCAAATAAAAACGCGGGCCGACAAGTCGGCCACGAAGTTGCAGGCAATAGCCTGAGGCAAGAACCTTCGTGATACTTCGTGCGATTCGGTTCGTGGGGTAGTGGTGCGGTTGGCTGACGCTCCGGACCGGTTAGGCGGGAGATCCTTCGCTCCGCCTGAAAAACGGCTCCGCTCAGGATGACGCCGCACTATTCAGGATGACGCCCTACTATAGAGAGTCAACCTGCACCACTACCCACTTCGTGTACTTCGCGGTAAACGGTTTTCTCTGTGCTAGCCTACAGGTCGGTCCTCGCATGATCGCTTCCGGCAACTTACGACTGGCGCTGCTTTCGGCCGCGGTGTTGGGCTTTCGCCACGGACTCGACTACGACCACATTGCCGCGATCTCCGACATCAGCAGCGTGCAAGCGCGCGCGAAAGATGCTTTGCGCTACGGCCTGCTCTATGTCTCCGGCCATGCCACAACTGTCGCTATCCTCGGCGCTGCCGCAGTTGCCTTCCGCATTTCTTTGCCGCCCTCGACCGACCGCTGGGCCGAACGCCTGGTAGGCATCACGCTGCTCGTGCTGGGCGTTTACGTTCTCAGCACAATGTTTCGCAATCAGAGCGCGCACGACGGGCACAATCATGCCCGCTCGCGCACCCGCATCACTTTGCTCGTCAACGGCCTGCTCTGGATTTACTGGAGGCTCACGCGCGTCTTCGGCGGCACGCGCGGCGAAGCTCCGCAGGTATTCAAAGATGGTTACGGCACCGGCTCAACTTTTCTGGTGGGAGTAATTCACGGCCTCGGCGCGGAGACGCCCACTCAGCTGCTTCTGTTTCTGCTGGCTGCGAATCTCGGCGGGACCTGGGCGGGCTTGCTCGGACTGCTGATGTTTATCGTCGGCCTTCTGGTGATGAATACTTTGATGTGCGCGGTCGCCGCTGGACTGTTCTCAGTGGACAAGCTGCGAGCATGGATTCCGCTGGAAGACGGACTCGGCGGGTCCGGCTCGCGTGCGCTCACTTCCCTGCTGGATGGAATCAGTACATACGGATTACGTTCACTGACCGCGCTGACTTCGGCCTACAGCATTGTTGTGGGCACGATCTTCCTGCTGGGCGCGGCGGACAAGCTGCCGTCGCTGACGGGATAGTCAAGACTCTAGCCGAATCAGATGACCACTGGGAAACTTAAGGAGCTATCGTTTCCGCGTAGCCCGTAATTCGGACCCAATCACTTGTTTGCGACCCATTTCGACGAGGTTCAAATCGGGGGAAAGAAGCTACGCCGCTTCTTCGTCGCGACGCCAGAGCGCCAAGGCATCGGCACCGCGCGCCAGCATCCCCAGACTTGCGGCCTGTGGGGATGGCTGCTGATGATTCGAAGCGATGTCGGCGCCGGAGGTGTGCCCTTCGATGATCGTCTTGTTGGGCACGGTCTCGTACGCGTAGCCTGTCAGGAAAACGTGGAGCAGGTCGTTCGTGGTGGTTAGCCTGGCCCATCCGTAGTGGATTTCTCCGTTGATCAGAAACTTGAAGCCGAGATAGCGGTCGGTCACATCGGCCCACGGCCCGGTCAACGAACTCGACTGTCCGTACTGGAAGAACTTGGCCATTTCTATGCCCACGCCGTAATAGGTCTTGATGGTCGTGAACGCGCGTTTCGACCCAACGGCGACGCCAAAGAAACCGGCGTTTGCCGTGAGGCCTCCCACGACTGCGTTTCCCGTTACTTGGGGAGCAACATCGAGTACCAGTTCATGAATGCCGCCACCATAAAGCACGACGAAATCCGTTACTCCATCGTGGTTGAGATCAATGGGAATGCCGCCGCTCTGATACTTCGTGAATGTTTTGGTATAGACCACCTTGGCCTCGGCGGGCTGAACGCCGAGCAGTGTAACCCCGGCAGCGCCGGCGGCGGCCATGTATGCAGCAATCCGCTTTTCTAGCTTTGCGCTAACACTACGGTTGGTGTTCGGAGAAGACTTCTTGGTTTCGGACATTGGTCGCTCCTTGGAATGCGAAGTTGAATTCAGGGACCCAGTGAAATAGGGATCGCCGACTGCTCGGCTCAAGGGGAGGAGTTACGAGAGCAGGATTTTGTCACTGTTGGCGGTGGGAGTCAAGGATTAGCTCATACCAGCGGCGGATTTCTTAATGAGCTTAGAGAATTAGGGTGGACACAACCGCGGTCAGGCGACTCGACCAATTTCTGCGAGCGGGTAAGCGAGCGTTCCCGAAATATAGGCCACAAAAGAAGCGTCCCGAAACTCGGTTGCGAGTTTCGGGACGCCCGAACGGCCCTCCCCCAGAGCTGCTCACCACGGATAGTAGCCGCTTAGTGGGGGGTTGAGAACCCCACTTTCGTGCCATACGGGTGGCACGACCTAGCCACGGGCGAAGTACTTAGCGAAACTTAGCCAAACTGCCCGTCGCTGAGGGCTTCCCTCGAGCGACGACCCACCATTACCGGGGTAATCGCGTGCCGGGGATTACCGTTGACCCTTCCGCCGAAGCTCCTTAAATTGCCAACAGGGGGATGTATGAAGGATATCCATGAGGTTCTGCGGCAGAAGCAGGCAAAGTACACCCAGCTCGGCAAGCAGATCGAGATGCTCCAGCAGGCGGCGGAAAAACTGCGCGAAGTCGCACCCTTGCTCGCCGAGAACGACGATGACGACAACGCCGTGTTGGCCGAAGTAGACGATTCGCACGCCGAGGCCGCCAAAGCGGGTGCTGGCAGTGGTTCCTCGGCAAAGGCCGCCAAGGCCTCGGCTCCGCGCTGGCCGTAAATCTAACCTTTAACCCGGACGTAACCATTTCGAAGATTCTATGACGCTTCAGGCCTTACTGGTTTCCGCCGACGATTCCGCCGCAGAGATTTTGGGCAGGCTCTTGCCCATGTTCGGAATTGCCATGGATCGCTCCAGCGATCCCGAGACCACGCTGGCTCGAATTCAGCAGCAAAAGTTCGACGCGCTGATCATCGACTACGACGACCAGAAAGGTGCCGACGAAGTCGTGCAGGTTACAAAAAGGCTCGGGGCCCATCCCTTGAGCATCGCGCTGGTATCGGAATCGGGCAAGGTGCGCTCGATCCTGAGCGGAGGCGCCCACTTCGTTCTCTACAAGCCGCTCTCGGAAGAAGCTGCGAAAGCCGGACTGCGAGCTGCGGCCGCTCTTCTCAGCCGCGAACGCCGCCGCGCATTCCGGGTCCCGGTGCAGGCTCCGGTCGCCATCACGCTGCCCGACGAACGCAAAATCGATGGCATCCTGCTCGACCTTAGCGAAACCGGCATGGACGTTCTCACTGCCGAACCGCAAGTTCCCGGCTCTTTACTAGCTTTTCAATTTCAACTGCCCGATGGTGCGCTCGAAGTAGTCGCGCACGGGCAAGTGGCGTGGGCGAATCCGAACGGACAAACCGGGGTGCATTTTCTCGACGTTCCGCAGGCTACATCCGAGCAACTAAGCCGCTGGCTGCGCGCCGCCGCTACCACCGCCGGCGCCGGTCCCAATGAGACCGTCCCGCACTGCAAGCTCACCGATTTAAGCCTCGGCGGATGCTACGTGCAAACCGACGCGCCTTTTCCCGAACGCGCTCTGGTCGATCTCTGCCTGAAAACCGAAGAAATGGAAGTGCACACCGAAGGCATGGTACGGGTGGCGCATCCCGGTCACGGAATGGGGGTCGAGTTCCCTTCCCGCACCGCCGAACAGCGCGCCAACGTGGGCAATCTGATCAGCTTTCTTCGCGGCAGTCCCGAAGCGATGCTGGAGTTGAACGTTTCTCCGCGCGCCCTGGTCGCCGATCTCAGTCAATTTGAACATTCCGATCAGCCCACCGACAGCGCATCCGATGAAGAGATGGAAGACTCGCTGCTCGAACTCCTGCGTCGCGGCGCATCCATGGAACAAGACAGCTTCCTCCGCGAACTGCGCCAGCAGCGCAGCGGTCAAGACCTGGCTACGGTCTAAGCTCGGACGCTGCCACTCTCGCGTTTCCGTCTCAAGCAAACTCTATTAATGGAACATTCTTGAAGTTCTTTGCGAACTTCGCGGCCTTTCTTCGCGCACTTAGCGTTGAAAATCTTTTGATCCACCCGGTCTATCCTGCAAAAGCCTCTCGCAGAGGCTTGGGCAGAGCGCAGCTTTTCAGGCAGAGTAAAGGGCAGGTGGGCAGTCGAGCGAGAGCGCTACGAGGGCGAGAGGCCGACAGGGCAAACTTTGCGATGAATCGAAAGACTCGGACCCCGTCTCAGGCCCGGGTCTTTCAATTCATCGTGGTCTGTTCCACCCCATTGCGATTACGGTACCGGAATTGTTTTGCCGCTTGGTTTCGCCAATATTAAAACTGGATTAAATATAGACTGCTAGTCGTCGCTGAACATGAGCCAGCGCCTTAGCGCCTGAGGGACGATTCTGGGAACGATGAGCCGCGCGGAACAAAAGTTGTCCGTCACAGAGAAGTCGCGCCCTTCCATGCTCTGGACGCCTCTTCTCATCATCGCCGCTACTGCTCTCGCCGTCGAGATTCCATTTCTTTTTCTCGGTACTCCCTCCGGCCACGACGTCGAATTCCATCTCTACTCCTGGCTCGAAGTGGTCGCGCAATGGAAGCAAGGAATCGTTCTGCCGCGATGGGCCTCGCTGGCCCACTTCGCCTATGGAGAGCCGCGTTTTATTTTTTATCCTCCGGCGTCGTGGACTCTGGGCGCGCTCCTCACCTCGATCTTTCCGTGGACCATCGCCTCCTGCATTTACATCTGGATCACGCTCATCACCGCCGGAGTGTCGATGTTCCACCTGGCGCGCCGATGGCTCACTCCGCGTGACGCCATCTTCGTCGCCGCACTTTACGCCGCCAATCCGTATCATCTGGTGATCGTTTACTGGCGCAGCGCCTTCGCGGAACTGCTGGCCAGTTGCCTGGTACCGCTGCTTCTTCTCTTTGTAATGAAAGCGGTCGAGGAGGGCCGCAGAGCTATTATCCCGCTGGCCATGGTGTTGGCGGCGGCGTGGCTTACGAATGCGCCCGCCGCCCTGATGATTCACTACTCGTTCGCGCTGCTCATCATTTTCTTTGTCTGGCAGCGCCGCGAGCCGCGTCTTCTTTTTATCGCCGCCTGCGCTGTCGCGCTCGGCGCGGCGCTGGCATCTTTTTATTTGCTGCCCGCCATCTACGAGCAGCGCTGGATCGATATCGCGCAGGCGGTTTCTGCCGGGTCGCAGCCGCAGGATAATTTCCTCTTCGTCCATACCACCGACCCCGACCACGACGCCTTCAATCGCCTGATTACGTGGATTGCGATTCTGGAAATGGCTGTGACTCTCCCCGCCGCGTGGGCGGCAAGATCCCTGCGCAGCACTCGCCGTGATCTCTGGATCACTCTCGCCGCCTGGGCCACGGCCTGTAGCGCAATGATGTTCGCGTTCACAAATGTTCTTTGGATCTATTTGCCGAAATTACGCTTCATGCAATTCCCCTGGCGCTGGCTCTTGTGCCTGAGTTTCCTGTTCACCGTATTCGTCGTGACCGGCGTCAAGCGCTGGTTCGCGCGCACCGCTATCTGCATGGTTGCGCTCCTGGTGATTGCAACTGCTTGGCATCGCGCGCAAGCCCCATGGTGGGATACTTCCGCCGATCTCCGCGAGATGGAGGATAACGTCGTGACCGGCGCCGGCTACGAAGGCACCGACGAGTACACGCCCTCCGGCGCGGATGGAAATGCCATCGACAAAGATGCGCGCCGCGTCGTGGTCGAAGGCCCGGCGCACGCCGCCATTCGGGTTTCGCAGTGGACTGCTGAAGCGAAAACTTTCACCGCCGAAATGTCAGCTCCCGATCGCCTTGCGCTTCGCCTCTTTTCCTATCCCGCATGGCGTGTCGAAGAGAACGGCCGCGTGGTGCAGACGGCGACGCGTGCAGGCACGGGCCAGATGCTGATCCCGGTCCAGGCCGGCGCCAATAAAATTGAAATTACATTCATCCGCACCTGGGATCGAACCGTCGGCGCATGGATTTCCTTTCTTGCTGCTCTCGGATTAATTCTGTGGACGGTTCGAGCGCGACGGCATCAGGCCGTGCCAGCCGATGCGCGTGGCGTATGAAATTCCGCTGTGTACCTCTGCGCCGTCGGTGTTTATCCTGTTGGGAACGGCCATGCAGCGAGTCCTGATCGCCACCTCGAACCCAGGCAAGCTCCGCGACTTCGCGGGAGCGGCCTCGCCTCACGGAATCGAAATCGCGAGTCTCCCCAACTTCGCATCCATCCCGCCCGTCGTTGAAGATGGCGAGACCTTCGAGGCCAACGCCCGCAAGAAAGCCGAAGCCTACAGCCGCTACGCCCCCGGAGAGATCGTCCTCGCCGACGACTCCGGACTCGAAGTCGACGCTCTGCACGGCGCTCCCGGCGTGCACTCCGCGCGCTATGCCGCCGAGGCTCCCCACCTGGTCGAGAGGAACACCGACGACCAGGCCAACAACGCCCGCCTTCTGCGCGAGCTAAAAAATGTTCCCCGGGACAAGCGCACCGGACGATTCATCTGCGTTCTGGCCGCTGCTCGCGATGGCGCCACGCTGGCTACCTTCCGCGGCGTCGCCGAAGGACGCATTCTCGATACTCCCCGTGGCGTCAACGGCTTCGGGTACGATCCCCTGTTTTATTTCCCGCAAATTACCAAAACATTCGCGGAACTGACGGCAGAAGAAAAGGCTAACCACAGTCATCGCGGAGCAGCCTTCCGCCAATTTCTGAAGTGGTGCAATCAACGCAACGCCTAAAATTAGTCAAGGGAGCCCGACGGTCCGTTAACTTAACTGCCTCGCCGGAGCCAGAAAGATGAGGACCGCGCCAATGCCGGCAAACACGGCCGAGGCGATCAGCATATCTTGGCGTTCGTTCGGAAGGTGAACTGACATGACTGTCATGACGGCGGCGTGGGCAATATTCAACCAGGCGGCGAAGGTGATTACGCCGCGATTCGCTGACGGATTCCGCGCCGCCACCAGCAAGAAAATCCCCATCGTGACATAAAGGCTGATCGCCATCGGCTCGATCTCTTCCTTATTCGCTTGCCAGCCACTCCGTACAGACGTAATCAGCGGGTAAACGCCGGCCACGAAGATCAATCCAAACAATACCAGCAGAATTCTCAGCGCCTTGAGTCGATTCATGGTGCCCTCCCGCTACACCTTGGGAAATTGCTATTGCTGCAATGTTCCGGCGGACTATTGGGCCAAAATGTTACTGCTTTTGATTCCACACGTATAGATAATTCGCGTCGGTGGCCGTGGCGACGTCACGGCCACCCTTTCGAGTTGCACGATTCAAAGCGGCGCGGACGTTCTCCTTGCCTTCCGCCAGTTCGGCCAGGGGCACTTTGAGCGCGATCCCCTCTTTGAGTTGATCGAGATCAGACAGGATTCTTGTAACGATCTCCTTGTGCTTTCCATTTCGACCTTGCGGCACATCTATTTGCGACATGGTGCGGAAGTTCATCGGTGCGTTCTGGGATCGCGAGCTCATGATTAAGTCCTTATCCTAGGCGTTAACGTAACGACACGTAATCATAACCTCAACCTTTCGTCTCATGCAAGTAAAACAATAGCGGCTCGCTTGAGCGCCAGCGCCACCTCCCGCAAACCTAACAGGAAGACTAAGCCACGTTATTTCAGTAACTTACCTACGCTAAAAGGCTAGGATCGTCGGCCAAACAATATGACCCGTATGACTCTCCGCCTGCTACTGTTTAACGATTGAAGGAGTACTGCAATGCAGAAGCGAAAGACACATTTCGAGCAGATTCCGATCGAACTAGTGAAGAAGATTGCCGAGGAAGATGTTCTCGACGACGCGGCCGACGAAACCGAGAGCGTTCCGCTGGATGGAAACCGGAATCGGGCCGGCTATGGGAGAAAGTCGGAGTCAAGCCCTAACTCCAGTCAACCGTGGAAATCAGACTGACTTGCAACTCGAAATCCTGTCGCACGGTTTTGCTGCAAACAAACTGAAAGTGGGTGTAACTTATGCAACTCCTAAAACCAGAAATTAATTGCGCAATCTGCAAGCAGCCGGTCGCGCTTGAAACCGCCGTGACCGATGAAGACGGGCAAGCCGTACACGCGGCATGCTACTTCCTGCGGGGCGGTATCACAGCTGACTCCGTCCGCGACAAGATCAGGATTGTCAGAAGAAGGTAGGCGATAGTCGTGCCCGCTTTTGCGGGATCTATCGCCTACGCCATTTATCGATCTTCGCTTATCGATCCTCGGTGCGCCGCCAGACATCCAGTCCCGGCGTTCCCAACGCAAGCAAACCGAGGCTCGCCAGAGGAACCTCCGGGTCAGCGCTCGACGGAGCGGGCAAGCTCGCTCCGTCACTCTTCGTTTCAGTTTCACCGGCCATGATCGCTCGGTCGGCTACGGTCTCATAGGCATAGCCGGTCAAGGTTGCTACTACGACGGGCTTGCTGCCGCTAAATCCCGCTTTCACAACGCTGAACCGCGCCCAACCATAATGGAGTTCTCCGTTCACCTGGAAAAGCAGGCCGAGATAACGGTTGGTGGTGTTGGCAAATGCTCCCTTGGTGTAGAAGAAGGAGTTCGAGTCGTTGAACGCCTGCGCCATCTTGAAGTGGGCAAACCCGAACTGCTGGCGAGGACCGATCGTTTGACCGGCCTTCAGTGCATTCGCGAACAGGGCAACGCCGATCACTCCGTTCTGACTGCTCCCCACGTAACCTCCTGCGACGGAAAGGGTGCGTGAGTATAAACAACAACTCTTTCCGTGAGACTGGTTCATCAGAAAGAAATCGGGCGTGCCATCGTTATTGAGATCAATCGGCACCTGTCCATTCGCCAGCCGAACGTGCGTTGGAGTGAAAACGACTTCGGCCCGTAGTGGTTGTGAAACGGCAAGCAAGCCGGCGCCCACGGCTCCTGCTGCAAGCGCGTAGGAATTGAGTTGTTGAAGGATTGGCTCGGACAGCTTAGAGGGATTGCGTACAGATTGCATGGAAGTCTCCTCGATGCAGGGGGAGCGATTATCCCTCCGGGCGGTAAGGGCGTCAAGATGCAATAAAGTGCAGTAGTGGGCTCAGTTTGAACTCTGCATCTCACAAGGCGTCATCCCGAAGAGCCCGCGTCTTTACCAGCGGGCCGAGGGATCTCCCGTGGCACACAGCGTCGTAGCGGAGATCCTTCGCTGCGCCTGAAGAACGGCTACGCTCAGGATGACGCCATCGACGAGCGAAGATGGCATCCGAGCCCGCGCCTTGACTTCGCTTCCACGCGCCAACATAATAAAAGGTTCCTTCTTCCTATTCGCAGTCATAAGGAGCTTGTGTGGCGTCAGCCAGTTCTACTGCTCCCGCAGCAGCTAAGGGCGCGATTCGCGGCGTGGCGCCTTTGCGCGCCGGGCAGGGCACATCGTTTTTGTTGCGCCGCCTGCATTCGCTCTCCGGAATCGTCCCCGTCGGCGCGTTTCTGTTCGAACACATTCTCATCTCGAATTCCACCGCGATCGGGCAAAACGGGCCTGCGGCCTACGCGCGCCAGGTAACGTTTCTGGCGAACCTGCCACTGGTTTTCTTTCTCGAGTTGTTCGGAATCTGGCTGCCGATCGCGTTCCATGCGCTGTACGGTTTCTACATCTGGTATCGCGGGGATGGAAATACGGTCTCCTATCCGTGGTCTGGCAACTGGATGTATACGGCGCAGCGCTGGACGGGCGGGATCGCGTTTGTCTACATCCTGTGGCACACCTACACCATGCGGTTTACCGGCGTCGACCTGCATGACAATCCAGCGGCCTCGTTCGGGAAAGTGCAGATGGAAGTGATGCACACGGGATTGTTTCTGTTCTACGTGATCGGACTGGTGGCGGCCTCGTGGCACTTTGCCTATGGAGTCTGGCTGTTCTCGGCGAAGTGGGGCATCGTTTCCGGAGAAAAGGCGCAGAAGCGATTGCTGGCGGTCTGCCTCGCGTTTTTTATAGTTTTATGCGGCGCGGGATTGGCCAGCCTGGCGTCGTTCCGCTCGCGCCCGATGGAGACGGATCAGCCGCTTGCGGCGCGGATGCAGTCGAGCGTGACTCGGCCCGACAACCAATCCGCATCGCAGCCCGCGAGTAACCGAAAGGGGGCGCAATAACATGGCGGCTCCCAGAATCATTGTCGTAGGCGGCGGGCTGGCGGGACTATCGGCGGTGATCAAGATTGCCGAAATGGGCGGCAAGGTCGATCTGTTCTCGATCGTGCCCGTGAAGCGTTCGCACTCGGTGTGCGCCCAGGGCGGCATTAACGCGGCCAAGAATTTGAAGGGCGAAGGCGATTCGACCTGGCAGCATTTTGACGACACTGTTTACGGCGGAGATTTTCTGGCCAACCAGCCTCCCGTCAAAGATATGTGCGAGGCCGCGCCGGGCATTATCGATCTGCTCGACCGCATGGGCGTGCCCTTCAATCGCACGCCCGAAGGCTTGCTCGACTTTCGCCGCTTCGGCGGGACTTTATTTAATCGCACGGCATTTGCGGGAGCAACCACCGGGCAGCAACTTCTCTACGCGCTCGATGAGCAAGTGCGGCGTTATGAGTCTGAAGGAAAAGTAAAGAAGTACGAGCATTGGGAATTTCTCTCCGCCGTACTCGATAGCGGCCGCGTCTGTCGCGGAATCTGCACCATGGATTTGCGCTCAATGGAAGTCCGCACCTTCCCTGCCGACGCCATCATCATCGCGACAGGCGGCAATGGCGCGCTGTTTGGCAAGTCGACGAATTCGGTTGTGTGTACGGGCTCGGCGCAGTCTGCGCTTTATCAGCAGGGCGCTTACTACGCCAACGGCGAATTTATTCAGGTGCATCCAACGTGCATTCCCGGCGAAGACAAGCTGCGCCTGATGTCGGAGTCGGCGCGTGGCGAGGGCGGACGCGTGTGGGTACCGAAAACTGCTGGCGACAAGCGCGATCCGAAATCCATTCCACAGAATGAACGCTGGTATTTTCTGGAAGAGTGGTATCCCAAGTACGGCAACCTGGTGCCGCGTGACATTGCGACGCGAGCGATTTTCAAAGTCGTGTTCGAGCACAATCTCGGTATCGACGGCAAGCCGATGGTTTATCTCGACCTGACGCACATCGATCGCAAGATTCTCGACCGCAAGCTGGAAGGCATTCTCGAAATCTACGAGAAGTTTGTGGGCGATGATCCGCGCGACACGCCCATGAAGATTTTCCCTGGCATGCATTACACCATGGGCGGGCTGTGGGTGGATTTCAAGCAGCAGACCAATCTCGCCGGCGTTTTCGCGGCGGGTGAGTGCGAGTATCAGTATCACGGCGCGAACCGGCTGGGCGCGAATTCGCTGGTGTCGTGCATTTACGGTGGAGGCATCGCCGGGCCGAATGCAGTGAAATATGCGCGCGGCTTGCAGGCGCTGCCAGATGGCAACGGCTGCTTCGAGGCGGAAAAGAAAAAGCAGGAAGAGAGTAATGCCCTGCTGATGAATAATCAGGGGACGGAGAATCCCTTCCGGCTGTGGCGCGAACTGGGCGAGTTGATGACCAAGGATTGCACGGTCATCCGCTACAACAAGAATTTGCAGCAGACCGATGCGAAATTGGTTGAGATGCTGGAGCGCTTCCGCGATGTCAACTTGAGTGACCGCACGCAGTGGGCGAATACCAGCGTGGTCTTCACGCGCCAACTTTACAACATGCTGCAATTGGCGCGAGTCGTGGCGCAGGGCGCGCGTCTGCGGGACGAATCACGCGGCGCGCATTACAAGCCGGATTTTCCCGAGCGTGACGACAAGAATTTCCTGAAGACGACGAAAGCATATTTCGCCCCGGATGCGGATGAGCCGAAGTTTGAGTTCGAGCCGGTGGACACGTCGCTGATTCCGCCGCGGCCGAGGAAGTATGACGCAGCAAAATAAACGTTCCCCCTATCTTAT
>Ga0210410_10004319_pt1 | contig 12488 bp, 7 predicted proteins | sample IncBWC4MmetaG_FD_161058 | JGI IMG/M metagenome (GOLD analysis project Ga0210410, IMG submission 161058) | Forest soil microbial communities from Barre Woods Harvard Forest LTER site, Petersham, Massachusetts, United States - Inc-BW-C-4-M | ecosystem: Environmental > Terrestrial > Soil >... | reverse complement strand
CATTATTACAAAAGATGCTGCGGGCACAGGTATTAAAGCTGTTGCCGCAAAAGATGGCATTACGTCTGTCAGTATTAAATCGGGCCGAATGTTATTGGCTTATGGTTTTTTACGTTCGGTGTTTGAAGTTTTTGAACGTCATAAAACGCCTATTGATATGATAACCACATCTGAGGTGGCTGTGTCATTAACCATTGATACCGATAAACATTTAAAAGACATTATTGAGGAGCTTGAAAAATTTGGGCAAGTAAGCGTTGAAAAAGACCTAACCATTATTTGCATTGTAGGCAACGTTAGCTTTGATAAAATTGGTTACGCGCAAAAAGTTTTTAATGCCTTGAGTGAAATTCCGGTTAGGATGATTTCATACGGAGGCAGCGAGTATAACATTTCTGTACTGGTAAAAAGCGAGTACAAAAAACAAGCCTTGCAAGCATTGAACTCAGGTTTATTTAATTATTAAAGGATGTCGGCATTACATAAATATCATTCGTTTTTCTCTAATCATAAAACGCCGTTTTACTTTTATGATACTGATTTATTACAGCGCACATTGGCCGAGATAAAAAAGACATCTTCTGCATATAACTATCATGTACACTATGCCTTAAAAGCAAACACCAACGATTTGCTTTTAAAAATAATTAAAGAAGCAGGTTTGGGTGCAGATTGCGTTAGTGGCAACGAGGTAAAAAAAGCCATTGAACTCAGTTTTGGTGCAGCCAACGTTGTTTTTGCCGGTGTTGGTAAAAGCGACGATGAAATAAATTATGCCCTGCAACAAAATATTTTTTGTTTTAACTGCGAAAGCATTCCTGAAATTGAAGTCATTAACGAATTAGCTAAGCAGCAAAACAAAACAGCTCAAATTGCCCTGCGCATAAACCCTAATATAGATGCGCAAACGCATAAATACATTACCACAGGTTTAGAGGAAAATAAATTCGGTATAAACTTTCATGAGTTAACAGATGTACTGGCTGTTTTAAAAAACTGCGCCAACTTAAAATTAATTGGTTTGCATTTTCATATCGGTTCTCAAATAACGGATTTAAACCCGTTTAAAAACCTGTGTACGCGTGTAAACGAAATACAGCAGTGGTTTTTGCAAAGAGGCTATCAGTTACCGCATCTTAATGTAGGTGGCGGACTTGGCATTAATTACAACAAACCTGATGAAGAAGCTCTGTGCGATTTTAATGCTTTCTTTTCTCTGTTTAAAAAATTCTTACAAGTACAACCTAACCAGCAAATACATTTTGAATTGGGCAGAGCGGTTGTGGCACAATGCGGTAGTCTTATTACAAAAGTGTTATACATTAAAAAAAGCACAAACACCAACTTTGCCATTTTAGATGCAGGCATGACGGAGTTAATTCGTCCGGCACTATACCAAGCCTATCATAAAATTGAAAATGTAAGTAAAGGCAAAGGGCAAATTTTAAAGTACGATGTAGTGGGTCCTATTTGCGAAAGCAGTGATTGCTTTGGCAAAGCTGTTGAGTTACCCGAAACATTGCGTGGAGATATTATGGCTATTAGAAGTGCAGGAGCTTATGGCGAAGTAATGAGTTCGCAATACAATTTACGCGATAAAGTAAAATCGTATTTTAGTACAGAAGCAAAATAAGTACATTTGAAATAAGAGCTTAATTTAGATACAGATTAAAACAAACAAGATGGAGCAACGATTGGATGAATGGACAAAAAATTTTAATAACGATTATTTTGAACGTCAGTTTAAAACTCCCTATAGGAGCACCGTAAAGTTTTGCGATTGGTTAGAAGAACTTAATATCCTGAATCCACAAGTCAAATTAAACATAATGGATGTTGGAACAGGCAAAGGGGCTAACCTTCATTACATGCACAAAAGATTTCCTAATTGCAGCTATTTAGGTTTAGATATAAATAAGGATTTTGTTGCAGAAGGAAATAACGCCATAAAAAAAGAAAACATCAGTAACTGTGGTTTGGAGTACGGTGATTTATACAAACTTGATATAGAAAAACACGGCGGTAAATTTGACGGCATTATCAGCTACCAAACTTTATCGTGGTTACCGGGATACGAAAAGGCACTTGATGAAATCGTAAAATTAAACCCCAAGTGGGTTTCGTTTACCTCACTTTTTTATGATGGCTTAGTTGATTGCAAAATTGAGGTTAAAGAATATAGCAACCCCGAAGATGAAACAGGTTTTAAAACTTCGTTTTACAATATTTATTCTTTACCCAAAATGCAGAATTTTTTACTTAAAAAAGGGTTTAAAGTTTTCAAATACACCCCTTTCGAAATTGATATTGATTTACCAAAACCTGAACATACAAACATGCAAACCTATACTCAAAAATTAATAGATGGTAAACGAATGCAAATGTCGGGCCCTGTACCCATGAGTTGGTTTTTTGTTTACGCTTCCAGGTAAGAGAATTTATTTATCAAATAGTTTTTTTACGGATAAAGATTTTATATCCGATATTAAAAAAACTTTTAGTCTAATTAATAATAAACCAAAAATTGCAGTTAATGTGACTGTAATAGCAACCATGTGCAAAAGTTTGTTTTCAAAATGAGGGAAAACAAATGTAACCCCAAAGCAAATAATAATTGCCAGTACAATTTTTAAAACGCTAAAATCGTACGGCTGTAATTGAAAATGTTGCTTAATAATAATAAACTTAGCAGCATTATATAAAACCAGTGCTATAGAAGTAGCCAGTGCTGCACCTTCTATGCCATATAAAGGAATTAAAAGTATATTAAGTGATACAGATACTACTATCATCCCAATTAATAAATAGGTGCCCATTACATATTTAGTCGAATAATAAATAATAGATGTGTTTATACCTGTTGCCATATTAATAAAGGCACTAAAGGCAATAATTATAATCACCCATTTTGCTCCATAATATTTTGCCGGTAAAAATGTAATTGCTTCGTTTATATTGGCATATAACAAAACAAAAATAAGCCCCCCTATTAAAATTAAATATTTAACCGATTTTTGGTAAACTTCCTTTACCATACGCATATCGTTTCGCTGAATGGCATCCGATATTTTAGTATCAGCAATTCTTGCCAACGAGTTAACCGGAATTTCAATTAAACCTCCTATCGTCATGCCTAGTGTATAAATAGCTACCGCACCTAAATCTAAATAACTACCAACAAGCATTACATCAATATTTCGTATTCCGATAGAAGCTAAGGAAGCGAATGCAAGCAAAACGGTGTACTTAAATATTTCTTTTTTGTTTTGAGTTTTAAAAAATGGCCAATTTATTTTTAAACTAATTGCTTTTAAATATTTTAAATAGATCAATAAAACAATCAGCTGAATAACGTAGGACGAAGCATATAGAAAAATGAATATAGGGAATGAAATGAGTTTAGAATAATACAAGGTTACTATAATGGTGGTAAAAACACGACCATAAATATCATTTAAAAAACTTGGTACACTTGTTTTAAATATGGCACCACAGTACCCCGTTATTATAGAAGTAAACCCTATGCAAAAAGATATAGGAAAAACATAATAAAAATATTCTATAAATAAAGGCGAGTTACTGTATTTAATAAGGATATAATCTTTTGCTAAAAAAATCAGTACGGCTGTTATTAAATAACCAATAAAGGCAATTAATAACAGTAACCCAAAATAACCATTGTGCCCGTTCTCCTTATTTTTAAACCTGGGGAAAAATTTTATTGTAAGATAATTTAATCCGACCGGAAATAAAGTTCCAACAAGCAATGTAAATGAATATATAATGCGTGTTAAACCAAATTCTTCGGCTTTTAACATAAAGGGCTGCAGTATAATAAGGTTTAAAAAACCTATACAAATTCCTATGTAGGAAATGATAGTATTTGTTATCCCTTGTTTTTTTATACTGCCCATTTATTTAAAGCGTAAGATTATTTTTTTTGCAATAAAATCTTTAAGCCTATAATAAAATTCCTTTTTTCTAAATGCATCGTAAATATTTTTCTGTACAAGCCATTCATTTTTATCTGCCGTAAATTCTTTTTCGTCTGCCTTTTTACATAAAGCAAAAATTTCCTTACGCTCAAACTCATCACCTTCAATTACTTTAACAGGACTAAACCCGGTTAATGTAAACAAATTAGTTAACGATAACTTTGAGAAGTAACTAACGTGAACAACCCTAAAAAAGTGTGCTAATAAAGGTTTAGTTGGGTTTTTAGCATCAGGCACCCCCACATACAAAATACCATCAGGTTTAAGAACTTCTTTTACTTTCTTTAAAACATCTGCCGGATTTAAAAAATGCTCTAACACATGGCGCATAATTACCACATCAAACTTTTGTTTATTATTTGCCTGCCATGTTTCATCAACATCATTTGTAATTACGGTAATTCCGTTTTTTTCTAAATGTTTAACACAAAAATCTGAAGACTCAATGGCACTATAAGTAGCTGTTTTGTTTATTTCATTTTTCAGGTAAATTAAACTATCGCCCATTCCTGTACCTATATCCAATACAGCCAAATTTGGTGTTTCAAAATTAATTATACCCTTACTTCTTGCAATGATTTCTTTAATAGCTCTATATGGGTCGTACTGATAATTTTTACCCATAACTTCAGGACGGTAGTATAAATCATATTCTTTGGTATAAAAGGTGTGGTATCTTTCTTTTGTCCACCTGGGGTTTAAATAGGAAAAGCCACAGTTTTTGCAAATAACAACATTAGTTTCAATAGCAAACTGACCTTTTTTAGAATAAGGGATAAAATCATTAGAAGAACAAACTAAACAATTTGTTTTTTCAAAATCACTCATAATTTTTTCGTAAAAGTACATATAACGTTAGGATAACATTAAAAAAATTGGAAAATGTTTCTTATTTCGCTACATTTGTTAGTATATATACTATAAATTATGAAAAAAACATTATTCCTTTTAGCCAGCATAGTTTTTTTTAAAACAATAAATGCGCAAAATTACCAAGTTAGTACTGTTGTAGGTAGCGGGACACAAGGATATCTTGACACTACGGCACAAAACTGTCAAATGTATTGGCCTTATGGTTTAGCAAGTGATAACGATTCAGCTATTTATTTTTCTGATGCAGCTAATCATAGGGTTAGAAAATTTAATATTGTTACAACTATTGTTACAACTATTGGTGGCAATGGCAATCCCGGTCTGAAAGATGGCATAGGTGATAGTGCTATGTTTAACTGGCCTGATGCTTTATTTTATAAAAATGGTTTTTTATACGTAGGAGATAATCAAAATAATGCCGTACGAAAAATTGATTTAAGTACAAATATGGTTACAACTATTGCAGGAAACGGAACACCAGGTTACAAAGATGGACCTGCTGATTCTTCTTTAGTTAGAAACCCTGGGGGCATTGTTGTTGATAGCGTTAATGATATATATTTTGCTGATGATTACAACTATTGTATTCGTAAAATAAGTAATGGAATAGTAAGTACAGTTGCAGGAGTACCGGGTACATTTGGATATCAAGACGGAGCCGCTAATCAGGCTTTATTTCATAGACCCAGATACATTACTTTAGACTCTAATGGGGTTATGTATATAACTGATATAAACAATAATGTTGTTAGAAAATATACTAATGGAATAGTTTCAACATTTGCCGGTACGGGTGTAGCAGGTGGTGCCGACGGAACTGACTCAACAGCAACATTTAGTGCTCCTGTTGGCATTGCTTCAACCTATAATAACTTTTTATATGTTGTTGATGGTGGTGGAAATAAATTAAGAAAAATAGACCCACAAGGAAATGTATCTACAATTGCCGGAAACGGAGTTTTTGGTTTCTATGATGGTGGTGCCGATTCTGCAGAGTTTTTTTATCCTCAGGGAGTGACCTATGATGAACATGGGATTATATATATGGCCGATAGGGATAATAATAGAATTAGAAAAATATCTTTGCCTCAATCAGAAGCAAAAATTAAAACAGCTACAGGTATAAAAACACTATTAAAAACTACAAATATTAGCATTCACCCAAACCCAAGTTCAAGTATGGTAACTATTGAGGTTTTAAATGTTATGGAGAATTCTACTTATAAAGCCTACAACACGTTGGGGCAAGAAGTAAAAAGTGGTAACCTTACACAAACTACAAACCAAATAAATGTGCAAGAGTTAACTAATGGGGTTTACACCATTGTTGTTTCGCAAAAAGATAAAATATCTACAGCTAAAATAATTGTACAAAAATAATTTTAGAAATTATACTTCAAAAAGAAATCCCGTTCACAGTGAGCGGGATTTTTTATTTGACTCTATTATATAGTTTAATTTTTAAACAAATCAAAGTCTTTTAAATCGGGCTTGTAATTTACTTTTCTATCTTTTTCAACGTTATAAATTAAGTTGCCTAAGTCTTTTAAAAAGGGCATGCCTAATTTATCGTACTCGTATTTTCCTGTACCAATTACATCTCGCTCGTTAACATACATGGTTACTGAAAGCATAAACTCTACTTGATTTTTTACATCACAAACATAAGCACAATCGCTTAAAAAACCGTAGGCTCTGCCCACTATATTAAAAATACGTACACTATCGCTCGGTATAGTTGGCACAGAGCTTCCGTAATAAATAAATTTTTTAAACGAATCGTAATACTCTTTGGTGTTATAAGCCGGAAAAAGACTTTCGCGTGGAAACATGCCCAAGTATTTCATTAAAAATTGCCAATCATCGTTGCTTAAATTAAGTTGATTTTTTTTATCTAAGTAATTATTAAAAGTCAATCGTCTTAAAATTTCGTGGCAGTTTGCCAAACTCATAAAATTATGCGTGCTAAAATCTTTAGGCTGATAAACGCGTTTGCCAAATTCGTTGGTGTGGGCTTTTCCTGCCTTAGGATAAACTAAGGGATGTGGTTTATTGTACGTGTAAAAAGTTAAAAGTTGTTTATATAAAGTATCCGTTTTATCAGACAGAAAATAAACAGGCGAAGTTATTTTTGCCGTATCTGCCTTGCAAGATCCATCTAAACGATTAACAATTCGGATGTTCGGAAAGCCCCATTTTTCAAATGTTTGATGTACATAATCGCAACCCAAAAACTCATAGGTGCGGGCAAAAGCATAATTATCGCTTACCAAAAACATTTTTTTAATGTAGTGTGCTAAGCTCGGGTAGCGGTTCTCAGCCGTGGTATCTTTAAACACCTTTTTTTGGCAAACAAAAACACTATCGGTAATCATAGTAGTATTTTTATCTATTTGATATTGTTTTAAACCATTTAGCTTCTCTAATGCCATGATAGATACAGGTAGTTTTACCAAACTTGCCGGGTAAAAAAAACGTGTGCTATCAACATTCCAATAATAAGTTTTAAACGTGGGTTTATTGTCTTTATCGCGGGTAATGCGCGTGTAAATAATTTGCAATCTGTATTTTTTAGGATTGCTTAAAAGTTTTGTATGGGCAGGTAAACCTGCATTCAGCAAACTATCTAAATACGGCGATTTTTTTTGCGAAAAGCCGGCAAATTGTATAAAAACAAAGAAAACCGCTATTATTTTGTTTTTTGAGGTCATAAATGATTAAAGCAATTTTTAAAGCTACTATTTTTTAAGAGAGGTTAAAAAAACTCCAAAATTTGATATTTAACACATTATTTATAAGGCAATTACAAAAAATGCATATATTTACTTAACAAATTCTGCTTGCCAAATTAATGATTAAAAGGCATTATATATTTGCTGTGCTTTTTATTTACACAACCTTACTAGCTAGGGCTTCTAAAGATACGCCTTCGTACATTAATTACATAAAAAATAACGGGCAATGGAACAGCAATGTTTTGTATCAGGGTGCTTTTAAAGGCGGAAGTTTATTTTTAGAAAAAAATGCTTTTACTTATGTATTCTATCCGCAAGATGGACTTAGAAGATTGCATCCTCATCAAAAAAATGGGCAAACAAATAATCAAAAAAGCGCTGAAGATATCACGTTAAGTTTCCATACAGTGCGCATGGAGTTTGTTGGGAGTTCAACTTCCAATACTAAACAATTAAACATAAAACCATTTTATCACAATTATTTTATTGGCAAGGATGCTAAAAATTGGGCAAGCAAAGTGCCTATTGGCGATGGCGTTGCTTATACAGATTTATACAGCGGCATTGCTTTAAAAGCATTTAGTGATAATAATAATTTCAGATACGATTTTACAATAAGTCCAACATCTGATGCATCCTTAATAAAAATGAAATTTACCGGACAAGATAAACTTGTGGTGCAAGATGGTAAATTAATTATAGGCACCAGTAATGGTGATATTTCTCAAGAAGCACCTTATGCTTATCAGGAAATAGATGGAAAAGAAGTTAAAGTAAATTGCAACTATGTTGTAAAAGATAATATTGTTAGCATTGAGGTTGCCGAAAATTATAATCATAACAAACCACTCATAATAGACCCTACTCTAGTGTTTGCAACCTTTACAGGTTCAACTGCCGATAATTGGGGCATGAGTGCCAGTTACGATAACCAGGGTAATGGTTATACCGCGGGAATTTGTTTTGGTGTAGGTTATCCGCTTACTGCAGGTGCATTTCAACAAACATTTGCAGGAGGCGTGGTTAACCAAGTATACACCTATGCCGGGTTTGATATTGTAGCTTCTAAATTTGATCCAACAGGCTCTAACCTTTTATTTTCAACTTACTTAGGAGGAAGTGATAATGAACAGCCCGGAAGTATAATTGTAGATAATGGTAATAATTTGTTGATTTTTGGCCGCTCCTACTCTGCTGATTTCCCGGTAACACCCGGAGCTTATGATGTAAGTTTAAATGGTGGATCTGATATTATTATTACCAAATTTAATTCAACAGGAACCAGTTTAATTGCTTCTACGTTTGTTGGTGGGAGTGCTGATGATGGTGTAAATTTTTCGGGCAATGAAGGCACGCTTGGTTCTTTAAAATATAATTATGCCGATGATGGCAGAGGTGATATTATATTAGATAACAGCAATAATGTTTACATAGCATCTTGTACACAATCCACAAATTTTCCGGTTACGGGGGGCTGCGCACAAGCCGCTAACGGTGGCATGCAGGATGGTTGCGCGTTTAAATTAAATGCGAATCTTTCTTCACTTGTGTGGAGCACATACATAGGTGGTAGTGCCAATGATGCCGCTTATAACTTAACGGTTGATAACGCCGGAAGTGCTTATGTTACCGGGGGTACCGAAAGTGGTAATTTTCCTACAACTGCCGGAGCATTGCATTCATCTTATATGGGAAATATAGATGGTTTTCTTACACATATATCTTCTACCGGAAACACTTTTTTACAATCTACTTATATTGGTACTACGGGTTACGACCAATCGTATTTTGTTCAGTTAGATAATTTAAACAATGTATACATATACGGACAAACAAGTGGAGGGTATCCCATTACTGCCGGAGTTTACTCAAATCCCAATAGCGGACAGTTTATACACGAATTTTCTCCAAACTTGGCAAGCACTATTTTTTCTACTGAATTTGGTACAGGGCAAGGAGCACCTGATATAGCACCATCTGCCTTTTTGGTAGATAAATGCAGTAACATATATATATCTGGATGGGGAGGCACTTTAGGTAATTATAATATACCTACAAGTACTACAAACGGATTGCCTGTAACACCAAATGCTTTTCAGCCTACAACCGATGGGCAAGATTTTTATTTTATGGTTTTACAACCGGGCGCAATTGCTTTATGGTACGCCACTTATTTTGGAGGAGATGTTGGCAGCGAAGAGCATGTGGATGGAGGCACCAGCAGGTTTGATAAATCGGGTGTTATTTATCAAGCCATATGTGAAGGATGTGCAGTGGACATTAGAACTAATTATCAGGTAAACCAAGATATGCCTACTACCCCAAGCGCTTGGTCAACTACAGATAAATCATTTAACTGTAATAATGCCTTAGTAAAATTTAGTTTTAATTTATTGCAAACCGTGGCTAATTTATCTATAAGCCCATCTACGGCTTCAGGTTGCGCGCCTTTTAATGTTTCGTTTACCAACCAAAGTCAAAATGCTACGCATTTTAATTGGTCTTTTGGTGATGGAGATACATCTACCAGTGTAAACGTTGCTCACACCTATACAGCACAAGGCACTTATTCGGTAACCCTTGTTGCTAAAGATACAGCCTCTTGCAACATACTTGATAGCATGGTTGCTGTTATAACCGTATATCCTTTACCAACAGTTACCGCAACCAGCGATACTATTTGCGTAGGAGCTGCAGCAACATTAATTGCCAGTGGGGCAACTACTTATACCTGGAGTACCGGAGGCGTAGCATTAAGTATAGTTCAGGCACCTGCAACAACAACACAATATACCGTAATAGGCACTAAAAATGGTTGCTCAGATACTGCAATCACACATATTAAAGTTAATCCTTTACCTATAGTAACTGTAAATAGCGACACCATTTGTGTTGGCGCAACAACTACTTTAACCGCAGCAGGACCATTAACCTGCACTTGGAGTACAGGCGACACCACTAAATCAATTATTAAATCGCCCTTAACAACAACTCATTATACTGTAACAGGCACCGATACTAATGGCTGCAAAAACACAACAACTGCAATTATAACGGTTAATCCATCGCCTGTAATAACCATAAATAATCCTACTGTTTGTATTGGTAGTACAACAACGTTAACAGCAAATAATGCAACTACTTATACCTGGAGTACAAACGATACTACGGCGTCAATTATACAATCGCCTACTGTTACAACAAGTTATACGGTAACAGGGACAAATAGTAGTGGTTGTACAAATACAAAAACAGCCACAGTAACTGTAAACCCCTTGCCTATAGTAGCTGTAAATAACGACACTATTTGTTCGGGATACAACGCGTTATTAACTGCCACCGGAGCATTAAATTATCTGTGGAACACAGGTAACACAGGGGCTTCCATTACCCCTGCCCCAATGGTACTAACTAATTACACTGTAACGGGCACTGACATTCACTCATGTGTAAACACGGCAACGGCAAGTGTGTATGTAAATATTTCGCCAACTATTACGGTAAATAATGCTACCATTTGCAAAGGCGATACGGCCACTTTAATTGCAGGAGGCGCAACCACTTACACATGGAATACCGGAGATATAGGAAATACTATACATCCGCATCCTTCGGCAACAACAACCTATAGCGTAGCAGGTTCAAATGCTATTTGTACGGCAGGTACAATAAGTAATGTAACTGTTTTGGTTAACAACACACATATAAGTACCAATGGAATTTTAGGCATTTGCACAGGCGATAGTATGAAACTTACTACCACTTTAACTTATACAAATTACAATTGGAGTACCGGACAAAATACCCCAAGCATAGATGTAACACATGGAGGACTTTACACAGTACATACAATTGATAATAATGGTTGCAAAGGTTTGGATAGTATAAAAGTATTAGAAGATTCTCCGGTTGCTTTACCCATGCAAGACTCAACTATATGTGATGGAAGCACTGTACATCTACAAGTAACTCAGGGCAATTACATTTATCAATGGGTGCCAAGTGCAAGTTTAAACCACGATAACATTTATAACCCCATTGCACAACCTACAAGTACCACTATTTATATGGTAACGGTAACAAATGGTGTTTGTATAAATACAAATACAGTAACTGTTTTTGTAAAACCATCTCCGCATATTGCTATTAATCCAAAATACTCATTAGTAACTGAGGGGGAAAGTGTTTTTATACATGCTAACTCAAGCGATAGTTGTTATTGGTCTCCGTCAGATTATTTGAGTTGTACCAGTTGCAATACAACCATGTGTATTCCGGCTACCGATATTATATATACTATAACAACTACTAATAGCCAAGGCTGTTCTACCATAGCAACTGCAACCGTTGACATTCATATAGAATATACATTTTACATCCCTAACACCTTTACACCAAACAGAGACCAGTTAAATGAAATTTTCAAACCTTTAGCCACACATATACATAATTTTAAGATGGATGTTTTTGACAGATGGGGGCTTTTAATATTCCAAACCGATGACCTTGAACATGGATGGGATGGAACCTATAAAGGCGGCAAATGCCAGGAAGACGTATATGTTTGGAAAGTTGAGTTTGTAGACGACCCAAGCAAACATTCACATACCAAATCGGGTACGGTTAATTTGATACGATAAAATATCTCCCCTTATTGTTTCTTTTCACTGATAATTCGTAATTTTAGGGGAGCAAATTATATGGAAAAGATAATCAACGAAGAGTTAGAGAAGAAAGAGATTCTTAACAGGTACAAAAAACTACTTACAACCTCGCGCCGCAGGTTAGAAAAAGGGGATAAAGAACTTATACGCAAGGCTTTTGAGCTTGCTGTAGAAGCGCATAAAGACATGCGCCGCAAAACAGGCGAACCCTATATTTACCA
>Ga0210410_10004317_pt1 | contig 12488 bp, 12 predicted proteins | sample IncBWC4MmetaG_FD_161058 | JGI IMG/M metagenome (GOLD analysis project Ga0210410, IMG submission 161058) | Forest soil microbial communities from Barre Woods Harvard Forest LTER site, Petersham, Massachusetts, United States - Inc-BW-C-4-M | ecosystem: Environmental > Terrestrial > Soil >... | reverse complement strand
CACCGGCAGGGGTTCGCCTGGTTCACCAGTCCGCACTTGTCGTTCATAAAGTTGCGCAAGTCTCGCCGCGCACGGGCCAGGCGTTGTCGAAAGTTGTCGGGAGTGATCTCCAACACCTCAGCAGCAACGGTGTCGCTTACCTCGAAGACCGCACCGAGGATAAATGTCAAGCGTTGTTCACGATCAAGGCAAAGAAGCATTCCCAATGTGCAGGAGAGCATCTCCTCGGTCACTAGCAGGTCAGTCTCCGCCGATGTCGCCTTGAGATCGGCCAACTCTAAATCTGGCGTGTCGTCGAGCGCCGCGCCGTAGGAAGCAAAATCGATGGACTCATGCCGCACCTCCACCTGCCCGCGCTTCATATTGAGCACGTGGTTCACTACGATGCGGTAGAGCCACGTGCGGAAGCTGCTCCGACCCTCAAACGACGAGAGCCGGGTGAGTACTTTGATGAGGATCTCTTGCGTGGCGTCCTCGGCATCCTGCGGATGGTGGAGCATGCGAATGGCGATGTTGTAGATCCACGTGTGGTGCCGCTGGACCAGGTCTTCGAGCGCCTCGTGATCTCCCGAGCGGGCGCGTAGAACAAGGCTTTGGTCCTCGTGGTCGGGGGAGTTGTCGGCTAGCGGATTATTGATAGTCATGTCTTATCTCTCCGTTGAGGTCGGGGTTGATACTTGCAAGCGACTGTGAGATTTAGGCCGGCTACCGCATGTATCCATGCCGCTGGGGTGCTGATGGGAATTCCATTTCAAATCTAGGCCAAAGCGACCCCTTCAATAATCAGGCCTTGGTAAATCGCCCCTTTCTGCCTGTGCTTTGCAACGCTTTGGTAGGCCTCGCTGGTATACCAATCCCTCGCTGATTTCACATCTGGAAACTTGGCAATCACCATCCCTTCAATAGGACTGCCTTCTAAGACTTCAAACTTGCCATAGGCGACAAGCATCTCAATCGGGTGGCCTTTCATTGTGCCCCTAATTCCGGCCCAATAGATTTCAAGTTCATTTTGGTCAAGAGTCCTGGTTCGTGTAAAGACGAGATATCCGGGCATTGGGTTCTCCTTCAATATGCTATTTTCTGCTCGCTGAGACGATGCCCTCGACGGCCTCGTTGAGATACTTGGCGAAGAGCGGCTTGCCGTCGAACCGATAGCGAACGCGATCAAACACCTCCACGTCCTCAAAAAGCATCTCTCCATGACCGCCCGGAGGTCGCGCTGATCGAAGGCATCGGCGAACTATTGTGTCGCGGCTAGGAGTTCACTGACGCTCGTATTTGTGTCTCCTCTAATCTGCTTAGACACACGCCGCGGCACACTGTGACAGAACTATACCGCCGTAGTTGCTCACCGCCGGGGCCCTGGCGAGTGGAGGCTCCCATCAGATTGTGCTCGGATGACGGGGCAAACCGGAAACCATAAGACCGCGCCTGGATTGAGACCTAAGCTGGGGGTTTCAACGAGCAAATCTCGAATCCATATTGCAACCTACAAATTCGGATGGTTGCGGGGGCCTGATTTGAACCAAAGGGCATGGACAGACCACCTGCCTCGTGAGCAGGAGCAATGCCCCGCTCGATATCGTCAGTTCAAATCCAGCCACCGCAGCCAACAGCAAACATTCAATTACTTTCACTCGTATCAGTAGGAACATGACAGTAGCCAACCGCCTGAAGTGATACCAACGTATCGCCAATACCAACGTCCAATTGTTTCCCGACAGCGCTGCTGGTTCAATGGGCGCATCGCGGCTGATTCAAATCGGATCGCGGCTTGGAAGGTTCGCAAATGCCCCACCACGTGTTCGCCCACTCTCTGGAGCACGTGGCCGGCTATGCCCTGAGGAAGCAACACGTGTCGCGCAGGCAATACCGCCGGACATTCTAATTTACGATTCGAAGCTCGCCGCCTCGTACTCGAAGAACGGGCTGACGTTGACCGACGACGTTGTCAGCGTATTTCTATCAGTCCTCACCAAAGGAAGAGTAACCGGAGAAAACGTCGGCCACCACCGCGATCTGCTCACTGATTTCCCGTACCTGGGGCCACCGCACAAAAACGACTCTGGATCCTAAGGAGGACGCATGTCCACTGTGAAGCTGGAAGATGCACGCCGCGTGATCAGCGCGGCGGAGAAGAAAGCGAAGGAAATTGGGCAGCCCATGAACATCGCGGTGGCGGATGAAGGCGGAAACATCGTCGCCCACGTTCGGATGGACAACGCTTGGATCGGCAGCATTGATGTCTCGATGAAGAAGGCGTACACCTCGCGCGCATTCGACATCGAGACGAAGGAATTGGCCAAGCATTCGCAATCAGGGGGCCAGTTCTTCGGTATTCATGCCTCGAATGACGGCAAGATCATGATCTTCGCTGGCGGAGTCCCGCTGAAACGGGATGGCAAGGTAGTAGGCGCAATCGGCGTCAGCAGCGGCAGCGGCGATCAAGATCAATTCGTCGCTGCGGCTGGCGCTGCCGCATTCTAGCGACACGATACTAAGGTCCAATTGTTTCACTTTGGCATGTCTGTTTAGATTGAGTGGTTCACTGATCGGCGGAGGACATATGAAAAATGCGACTGGCACGGCAACTAGCACGAAGCGGATCGAGCTTACCCGGCGTTCACCCCAGTACTGGCGAGTGACGCTCAACCATCCGCCGCTCAACGTTTTCGGTCCCGAAAGCATTCCGCAATTGAATGAGATCGTCAGCGCGCTCGAAACCGACAAGGTAGTCAAAGTCGTCGTCTTCGACAGCGCCGTGGAAGGGTTCTTCCTTACTCATTACGATTTCCTCGCCAAAATCGAAGACACAACCGCGCTACCTCCGGGACCGACAGGGTTGCAGCCCTTGCCTGACATGCTCGTGCGCCTGAGCCGTGCGTCGGTTGTCTCGATTGCCTCAATCCGGGGACGGGCAACCGGTGTAGGAAGTGAGCTCGCCCTGGCCTGCGACATGCGCTTCGCCAGCCGCGAGAAAGCGATTTTGTCGCATTTTGAAGTCGGGGCAGGTGTGGTACCCGGCGGGGGCCCAATGGCGCGGCTGCCGCGTTTGATGGGGCGAGGACGCGCACTGGAAGTGCTTCTGGGCGCAGACGACATTCCGGGAGATCTGGCAGAACGATACGGATACGTCAATCGGTCCTTTCCGGATTCCGAGCTCGACGCATTTGTGGAGTCCCTTGCAACCCGAATCGCATCCTTCGACAAGCAGGCGATCAGCGAAACCAAACGCTTCGTCGACGTGGCCAGTTTGCCGCCTGACTTCGAAATCGCACCGGAGTGGGATGTGTGCCTTGCCTCGATCATGCGGCCAGCCGCGCAAGAGAAGCTCAGGATGTTAATGGAGCGGGGATTTCACCAGCCGGGTGATGTGGAAGACCGCTTGGGATATTACGTCGGCCAACTCGGGCGCTGAGCGTCTGAAGAACCGAGGATGCACAATGTCACACCATGCTTCCGGTCCGGACTTTGGATTTCCCCGCGGCGACGCGCGGTTGGACATGACCGACCTCTATGCGTTCAGCAGACCAGGCGATCTAACCAAGTCGATCATTATCTTTAACGTGCATCCGTCGATGGCGGTGAACCCGGTGGCGCCTACAACCCGTGAGCCTTTCGCCCCCGGGGCGTTGTACGAGATCAAAGTTGATACGAACGGCGATGCCATTGCCGACGTGTGTTTCAGCGTACAGTTCGCCGCGTCTGAGGACCGCATGCAGACGGCGACACTTCGCCGGGTTCAGGGTGCGCGAGCCACTGCGGAGTGCGCCAACGGCGAAGTCATCGTTGAGGGGGCGCCGGTGTCGAGCGGGCCGAAAGCCTTAGTCACCGAGGCCGGAGATTACCGCCTTTTTTTTGGCTGGCGCAGCGATCCTTTCTTTTTTGACGCGAATGGCTTGTTCAACCAAATGCAGTTCACGGGAGAGGATTTTTTCGCTGACCAGGATGTTTGCAGCATCGTGCTTGAGCTGCCCAATTCGGTTCTGGGCGGTGAAAAGGTGGGACTTTGGGCCCGCACAGTGGACAAGACTGGAGAAGGCTGGATCCAGGCAGATCGGGGTGGAAGACCATTGCAAGCAGTTTTCCTGCCTGGAGAACAGAGAGAAGAGTACCTGAACGGGCAGCCGGCCGAAGATGATCGGTTCATCGGCGTCTTCGCCCATCAACTGGAACACACGGGCGGCTATGCGCGAGAGGATGCAGTCGGCGAAGCCAGAAAGTTGCTGCCAGACATTCTTTCCTACGACACGCGCCGCCCAGTGTCCTTTCCGCACAATGGTCGGACACTCACCGACGATGTTGTCGATGTTTTCTTCTCGATGCTGACGAACGGGAAGGTGACAGGAGATAAGGTCGGTCCGCACAATGATCTGCTCGACGAGTTCCCGTATCTCGGGCCGCCGCATGATCAGTGCTACGGCGCTGGCTAAAAGTAAAGGGCAAAACAAATTGAAGTTGGACGTGAAAGTTTCTTCCTTCGTTCGGCTGATCCGCTTCAGGAAGGTCATCCGGAGGACCAGTGAATAAGCAAGAATATTTTCAGAGCCCAGCTTGCAGCAAGCTGGTAAGGAAGGCTGAGCGTGAGTTAGGGGCGTTCATAAGCGTGGTTGCGGAGCTATACGGCGCCGACCAGGCGAGATTATCGGCAATCGACTGGCTGTACCAATTTGAGTCCATCAATAACCTGCCCGGATCTACGAGTCACGATTGGCGACTTGTCACCGTTCTGGCAACCGTACGCCTCGTAAAGCGGCTGGGCGTTAAACCTCCATTTCCGAATATTGCTGCCCCGCCGACCGATACCAACGTATCGGCAATACCATCGTACAAAACGTACCTTCAAACTCTCGGTGAACAGGATTAAGAGCGCTAGTGCAATCATCTACGATCAAGTGGAAAAAAAGGAGACACAAAAATGAGTCTTGACAAAATGTCCGAAGAAATCAGCCTAAATCGCCGTCGTTTTTTGGGCACCGCCGCTTTGACGGTTGGCGCCGCTCAGCTCGGCGTATTTGGTTCTATGGACGCGCAAGCCAGCACTGCGAAACCGGCCAATGTTCCCCAGATTAAGCAGGGCACGAACGCATCATTTGGCCCGTTGAAGCACGTCAACGCCGGCTTACTCAGCATTGCCTATGCAGAAGCCGGGCCGTTGGATGGCCCCCCGGTGCTGCTTTTCCATGGTTGGCCTTACGACATTCACAGCTTCGTCGATGCTGCTCCTATACTCGCAGCGGCTGGCTACCGTGTTCTCGTGCCATATTTGCGAGGCTACGGCGAAACGCGGTTTCTCTCCGCCGCGACGCCTCGCAACGCTCAGCCGGCCGCAGTCGCAGCCGATGCCATCAGCTTCATGGATGCACTCAAGATCGATAAAGCGGTCATGGGGGGATTTGACTGGGGTGCCAGAAACGCGAACCTTCTGGCTTTTCTCTGGCCCGAGCGCGTCAAGGCCCTGGTCTCGGTGGGCGGCTATATCGTTAGTAGCCAGGCTGCCGTTCAGATGCCACTATCGCCAAGCGCTGAGAACCAATGGTGGTATCTGTTCTATTTCCCCACAGACCGTGGTCAAGCTGGTTACGCCAAGTACACCAAGGACTTCAACCGGTTCATCTGGGAGCAAGCCTCACCGAAGTGGACGTTCGACGATGAAACATTCGAGCGCTCTGCAAAGGCGTTTGAAAATCCAGATTTCGTTCGCATCTCTCTCAACAACTACCGTTGGTATTTGGGCCTGGAGTCCGGCGAGCGGAAATACGATGAACTGGAGAAGAAGATTGCGACATTTCCAACGATTGCTTGTCCGACAATCACGTTGGAAGGCGACGCGAACGGCGCAGCGCATGCTGACCCGAGTGTCTATGCCAAGAAGTACGTCGGCAGGTACGAGCATCGCAACCTCACCGGCGGCATAGGCCACAATCTGCCGCAGGAGGCTCCGGAAGCCTTTGCCAAGGCCATCGTTGATGTCAACGCCTTCGATCGACCTTAACAGGCACAGAAATGGAGGTCACGACCATGAGGCGACATTCATTTACCTCAGATTCGGCGCGTCGCGCACTTGGCATGGCCGGCATCGTCGGATTTGTAGCACTTGCTTTGTGTTCCAATGTTGTCGATGCCAAACAAGGTGGCGGCTGTGATCATCGATGCAGCCAACAATGCAGGACAACAGCACTGAATTGCACTTAGGGAGGGTACTGATTTCAGAAATAGCGGTGGATTCCAAAGGAGGCACCATGGCAACTACAAGACCAGCGGTAGCAGCAATGAAAGTAGTGCAGGTTCCCAAGCCGGGAGGAGACTTCGAGATCACCGAGCGCGAGATTCCGAAACCGGGCCCGGCAGAGGTGCGCATCAAGGTCCAGGCCTGCGGCATCTGTCACAGTGACGCATTTACGAAAGATGGCAGTTGGCCTGGGATTCAATATCCCCGCATCCCAGGGCACGAAGTCGTGGGCCTCGTCGACGAATTGGGTGACCGTGTGACCGAGTGGAAGAAGGGACAACGCGTCGGTGTCGGTTGGCACGGAGGACACGATGGGACGTGCCGAGCGTGCCAACGAGGAGATTTTCGCAACTGCCAAAACCTGAAAGTTCCGGGGATCAGCTACGACGGGGGATACCAGCAATACATGGTGGCTCCGGTGGAGGCTGTGGTGGCGATCCCCGAAAGTCTAAGCGATACCGAGGCGGCGCCGCTGCTCTGCGCCGGCATCACTATGTTCAACTCGCTGCGCCACAGCGGTGCATCCCCCGGCGACCTCGTTGCCATCCAGGGTATTGGCGGCCTTGGTCACTTGGGCATTCAATTTGCGCAAAAGTTCGGTTATCAGGTCGCGGCGATCGGGCGCGGGGCTCAGAATGAGCCGCTCGCAAAGAAGCTCGGAGCGAGCGTCTACATCGACAGCAAATCGACGAATACAGCGGCAGTGTTGCAAAAACTGGGCGGTGCACGAGTGGTGGTGGCTACAGCGCCGAGTTCAAAAGCAATGTCAGAGCTGTTCGACGGCCTGGGACCGAATGGGAAGCTCATGGTGATCGGTGCGGCTTTCGATCCCATTGAGGTAACACCAGTACAACTCATTACTGGCAGCCGATCCATTCAGGGCTGGGCTTCTGGTACGACAACGGATGAGGATGACACTCTGCGTTTCGCCGAGCTGACCGGCGTGCGCCCGATGATTGAGACCTATCCACTCGAAAAAGCAGCAGAGGGTTATGAACGTATGCTGAGCGGCAAGGCACAGTTCCGCATCGTTCTGACGATTTGAAGTTGACCGACAGTGCAGTCCCTTCAATAATTCGCGGAAACACCGTCTCCATCTCGGCAGAGGCGGCGGGCCGTCCGGATCTTCTGCATATATGGGCCGGGCAAAGCGCACATTTTGCGAATTGCACTGACGTCTCGGCGTTTTTGAACTCTTTGGTTCAGGACATTTCCGAGATCGCCGGGCCGATCGATCACTGGAGCGCGAGCCGAGGTCAAAAACATTCCGCCGCTTAATGAGGAGAAACAGAAAATGCCTTCTTGGATTAGATGCTTTCGATTATCCCGCATTGCATCGGCAGTTTTTGTGATGCTTATTGCATTTCGATCGACGGCTCTTGCCCAGGGAAAGGATCGCCCCGTGGAACACCCGACTTTTTATCGCACCATTCAAGTTGATGGTCTCTCAATCTTTTACAGAGAGGCCGGCCCGAAAGACGCGCCGACGATTCTTCTGCTGCATGGACTTCCATCATCATCGCGGATGTTCGAACCTCTTTTCGCCCGGCTTTCCGATCACTATCACCTTGTTGCTCCCGATTACCCGGGCTTCGGACACAGCGAATGGCCGGATCTGAAAAAATTCGCGTACACGTTCGATCACATCGCCGAAACCATGAATCACTTCACCGAAGCTCTTGGGCTCTCGCGCTACACGCTTTACATGCAGGATTACGGCGGCCCCGTGGGTTTTCGCATGACCTTGGCCCATCCGGACCGAACCGAGGCACTCATTGTTCAGAACGCCGTTGCGCACAACGAAGGTCTGGGAGCGATTTGGAAAACACGCCGGGCCTTTTGGGCCGATCGCGCCGTTAACGAGAGTGCGCTTCGCGCAAACCTCCTGTCACTCGCGACTACCCGGACGCGCCATGTAGGGAGCGATCCTAACGTCGAGCGCTATGCCCCGGATCTCTGGACCGATGAATTTGCTTTTCTTAGCCAGCCCGGCCAGGTGGATATTCAAAGCGACCTCTTCTACGACTATCGCACGAACGTCGACTCCTACCCCAAGTGGCAGGCATGGATGCGCGAAAGGCAGCTGCGGCTGCTGGTGATTTGGGGTAAGTATGACCCCTCATTCGACCTTTCGGAGCCGGAAGCCTATCGCCGGGATGTACCGAACGCTGAGGTTCACGTTCTCGACGCAGGACACTTCGCTCTTGATACCAACGCAGGTGAAATTGCGGCGCTTATAGGTCAGTTCATGAAGATGCAGGAATGAGTACTACCATTCGCGAAGCATTGGCCGGTTCGAGGTTCTCAAGGGGGCAAGATTTTATGGGCAAAAGACTCGCACTACTGCCAATTCGCCTATTGGTGTCCGTGAACCTTCTATATGCCGCCATCTTTCTCAAGTTTGCAGGGATGCCAGATTCGGTGACCCTGTTCACGCAGATGTCGCAAGCGGTGCACGGGTTGGTATCTCAGCCGGTATTCCGGCTAGGGTCAGGGGTGTTTGAGACGGTGGTGGCGGTTCTGCTCCTGATTCCGAAGACAGCCCGATTGGCAGCGGGATTGATTGTTGTGTGGATGACTGCCGTAATTCTCAGTCACATTTTCGTGTTGGGATATGGCCGGTTCTTTGTCGATGCTCTCATGGTGATGCTGCTGGCTGTCATTTATCTCTTGCTGACACGCAGGCAATCCCATTGGGGCGAACCTGAAAGTGTGGGGACGACGGCTGCCTTACAAACGTACAAAAAATAGTTAGGCGAACAGTTGGAAACGGAGCCACAAGATCCTGATAATAGGTTCACATTGTCGATGGCGGCCATTTCTCCCTCGAAACGGCCGCCAACGAGATTGCCGCACGAGTACATGACTTTATGGATATGCCGAAGGAATCAATCCCAGGAGAAGAAATCATGGCAACAGCCACCCGCCCCCCTTTCCCGCCGTTCACACGCGAGAATGCGATGCAAAAGGTGCGCCTTGCCGAAGATGCTTGGAATACTCGCGATCCTGCAAAAGTAGCTCTGGCATACGCGATCGATTCACGCTGGAGGAACCGATCGGAGTTCGTCAATGGACGAAACGAAATCATTGCTTTCCTCTCTCGCAAATGGGCCAAGGAGCTGGAGTACAGGCTCATCAAGGACTTGTGGGCGTTCACTGGGAACCGGATCGCGGTACGCTTCGCTTACGAGTGGCATGACGACTCGGGGCTCTGGTATCGCTCCTATGGCAATGAGAACTGGGAGTTTAATGACGACGGGCTTATGGCCGTACGGTTTGCGTCAATCAACGACCTTCCCATTTTGGAATCAGATCGCAAATACCGCTGGCTGCTCGGGCGCCGTCCCGAAGACCACCCAGGATTGAGTGAACTGGGCCTCTAGTTCCCTCATGCCGGCAGGGTATCACCATCAAAAGTGGTGAAGTATCAGCCTTTCGGCGCAGATGCGAGGCCGAGTCTCGAGGCCATTTTCACCAAATCGGCGAGCGAGTCGGCCTGCATTTTCTGCATCGCCTGGCCTCGGTGTGCCTTCACCGTGATCTCGCTAATGCCGAGCTCCCCACCGACTTGTTTATTTAACAGACCGGAGGCCACCAACGCCATGACCTCCCGTTCGCGACGCGTGAGTGACTCGTACCGGTCGCGGAGCGCCTTCATCTCCGCCTCATGCCCCAGTGCAGTCTTGCTCCGCTCGATGGCGTTCCGGATCGCGCGCAATAGCACGTCATCACTGAATGGCTTCGTCAAGAACTCCACGGCACCCGCCTTCATGGCCTGAACCGTCATGGGCACATTGCCATAGCCTGTGATGAATATGATTGGCATGTCAATCCGTTCGACAGCGACGCGCTTCTGCAGATCGAGACCGTTAAGGCCCGGAAGAGAAACGTCCAATACGAGGCAGCTCGGGACAAGTATGCGTGGGTGGGCAAGGAATTCCTGTGCCGAAGCGAATGTCTCGGGGTCCCAGCCCTCAGAGCGGATCAACAACTCCAGTGATTCGCGCACCGAGATGTCATCGTCAACAACGAACACTATGGGTGTGGCGTGCGACTTGGGTGATGCCTTTGATTGGCCAGGTGCGCTTCCAGGACTCATGTACATCCCTCAGTTTGCTCGAAGTGCGGCGTTGAGCGCTTCAACCAGGGCCTGCTCGCTGAAAGGCTTGAACAGACACTCCACGGCACCTTGTTCGAGCGCTCGCGGGCGGACGGTCTCATCTCTGTGGGCGGTGATGAAGACGATCGGAATCTCTTTTCGGCGAAGTTTCAATTCCCGTTGGAGATCCGGTCCTGTCATCCCTGGCATGGCGATGTCGAGGACTAGACATCTGGTCTGGTCGACGTAATCGGACGCGAGGAACTCTTCCGCCGACGAGAACGCGTGTGCCGCGAAACCCAACTCGCGCAGCAAGTCGGGTAGCGACTCGCGCACGGACTCGTCGTCATCGACCACCGATACTAGCGAACGCCTGACCATCACGGATTCCTCATGATACGATTTGCATCCTTGCCGATAGGCCTTCGACCGGCGGTCGTCACACTCGCGGGAGCGCAAGGAATAGCAAATGAAAACGTAGCTCCGGGACCATCATTCGGTGCTGCCCATAGACGGCCATGATGTCTCTCAATAATGGAGCGACTTATGGATAGTCCCATCCCCATACCGTCATTCTTAGTTGTGTAGAATGCTTCGAAAAGTCTATCCATAGCTTGGGGGTCCAAACCCACTCCCGCATCTTGCACGGTCAGTCGCACCCGATCCCCTTCCTCCCGTTCGGTTGTGATCACCATGTGTCTCGGACGACCATTGACGGGGCTCATGGCATCTGATGCGTTCCGGAGCAGATTCAGGACGACCTGCTGAAGCTGGACTCGATCACCCTTCACAACTGGGAGGTCGCTGGCAAGTTCAGTCCGCAGAATCACCCGGTTTCTCTGAAGTTCACTCAACGACAAGGCAATCACCTCTCGTGTAGCCTCATTCAGGTCCAGCGATTCGATCGCGGTCTCCTTCTTGCTACAGAGCGCGCGCAATCGCGTGATCACCTCAGACGCACGATTGCCATCGCGAATCGTACGGCGCGCAGTCTCTCGCGCGCCGTCGATGTTTGGGGGATCGGTGGCTAGCATCCGTAGACATGTGCTAGCGTTGGTGACGATGCCCGACAGAGGCTGATTGATCTCGTGTGCGATCGATGCTGTCAGGGCTCCGAGGCTCGTGACCCTTGCCACGCGCGCGAGTTCCGAACTTACCTTGGCGAGCGCCTCTTCCGAGAGCCGGTGTTCCGTCGCGTCTTGAATCGCGCCGACATGTTCCAGCCGCCCGTCTCGGTCGCGGATCCCGTAAGACTTCGTACGCAAGTACTTGACCCGGCCGTCTGGCATCCGTAGCCTGATTGCGTAATCGTGGTCGTTAATGTTCTTTCGCGCCAGATCCATCTTCTCAGACAATAAGGGGATGTCTTCCGGGTGGACTCGACCAACAATCTGCTCAAGCATCACAGGCGCACCGTAGTCAAACTCGAAGATGCGATAGAGCTCCTCCGAAAAAGTGATTTCGTCCGTGTCCAGTCGCCAGGAAAAGCTGCCGGTTCGACTGAGACGTTGGCCCTCCACGAGAAATGCTTCACTGCGCTTGAGTGCTTCCTCCGCGCGCCTGCGTTCGGCGACTTCCTTTCTCAGCACTTCGTTAGCTGCACCAAGTTCCGCGGTCCGTTGCGCGACGCTTTGATCGAGTTCGTCGGCAACGCGCTTCTGTTCGGTCAACAGTCGTCCCTGTTGTAGCCCGATCAACGCCTGGTTAGCCGCTATCCCCAGAAGAAGTCCCTCGGTATCCCGCGGGAAATCTGCTCGACGAGACCCCGCTACGATTACCCCGATTTCACGCTGAACCCCGAGAGGCCAGGACGCGAGTGAAACCTCTTCGTCTCCAATGTGACTGCGTTCCTGGAGATAACGTTTTTGTGGGTCATCTCCCAACCAGCGATTGAGGAACGTACAGAGCTCTCGCGGTCGGAACATCTGTTCTTGCGATTGAGGGACCCTGACCGTCTCGGAGGGCGCCGCATCGACTGGGTTTGTCAAGCTCACATACACGAAGTCCAGATCGAGCAATCGAAGGAGTGAGTCGAGCAAGGTATGAACAATGTCACAGGGTTTGCTGCCACTCCACATGGCAGGAAGAGCGAGGAGGCTGACCAGATCATTGATGCAGCGCTGAAGGCGCTTGATTTCCTCCGCGGGATGTTCGAGT
>Ga0210410_10004316_pt1 | contig 12488 bp, 14 predicted proteins | sample IncBWC4MmetaG_FD_161058 | JGI IMG/M metagenome (GOLD analysis project Ga0210410, IMG submission 161058) | Forest soil microbial communities from Barre Woods Harvard Forest LTER site, Petersham, Massachusetts, United States - Inc-BW-C-4-M | ecosystem: Environmental > Terrestrial > Soil >... | reverse complement strand
CTCTACATCGAAAGCTCCGACAGCTTCGTTGCCTCTGCCGCCGTTTCGATTGCTACCGGGTGGAGCGAACCAGTTCCCGGGCGGGAGTTGCACCCGCTGAAGTCCAGCGCCTTTCACGGCGCACTGTTTCGCCAACAACGGCCAACCATATTTGAAGTTCATCACCCCTACCTGCACTGCGGCGTGGGCCGAGCAGAGAACAGCATGCGACACGGTTTTGCCATCCAGCGCGCCCAGCGTACAGAGCGGGTGACACGCGCACTATCAATCGCGATACCGGTATTTGCATACATTTGCCGGTAAAGTTTCGAAATCAACAGAAAAGCCAGACGAGACTTGATTGACTTCACGCAATGGGAGCGTCTCCATATCAATTTCAAGCTGTAAAACTTATCCCAGACCTTCTGTGTCCGTTGCCGTATTTCCTCGGCCGACATCACTGGGTGAGGTGAATAGATTTTGGGCCGAGCCCCACTCGGAATAAGCCAATGGCGAGTGACGGGGATTCCCGCAATCCGTGTCTCATCGTGCTGCATCGTCCTTTCCCAGCGTTCAAAGTCAACCGTCCCAGGAAAAGGCATCAGCATGACAAATTGAGCGAATGCCAGGTCCGCCCGCTGCGCGACGGAAAGTGTAGTTTCAAAGGTTTCAGGTCGGTCGCTGGGCAAGCCGAATATGAACGAACCCAGCACCTGCACGCCATGCTCGGGGAATCGGCGCAAGCGGTTGACCAGTTCTTCTCCCGCTGCGTTGAAGTCCTTGTAGATATCTTTCAGTCCCTGGGGCGTGACCGCCTCGATGCCAACCAGCGCTCCCTTGATCTTCGCTTTCCTCATGGCGTCGAGGAATACGTGGTCTTCAGCAGCTTCCATTGTGATCTGTGTGAAAAACACCATGTCTGGCGAACAGTCCTCAGCGAGGTGCTCCATGAGCTCAAAACGTTCCGCCCGGATTGCGTTCAACTCATTCAACCGTTGCGTGTTCCCTTGACGAGAGGTCAGTTGAAGATCCTTGAGGGAGACAGGATAGAAATTGTCGTCGGCAAGCAAGACAAATCGAAATCCCAGGCGCCGCAAATGCTGGAGTTCCTGAACAACCGCGTCAGCGCTGCGGATGCGAGGACGTTGACCGTCGGTTCGCCATACCGAGCAGAAAGAGCAATGCTTGGGACATCCTCTGACGGTCTGTACGGAAGCCCACATATATCGATTTCGTGGTACTAAATCCCAGCGTGCAGACTGAAAGGCGGAAGCCTCGATCCGTCCCGCTGCATATACACTTCTGGGTGAATGATTCTTACAATCTTCCAGGACACCTGCCCAGGCAGTATCGCCATCACCTTTAACGACCGCGTGTGCGCCTCCGAGTTTGTGCGCCTCCTCAGGATAAAGTGTTGCGTGAACTCCGCCGAAGACTACAGATGCCCCTTGTTGGCGTGCTAGCCTGCCGATTTCATAGCCACGCAGTGCATTGCCCGTGTGAATCCCAATTCCAACAATATCCCCAGCCGCAATGCATCTGACATCCAACTGCTCCAATGTTTCGTCAACGATTACAGGGTCGCCAAAGCAGGAGGGTGTAGCAGCGGCGAGCACATAGAGCCAGCGTGGTGTGATGACGCCGATGCCGAAGGACCTATCACTCGGATTGACGAGGTAAACTTTCAGTGCGGGTTCCTTGAAAGTTTGAAGTATTACATCTCACCCTTGAACGGGGGGATTGTACCCCATGGGCTCTCCGTCCTCAATTGGCGTAAACAGGCGTGGGTGTTGAAAAAGTCGGTGAGGGGACGTTTTTAGGTCTGCGATGACTGCGGCGGGCGAGTTCTTTCTTCTGACCTCAGCTAAGAGGCGGCTTCCGTAGTGGGTGTTATCGGGTGGCTCAGGAAGCGGACTAGCCGCTTGAGGTTTTGTGCAGCTGCGGCGAGGAAAAATTGCTCCCGCACAAACTTCAATCTCCGCAGGCGCAGGCGACGCAGTCCAATCTGATTCTTAAGTTCCGCAAACAAGGCTTCCACCTTCTTTCTCTGTCGCTGGGCGCGAGCAAACTCTGGCTTGTTGGCTAACTCCCGTGCGCGTTGCCGGGCGGGTTCAGCCTGGTGAATGTTGAGAGACCGAAAAGGGGCGCTGGTGCATTGGGCTTTTAGGGCACACGCACCACAACGTTTGCGGGTTCCAATGTAGTTGAAGGCACGATTCCGATAAACTCGTCCCCCGTAGTTGAGTACTTGGCCGGCGGGGCAGATGTAGCGATTGTGTTCGGGCTGATAGGTAAAACGCTCGGGACCAAAAAACGGGCTGTTCTTGCGGTGGATACTGTCGCGAGTTCGCATATAGGGCGTGATGCTCCGATCCGCCAACCATTGTAAGAACTCCCCGTTCCCGTAGGTCGTGTCGGCCGCTACCGATTCTGGCTCTCGTCCTTGCCATTGTGTGAAACGTGTGAGCATGTCCTGCGCGGCCACCGTTTCCTTCGTGGCGTAGGTCGAGTCCGGGTCGGTGGTCGATACCTGGTCCTGCTGATGCACGGGCTCTTCGCTGGGATTCTGCTGCTCCAGTTCCACCAAGTACTGGCGCACGCTTTGCTTCACTTGCGCCGCTTCCGCTAACTGTTCGCGCGGAATGCGGCTTTCCTTCGCCGCATTAGCCTCCACGAAACTGCCATCGACCGACAGGTGCTTGCCCTGCACCAATCCCACTTCCACACACTGGCGCACGATCTGTTCGAACAGTTCCTCGAACAGCTTCGATTCTTGAAACCGTCCATGCCGGTTTTTCGAAAACGTGGAGTGATGCGGAATCTCCTGATCGAAGCCCAAACCGGTGAACCAGCGCCAGGCCAAGTGCATGCGCAGTTCTTCCACCAGTTTACGTTCACTGGTGACGCCATACAAATAGCCGATCAGCAGAATGCGCAGCAGGAGTTCGGGATCAATCGAGGGCCGACCAGTCTCACTGTAGCTGTTTCTCAATCGCTCGCGCACAAACTCAAAACTGATGTGCTTCTCGATCAGCCGCAGCAGATGGCTCTCGGGAACTTGATCTTCCAGACGGAAGTAATAGAACAGCGCTTCGGAGCGGTCGTGTTGCCCCATCATGATTAGCAGGCCTCCAATGATCGGAATCAAACAGAGCATGGGCGAATGCTTCCTTCTAACATGCTTCTGCTGAATCTCATCCTGCTAATCGAAGTGACTTTTTCAACACCCACTCCTGTTTTCGTCAATTATCCGCCAAGTCCGCGCGGTTGGAGGAGCACGCCTCTTTTGATTTGATCAGAAGCTCGAACTCAATCCTGGGGCTTAATGAGCTTCACGGATAGTGTCTTGTGGTCGTTTTCGGAGAGTGTTACGCCTTTGGGCTCTGATTGGTAAGAACTACCGTCGGAAGAGATTGGAGATCTTGCGGACACACGATATTTACCCAGGGAGAGACCGACCAGCGAAAAGTGCCCGGCCTGATCGGTCCTGGTGCTGCGCGAGAGAAACCGGTTGTATGGGGTTTCCGGATCGGGCGCAACGCGAACCCTTGCACCAATCACCGCACCATCGTCGTCGCGGACAGAACCTTCCAACTGCGCGCTGGCGGAGCTAACGGTGATCTCAAGCTTGCCACTGGAAGCACCCTTTTCAAGTTGCAGGCCTTCTGTAAATACGTCGTCAGCACCGAAGCGCATCGACTTCACGAACCATTTGTCTTCAAGGCCCCAAATCTGAACGGCATAATTGCCGTCCGGTACTGCGGTGATTTCAAAAGTTCCATCCTTCTTTAGACGGCCTGGCCCGCACGATTGCTCATCTTCCTCGGTGGACTGAAGGGCTACTATAATTCGCTCAAGATTCAGTGAGCCCGAGCCAGTAACTTGTACTCTGCCGTAAAGGTTAGCGCCGAGGCCGAGAGAGATGGTGAGCGACTCGATGTTATCGCCAGCCACCTCGACTTTCTGCCGTGCTCGCGGCTCGTAATAACCGCCTATTCCCTCTACTTGTTGGTAAACCGTGATCACATAGCTGCCCGGCGGGACACCTTTCAGGCGGAAGTTACCTTTTTCGTCGGTAGTATCATTCACTCGGACGCCGTAGTCGGCTCCTTGAGGCTGCAGTTCAACAAAGGCGTCTCTAGAGGAGAGGCCCACGACGTGGCCAGCCACCTCAGCGGTCCTGACGCGGCGCATCGCAACGTCAGCTTGCGCTTCGGCTCCGGGTTTTACCCAAATCGTCTGGGCTTGACTCACCTGGGCTACTCCGGGGTAATACAACGAAGCGAACTCGCTGCCGAAAAACTCCTGAAGCTGGTAGCTCTCTGATGCCGCACCAATCGGGTCGGGTTGAGATGAGTCCGTGACCTGTAAGTAGTATTCGCCGGGTTTCAGGCCGAAGATGCGGTACAGGCCGCGATCGTCCGCCGCCTACCGATGGGGTCTATGGGAGGCAGTAGGCACTGCCACCGCTTCCGTGATTCTGCTCTGGCTGGAGAGCGTTGCTATACACCTGGGATTCCTTGGGTCAGTGGAAGGCTTCCTCCTCCGCCACCGATGGCCTCAGTTGGGAATCGATGTGGTCAGTTTCCGACGCTTAGACGAAAGCGTGCGAGCGTCAGCGACCAGCGTAGCCACCATGAAGTAAGATAGGAACCCTGGAAGGGTCCTTCGGCATCATCCAGCGTCAAAACTTGGTTCCCAGCCTGATTCAATCGTTTAGTGGGAATGTTTCACCAACATTCCGGCGAATGTCGGTGTTCCGTCAGGTCCCGGGCGCAAGGATTCAGCGTGGCTTCACAGCGCTTGGCCAGAGCTATCCCATTGGAAAATAACTGCATGGTTGAATGGGTCGGGATAGCGACTGGGGAGTGTGGCGTAGTCCGCAGAAGGGTTGGGCCGATTCTACAAACTGCGCCACACCAAAGGAACTGGAGCCCGGGACACTCGACCCGGTGCCACATAGTTCCTTGACACTCGTAATGGAAAGCAATTTACAGCAGCGCCAATTCTGCGTCTGGTCAAAATTGAACAGTCAAGCGGCGCACCTGTCCCGCTAACGACACACATCGCTCTCTCGGCCTCGCTCCGCAGGAAGGGCACGTGAAAGTCAGCGCATCTCTCCGAATAAGCCGTTTGATGTTTTTAGTGGTCATGCTCAATTGGAGCGGGAGGGCGGACTTGCACCGCCATCTCCAGGATGGACTCCGGGCGCACTCGCATTGTGCTACTCCCGCTCGGAGTAAATTTTAGACGTAATCCAAGCTGTAAGCGATACCAAAAGCATCAGTGGGCAAGTAGCAATCAACGAACGATCGCAGACCAGCCGCCGGTCCTGTCACCTCGATGGATGTGACCCTGCCTTGAGGATTCGCTGACTCGTTCGATATCTCAAGATCGTACTGCCGCAGATAAATGGCGATCTCTCGGTGGAACTCGGGCTGCCTGTACATATCTTTCAATCTCGAATTCTTCGACAGGTCAAGCTCGATGCGGACCTTGCACAGCTGACGCGGTGAATGCGCGAGCTGAGCAACAGTGCTCATTGAATTCCGCTGGCCACCTGAGAAAAGGCCGTAGTGGCGTTCGCTCCAATCATGTTGACCATTCCAAGGACGATCACCAGGACGACTGCGAGCATAACGGCGTACTCGGCCACGTCTTGCCCTTCGCCGTCTCGGCAAGCCCAGATTAGAAGTTGGCGCACGCTCCGAAGCATTGTTTGCTCAAATCATGCCTAGGCTGGCTGCGATGGGGAATGGCTACAACGTGGGAGGCACAAGGGTATGGCCGGAAAGTAATAAGTCGGCTGAAGTTACCTCTGGGTTGTGTCGAGCAGTGTTTCCCTCACGCTCGGGTGACCGACCAGTAACACCAGCCGGTCGGAAAGAACTGGCGGCCTACATTCAATTCCGCCGAAGCGCTCAATCAGAGCCTTAACCATCGCTGCTCCTTCCGGAGAAAAGTAGAAGACGTTGGTTTGGACCGACTCGTCGTGCCACTCGAACAGAGCCGCATCCTTGGGGCCGCGTCTGGTGAGGAACATGACCTCAAAGGCCGCTTGCAGCTGATCAGCCTTGCCGTTGCGGCAGCACTCGCTTGACGGGATGTCCACTCTATACCAGGATGACATGGCTTCCGGTCAATGGTAGGACGGCGTGTGGCAGGAGAACAGGTGACAGCGGTAAGTGGGCTGAAGGTTACTGAGGTTTGTCGTGTTAGCTGCACCGCCCAGCGCTCGATCTACACACGGAGTTGGTGTCCCACGACTGTTTCCAATTCAGAGCTAGCAAAAAAGAAGGGCACATTTTACAAGCGCCCTTCTTTACTTTGGAATATTCATCGTCGCAATTACTGAAGGCTAGCCAGCACTTCGACCCCGCTCCTGCGTAAGACTGTGGCAGCCTTCCGGCTTTTCACACCAACAGAACCCCCCGTATGATCACCACTTGTGTACCGCCTCCCTAATCCTTGGTGGGGACACAGGGGTGGGCTGTACGCCACCGCTGCTATTCGCGAAGAACCAAGTGTTATTTTCTTGTAAGGCTCTTTCATCCTCTGCTTCATGCCGGTTTATCCCGGCGCACAAAAATCGCCATTACGCTCAAAACCCCTCAACAACTGGATCTCCTCCCAGCACCCCGAACGCCTTAGGCGATAATCGACTTCTCGTGTGCCTCGTACCCGATCCCGCTTGCAAAAACTTTAAGCGATTCGGGGATCCCTGTGCAGGGGTTTTGAGCGCCCTTCTCGTGTGCCTCGTACCCGATCCCGCTTGCAAAAACTTTAAGCGATTCGGGGATCCCTGTGTAGGGGTTTTGAGCGCTTCTATCGCCTGTTTACGTCAACTCGATGGTTACTGCCGAGGGATGAGCAAAACTGACCAGCAATAACTCACGATTGTCGGCATAGTTAACTGGATACAAAGTGAGGATTAGGAGGCACCATGTTAGGTTACGGTTTAGTGGGAACAGTTGTCGTAGTTCTGCTGATTATTTTTATCGTGCGCTCTATTTGAAGCTGCGGCGATGGACAAAAAGGAAATCAACTCTCCGAACTTGACCGCCAACTTTCTCTTTTGGGTCTGTGGCGTTGGCGGCCTATTGCTGTTCGCTCTGTTGGGACCCTTCGTTTGGAAGGCTTTCTGAGGAGCACGGGCAGGAACCGGTGATTTGGGTCCCTGCCGTTCGGTTCACACTTGACCTGGTCTCTGATGGAGGGGACGGTCATGGACATCACTTCTTTGTGCCTGATACTCACCGCTCTCGTCGGATGGTGGTGGTTTACGGTCGCCCGCGCTGCTGGCGCTTTCAAAATCAGAAGGTATCACCCTCACCACCACGATGCGAAAGGGCAGCATCAGCACTAACATGCGCGTTCAGGGTCACCAGTGCCCTTGAATGTTCAGAAACGAGCAATGTTGACCATCATGCTATCCTCCAAAAGGCGCACCATCTCTGAACAGGGTACAAGGGTCACGGCTGGAAGCTGTGCGCGCAGCGTATCGGATGATCGCCGCCCTCCAACCCTCGATCCACTTCCCAGGAGGGATATCATGTCCAACCAATTGGCCCCCGACGCGAACAAATCCCCTGAACCACCGCTGGCCCATCCAGGAGCAACGCCTGACGCGGAGCGTGCCCAGAAGCCGCCATTGCCGGAGCCTCCGTACAAGCCTTATGCCAAGAACTCAGAGCTGCCTGAGCCTCCGTATGAGCCTTATGCCAAGAAGTCAGGGCTGCCTGAGCCTCCATACAAGCCTTATGCCAAGAAGTCAGGGCTGCCTGAGCCTCCGTATGAGCCTTACAAGGACATGTAGTCTCTGACAAACTCAGTCGTGGAGAGCGCACGAACTTGAAACAGCGGCCAGATGTCGACACCACAGGGTAGTAACCGCGACTCATCCATCACTGGTGCAGCAAGCACGCTTCTGGAAATCACAGTTCGGAATCTCATCATGGACTCTTTCTCACAGCACGGTAACTGGTGTCTCTTTGTTCGTGCGCACTTTGCGCCCTGGGTAGAATAAGCCGGAGGTGCAACGCTCTAATTTTAGGGCTGCGCTGATGGATTACTGGCGACAAATCGCCATTGCACACCCCGCTCTGACGTCACCATACGATTTGATAGATCGGAGGCACGTGAGTCATGGATTCGTTCGTGCTGGCCGTTCTGGTCGCCGCGTTTTTGCTCGGTGTGAAATTTGCGGTTGATCTGTTCAGGAAAAGACCGCGCAAGGCCCTAATCACTACTCATTTAACGTCAGCGAGAATTGCTTCCACGCCTACTCACGCTGGCCATCCTGTAGTATCGTCTACGTCTGCCGTGAGCTATTGCGAAGTACGGGATTTGAACGATGCTCCGGCTGTACCGTGTGGCCACTCAGCCAAGGCCAAGTGTTCGAACTGTGGAACACTACTGTGCTCGGCACACACCGAACGTTGTGAATTGTGTGGCCGGTTCTTCTGCCAGTTCTGCCTGTCATTCCATCAGAGTGAACACCCGAAGCCAGCCCAGCGAGACGAGCACACAGCCGAGAAGCGAAAGAGAGCCTGAGAGCAGCGCCCAATTAGTAACTTTGCGGGCGAGTGCCAGCGCATTCTTCGCGTCGCCGTTTGAAGAGGCCGCGGTCATCTCCATCGACGGCTTCGGCGATTTCAGCAGTGTGACGCCTGATAGTGTCAACCATCGACATCTAAGGAAGGGATGCCCCGCTATGGGTACTCCCACGTCACAGAACTATGGAAATCGTCGTAGAAAAGCACGTTGCACAATGCGGGAACAATTGTGAGTTGCGCGGCAAATCCCACGCTGGTCGTAATTCGTTCCTTGCTCTGATCCACCCGCACAATCTGGCAAATCTACTTCTACGCCTGCCAGGTCTGAGAGCACTTTCACGCCGACGGCCTTCGGATTCGGCCGCTCACCGAGCGCCTGTCGGCTATTGCCGCTGAGGATGGAAGTGGACAGTCTCGCGCTTGGCCTTCGGGTCGTAGTGCGTGTAAGTGACGGAGTGGTCGCCGACAGCGATCGGTTCAACATCGGCGGGGATGATCCAGATTTTGGCTGGGTCGATGAGGATGCTGTTGTCGTAGAGGATCGTCTGGCGATCAAACTTGGCTTTGCACTCGTCGCGCTCTTGGGTTGCAGTCTGCAATGCGGCCTTCGTGCTTTCCAGTTGAACTTCCACGGGGTTCTTTGCCAGTTCAGCGGAGAATTTCTGTAGCGCCGCTTTTTCAGCGGACTCAGCCGCAGCACGCTTCGCACCGGGTATGAGGAGCATGTAGAAGATCAGAATCGTGACGAAGCAGCCTGCCGCGAACCAGAGCACGTATTTCTGCCATGAACTCTTTTCCATCAGATCGGTGATTCCACTGGTTTCAAACATTTCCGCCTCCCCTCGAGGGAAGTTAGGATCGCGCATATGGCAACAGCCCGGCATTAGAGCTGAATGCGCCCCAAAGCATGGTGAATCTCTCGTATCGAGCGATCATGCCACAAGATGGGTTGTCGGGAAATATCGCGCTGCACTCATTAATCCGCTTTTCAGCGAACAAACGGCGCAAACTTGTGATAACGCCTGTTTCAACACTTAGGCAACCCACAGAAACGCAAGGCTGATGTATTGAAAACGCTCAGACGTGAAAGTATGCTGCCAGCGTCATGAAACGACCCAAAGGTGTGACCGTCATGGCATGCATCTTTCTGTTCATGGCCATTTCCGTGGCCAACGGATTGCCATTGCTTTGACACTATGGAAAAAGGAGGAACGTTTTGACGCCGAACAACTGAAGACGCAAGCCGCTTGAGCGTTGCACAGAACTCAGTTGCTCTTCGAGGTTTTCATACCTCGTGGATGGCCAATCGGTTCCGCGACGCTCGGGTTCGAGTCAAGCCGCAAAGCTCGCAGCGTTCCGAGTGCAAGTCACAGACGGCCGTGCGGCAGTCTGAACACAGATTCTTGGCCGGACATGCGCAAGGTGTTCCCAGCGCATCCGCACTCCGCAGTAGCTCATGACTTCCCGTTTACGGCCGGGGAATATACCACAGCGGTTTGAAATCGCGAGGGGAGACGCGCCAAAAGATCAGCTAGACTAAGACCATGCCGATCTCGATTGGCATCATTTGTGAGAGTTGCGGGATCGTGTATCTGATCACTGCCCGGGCACACATCGCGCTCCAGCCGCGCACTGCGGACCCCGGGATGTTCACTCTCAGCTGCTCCTGTGGGGCTACACGACCCTTTCACAAGACTGACCTGAGACCCTATACGGTATCAACGCAAGTCTTAGCGAGAGGATTCGCGATACCAGGCCAGTATAACGAGCAGCACGATGGCGCTCCGTTGCGCAAGCCTCGGGCCGACCGCAAGGGCTGACAGCGAGAGCACGCCTTTTCTGTTGTGTATTTTGGATTGCTTCCAGGAGAGCCGTACGGATTGACTGAATCCCCGCACGGGCGTAGGCTTGACTGCGTTCTTCGGATAATTTTCGCACCCCGTGCCGGGCGAGCAGCTTTCTTCGGTTTCTCCGTGCCAACCGGAGACCGCTTTCCACCGGCACGGGTTTTTCTTTGTGCCTTCCGCCGCCGTAAGAAGAAGATTGATGCTGGCTTTGATGTGGGAAACTAGGACTCGGGCAACTTGCCCGGCGCTTGCACCGGTATGCGTACTCGAGGATTGAAGAGTTGTTCCCGGAAAATCGCGATATCACTCACAACTGGGGCCGGAACCTTCCTGAGCTGGGGTGGCTCAGATCACCACGGTCTCAATCGAGCGGCGCGGGCTCGCCCGTGCGATCAGTGTCGGATAGCCCATATAAAAGAGGAAGTTAGGCTGCCAAGAAGCGTCTCCGAGCAGCTCCGTCAAAAGCCCTGCGCGCCTGGCCGGGCGATCGAGGGCCTTCTCGTGGTCGATCATCTCAACTGCCTCGTTGCATGGGCGGCCGGTCAAGCCCCGAGCCGTGGCCAACAGGTGCGCTCGTTGCCAGATACGGCCCGTGGCTGCGCAGTTTTGGCGATCATAGCGGTCTCGCGCTGCGATGATCCCAATCACGGGCGCGCTCAACATCAGATTTTGGTAGCCATTTTTCTCGCTGTGCGATCCTGCCCATTTCAGCATCCACAACGGCATCATCTTGGCGATCGCCGTCCCGACAGGGGGCAGTCCAAAGGCATCCACTGTAAGTCCATCGCGATGTTTCTGAACCTGGCTCCAGTCGATTCGAATCCATCGGTCACTACCCGCCTCAACCGCAGGATCGGAATAGAGCTCAGAATTCGCGGCGGAGCTGATCTCTGCGATCTTCGTTCGATCGGCGTCAGCGGTGAAGAGAAAAAGTCTAATATCGGGCTGATCGGTGGATAGGCCGCTCAAGGCGTCAAGAAACTCAGGCGAGAGCGGTTTGTGTGGGTCGTAGGGTCCGCGATTCGTATGACGATGAGGGATGGCGCGGTAGAGTTCGCTTTGATCGCGATTTCCGGCAGAGAGATCAACACGAGCCAGAATTTGCGGTGTGGGATCGGACGGTATCGGTCCCAGCTTTCCCGGAAACAATGTCACCTGGGCCTGATAGCCATTGGCGGCCGCCGCCAGTAGCAGGTTTTCCAAAGCACAACCCATGCCGATGTGCTCTTCGCGCAGATACGGGTCGAGCGGCCCGACGTTCCTCCCGGTGTCGATGTACAGCTCGATTGTGGAATCCGCTACTTTAAAGAGCCAAGGCTGCGTGTTGTGCGGGCTTGCCGCTAAAATCGCAGCTCGTACTAACTCCAGGGGGCCGTCATCGGGTTTCGTGCGCCAGTCTTTCCAGGGTTCATAAGCAGGTCCCTGTCCGACACTGAAGACGCCCTGATCGTAAGCGCGCCAGACTGCGCCACCCACAACCGTAACGGTGACGAGCCCGGCGCCTTTCAGGAACGATCTGCGTCGCATGCGATACCTCGGGCGCGTGCTGGCCGAGCGAACACGGCACTGTACAACGATATTCCTGTCGATAGTATCAGTTGCATTGGCGCTTCAATCCCAGCGTACGGAATGCATGTACCCGTCCCTGAGATGCGGGTTGGACTGCAAGTTTTCCCGCTGCTCCCCATTTCACCGGTTGACCGTCTGGTTGAGGCGATTCCTTTGATGTTCTCAAGATCGACTCGTGCGACGCATTTGCGCTTTCGGTAACGGTGTGCCTTATTCAGCCAAGCGCGAAAAGTACTTTATCAACCTCGCTTCCTAAAGAAGCGGATCGCAAGAATAACCACTGCGACGAAGAATAGAATCTCGATCACATTCGCTAGGGACACTCTGAATAAGCGCTCATGCTAAGTAGACTAACAACAGTGTTCAGGAAACCGCGCTGCCGGTTCGGGTCTCGGATGCCGGAGCTGGTCAGCACTGCCGTTGCAACGGCGCGTACGGGGCGAAGCCGGACGAGCCTACGCTACGGCGAGCAGTTTTCTGCGGCTCACAAACAGATTCACCAGCGCACAGGTAACGAACAGCCGGTGCGCGTTCTTCT
>Ga0210410_10004315_pt1 | contig 12491 bp, 24 predicted proteins | sample IncBWC4MmetaG_FD_161058 | JGI IMG/M metagenome (GOLD analysis project Ga0210410, IMG submission 161058) | Forest soil microbial communities from Barre Woods Harvard Forest LTER site, Petersham, Massachusetts, United States - Inc-BW-C-4-M | ecosystem: Environmental > Terrestrial > Soil >... | reverse complement strand
CGAACTGGTCAAACCCGGGGACATCCTCTCATGGGAGCGCCATGCTGAATACAGGGCCTATATGGAAGCCAAACATGGTTTTGACCCCGGGCGGGCAGTAGACCCCAAGAACTGGATGGATAGCGGTAGGCGCCCATTCGATACACTATCTGGCAAGCACAGTGCTAACCAAAATCAATCTACGGAAGAACCTAACCCCTTTGATATTTCCTAATAATCCTATCCCTCGATAAGCTGCCTTCCTAGTTCGATTTCCTCTAATGAGAAATCTGGCTCGACCATAGGATAGTCATTTTTTTCTGGAATAAGATCGTCTTCTGCATACCAAATTCTATCGATTGGAGGGGACATACCATCCCGGTTAACCAAAAAAATATCAGTACTGTCTTTTCTCTCTATTTTTTCAGTAATCTTGCCATGAATTTCATAATGCGGGGCATTGGAGTTATCTTCATATTCCCGCGTAACAATGACAACACGATCTCCCACCTTCATGTCATGTCCTCCATGATTTTCTGGGCTTGTTCTATTTCCGACAACTCAAAAGTATTGCCGGCGTTATTAGTATTTGTAACCATCTTTTTACGCTTGCGATAAAACGTGGATTTATGCATCCATGTTTCTGGTGTAAGGTCCCTTCCTGCGCCACTCATTTCAAGGCAATACAATGGGCCTTTCTGATAAAGGTCAAAAGGGTCAGAAGTGTCAAATCTGCCATATTTGTTTCGGCGTAACATCGCATAGTGCCCAAGATAATGGTCATTATGAAACTCTGGCACCCAGATATCATTGGCCTTATACAATGCCTTTATGAGCTTTATATCTCTCGGCAAAAATGGCCGGACGTGGTATTCTACTTTGTCAGACACCTTGCATTTCCTTTATGTAGAATTCTGCTAATTCCATATCGTCCAAGTCGAAGTCCGTTTCCATGACTTGCTGATAAGCCAGAGGCTCAACATGGGCCTCGCGAAACCAGAATTTGGGATACTCTCTTCTTCCTACGATTACCGGATTGTCGAATTCAACCTGAAAATCATATCCAGCCGACGCTATAGCCCTGACAGTGCCGAATGGCTCTTTAGTGAAGAGCATAGGCAGATTACCATCGCCATTCGCAGTAGGAACGGTTCTGATCAGAATTCTAACCCTATCACCTTCTTTGTAGGTCATGACAAATCCTCCAGTATCTTGCTGCCGGCCTCGATTTCATCTAGTGTAAAATCCGGCTGGAGCATTTCAAAGCGTTCTGGTTCAATGTGTTCGAACCCGTACCACCATTCTGATCGGTTCCCATCGTGCTTAAAAGAAATCAGCAAATCATAGTCAGTGGCATGAGTTTGGTTGGCGCTTAAATCCTCAATAACCCCTATTTGTCCCTTGATGGGACTGTAGCGTTTATCATGTGGGCCTCTTCTGTAAGGTTCCCTTCGGCTATCTCTTAATGGGACATAATCGATAAGAAACCTAATCCTGTCGCCTATTGCGAATTTTTGTTTGGGTCCCATGCCGGCACCTTTGGTTTATCATTCATAAGCATTTCCTGAAGGCGCTCGTTTTCGAGTTGAGTATCCTCAAGGGTTTCTTCTAGGCTTGCCAGACATTGCAGAACAGCGTTAGTTAGTTGCGCCATCGCACTACTCGCATGAAGCGGGTTGGCAAACTGGTCCGGAGTTTTCGGAAGCTTGTCGATTAGCTCTCTAAATTTTTCAGTGTAGACGCCCATATTTCTTCTCCTGCGATGACAGTCTCATATTCTTCTGCGCCGTTATTCATGACTTGCTTATTATATGGAAGCGCATCAAGGCCCGCTCTCAGGATTTTACCAATGTTGGCATTTGCCGTATTGCCGCCGTTTTATCGAAATACTCCGACACCCATATCTGGTCGTCTCCAGAAAGGTTCTGGTATTCGTTATGGGCCCGATCCCAAAGCTGCCTATCAACCATTCATGATCTCCTGCGCTGTTATGGCCTCTTCGTACTCTTGGGCCGCGACTGTCATAGGGGTGGGGACCAAATCCGGCATACGCCAATAAATGGCTTCCAATAGTGCCTGCCCATCATAGAGCGGGACCCTGTTTATTTTGTAGCGTCCGATGATAGTAGCGCGTTCAGCGGTCCCCTCAGGGGCCACTTTGTTCAAAAGGTTGACTATTTCAACCCACTTTGCGGTATGTATGGCCATATGCTATGATCCTCTTATGTTGGTCTTTACACCCAAACTGGGGCTAAATGATGGTTACTAATTCTGTGCTGCGCGATCCCAAGAGAGAACTCTTTGCGCAAAAAGTTTCTGCCGGCGTTCCCAAGGAACAGGCTTACCAAGAAGCGGGCTACCTTGGAAAATCAAAAATGGGCAGTTCTCGTCTTATGAATATCCCTGCCGTGCGAGCCCGCATCAACGAAATCATGGATGCTGGCGCCAAGCGTTCTGAGCTAACCAGAAAGGGTATTCTGGAGAGAATATTCGAAGACTGGGAGACCGCACGTAAACTCGGCCAGATACCTGCTGCGCTCAAAGCCGGGGAATTATTGGGTCGCGAGATGTTCCGGATGTTTACCGAACGAAAAGAAATTGGTGGCCCGGGGGATTTCGATCAGAAGTCTGAGGAAGAGCTTCGTCAGATCGTTACAGAGGAACTAAAACAACTGGGCTGGGAAGACCTATCAACCCAACCTCCCTCAGATACCGTCAATTAGCTCTTGCGCTTCGTGGATTTCATCTAGCGTGAAATCAGGTTCAGGTGGCTTTAGTTTGATTATCTCCAGGTCTTCCTCTGGATAAATAAATCCATCATGATGGGGGTGTATCTCTTCCACATGCGGCCAAATAACGCGACGCCAAGTTCTTTTACTGTTGTTTGGCTTGGTGTCTAATGCCGTTATTCTTCCAGTTTCTCCCTTGGATTGGTGCAACCAGTGACTTAGATTACCTTTGATTTTTACCAGATCACCTATTTTCATCTTTATCCCTCCATAATTGCTTAACACAGTCCCCCGTAAGGGACTGGCCTTAAGCAATTCAGAATGGCGCCGTGATGTATCCGGCTATGTAGCCAGCGCAGAATAACTCCACGCAGAAAACCAGACGGAAAAATATCATTAATGCACCGTATGGCCGGCGTGGCCATCCTCTTCGTTATGGTCCGGATCACCGCACTTGCCGAAAGCCGCTTTGGCCAAATCGGAAAGCTCGTCCGGATCGGTTTCGGCCTGAGCCATACAGGCCAGCATGAAGGGAATATAAGCCTCTTCAGGCACGCCAATGGCTTTCAGCACTTCATGGGATTTATCTACACCCCACTTGGCATGTTCCCCAAGTTTGTGATGCTTGTGGAAATGCTCGGCCTTTTCATGCAGAAACGGCACGATGCAAAGATATTTTGCAAGAGCCTTTTCAGCATCGTCGCCGGGGAAAACAGCAAGAAGGTGTTCTTTCTCAAGGACAACACCGTTGACCTTGAATTCCTTCTCGGTTTCCTCGACCTTGATCTTGATCATTCCAAACATGATTTCCCTCTCTCGATTGAAGCATAAGCGCTTCGTGCTGCGCTATGGACTAGCGTAGGACGAAAGGCTTGCTTATATTTACACCCAAATTGGGGAAAATCTATGTCTAAGACGTGCTCACGATGTTCTCAAACGAAACTACTGACGGAGTTTTATGCCCGTGGATCATGGTGCAGGACTTGCAACAAGACTATATGCAAAGCGTACTATGAAGCTCGGAAGCGACGGAATGGGAAGCTGGTAAGGCCGCGCAATCCGATCATTAATGGTCTCAAAAATTGTCGCCAGTGTAATACTGTAAAGCTCATATCAGAATTTTGGAAACACGGTAAATTTCCCGGCGCGTACTGTAAGATTTGCGCTAGTGAGGCAGGTAAGGCGTGGTATAAAGAGAATAAGCGTAAGGATAAGGATTGGAAACTGCGTCGCACTTACGGCCTCACCATTGATCAGTACGAACAAATATTGGCTCGACAGAATTATAAATGTGCTATTTGCAAAGTTTCTAATCCGAAAGGTCGGAATGGCTTCAACGTAGATCATTGTCACGAAACTAGTAAAATTCGCGGTTTACTTTGTTCCAATTGTAACATTGGAATAGGAAATCTTCAACACGACCCGGATATTCTCCGGGCCGCATTGAAGTATCTCGAAGTCTAGTAATCAACCGTTCGCCCAAAGGGCGCGCGGAGCTTGTTGTGGGCAGCGAAGTTCACAAATACGACGGGAAAGGGCGGTTCCTTGCCAAAGGAACCCGTCTCTAAATCTGTGAAAAAGATCATGCCAACTGATCCGGCATATTCTTCGTTCACAAGCTTCATGAGACTTTCAAAGTGCGTCCCTCCGCCCCCGCGAGGCTTCCATTCAATGACACCCTGCGAGTTGGTTACGACCGAAATTGACTTCGGTTCAGTGTCCACGGCAATAAGCGTGGCTTGGTTGATAATATTCTCGTCCAAAACCGCTGACGCCTCTGTCTTCATGGCTTTCAACATATCATCACTCACAGAGCCAGATACGTCAAATACCAACAGAAGATTGTAGATATTGTCATCGGCATAACCCGGCATAATCGGGTCCTGCCTACGACGATTTACGCGGGTCCAAGAACGACTTTCGCGTGATTTGGCATCGCGCGACATATCCCGGATAATATCCCGCCAATTCAGTTTCTCGACTGGCAATAATTCTTCTACCAATCGCTGAATGTTGGCCGGCATATTGCCGGCCTTCTTGGCCTTGTCAGAGGCGTTTGCTACCGCGCGTGACCAATCCTTGGCTGCCTGATCGGCCTCTTCCTGATCTTCCGGAGAGGGGTCTTCCATGCCGCCCGGTTGGTTAGCACCGTTTTCACCATCGCTTTGGCCTTTGCCGCCGCCTTTGCCACCACCACCTTTCTTGCTTTCCTGTTCTTCCAGAAGCTCATAAATCTCTTCCGCAGCTTTATTAGGATAAAGCCCATCGCCTTTCATTAACTCGGGATGTTGTGGAAAATACTGATGAACCAATGGCCTTACTGAAAAGTCAGTGGCTTGGTTCCACTTGTCCTTGTCGCGGGACTTCCTGCGGGGAACATGCGCCAATGCAAGGTGCATGATCACTTCAAGAATATCGCCCTCAATGTACTGATCATTTTCCTTGACGTATTCCGGATTGAAAAAGATGTTGATGCCGTTAGTCCAGATTGCGGGCCTACGGTCACTTTCTTCAAGCCGGGCATTGAACAGAAGGGACGCAAAGAAAGGATTGCGCCGCGCGATACGTTCGCGTGCCACCAATACCCGTCGCATTGCATCCGTATATTTGGTATTCCAGTTCCACATGATTTGTTCCCTCTTTATGAAGCATGTCGCTTCGTGCTGCCCTAGATTGCTCTAGGGCAGTGTCGAAACGTCTTACTTCTTATCAACCGCTTCCTGTACCAAGCTCGCCAAGTCTTTGTTGGACTTGAGACTGGTATCGCGCGCCATGGCTTCGTGTGCGGCCATGGAACGGATATCCGGAGTAAGCCGCGAAAGATACTCGGCAAACTTGGAGGCGTTCTTGAGGTCGATGTTCTTGGCCACGGCAGACGCCACAACATACTGATAGTGTGGATCAGTCGGGACCTTGGCCTTGCTCGGATTAGCCAGAATATCGCCCATCTTGGGAAGTCCCGCCGCAAGGTTATTGATGAACGTCATAAACTGACGCGAAAAGCCGTCACCAAGAATAGCCTGAGCATTGTTCTCAAGAACAGCCTTGGAGCTATCCATTGAGAGGTTTTTCAGGACCTTGTTGAAGCTTTCCAAAGACCTTGGCGTCGGAAATGCCGGATCAGTCTGCGATACCTTGTGAATATCGTCAGGCCGAAGTGTCAAATACGCGACAAGGCGCGGGTCCCAACCCCAGATTTTCATCTTTTCGATCAAACCCGGAGCGTCGGGTTCCACACTGACATGCGCCATGCGGTTCTCAAGAGGCTTCAGCATCTTGTTATCGCCGCCGCCGTCAGTCCGGGTATTGCTTGCCAGCAAAACGCGGTTTTTGTTGGGCAACGGAAAGCCGCCCAAACCACGATCCAGCACAAGGCTATAAGCCATCTGCTGAAGCTGTACACTCGCATGTCCGAACTCGTCATAGAACATCACGTGCATATTGCCGTCTTCCTGCGGAATGAATGCAGGCCGCGTCCAATAAGTCGCACGATTGTCCTTGTCGATAATCGGCATGCCAGTGCCATCCACAATATCCTTTGTGGAAAGCCGGGTATCATGCAAGATCGAAGTGCCGTATTCTTTGACTATGGCTGGCAAGACTTCGTTCTTGATGATAGAAGACTTGCCCACACCAGTCGGGCCATAGATCATTACCGGAACATCGGCAAAGACCAAAGGCAAGACGGTATCTGCAAGCTTGGTTATTTTCACCTTAAGCATGTTTGATTTTCCCTCTCGTCTGAGCAACATTGCTCACCAATGCGCTATATGGCTAGTACAGCGCATGGCGTGAACAGTGATTTACGCATACCTGCTATGCGTTATTGAGGTATCAAGACTGTATCCATGAGACCACACTTTTAGCGTTGTGCCGTCCGTAAAGGTAAGGATAATTGTCTCGTTATTCCCGTTGGTATTGTTGGCAGTGTCCATTGCCATGTATTCGGCATGAGAAATGGTCTTGCCAACAAGCTCAAAGATATTCACTGGCATCTTCCACCATCGAAGTGATTTCCTTGTCCCGCAAATCAAGACTTGCGAGCGTGGCCATGACTTCGTTAGCTACTTCCAGAGCTTTTGGCTTGCCATAAGGCGCAACAGGATCGTTGAACCTTTCAGGCCTGCGGCGCCAGTAGTCTGCGCTGAAATAAGTCAACCGGCCTAAATCAGTGATGACTTTCTTGATTTGCTTGTTCTCAGTCAGATTAAGCTTCTCAAGAATTTTTTGAGTATCCCTGATATTATCGATCAAGCTATCATGAATTTTGCCAAGTAATTCGCCCGTAGAAGGCTCTACTTTGACGTTTTCAAGCTTGTCAATAAAGGCCTGCACGACTTCTCTTGCGCGCCTTACCATGTCATGAGAAGCATCAACTAGCCGTTCTTCGATTTCAGCCTCAATGGAAGCTTTCGCTTCGCTTGCTGCCTCTTTCGAAATTTCAGCCATCAAATGCCCACTATCAGGCATAGGCCAATAACTAACCTTTGCCGTGAATAGCGCCTTAGCCTCGTCTTGGCTAGGATATTGCCGGCTATCGAATAACGGTCCTAAATCCCTTTCACTGGCTGCAACAAGTGCAGGATAGTAAAAGATATATTCGGAGCGCGCGTCTTCTAAATCTTTCAGCGCGGCATTTACGTCATAGCGAAAAGCCTCCAGTGTTTTCACTGGAATCAATCGCATGTTTTCATTTCCCCATGGCAGGGTATAACGGTAGACGACTTCGCGAACGCGCTGGCTTGCCGCTAATATCCTCTTGACCGTTTTATGATTGCGGTCGATCAGATAAGTAGAGGCTTGCGCACGCTTGTCAGATACATGATATGTATTCTGAACCAACGTTGAAGCTTTACTATTCTTGCGTTGGCCAAGCAATCCGCCGTTGGAAATGGTGACAGATACCAGCATTGCTTTCTTAGTGATATCCATTTGATCCCTCTCTCTATTAGAGCTTAATGCTCTATGCTGCACTGTTGCCAGTGCAGAGGTAGAACATTCAGGAGTTAAGCCAATCCTTGGCCGCTTTCATGGCTTCTTTATAATTGACTACGGCAATGGTATTGCCGGCTATCGCCGTAGGATAAATGGGTTTCCCGTTTTCGTCGCGGAAATAGATTTCCCAACCTTGACCATAATGGCGAACGCCAACGTGGCCTTTTGATCCCTCAAAACTATACCACTGGTTGGCAAGTTTCTTGCGTGCTATCTTATTCATGTGCTTCCCTCTCTATTGAAGCTTAATGCTTCTCACTACCGCTCGTAAGCGGTAGGACAGAAACATTAGAGCGTGGCAGTTTTGCCTTTACTGCCGTAGAATTGCAGACTTTCTTGATCCCGCAGAATTGTCTCATATTCGACGGTATCAATTCCCGTTGCCGCCAAAAACCGGAACGTATCGAAATTGTCGTTTGTGCTTCGTAGATAGTCTGCAAACAAACGGGCAATTTCGAGGCGTTTATCAGGGCTAACGCGCGAGATAATGCCGGCGATATATGCAAAGTGTCGATGTTGCATAAATCCGGATTTTATCACTCTTGCGCTAACCCTGTCCTTGGCTAGTGCCGATTTAGCTGATAACGGCATTTTTCTTTGCCTTTCTATAAGCCACAATGGCTGCATAAATCTTTTGCTCAGGTTCATGCGTCATTTCAGCGATGTTCTTGACGGTTTCATGTAACGCAAGGGCAATGCCTTTGTTTCTGCCAAGCCTAAACGAGGCATAAACGCCAAGGCCATAAACTAGGCCGATCATGAGATAATTTTCTATTGCCATGGTTCCCTCTATTCGTCGTTTGGAGTTTCGATTAAATCTGGCAAATCGGGCGGAATAGCTGCGGCAATTTCAAGTTTGCCTAACAGCCAGTCCCAATATCCAAGGCGCGTATTGTCCTCAGATACGTCCCGCTGCCAGTCGGCAACCGGAAATTTATCGTTCTCTTTCCAGATGCCGCCGTGTTCGTCTGCCAGCAAATAAGCTTCCGGGGACATTATTTTGCCCTCTTGTTATCTGCCCGATAACCTTTTCGGTTATAAGCATATGAAGCTTTCGGCGCAGTGAAAGTCACAACCTTAGGCGTAGGCTGCCCGACATGCTGGCGCGCGTCTTTAAGTGTCTTATGCGCGACAATCTGCGAGGCATCGCCAATGCTGCTTTCCCGCACGGTTTGATACCGCACTGTTTCGCCGCGAATATTGGAAACCTTTTGGATTGCATGACCGTTGTAACGGTCGATTGTTCTTAACATGGTTATTCCCTCTCTCTATGGTGAAGCAAAATGCTTCGCAATGTAGTAGGATTAGCTACTACATGCCGAAACATTCAAGCGTTGGCAAATTCAATCCAGTCCGATACATTGGGCGCGTATTCGTGATGATAGTCGAAATTGAAATTATCTAATTCCGCCTCAGGAATAAGATAATCTGCGATATTATCACGCCAAGCTATTTCGTAATCATCCCATTTGCGAGAGATTAAATATTCCAGATGCCTGTTATTGTCCCAAGCCTCATTCCATGTTCGGTCCCTCCATCCGCCGCGCTTGATAACCATCATTTCCGAATAAACCATGCTGGCATTATTTGCCCAGTTTCGGGAATACGGATTGCCAACCATAGGCAAGGGATGCTTGTATTTGCCAAGCCGTGATGGCATTGTCAGGCCGGTTTTGAATTTATACGGCCAAGCTTGAAAGCCTGCTTTCTTCTTTGCCATGATATTTTCCCTCTCAATGAAGCTTGAGTGCTTCCCAATGCGGCGCGAACGCCGCACGGCGGAAACATTCATTTGGCTTTGTAAGTGATTTGCACATTTTGACCGATAAGCCAGTGTCCAATTCGCAAAAATTGGACCCCTAGCCAAATACGGTAATTGCGCTTAAGCCAGATATTCATGGGCGCATAATTTCGAAGTGCCGATAACCTTCGCGCCAGCGCCGTGCTTTCCAAGTGAGTGGATTGTACGGATTGGCGTGAATTGAATATCCCTTGCCGGCCATAACGAAACCTGTTTCGAAAGCTTCGTCGCGACCTGCGATGGCTGTTGCTAGACTGTAGATCATGATATTTTCCCTCTCGATATAGAGCACAATGCTCTAGACTGTGCTGGAATAACCAGCACAGGGTTAGAACATTTATCGCCGTTTATGCTTGGCAAATAACGACTGGGAGGCGAAAAACCTGAAAACATATTTCATGGTTTTATGCCCAATGGTCGATATTAGTGACCCACATATTGCGCGGCGAAGTCTCGCCCTTGCGGCGATATAACTTGACGTTATATGGCCGGCCGTCATCGTGGAAAAATTCGAAGATATCGAATGTATTCACCGATTTCGGGATAGGACCATGCAACGGGACAAGCGGCATGCTCCAATCGGTATTTGCGGGGCGATCCTGATCATATTCGCTTTGCTCTGACATGAATATTTCCCTCTATTTAGAGCGTCCTAAATGGACTAACCCGCTAGGTGTTCTAATACCTAGCGGAATAAATTAAGCAGCAACCATTTCGCGATAATTCGCGGCGGTTTTGAACGCTTGTGCCGTGGCGCGCATGTAATTTTTGTACACACTCGGCATAACTAGTTCCGCAATCTGCCAGTGATAGTCGGCATAATGCGCAACGCGTTCTTGGTAGGCTTCCCAAGCTGGAATGCGGATGCTTTCATAAACATCCTGTTGAGCGGGCGAAAGCAAATCGGCGGCCAACTCGCCCCAATTTACTTCTGCCAAGTCATCCAGCGCCAAGGCTTCAGAAAGTGTAAGCATGGAATGTTCCCTCTATTGATTGACCGTAAATGGTCTAACAGCCGTCGAGGGATAGCCTTTCAACCCTAGAAAGCCTTGTGGGCGATCAGGCGGAATAGGCTATCCCCCTAGGCCAAACGTAAGAAAACCTCCCAGCGGGCTTTGTAAGCCGTTTGAGGGGCATTCTAGAAAGGGAAAGGGTGCAGTCTTTAAGACTGCTATCATGCTAAGATGCAATGCTTTGATTTTTATCCCCTAATCAACACTCTCGACCGTTCACGGCTTGCTAGGGTTTATTCGTGGAATTACCAAATGCGCGCGATGGCGTTCTTTTGGATTTGCCCGATACCTACTGATTAGAGGGGATAGCGCGGTTTTTCCCTTAGGTTACCCTCTGATTGCGTCCCCGCGCTGTTTCCGGACCTTGATCCGGGCTTTGGGTTGGCTGGCACTGTAAGGTGCCTCATACTCTCGCCTAAGCTAACTGTCACCGTTGGCTTGCCGTCTTATGATCCTAGAGCGCTCCGTAGTCGGGAAGCACGTTAACGGTTTCTAGCTTGGCAATGGAACCGGGCAATTTATGAAGTCTTGCCAAGACTTGGCTAGGGCTTGATCGGCCTAGCGAGTGAAGTGGGTTGGTATGTGATCTCCTAGTGAATTAAACTAAGGCAAGACATACTCTCTTGCCAGCCATTGAGAAGTCATGGAAATGCATGGCTGCTATGCAAAAACGCATAACCTGCTATAATCGACGCGTCGAATATGGAGTGGGCAGGGACATGAATATCACGGTTGATATTGGGCAAATCCTTATGGGAATTGCACAATTGGTTACGGTTGGATTATTGGTTCGCAACATGAAAGCCGGCAGAAGGCGCGACAAGGCAATCGAGGAAATACATCTTGCTACTAACAGCATGAAAGACGCGCTGGTGTCGGCCACAGAAAAGGAAAGCTTCGCGCGTGGCGTCAGGTCTGGCGAGTTGTCATCGATGAATATCAACCATCGGAAGGCTGATGATAAAGGGTAATATAATTGCGTGATGGCATCCCGCGCTAAGATGCTTCGCAATGCACAATGACAAGTATGTTTACACTGTCAAGATTACTCTATTACCGTAGGTATCGCAACTGCGAACCTGATATACTCAATTCCGGATATGGCTCTGGGATCGAATAGGATGACCAGCGATAAGCGATAATATCCCCGCTAGGTAACCAACCCGAAACCGCAGCCATATTGCTAGGCCTTCTAATTGAATAATATTAGGGCCATTCCGGTCATGATCATGCACCCAACGCATAACTCTGTATACTAGAGCTATGCATATAACGCGGGACAAGATAAACCAAAGACTTAACCAAACCTATGCAATATCCGCATAGCTTAGAACCAATGAACGATTATGCACCTGCAACATTCATGTGACGAATACCAATAGCTGATATACGAATGATAAATGAAGGCAATCGTTAGGGAAAACTGTCTTGCCGCTCTCGCCTACTGTGAAACCCATGTTGGTGTATCAGCTATTTGATGTTGCGACTACCGCAACGTGGCTACCCCTCTACTGGGCCACCGCAAACGATAATCATTTGCATCTGATGATTGTGGTGTATCGTCAGCAAACATCATGCCAGACACCTACGCATTACATGCATTGCACCTATGCGCCTATAGCATGGCTCATGGTGCGTTGCGGCAGGAAAAGGGACCCGGACCCGGTAGGACCCCCGTAATAGAGCGGGCCACCTGTTGGCCGTCTTTTCTGTCCCATCTTTTCTGTAATAAAATCCTAGAGAGACCCACTTTGGGATTGTTGATTTCGGCTTCGCTGTTTGTGATCTCCTGATATCCCAATTTGGGCATAATTTAGTGGTAGAGACCCAAGATGTCCAGTAAAGCGCAGAAATATGATTTTCGGGTTGGGGACTTGGTGGTCTGTGCTGACATTTCGGGCGACACCAGACAACTGACGCTTGGCGTGACTTATAAAGTAGAGAAAATACTCAGGAGCCATATTCAGATTATTG
>Ga0210410_10004314_pt1 | contig 12492 bp, 15 predicted proteins | sample IncBWC4MmetaG_FD_161058 | JGI IMG/M metagenome (GOLD analysis project Ga0210410, IMG submission 161058) | Forest soil microbial communities from Barre Woods Harvard Forest LTER site, Petersham, Massachusetts, United States - Inc-BW-C-4-M | ecosystem: Environmental > Terrestrial > Soil >... | reverse complement strand
CAGCGCCGGGAGTTTTAAGGAAATGGAGCCGTTCGACCTTTATTCGCCGCTAATCGATGCGGACCCTTTTCCCTACTATGCGGAACTCCGCGCCAAATATCCGTGCTACTGGAGCGAGAGCGCGCAGCTTTGGATCCTGTCGCGCTACCACGACATCGCCGAAGCGGCGCGCGACTGGGAAACCTTCTCGTCGGCGCAAGGCAATATGATCGACGAATTGCCCGGCCGCGCCGGCGCGACGCTCGGCACCACGGATCCGCCGCGCCACGACCGGCTGCGCGCATTGAGCCAGGCCGCATTTCTCAAGCGCAATCTCGACCGCATGGTCGAGCCGACATTGGAAATCGCCGACGGCTCGCTCGACCGCATCCTCCAACAAGATACGTTCGAGTTCATCAACGACTTCTCCAGCCAGATCACGGTGGGCCTGCTGTTTCGCACCATGGGCCTGCCGGATCGCGATCACGCCGACATCAGGCGCAAGGTCATCCTCGCGGTCTCGACCGACAAAGCGGCGAAAGGGCGCACGCCGGAGCACATCGCGGCTTTCAAGGACTTGAGCGACTTTCTCACCGCGGAAGTCGCCTCGCGCAGGGCCAATCCCACCGACGATCTGATCACCCACCTTGCCGAAGCAGAGATCGACGGCGACCGGCTGAGCGAGCGCGAAATCGTGCTCACCACGGCAACCTTCGTGATGGCGGGCGTGGAATCGCTTTCAAGCTTCATGAGCGTGTTCGCGCTCAATCTGCACGACTATCCGGACGCGCGGCGGCGGCTCGTCGCCGATCCGGCGTTGATCGCGCCGGCGATCGAAGAATCGCTGCGCTTTAATACGTCGGCGCAGCGCTTCAAGCGCACCGCCACGCGCGATGTGGCCGTGCACGGCCAAACCATCCGCGCCGGCGACAAAGTCGCGCTCGCCTTCGGCTCGGCCAACCGGGACGAGCGCAAATTTCCCGATCCGGACACCTTCGACATCGAACGGCGGCCGCTCGGACATCTCGGCTTCGGCTCCGGCAAGCATTTTTGCCTGGGCGCGCAAATGGCCCGGCTCGTCACCGAAATCGCCATGCGGCGCTTCCTCCAGCGCGTGCCGGATTATCACCTCACTGTCGACAGAGTGGCGTGGAATTCGTCGTCGAATTTCAGGAGCCCGGTGGCGCTGCTGTTTGCGCGGAACTAGTGCAAGCTGTGCTACTTTTTTCTCAGGTGCAGCAGGACGTAGTCGTATTTGACCTCGTGGTCGCCTTCGCCAATCACTTGAATTTTGAATTCGCCGTTGGTTTGGAAGGCCCGCACGCCGGTGCCGTGGATCACGGTTGTCTGCTCTTTATCGCTGTCCAGCGCTTTCCAATACACCTTGGCGTCGGTATCCGAATTCCAGATGGTGAGAAATATGGCATGCTGCTCGTCGTCATCGATTGGTGTCTTCGGCGGCGAGCCGGTTCGCACCGTGCCGGAGCCCATGGACTCGAACGCGCCGATGCGGCCGAAGTCTATCTCCTGGGCAGCGATGCCTGCCGGCACCGCAGCGACGGCCAGCCCGAGCAGCCCGCAGTGCAGAATCCAGCGACTAAACATCTGACCGCCCATATTCGTCACCGAGCTCTCGTTTCCTACCAAGCTGGTCGGGGCCCGCCCAAAACACTCGTCGAACGGCCACAGCCGCAAAATAAACGGCGAACGCGACGATTCGGTTTCACGGGCGGCTGTTTGCCGCTGAGGTGCAAAGCGGGTTGTTACGTTCTACTTGCCGGCAACTACTTGCCTCCCAACCCGTCGCCGCGCAGGTCGCGCCCAAGCTGGTCGAGCACAGCGTTGACCATGCCGGTCTCGTCCCGGTCGACGAAGGCGGAAGCGACATCGACATATTCCGACGTCACGACCCGCGCCGGCACGTCACGCCGGTGCGCGAGCTCATAGGTGCCGGCGCGGAGCACCGCGCGCAGCACCGCTTCGATGCGCTTGAGCGGCCAGCCGCGGGCGAGCGCGGCGTCGATCTGCGGGTCAAGCGTCCGCTGTTCCCGCACGACGCCGGTGACAATGTCGCGGAAGAAAGCGGCCTCGGCCGGCAGATATTGCGCGCCTTCGACCTCGCCGCCGAGCCAATGGCTTTCGAACTCGGCCAGGATTTCATTGATGCCGGTGCCAGCCAGATCCATCTGGTAGAGCGCCTGCACGGCGGCGAGCCGCGCCGCTCCGCGCTTGTTGGCCTTACGGGCCCCACCGGCGGCGGCGCGCGCCATGCTCACTTCCCTGCCAGCTGACGTTTCAGACGCACCATCGCCAACGCCGCGCGGGCCGCGTCACCGCCCTTGTCCATTTCTTCCATGCGGGCGCGGGCGAACGCTTGCGACTGGGTGTTGACGGTGATGATGCCGTTGCCGATCGGTAGCGCGTGCGTCATCGACAAAGCCATCAACCCGCGCGCGGACTCCTGCGAAACGATCTCAAAATGGATGGTGTCGCCACGGATAACGCAACCGAGCGCAACGACCCCGTCATAAGCGCGGCGCTTGCGCCGCGCAGCCTCGATCGCAATGGCGATTGCGCCGGGGATCTCAAGCGACCCGGGGACGCTGATGCGTTCCACTTTGGCTTGCGCTTTCTCGAGCACGGTCATGGCGCCGGCAAGGAGGGCATCGGCGAGGTCGTCGTAGTAGCGCGCCTCGACAATTAGGACGCGTGCGCCTTTGGCGCTGTCATTTTCTCGCTTGCCTCGGCGTGGTCCGGCCATCACGACACTCCCATTGGCGCTGCACGATCCATGCGAAGACGAGTGCGCGCGGCGCCGTGGTAGCAAGTGGAAGGGGCGCGAACAAGCGCCGGCCACCCCGGTTACGATGTTTGCAGAAGGCGCGCGGCGTAGCGCGCCATCTGGTCCACTTCCAGGTTCAGGTGTGCGCCGGCGCGCAGGCTACCGAAGGTCGTAACTTGCAGCGTGTGCGGAATGAGCAGCACCGAGAATGTGTCGCCCGCAACCTCGTTGACCGTCAGCGACACGCCATCGAGCGCCACCGACCCCTTCGGTGCAATAAAGCGCGCCAGTGCGGACGGCACGCGCAAGAAAAGTCGCGCCATGTCGGGTAAATCCTCGCGGGTGAGCAGTTCGGCGATGCCGTCGACATGGCCGCTGACGAGATGCCCGCCGAGCTCGTCGCCGAGCCGGAGCGAGCGTTCGAGATTGAGCTTGATGCTGCGCTGCCAGCTCCCGGCGGTGGTGACGCGGAGCGTCTCGGCGGCCACATCGACGGCGAAGAAGGCACGATTGCCCTTCCGGCCCCGCTCCACGACGGTCAGACAGGGGCCGGAGCAGGCGATCGACGCGCCGATGTCTATCGTCGCGGGATCGTAGCCGCAGCCGATCACCAGCCGGCGCAAACCTTCGGCCCGCTCTTCAAGTTCAAGAACCTCGCCTAAGTCGCTGACAATACCCGTGAACACAGCCCTACCTTCGTTCGAAAACTTCGCAACGATCCTCGCCGACGGCTTCGCTGCGGACACTCGCGAGACGCGGCGATCGGCCGAGCGCCGTGAGCGGCATCCCTTCCAGAGCGTTGATGCCATCGGGGCCGACGACTTTGTCCGAGCGGAAAAGCGCGACTTCGTCAACAAGATCGGCCTCGAGCAAAGCCGCCGCCAAGATCGGTCCTGCCTCGACCATCAGCCGGCTGATACCGCGCTCGGCAAGAAGGTGAAGCACAGCCGCCAGATCGAGCCGGCCATCGACGCGCGGCACGGTGAGAACGGTCGCGCCTGCGGCTTCCAGCGCTTCCTTGGCGCCGGTAGGCGCCTGAGGAGCCGTTACGATCCACAGCGCGACCTCGCGCGCGCTGCACACCAAACGCGAATTCGTTGGCAGACGCAGCGTACCGTCGAGCACCACCCGCACCGGCGAATAGCCGGCCATGCCGGGCAGCCGGCAGGTCAATATCGGATCGTCGGCCAGCGCCGTGCCGATGCCGATCATGATCGCATCGCTATGCGCGCGCAGGAGGTGCACGCGCTCACGCGCCCTTTCGCCGGTAATGGCGACGGGTTTGCGGCCCGCAGCGCCCGCCTTGCCGTCAGCCGAAGCGGCGAGCTTGAGGAATACGTGAGGCCGGCCGTCCCGCATGCAGCGGATATGGCCGGCATGGTCGCGCCGCGCCTGTTCGGCGCCGAGGCCGACGTCAATCGCGATGCCTGCGGCGCGCAGGCGCGCGTGCCCGGCACCGGCAACTTCGGGATTGGGATCTTCCAATGCCGAGACGACGCGCGCGACGCCCGCGGCGATGACGGCGTCGGCGCAGGGCGGCGATTTGCCGTAATGCGAGCAAGGCTCGAGCGTGACGTAAAGCGTCGCCCCGCGAGCGGCCGCGCCTGCGCGTCGCAGAGCTTCGATCTCGGCATGCGGCCGCCCGCCGGGCTGTGTCCAGCCGCGGCCGACGATCATCCCATCCTTGACGATCACCGCGCCGACCGCCGGATTGGGCCACGTGCGTCCCAAGCCCCGCCTGCCCAGCGTCAGCGCAAGCGCCATGTAGCGAGCGTCGATGGACGCCTGCGCGTTAGCCTTCGATGCAAGAGCTACACTCATCGCTCGGGCGCTTGGCGCTTGCGCGTTCACTTGCGCGCCGGAGCGGCCAATTCCGCCGCTTCGTCGGACGACAATTCGGCGAGCGCGGTCTCGAAATCCTTGGCCTCTCGGAAATTGCGGTAGACGGAGGCAAAGCGCACGTACGCTACATCGTCGAGCTCGCGCAGATAGGCCATGACCGTTTCGCCGATGGTTTCCGACGACACCTCGCTCTCGCCCTGGCTCTCGAGCTCGCGCACGATCTTGGAGACCATCTGATCGATGCGCTCGGGCTCGACCGGACGCTTGCGCAACGCGATCTGCACCGAGCGCAAGAGCTTGTCGCGATCGAACGGCACCCGCCGCCCGTTACGCTTGATCACGATCAGTTCGCGCAGCTGCACGCGCTCGAAAGTGGTGAAGCGGAAATTGCAGGAGAGACAAACACGGCGGCGGCGGATGACCGAGGAATCCTCGGTCGGCCGCGAGTCCTTCACCTGAGTATCGAGGCTTCCGCAGCTCGGGCAGCGCATCGGGCCCCCCTACCCCTCGTAGATCGGGAATCGGCCCACCAGCCGCTTGACCTTTTCGCGCACACTGGCCTCGACCGCAGCGTCTTCTTCCGCGCCTTTTTGCGAAAGCACACCGAGGACTTCGGCAATCATCGCGCCGACTTGGCGGAATTCGGCGATGCCGAAGCCGCGCGTAGTGCACGCCGGCGTTCCAACCCGAATACCCGAGGTGACAAACGGCTTCTCCGGATCGTACGGGATGCCGTTCTTGTTGCAGGTGATGTGGGCGCGGCCGAGCGCGATTTCGGCCACCTTGCCGGTGATGTGCTTCTTGCGCAGATCGACCAGCATCAGGTGGGTGTCGGTGCCGCCAGTGATGAGGTCGAAGCCGGCTGAATTCAGCGTTTCCGCCAACGCCTTGGCATTTTCGATCACGCTCTTCACGTAAAGCTTGAAAGACGGGCGCAACGCCTCGCCGAAGGCCACCGCCTTGGCGGCAATTACATGCATCAATGGCCCGCCCTGCATGCCGGGGAAAACCGCGGAGTTGAGCTTTTTGGCGATCTCCTCGTCATTGCAGAGGATCGTACCGCCGCGCGGCCCGCGCAGTGTCTTGTGCGTCGTGGTCGTGACCACATGGGCATGCGGGAGCGGGCTCGGATGCACGCCGCCCGCCACCAAGCCTGCGAAATGCGCCATGTCGACCATCAGATAGGCCCCGACCTCGTCGCAGATCTCGCGGAAGCGGCGGAAATCGATAACGCGCGCATAAGCCGAGCCGCCGGCGATGATCACCTTCGGGCGATGCTCCTTGGCGAGCCGCTCGACTTCCTCGATGTCGATCAAATGATCGTCGCGGCGCACGCCGTACGGCACCGGCGTGAACCAGCGCCCGGACAGGTTCACCGGCGAGCCGTGGGTGAGATGCCCGCCGGCGGCAAGGTTAAGCCCCATGAAGGTATCGCCCGGCTGCATCAGCGCCATGAACACCTCGGCATTGGCCGACGCGCCCGAATGCGGCTGCACGTTGGCGAAGTTGCAACCGAACAGCTTAGTCACCCGCTCGATCGCCAGCCGTTCGACAACATCGACGTACTGGCAGCCGCCGTAGTAGCGCTTGCCCGGCAGTCCTTCGGCATATTTGTTGGTCAGCACGGAGCCCTGCGCCTCGAGCACGGCACGGCTGACGATATTTTCCGAGGCGATCAGCTCGATTTCGTCCCGCTGGCGGCCGAGTTCCTTGCCGATCGCGCCGGCGATCTCGGGGTCGGTTTCGTCGAGAGCGGCGGAGAAGAATCCCTCCTCCGAGATTTTTGCGCCTTGAGGGACCGACATGCCGCTGCTCCTTGCCAAAAGTAGCCGTCATTCCGGGCGCCGTGAAGCGGCGAGCCTGGAACCCATATTCACGGTCAGTGGTTATGGATTCCGGGCACCTCGCTTCGCTCGGCCCCGGAGTGACGCAATGAATAGCCGATAGCACACCGGCTGATCGGCGCAAGTTTGGGGACCCCGTCGGGCGGAAACCCGCTATATTTGGTTTTGCCAAGCAGAGGTCGATTTGTACGTTAACTAAAGGGCCAGGCTAAATGGAGCGGTTGGCCCCACCATCGACGACGATCGATTGCCCGGTGAGGTAACCTGCCTGCGCCGAAGCGAGATAGGCACAGAGATCGCCGATTTCTTTCGGTTCTCCCATACGACGTACCGGAATGGTGGTGGCGAAGCGCTTGGTTTGCCCTTCCGCGTCGGCACCAAGACTCTGAGCGCGGGCTTTCAACACCTCGGTAACCCGGTCGGTCATGATCGGGCCGGGCGCGATGTTGTTGACGTGATGCCGTAGGGCGCGAGATCGGTGGCGATGGTCTTGGCCATCACCGTCACGCCGGCGCGCAGTGAATCAGAGACGACCAGATCCGTTATCGGCTCTTTGACGCCATAGCCGGTAAGGTTGACGATGCGACCACGGCCGGAAGCTTTCAGCGCCGGCAGCGCCACACGGATGAGGCGCACGGCACTCATCAGATTGAGCTGATAGGCGGTGTCCCAGTCTTCGTCGCCGACCTTTTCAAACGGTCCAGTGGGCGGTCCGCCGGCGTTGGTAACGAGGATGTCCAGGCCACCGAGCATTTCGATTGCCTCCGCGACCACGCGCTGGACCTCACTCGCACGTGACACATCGGCAGCGGAATAACCGACGGCATTGATCTCCGCCGCGGTTCGTTCAAGCTCGGCCGCATTGCGCGAACAGATGAAGACGCGCGTGCCCTCATCTATCAATGCTTTCGCGCACGCCTTGCCAAGCCCTTTGCTGGCGCCGGCGACCAGCGCTTTGCGCCCCTTCAGTCCAAGGTCCATTGCTGCGCCAAATTACTAATTCGAGGTCGCGGCCTGGGCGCCCGGCAGCCCGTCCTTGCCGTAGATATCCTCGCGGAACTGGACGACGCCGTCGGCGCCCGACCAGGCGGTGATGTAGACCCAGTGCAGCGGCACAGGCTTGGACACTTGGGCGTCCTTGCGCTCGCCGGATTTGATGACGCGATCGATGTCTTCGAGCGACCAGCCGCGCGTCTCCTGCAGCACCCAGGCGACGAGCTGGCGCACATTCTGCACCCGCATGCAGCCCGACGAATGGAAGCGGAAATCTTCGCCGAACAGATTCTTCAGCGGCGTGTCGTGCATGTACACGCCATAGGCGCTCGGGAAATTGATCCGGATCGAGCCGAGCGAGTTGAGGCTGCCGGGATCCTGCTTGAACGAATAGTGGGTGGCGTCGGACGAATACCAATTGATCTGCGACGGCTCGAGCTCTTTCTGCTTGCTGTCAAAAATGCGGATGTGGTTCTTGGTGAGGTAGTCGGGCTGATCCTGCATCTTCGGGATCAGATCCTTCTGCACGATCGAGGGCGGGACCGTCCAATACGGATTGAAGTTGATCTGGACGATCTTGCTGTTGATCTCGGGCGACGGCCGGTCGGGCTTACCCGCCACCGCGGTATGACGCGAGACCGCGACGCCGTTCTCGATCGCCTCGATGCGGGCGGCCGGAATGTTGGCGACCACATAGCGGGGGGACAGATTGGCGCCGAGCGCGCGCAGCCGCGTGACATTGACCTTCAGTTGCGTAAGCCGCACCGGCGCCGGCACGTTGAGCGCCGTCAGCGTTTCGGCGCGGATGATGCCGTCGACCGTAATGCCATGGCGCGCCTGGAAGCGACGCACAGCGCCAAGCACATAGGAATCGTACACGTCGGTTCCGGCCGCGTTCGGATCGATGTCGCCGGAGGCGGCGAGCCGGGCCCGCAACGGGATGACGGCCGGATGCCGATCGCCCAGTTGCAGCATGTTGACCGACGGAATTTGCGGCCAGCCGCCGCGCGCGACGATCGCCGCGTAGCGTTCGACCGCCTGCTCGGTGGTCTGCGCGGTCGCCGCCGAAACCGTCGGCTCGGACGCCTTCGGCATATGGATGGTGCGGGAGGCCTCATCGAAGCCTTGCCCGAACGATCCCTTTTGGGTGTCGCCGATCAGGGCATCGAGGGCCGCGTCTTCGGCCAGCGCCGTGCGCGCGGCTACGCCCGCGGCGGCAAGGGCGGTAGCGCCACCCAGCCGGCGCAGGAAGGCGCGCCGGTCCGTCCTGGCGTCGTTTCGATCATGCTGTTTCGTCATCGCTGAATCCCACCGACCCCGCTGTAACAGCACAATATGAAGGCCGAAATGGGCCAAAAGCTGTCCAAGCGTCAGGGATACCCGCCTATCCAGACGGCCGAAAAGAGGGATTGCGGCGGACTGGGCCACCGGCGCGAAAAAAAAACCTGGCGGAGGCGCCGGGGCTTGAGGTTCGCCAGTACGGCGGAAAAGCGGTTGGTCAGCTCATACAGTCGCGCGTGATCATGCCGGGGGTGCCCCCTGCGGATAAATCCGGGAGGCTCCCGATCCGGTTTACAGACGATACAGGATCTGATCGGTCCAGAAGCGCTCGAGGCGGTGCAGCGCCTTGTTGAGCACGCCGAACTCGTCGGCATTGATGCCGCCGACCTGCTCGACCGTACGCACATGCTTCTGATAAAGCGCGTCGACGATGTCGCGCACTTCGCGGCCCTTGTCGGTGAGCTTGATGCGCACCGAGCGCCGATCGACGCGCGAGCGCTGATGATCCAGGAAACCCATCTCGACGAGCTTCTTAAGATTGTAGGAAACGTTCGAGCCGAGATAGTAGCCGCGCGTGCGCAGCTCGCCGGCGGTGAGTTCCTTGTCGCCGATATTGTAGAGAAGCAGAGCCTGGACCGAATTGATGTCGGCGCGGCCGCGTCGGTCGAATTCGTCCTTGATGACGTCAAGGAGGCGACGGTGCAGACGCTCGACCAAGGTGAGCGCCTCCAAATAATGCGGTCGGATATGGTCGAAGCGCGCCTCACGCTCGGCGGGCTCGACCGTCTTGACGACGGCTTTCATCGTGACGCCTTTCCCAAAAATTATTTCGTTTTCGTCGACGGGCCCTGTTCCCGTCGTAGGCGCCACCATAGGGTCGCAGGGTCTAAGATCAGTTTAAATAACACGATAAAAATAACGTTTATTTGCCACGGTGGCGGAGTGATTAAGCCTCTATTTCGAAATGGTTCTTTGACGTTCTATTCACCTCGATAACGCGCTATGTTGCGGCACTCTCCGCCCCTTTCGCCAGGATATGACCGGTGCAACGCGCGCCGTACGAATATCGAGCCGATCCGGCAGTGCCCGGCTTCGCGGACGAGCGTTTCGTCATCGTTTTCGACGGCAAATGCGTGCTGTGTTCTTCATTCGCGCAATTCATCCTGCGGAAAGATCGCCACGCTCGGTTTCGCCTGCTGGCCGCACAGTCCGAACTGGGCAGCGCCTTGTATCGGCACCTCGGCCTCGATCCAGTGAGTTATGAGACTTACGTCCTGTTACAGGACGGTAAAGCGTATTTCCGATCGGAAGCATCGATCCGGATTGTGGACGGCCTGGGCGGGCATGGTCGCTTTTTGCGACACTTGCCCGGCTTGTCCCCGCGTCGCTTCGCGATGCGCTGTATAACGTGATCGCGCGCAATCGACTGCGTTGGTTCGGCGCGCGCGAGCAATGCTACCTGCCCGAGCCGTCACAAGCGGACCGCTTTCTTTCATGACCGCTGCCGCTAAAGTCCTGGTGATCGGCGGCTATGGCGTGTTCGGCGGCCGTCTCATCCAACTGCTCGAGGACGAGCCGCGGCTGAATTTGTTGGTTGCCGGCCGTTCGGTGGACCGCGCCAGCGCATTCGTTCGCTCAAGAGGCAACACGGCGGCCGAACTCACGCCACTTGCGTTCGACCGCAACGGCGATCTCGCGGGATATCTGGCAGCGATCAGGCCCGACATTGTTGTCGACGCCAGCGGTCCGTTCAAGACCTATGGCGCGGACCGCTATCGCGTTGTGCAGGCATGCGTCACGCAGCGCGTCAACTATCTCGATCTCGCCGACGGATCGGATTTCGTCGCCGGGATCGACGCGTTTGTCATCCACTGACGGGACTCATCCTCCAATATGACGGTTGGCTCGTGAGACACTGATGCGCGCCGCGGCTGCGCTCAATGCGCCGACGCGTCCGACAAGATACGGATCACCAGCACGCCTGCCACGATGAGGCCGATGCCAAGTAGCGCGAAGGCATCGAGGCGCTGACCGAACATCGCCCAGGCAATAAGCGTGATCAGAGCGACGCCCGCCCCGGACCATACGGCGTAGGCGACCGCGACCGGAATAGTGTGCAGCGTCTGCGACAGGAGGTAGAAGGCGGCGGCATAGCTGACGAGCACGATGATCGTCGGCACAGGTTTGGTGAAGCCCTGTGACGGCGCCAACGCCGAGGTTCCGATGACCTCCGTTACAATCGCAACCGCGAGATAAAGCCAGCCCAAGGATCACTCCTGTTTCCGAGTCGCGAAGATCCCCAAAACCATCGGTTCCGAACGGCAAAATAGAATCGGAGGCGAAGGCCGCAGAGCATAGCCGGAATCTCACGACGGCTCCGCCTGCACAACCGTGACAAGGAAAAGGATTGTCGATTGATGTCCGACTAAAGCCGTTGCGGCGGTCACACGCGAGACGCCATCGGGTTTGCTGGTCTGGCACGTGCCGCGCTCGACCGCCTGCCCCCAAGCAAGCGGCCCAAGGCCGGAACCAGCTTGCGTGCGTTCAAATTGGCTCCGTCCTCGGCCGCCGCGCGCGCGTTGGTGAGACGATAAATAACCTGGCGGCTGATATGCTCGAGTCGATTGATAGCAATCGAGTTTGAGGGCCCCGAGTTAAGGCCCCCACAAGGGCATCAGACTGATCTGGTCCGCCGTGAGCACGACTGTGTCCGGCGAGCGCAGAATCAAGACCGCCAAAATCAAGCACGCGATGACGAATATCAGGATCGGCGCGGCTGCGTCGTCATCTGTGCTGGACCAGCTTTTTTGCTCGTCGGAGGCTTTCGACGTTGCATTTGGCTGAAGTGGATGTCCGGCGGGAGTGCGCTTCATTGATGCCCTGCTTCAATGGACTGACCCGGCGACACATTGCTACGCCGACACGTGGCCGCACGTCAGTGACACCAGTCACAAGCAAAGGACACGCACGCACAATTGCCGCGGCAAGGCGCAAAACATTGCGATGTTGAGGCTTGCGCTTTTCGCGATCGATAGCGACTTCAACTGCGTTGCCCGTCGCGAGGCCGCCGGCGGCGAAGTTGGTCTACTGCCGCCGCTCGAGCTTGCTTAATTTGATCGCTGCGTACGAACGCCGCACTTAACGAATCATGCAGTAGCGCCAATCTCAAGTGAGGCTAGCCCTCAAAGGAGTTTGCCCATGCTGAGCAGAACAAGGCGGAGAAGGATCGGCCTGCTTGCGGTAAGTCTAATCGCGGCAGCCACCGTATCGGTCGGCACACACGTGGCCGCAGCAGCAAATGTGCGCCACACGCGGCACGCTTACCCAAGTCACGCTTACACAAATCACGCTTACGCAAGCCATCGTCACAGGCCGTGGTACGCTCGCGGCGCGACGTTGCCCTACGGTCCGGAATATGGATTCCTGCGCAAGCTCCCGCCGAACGCGATCGTGGGCCCCGGTTATACATTCGTGCCGGGCGTGGGCATCCTTGGCGCGTCCTGCGACCTGCCGACGAGCGCTTGCACAAACGAGTACCGCGACGTCAAGTAGGCGGGGTGCCTTGCTGCGTTATTGGATAGACTGCGGCCGATCGCTTCAGGCGAGTGACGCAAGCCTTACGCCACCGCATTGCCGGACGCGTCGAGCGACTGCTTGACTGGACGATGGCGTGTCAAAACAAAACAGGTTTAATGGTGGGGGAGGTAGGACTCGAACCTACGAAGGCGTAAGCCAGCGGATTTACAGTCCGCCCCCTTTGCCGCTCGGGAC
>Ga0210410_10004313_pt1 | contig 12492 bp, 8 predicted proteins | sample IncBWC4MmetaG_FD_161058 | JGI IMG/M metagenome (GOLD analysis project Ga0210410, IMG submission 161058) | Forest soil microbial communities from Barre Woods Harvard Forest LTER site, Petersham, Massachusetts, United States - Inc-BW-C-4-M | ecosystem: Environmental > Terrestrial > Soil >... | reverse complement strand
CAGCCGTGCGGATTCCGCGTCCAATGAACTGGTGGCCTCATCGAGCAGGAGAATCGGGGGATTCTTGAGGATGGCCCGGGCCAATGCGATGCGCTGGCGCTGCCCGCCCGATAAGCGCGTGCCGCGCTCGCCGAGGAATGTGTCGTACCCTTGAGGCAGTTTGCGCAGGAATTCGTCCGCGGCGGCGGCAACCGCGGCTGCTTCGATCTCGGCGTCGCTGGCCGTCGGGCGGCCGTAGCGGATATTCTCGCGCGCGCTGGCGCCGAACAGCACCGTCTCCTGCGGCACCAGACCGATCTGGGCACGGAGGTCCTCGGGCCGCAAGTCCGCGAGCCGCCGATCGTCGATCAGCACCCGGCCGGAATCAGGATCGTAGAAGCGCAGCAACAGCTGGAAGGTGGTGCTCTTGCCCGCGCCCGATGGCCCGACGAAGGCGATGGTTTCGCCCGGCGTCACCTCCAGGCTGAAGTTCGCGAGCGCGGATTGCAGCGGCCGCGATGGATAATGAAAGGTGACATTGTCGAAGCGGATCGCGCCGCTCACGCGTTGCGGCAGTTCGACGGGCCGCTCCGGCGCGCGGATCACGGGCCGTGCCTGAAGCAGCTCGGTCAAACGCTCCATGGCGCCGGCGGCGCGCTGAATTTCGCCCCACATCTCGGTGAGCGCAGCGGCCGAACTGCCGACGATCGCCGCATACACGATAAATTGCGCCAGCTGCCCGCCCGACATGGTGCCGCCGACGAGTTGGCGCGCGCCCAGCCACAGCACGAATACAATACCGCCGAATACCAGCATGATGCCCACCGCGGTCAGCACCGCACGCACCTTGGTGCGGCGTATCGCAGTCCGGAAGCTGTCCTCCACCGCCTTGCCGTAGCGCTGGCTTTGCAGCTCTTCCAGGGTAAAAGCCTGCACCGTCTGGATGGCGTTCAAGGTCTCCCCCGCGAGGCCGCTGGTATCGGCGATGCGGTCCTGCGACGCCCGCGACAAGCCGCGAACCCGCCGTCCCGTCACGATCAGCGGCACCACCACCACCGGCATCAACACCAGGATCACGCTCATGAGCTTGGCGCTGGTCAGTCCCATCAGCACCAGCGCGCCTAAGAGATTCAAGGTCGAGCGCAGCACAATGGACAAATTGACTCCGGCGATGGCCTGCACCAGCGTGGTATCGGTCGTCAGGCGTGAGAGCACTTCACCGACGCGGGTGGTCTCGTAGAACAGGGGATCCATGCGCACCACGCGCCGGTAGATCGCAACCCGCAAATCCGCCACCACGCGCTCGCCCACCCAGGTCACGAGATAAAATCGCAGCGCCGCGAATAGTCCGAAGACCACGGCCGCTGCCAACAAGCCGATGAAATACAGATTGACGGTGCCGGCGTCCTTTTTGGTGATGCCATGATCGATGAGCTGGCTCAAGGCCACGGGCAACGCCAGCATGGCGGCGCTCGCAATCAGCAAAGCGCAGACGGCAGCCGCCATCATCCCGCGGTAGGGGCGCAGAAACGGCAGCAGCGCCCTTAAGGGATTCAGCGACTTGCGCTTGGGGCGATCGGCTGGGCTATTCATCCCGCCATGATCCCACAACTTTATCGAGATCGGTGTTGCCGGCGGCTGGATGCTTCGTTGCGCGCCAGCAACGCAATGTTTTTGATTTGGCCTTTCAACCCATCAGCGGATATGTTGCAATGAGTCGGGGATTTGGCGCAAAACGGAACCATATCGCTTCGCCGCACAAGGGATTCATCCTATGTTGAAACTCCAATCTCGTCCCCCGTTGCGAAAGGACCACGCTCAACATAGCGGCGCTCGTGCAGTTTTCTGCGCTTTGGCGGCCGTCTCGGCGGCGGTTGCCCATGCGGATACGGCGACCGAGGAAGCCGGCGGACCACTGCAGGAAATCACGGTAACGGCGACCCGCCACGAAGAAAGCCTCAGCAAGGTTCCCATCAGCGTCACTGCACTGACCCAGGAATCCATGGACATTCGCGGTATCAAGGATTTCCAGGACATCGTGCACTTCACGCCGGGGGTCACCATCGACAACTCGGGCACCAACAACATCGCCATCCGCGGCATAGCCTCGAGCGGCGGCGCAGGCACCACCGGCCTCTACATAGACGACACGCCCATTCAGATCCGCGCCACGGCATTCAACCCCGACGATGCCCTGCCGAAGACCTTTGATATCGATCGCGTCGAGGTGCTGCGCGGCCCGCAGGGCACGCTGTTCGGCTCAGGCTCGGAAGGCGGCACCGTTCGCTACATCACCACCCAGCCCAGTCTGACCACCAACAGCTTTTACGGCCGTGAAGAGGTGTCGTATACGCAGAGCGGCTCCATCAATTACGAAGGCGGCATCGCCGCGGGCGGCCCGTTGATCGAGGACAAGCTGGGCGCGCGCCTGACGGTTTGGTACCGCCGCGACGGCGGCTACATAAACAACATCAATCCGGTGACGCTGCAAACCACGCAGTCAAACGCCAATCACGATGAAACCGTGCTGTATCGCCTGGCATTCATTTGGGCGCCAATGGATCAATTGACGGTAACGCCGAGCATTTATTATCAAGACCGGTATCGAAATAATGTCGAGGACTACTGGCCGCTGTATTCGAATCCAAACAACAACCAGTTCGTCAGCGGAGATCCGAGTCTGCGCTCGGACCCGGATCGCTTCTACCTGGCCTCCGTCAAGATGGAAGGGAATCTGGGTTTCGCCAAGCTCATCTCGAATACCTCGTACTATCACCGCGATGAAACCACCGGTTACGAAGGCACGTTGTACAACCTCGGCTTCTACCAAAGGGGGGTGTTTCTAGACCCCGTTACTTTTGCGCCCATTTCCGTGCCGTATCCCTTGCTGGATGGCGCGGGTCTGCATCTGCCGACCGGGGCTCTCGATTACCGTTCGCCGAACACGATCGACAACAACCAGCAGAACATCACGCAGGAGCTTCGGCTGCAATCCACCAATACCGATGCGAAACTATTCTGGACGGCAGGCGCTTTCTTCAGCGAAAACCGGCAGTGGTATCTTGAGCAAATCCACGATCCGCTTTTGAACGAATTGTCGCTGGCGGCAACCGGACTGCCCTACTCATCCTGGTTCGTGGACCCGAGTACCGGCCTGTCGGTTCCTGAGGTCGCCGCCTACCCCAATGATTCTTATTTCTTGCACACCAAGGCGGTGGACAAGCAATACGCCCTGTTCGCGGAGGGCACCTATGCCTTTACCGATCAGTACAAGCTCACTCTGGGCGCGCGCTATTCATGGACGAAGTTCACGAACAACTCCTATACCGGAGGCCCGCAACTATTCCTGCCGCCGGAGACGGTCGATGTCGGCCAGAAGGAGAATTCATTCACTCCCAAAGTGAGCTTCTCGTATCAGTACGATCCACGAAATCTCTACTACGCCACCTACGCCAAAGGCTTTCGCCCGGGCGGCGCCAACAATCCGGTTCCCCAAGCGGCGTGTGCACTGGACTTTGCCGCCTTCGGCATTACCCAGTCGCCCGCCACGTTCAACTCCGATACGGTCGACAGCTACGAACTGGGAGCCAAGAACAACTTCAACAACCGCGTGAAAATCGCCAGCAGCATCTACTATATTCGTTGGAACAACATTCAGCAGACCGTCGTTCCGCCGATTTGCCAGATCTCCTTCATCGACAATTTGGGCACCGCGGTGGCCAAGGGCGGCGACATTCAGGCCGAAATTGCGGTGACCGATAGTTTCACCGCCGAAATCGCCACCGGCTATACCAGCGCGCGCTACACCAAGAACTCGGTGCTGAGTGCCACCCAGACGACGCCCATCGTTTCGTCGGGAGATGCCATCGTCGGCAACAGCGGCCAGCCGCCGGGCCAGCCCGGAGCGCCTTTCACCGCCACCATAGGACTCGAATACAAGTTCATGCTGTTCAATCGCCAGTCCTTCATTCGCGTCGACGATGAATACCAAAGCCGCAATACCTGGTTGTCGCCCTCGCAAGATCCCTCGAGCCAGCAATTCGATCCGGCGGACTACACGCTGCCGGCGACGAACCTTGCATCGATGCGCGCCGGCATGAATTTCGGCGATTGGCAAGCCGCCGCGTTCGTCGATAATCTCGCCGACTCGCACACGGTCACGGCCTATAACTGGACCATTAATCCGAACCCAACAGGCGGTCCCCAGACCATCAGTCGTCTGGAGCGGGACTATACGTTCAGGCCGCGCACCATCGGACTGACGATCACCTACCGTCACTGAAATTCGGGATCTGCGGCTCGGGATTGTTTAACGCTTGCTTGAGATGCTCCGAAGCGCGCGCCCATGCGCTGTTGAAGAACATCGTAGCCGAGTGCAAGTGCCGTACCGTGGAATAGTTGACTGAACATTGCACGGCGGCCACGAAGTCGCGCCACTGGCGCTGATTGGAAAACCTGCTTTTCATCTCTTAGTTAACCTGATAGCCCCGAGCCTGCAAACACGCCGACATGGCGCGGTTGTAGTTGCTGCGGTTCACATCCGAATTTCCCGGGGCTCCGCCGCCGGGCTGCGTGGGGTCGAATCCGGTTTGACCCTTTGCCCAATTGTGGCATTCATACTGATCCGCTGCCTGCTGCTCCTTGCTCTGGCCATTCTTGGGATAAATGATCAAATCCATTTGCGCGCTGTTGGGGGGAGCTGTGGGCGCATCCGCATTGTCCGGCGGATCGACCACGGCGTAGCCGTTCTGGTCGGGTTGCCAGGAGTAGTAAACGTTGTCTGCATAGTAATAAGGAACTCCGCCGATCCACACCGTCGAGTAGAAAGGCGGCAGCGTCCCAATGACCAGCCCCACCGGGGGGGTCACCACCACGAATCCCGGACCGCGGGGCGCATACCAGATACCGCCGCTGAAGTAATAGGGCGCTCCGCGGTGGTAGTACGGGCGGTACTCCGGCGGCAGTGCCGGTCTTACCGTCCCGACCGGCGGGTAATAGCGGCCATGGTTGTAGCGGGCGTCCAGTGCTTGTCCGTGCGCGTCATACGCCGGCGCCTGCGCATGCCCGTAAACCGGCGCGGGCCGATTAACAGGCCCTGGCCCCTTGGATTGAGGGTGCTCTGATTGTCCGTGTTCATCAGCGGCCGCGGCCTGCGTCAGTGCGCCGAACAGCAGCATCGACAAGGACAGAAGTGCAATTTTTCCCATACCCTTAGGTGACCGTATAGCCGCGGCCTGATAGACAGGCGCCGATGGCGCGTCGATAGGCATCGGCTTGCGCGCGCCCCTCGGCCGCGCTTTGATAGATCTGCTGCTGCGTCATCTGCGCCTGCTTCTGTGCATTCGCCTCGGCGGCAGAACCCACGATTGCCCCGGTCGCACCCCCGACCAAGGCGCCCGCCCCAGAGTGCCAGGGGCCGGCGATGATTGAACCAATAATCGCGCCGGCCACGGCGCCGCCCACGGCTCCCGAACCGGGAGGAGGACCTGAGGGCTGCACGATCACCTGTTGATAAGCACCCTGGCGGCTGGGGTCGACACCCGTCTGCTGAACCGCCCAAGTGTGGCATTCGTAACGATCGCGCTCAGTCTGTTCAGGGCTCTGCCCGTGGGCGGGATAGACGAATACTCGCATCGGCGGCGGGGCAGGTACGCTGACGACGCGCGGGGGCGGCGTTACACAGGCCGACAACAGCAGCATGACCGCCATCGGGACAGCGCAGTACTTCCCTGCTCTTGAAAGGCGAGGAAAATTTACAAATTTCATACGTTAAACCCTCTGGCGCCCTTACGGATCAACGTAAAAGGTCGTCCTCAGTTGACAGCGATCGAGTGACGGAGTTCGTTTATTAACGGCGCGGCGGCCGTTGGCCGGAGGGACCTGAGGGCCCGAGGCTCGCAGCACCGTTATTTCGTGGACTCGGCTGTTATTTCTTGGGCTTACGGAATTTTAATATGAACTGATCGGTCTTCCCGCGAATACCCGCGTCGAATACCTTCCCGGTGCGGGGATCGGCGGGATTGGCCAACACATCGCTGCTGGCGACGAACTCGAATCCGGCCGCCATGACTTCCGTTTTCACCGTCTCCACGTCGATCCTATGCAAGGTGTTGGTATCCCTTGCCCCTGAGCCCACTTCTGCCGAATGGTCGACGACCAAGAAATAGCCGCCGGGCTTCAGCGAATCAAACACGGACTTGTTGAATGCCGCGATGTTCAGCGTGGGAATATTGTGCAGGTCATGATAGTTCTGCGCCGTGAACACCAGATCGAGGGGCACCGGCGTTGCGATCTTGCCCTGAGACAGTTCAACGACGCTGATATTGGGGTAATTGGGATCCGCGGCAAGCGCCTTGATGGCTGCCGAACGATCCGGTGCATCCGGCGGCGCATTGGCCGGACGCGGCGGCACCAATGCATAGACATGACCCGTCGGACCGACCGTTTTACCGAAGATGCGCGTGAAGTAGCCGCCGCCAGGTACTAGCTCGCCGATTTGTTCGCCCGGGTGGACTCCCGCGAACACCAAGGTCTCCGTCGGTTTGCGATTGACGTCGCGCTGTGTATCTGCCGCCGGCCTGTTGCTGTCGGCGACGGCCGCGGTGATAAAGGCCGGCGTGCTTGGCGTGCTCGGCGAGCTTGGTGCGTGCGTGCACGCGGCGGAAAGCGAGAACGCGGCCAGTAACGACAGCGCGGGAATCAGTGGGTAGCGATTCATAAAACACTCCGTTGAATTGTCAGCCAGCGAAAGATCCAGGAGCCTGTCTGAGTATTCCCCGCAGTTTAGCATTGCGCGGCATCCCAAAGGATCGCCGCTTGAGCGCCGCATGATGCGCCGGCGTATCATGTTTCGCTTAACTCGCACAGGTGATTGCGCATGAGTTTGAGTGTTTTCGATATATTCAAGATCGGCATCGGACCGTCCAGTTCGCACACCATGGGACCGATGAACGCCGCGCGCGGCTTCGTAGAGCTGCTAGCGGCTCGCGATTTGCTGACACGCACCGCGCAGGTTTCCGCGCAACTGTATGGCTCCCTGGCGCTGACCGGCCGCGGGCACTGCACCGATCGCGCGATTTTATTGGGACTCGAGGGCATGAGCCCGGACACGATCGATTCGGCGGCGATCGAACCCGCGCTGCAGCGGATTCGCACCGCGAAACGCATTCGCTTGCTGGGCAGGCATGAAATCGATTTCGACGAACCCTTGAATCTTCTGTTTCACACCGATCAAGTATTGCCCGGTCATTCCAACGGTATGCGCTTCACCGCGCATGATGCGGCGTTGCAGGTCTTGGCGCGGGAGGAGTATTACAGCATCGGCGGCGGATTTGTGGTGCGCGCCGGCGCGGAAACCAGTGCGGGCGCGGTTCGACTCGAGCCGCCATACCGGTTCGATTCCGGCGCCCAGCTGCTCGATCACGGCAGGGCTCAGGGCTTGGAGATCCACGAAATCATGCTCGCCCGCGAGCGCACGTGGCGCAGCGAGACTGAAGTGCGCGCAGGTCTCATGCGCATTTGGCAGGTCATGCAGGATTGCGTGCGCCGGGGCTTCGATGCCCAAGGCTTGCTGCCGGGCGTGTTGCGGGTCAGGCGGCGGGCGCCAAAACTGTATCGCCAGCTCATGAGCGGCGACCCCTTGAGCCCCATGCACGCGCTCGATTGGGTCAACGCCTACGCCCTCGCCGTCAACGAGGAGAACGCCGCGGGCGGACAGGTGGTGACGGCGCCCACCAACGGCGCTGCCGGCATCGTGCCGGCCGTGCTGCACTATTACCGCCGCTTCGAAGCCGGCGCCGACGATGACGGAGTCGCGCGTTTCTTACTCGCCGCCGGCGCCATCGGCATGCTGTACAAGGAGAATGCGTCCATTTCCGGCGCGGAGATGGGATGCCAGGGCGAGGTTGGCGTCGCATGCTCCATGGCCGCCGCCGGCCTGGTGTCGGCGCTCAACGGCAGCAACGAACAAATGGAAAACGCGGCCGAGATCGGCATGGAACACAATCTGGGGCTGACCTGCGATCCGGTCGCAGGATTGGTGCAAATTCCCTGCATAGAACGCAATGCCATGGGGTCGGTGAAGGCGATCAATGCGGCACGCCTGGCGCTGCGCGGCGACGGTTCGCACAAGGTTTCGCTGGACCAAGTCATCACGACCATGCGTCAAACGGGGCGCGACATGTCGACAATCTACAAGGAGACCTCGCAAGGCGGACTCGCCGTCAACGTTCCGGAGTGCTGAAGCGCGGCAGTGCTGAAGCCTGGGCGCGCTAACCCGTGGCCTGCAAGCCCTGCGCAATGCCGCTGATCGTGGCCCGCAACGCAACGAATAATGCCTGGTCCTGGCGCGAGGTCGCCCGCCAGCGCTGCAGCAGATCCACCTGCATGAGGTGCATCGGATCGACATAGGGGTTGCGCAGCTTGATCGATCGTTGCAGCGTCGGATCGCTGTCGAGCAAACGAGCGGAACCGCGCAGGTGCAGCACATGGCGGACGGTCAACGCGTATTCCTTGCGGATGCGTTCGGCTTGAACTTGACGCCCATCGCCCGCCAGCGCGTCGTAATTGCTGGCAATCTCCAAATCCGTTCGCGCCAGCATTGCCTCCACATCGTCGAGCAAGTGGCCGAAGAATGGCCAGTGCGCAACCATACGGCCGATGACCTCCTCGCCGTGCAGATCCAGGGCCGCCTGCAGACCGCTGCCGAAGCCGAACCAACCCGGCAGCATATGGCGGCTCTGCGTCCAGGCAAATACCCAGGGAATCGCCCGCAGCGCCTCCACTCCGGCAAGGCCGTCCCGAGTCGCCGGGCGCGCGGCGATATGCATGCGCTCGATGACGTCCAGCGGCGTCGCCGCCCGAAAATACTCGAGAAATTGCCCGCCGCCGAACACCAGATCTCGATAAGCCTCGAGGCTGTGAGCGGCGATGGATTGCATGGCCGCGGTTTGGTCCGGCGGGATCGGCGGCGCCGCCCCGGCATGCGCGGTCGCCAAGGCCACCGATGCGAATGTGCGCTCCAGCGTGCGCATCGCGATCGGACGCAGGCCATAACTGTGATTGACGACTTCGCCTTGTTCGGTCAGGCGCAGGACGCCGCGGATGGCGCCGCTCGGCACCGACTCGACCAGGTACTCGGTGCGCCCGCCGCCGCGAGCCGGGGTGCCGCCGCGCCCGTGAAAAATCAACAGCCTGATTCCCGCGCCGCGCGCCGCCTCGAGCAGCTGAGTTTGCGCCAGCTGCAAAGCCCAGCGCGAGGCGGCGATGCCGCCCTGCTTGTTGGTGTCGGAATATCCAATGACCACGATTTGCCGATTGGCCCGCGACTCAAGATGCCGGCGATACGCAGGTTCGGCGTGCAGTGCGCGCAAAAAATCCCCGGCCGTTTCCAGCGTGTCGATGGACTCGAGCAGCGGCGCCACGTCGAGCGGAGACTCGCCGCTGCGCTTATCGGTGATGTCGGCCCATCTGGCCAGCAACAATACCGCGAGAATGTCCTCGGGGCCCCGCGCACCGCTCACGATGTACTCGCCGATGGCGCGGCCCCCGAATTTATGGCGTGCCTGGGCGATGGCCTGGAACACCCAAAGACTGCGCCGGCCGAACGCATCGAAAGCGGAGGTGGGACCCTGATCGCGGGCCAGAAGTTCCCGCAGCTGCCGCAGCCGTTCCCCCGCCGGCAGCTCTGGCCATCCGCCCAAGCCCAAGCCTTGTGCGATGACCTCGTCGTGAACGTGGCGGTGCTGAATGACATCCAGCGTCGCAAGATGAAATCCGAACGTACGTACTCGCCGCAACAAGCGGCGCACCAGGAAATATCCGGCGTGACGTCCGCGATTCTCGAGCAGGCTGTCGGCGGCCAGCGCGATGTCGGACAGCAATTCATCCGGATTCAGATATGCATTGGGCCGGCCCTCGTAACTCGCCTTGAGCCGTTCGCTGATCTGACCGAAGAACACGCGGTACGGCATGCGATCATGACGGGCGGGCGACAGCGCCTGCGCCCCCGGCAGCACCGCGCCGTACGCAACAATGCGTGCGGCAAGCGGGACGCTGACCGCGACGCGATTCGCGCTCTGACTCAAGGATTCGGCGAGCTGCTCGCACTCGCTGAAATAGGTGGAAACGATCAACTGCTGATGCCGGCTCAGGGTTTCGCGAACGGTTTTGCCATGCACGTCCGCATTGCCGTCCATTTCGCCGCCCACCCAAGAACCGAAGCGCAGGATGTTCGGCACGTCGAGCTGCTGCACCGGAACTGCGTAGGCGTTTGCGAGCGCGGCCTCGATCTCTTCGTAGAACAGGGGCACGACGCGGTACAAAATGTCGATCAAGTAAAACAGCACATGTTCGCGTTCGTCGACAACCGTCAAACCTTCACGCGGATGCTCCTCGGTTTGCCAGATGCTGGTGATCTCCAAGCGTACCCGCGCCCACAGCGTATCGAGCTCCGCGCGGGTTGAAGCGGGGTTCTGGCGCTCCAGCAAGTCATGTGCAATGTGCTGCTGCTTGCGCAATATTGTGCGGCGGGTCGACTCGGTGGGGTGCGCCGTGAACACCGGCTCAATGCTCATCGTGCCGATCAGCTCCAGCGTCTGTTGCAGCGACAGCCCCTCGCGCTGCAGGCGTGCGATGCAGTCCGCAATTCCGCCCGGCTGCGAAGTACTCGCGTTGCTGAGATATTCGCGGCGCCTGCGCACCCGGTGCGCTTTTTCGGCCGTGTTCACCGCCATGAACCATAGCGAGAACGCACGCGTCAGATCGGTGGCGGCCGCAGGCGAGCGCCCTTTGGTGCGAATTTGCAATTCGGAGGCCTGTGGGGCTGCGCCCGCTTCGGCGAGGATGCCTGCTCGGCGCAGAATCGCCGCTTGGCGATCGCCTTCCACCAGCTTGAAGTATTCCTCTCCCCCTTGATCGCGAAGCGTCTCGCCGATCAAGTCGCCGAGCGCGTGCACGTCCTCGCGTAGCGCGGCGTCTTTGACCGGAAATTGAATGCTTTGGCGATACATAATGCTAGGCTCTCGAGAACAACCCGGAGAAATATTATGAGCTTGTTGGCGCAGATCGCTATATTTCTCGCCGCCGCGGTCATTGCAATACCGATTTTCCGCCGTTTCAATCTGGGATCGGTGCTCGGTTACCTCACGGCCGGCATCATCATCGGCCCCGCCAGCTTGGGATTGATCAGCCGCGTCGACACCACGCAGAATATCGCGCAGTTCGGCATCGTACTCCTGATGTTCGTTATCGGCCTCGAATTGCAGCCGTCGAGACTTTGGGTGCTGCGCAAGTCGATTTTCGTATTGGGCGCGGCGCAGGTCGCGGTGACGGCGGCGTGCATAGGGCTGTGCGCATATTTTATTTTTGCGCGCCCCGTGGGCCAAGCGCTGGTCATTGGCTTCGCCCTATCCATGTCATCCACGGCACTCGCTCTGCAATTGCTGGCCGAGCGCGGCCAGCTCAATACGCAGTTTGGCCGTTCCGCCTTCAGCATCCTATTGTTTCAGGATGTGTCGGTGTTGCCGGCACTGGCGCTGCTGCCCCTGCTCGGCATGGCCGCGGCCGCGTCCACGGGCTCCGGGTGGTTGGTGCTCAAACTCGTCGCCGTGCTTGCCACCCTGATCATCGGCGGGCGCTACGTGCTGAATCCGGTGCTGCGTATTGTCGCCGCGACGGGCGTGGCGGAGGCATTCACGGCGGCAGGTCTCTTGATCGTATTGGGAACCGCGCTGCTGGTGAGCCAAGTCGGCCTGTCGCTGTCGCTGGGTGCCTCCTGGCCGGCGTGTTGCTCGCCGACAGCGAATTTCGTCACGAATTGGAGGCCGACATCGAGCCCTTCAAGGGCCTGTTGCTCGGGTTATTCTTTATTAGCGTCGGGATGTCGGCCAATCTGGAATTGGTTCGGGAAAAACCCGTCGCAATAATTGAATTGACTCTGGGGTTCATGGTGTTGAAGCTCGGCATTCTGTGGGGAATCGGCCGCTTGTCGGGACTCTCACCCGCGGCCAGCCGCGGCCTCGCCTTCAGCCTGCCCTCGGGAGGCGAATTCGCCTTCGTCCTGTTCGGACTTGCGGCCACCTTGGGGATAATGGACACCGAAACTGCCCAGCTGCTGGTCCTGGTGGTGACCGCCTCGATGATCTTGAGTCCGGTGCTGCTGGCGCTCTACGATGCGCTGTTCAAGGCCACCGAGCCCGTCAGCCGCCCTTTCGATACACCGGTCGAACTGTATCCAAAAGTCATCATCGCAGGCTTCGGCCGCTTCGGACAAATCGTCGGCCGCATCCTGGTGGCGAAGAAAATCGCCTTCACGGCGCTCGAAATCAATCAAACGCAGGTGGACTTTTTACGGCGTTTCGGCAACCAGATTTATTATGGGGACGCTTCAAGATTGGAATTGCTGCGGGCCGCCCATGCCGAGAATGCCGAGGTTCTCGTGCTCGCCATCGATGACGTCGAGGCCTCGGTGAAAACCGCGGAGTTGATCCGCAAGCATTTCCCCAACTTGAAAAT
>Ga0210410_10004312_pt1 | contig 12494 bp, 11 predicted proteins | sample IncBWC4MmetaG_FD_161058 | JGI IMG/M metagenome (GOLD analysis project Ga0210410, IMG submission 161058) | Forest soil microbial communities from Barre Woods Harvard Forest LTER site, Petersham, Massachusetts, United States - Inc-BW-C-4-M | ecosystem: Environmental > Terrestrial > Soil >... | reverse complement strand
GTGTAGTGCGAGAGCCCAAGAGCTTCGGTGAAGTGATTCATGGTTTCGGCGATGTGATCGAACACGTACGCGAATTTTTTCGGGTCCGGCCAGTCACTGTGTCCGAAGCCGGGGTAATCGGGCGCGACGAGGTGATAGCGATCAGAAAGCAGAGAGAACAGCGACTCGAACATCCGGGATGAGGAAGGAAGCCCGTGCAACAGCAAAAGCGTTGGCGCATCTTTCGGTCCCGCCTCTCTGTAAAAGATCGAGAGTCCATCTACCTGTATCGTGCGATAAAAAGTCGGCTGTTTCACGGAACGTTCCTTTCCCTGGGCGTGGGCCGGCACTTGAAATATTGCTAGCATCATAGAAACCAGCAGCACCATGCGAGAGACCTGCAAGAATCGGGGCCAGTGGGACCAGTAGAAACGGCGCATAGTTTAGCTCGGCGTCAGAAATCCTGTACCGTTGGGCGGATGACCATCTCATCGATTTCCACCTCGGCCGGCTGCTCGATTGCGTAAGCGATCGCTCTCGCTATCGCGCTGGCCGGGATGGCCATTTTCATGAACCCGCGCAGATTCTTTCTTGTCGCTTCGTCCGAACTGCTCTCCGACAGTTCTGTGGCAATCGCGCCAGGTGAGATCATCGTGCAGCGGATATTTTGGGAGTGCAGTTCCATCCGCAACCCTTCAGTCAACGCGCGCACAGCGGCCTTGGTGGCGCAGTAGACCGTCCCGCCGGGGGCGAACATTTTGATCCCGAAAACAGAAGCGATGTTAATGATGTGGCCGCTCTTCTGCTTCTGCATGTGGGGCAACGCAGCGGCAACCCCATAGAGAAGTCCTTTGATATTGACGTCAATCTGCCGGTCCCATTCATCTACCCTAAGGGCCTCGATCGGTGCGATGGGCATAATGCCGGCGTTATTGATGAGCACATCAACGCGACCGAAACCGTCGACGGTCCTTTGGATGAGCGCTTCCACTTCTGCGCGCTTCGTCACATCGGTGGCAAATCCGATGGCCTTGCCGCCGGTGGCCGAGATCTCTTGAACCACTGTGTCGATCCGGTTCGAACGCCGCGCTCCTAATACAACTTTTGCTCCTTGTTCTGCGAGGAGCTTCGCGGTGCTTTCCCCAATGCCGCTGCTGGCTCCGGTGATTACAACAACTTTGCCGGTGATATTTAACGTTTTCATTCTCTTTTTCTCCTCATTATTTAAGAATTCGCTTTTCATTTAAGAATTTGCTTGTCACGGCGGGCTGAGCTCCACTGAATGATGGGCCCCGCGATGTCAGAGACCTCCTCGACCAATGAGGTCAAGAAAGCAGATACGTCGGTGCAAGCTGAAAGATTGGCGCTTTGCCCAGCCCATAGGGGCAGGAGATCCGATCGGCCCGCCGCCTCTGCGGGGATCGCGAGGTTTCTCACAAGTCTTCTTTGCAACGGATAAGGTAGAATCGCCGTTCCCTCCTGGTTCAACTCCTCCAGCAAGCGGTTGTGGATTCCCCGCGCGAGTCTTCCGGTGAAGCCCTTTGTCAGTGCGGTGTGCCCGGCTTTTTTCCCTCGTAGAGCTTGGCGATGAAGGAGGCTGGCGCCGGACTCCTCGCACGCCAGGAATACCGTTCCCAGTTGCACGGCCTCTGCACCAAGAGCCAGGGCGGCGATTACGCCGCGCGCATCTGCGATGCCACCGGCGGCGATCACCGGCACATTGACCACGTCGGCAATCTGAGGGACGAGCGAAAAGGTGCCTGTAAGTGAGTCCTCCGCGGCGCGGAGGAATGAGCCGCGATGGCCTCCGGCTTCGAACCCGGACGCGACGATCGCATCCACGCCTGCCTCCTGAAGTGCTGCTGCCTCATCGGGCGTTGTCGCCCCGCCAATCGTGACGATGCCCTTCGTCCGGCACTCCTCTAAGATTTCTCTCTGCGGGATTCCAACGATGAAGCTAAATACCGGGACGTTCGCGTCCAGCAACACGCGAGCCTGATCTTCAAAGCGGATCGGCGAATACGGTTTGTATGTCGGACAAGGCGCCCCCAATGCGGCGAGATGGACGGCAAGTGGGGCAAGGCTTCTATTGAATGCGTTTTCGTCCGATGTTCGGGCACCCTCGTCTTCCATCGGGACCCACAAGTTCATTGCGAACGGTTTCGATGTAAGGGAGCGAATCTCTGCGATCACGTCCTTGATCGCCTCCGGAGCCAAGCCGTGCGCACCAAATGATCCGAGCCCGCCAAAGTTGGACACTGCTGCCGTTAATATTTGTGATGACAATCCGCCGAGCGGACCTTGAATGACGGGATAGTCGATCCCGAGTTTTGCTGTGAGCCGGTTCTCATTCCAGCGGGGCGGCATTACGCGGATACCTCAAATATCAACTCAAGCTCGACCGGCACGCCGAGCGGAAGGCTGGCTACGCCGTACACCAGCCGGCTAGGATTTTTGTCTTTTCCTAAAACGTCCTGCAGCAATTGGGAAGCGCCGTCAGCGACTTTCGGCTGTTCGCGGACATCTCCTGAAGTGGCCACGGCGACGCCGAGCCGGACGATCCGCGTCACTTTGTCGAGCGATCCCAAATGCTGCCGTGCAACAGCAAGGGCGTTGATCGCTGCCAGGTAAGCAGCCTTGCGTCCCGTTTCGACGTCGAGTTCCGCGCCAATGCGCCCGATGAATTTCGCTTCGCGGCCTTCAGTGGGAAGCATTCCCGTGAGAAAGAGCAGGTTGCCCGTGTGCACTGCTTCCGCGTAGATGCCGAACGGTTCAGGCGGCGCCGGAAGCTTGATACCAAGCTGACTTAAACGCTGCTCGGCAGTAGCCAGGCGAGACCCATCCACGCTCAAGGTCTTGTCTTTCGAATCTGTATTCATTGATCTCACTCCACTGGCTTCGGTTTGATCGTCCACGTTCTGTTTTTTTGGTAGTGTCCCATTGCAGGCTGCGCCGCTATGGATGCTCAGCGCTTTCCCACGAAATCTCCTAAGCGATTCTCTGCATCGCCGGGTTTGCAGAAGCCTCGCTCTATCAGCGTTTTGATTCTCTGTTGCGTGGCCGGTCGTCCCATCGAAGCAACGCACGCATCCCACCCGGATTCGATTTCGATATCAGGCGGCAAACTAGCAACGTTGACCAGGCGCTTGGTATCCATGATTGTCTGTTTGTCGAAGGAGGCGATTCGGGTAGCAAGCGCATCGACAAATCCATCAAGGCCAGCATCCGGCAACGACCGATTCACATAGCCGTAGCGCTCGGCCAAGTCTCCTGAGAGGTCATCCGCACTAAGAATTACTTCCAGGGCGCGTCCTCTTCCCATGAGGCGTGACAGTCGCGCCATAGGGCCACCGCCAGGCACCAGACCGGCGCCGACTTCAAACTGCGACAAGATGGCTCTTTCGCGACTGGCAAAACGCATGTCGCAGGCAAGGGCAAGCTCACTTCCCATACCAGTCGCTCGCCCGCGAATCAGCGCTATCGATACGACAGGTGAACGACTCAGGCGCACCAGCATCTCGGGCCATGGATGCAGGCCTGTGGGCCCAGGAGGGAGATGCGCCAAATCGTCGAGGTTTGCAAGGAAATCCAAATGAATGAGAAAGAAACCTTCAACAGCACTGTCAAATACCACCACCTTAACCTGCTCGTCAGTTTCGATTGCCGTGATGATCTCGTTCACTTGCGGAAGCATCTCCGGACCGAAGATGTTGAGCGGTGGGTGGTCAAGCGTGACTCGCCAATACTCGGCCGAACGCCGGTCCAGACGTATCTCAGTAGTCTTTGTCATGGGTCTCCTCTTATGTGTTATGCGGCGGCCTCAGCTAGGGAAACTGGCCGAGCAGATCGCTGTGCGGACCTACTTTGTCTCCCCATTTGTCAGGGTCTCCCTATTTGTCAGGCTCCCGGCTTTCGCTGCAGCTCGCTCGATTAAGTCTGCGACTTCTTTCGGGTGAGAAAGCATTGGCACGTGACTGGAGGGAACAGTGATCGATGTAGCCTTGATTGCTGCAGCTTCGGCCTTCTGAAGCTCCGGAGGAACAGCGCGATCGTTGCTGGCAATCACGCACCAGGATGGCTTGGTCTTCCACGCGGCGGTCGTGACTGTGGCCCCGAAAACAGCGGCTGCGGTGGGACCTTGTGTCGCCGTCAACAGCTGCTTCTCCGCGTCTGGCAGATCCTGAGCGAAGTCTTCAGCGACTCCCTTTGGGGTCACGGTCAGAAAACCTTCAGCATCTGCCCGGACTTCGCTACCTAGCGGAGCCGGCGGAAACGGTTTGGTCGCCGAAGCAACCGACTCACCCTCCGACGGCGCGAGCGCAGCCACATAAACCAACCCGACTACCTTTGGATCGTTTCCTGCCTCCGTGATAACCACTCCCCCATAGGAATTGCCCACTAGCAGTACAGTACCATCCTGCAATGCGATGGCGCGCTTGGTGGCAGCAACGTCGTCAGCCAGCGAGGTCAATGGGTTCTGCACGGCGACCACATGCAATCCCTTGGCTTGAAGCAGTAGAATCACTTTGGACCAGCTTGATCCATCGGCCCACGCACCGTGAACAATGACAATGTTTCTAACACCTTGAGGGGAGTTCGCCTGCGCGACCGCGCCCGTTTGAAACACCGCTGTCAGTAGGAATCCTGCAAATGATATCAAAGCAGTTCGGTATGTTTGCGAGAGTGTCATATTGTTTCTCCTTTGTTGATCAAGATCGAAGTCATAGTTCGTATTAAAGTCTGGTTCGTCAGCTCTTGCCGCAATCACAGCCCGCGAGAGCCGGACGCAGTCCTTGTAAAACCGCTGCTACAGGTCCGGCTTACACCACGTTGAGCGTAACGTCGATATTGCCCCGTGTAGCGTTGGAATATGCACATGTCGCCTCGTGCGTGGCGTCCACAATGGCCTGGGCGACTTGGCGCTCCAAACCTGGCAGGCTGACGTTAACCCGTGCTCGGAGGAAGTAAACGTCGCCAGAATTGCACAGGTCTATTTCGGCATCGATGGCCACGTCAGCCGGAAGTTTGACCTTCATCTTGCCGGCCACAAGCCCCATCGCACTAATGAAACAAGCCGACCAACCAGCGGCAAACAACTGCTCCGGATTGGTGCCGGTTCCCGGGACTCCGGGAGCCGAGAACTTAACATCTAAGCCGCAATCATCACTGCGGGAGACGCCGCCGCGCCGACCGCCCGAAGTATGGGTCTTGGCGGTGTACCGCACCTTCATGTCTTCCTTGGTTGAACCAGCTACTGCGTTGGTTTCTTGATAAGTGGTCATCCTGAATTTTTCTCCGTGCGCCGGTCAAAACCGGCAATATGTAGTTATGTAGTAATGACAGTTTCATACGTCGAAGGATTAGCGAGCCAGAACGCCCCGAGTCACGGTTCTTCCCCCACCAGGTTGCAGCAAGGACCAGCACCGCGAAAGCCAAAAGACGGATCATGGTTAGGAACTCATCCGATGTTTACTGTGCGTTCACCCACGTATCCGAACCTGCCAGCTTAACCGCCACATCCGTAAAGAAAATCCGCAGCGGCTTGCCGTCGCCTGTCCCGCGATGGTCCAAGGAGACAAGCAGGGGGCCGACCTTCTTGTAATCCAGCCACTTCGCGTCAACAATATTGACGATAATCGGCTTTCCGGGGCCCCGCCGCCAAAGAAGCTGCTGGATCAGGTTGTCAGCGCCGACGTACATTTCCCAAGTGTCGCCGGGAGTGTAACCGCCGCCTTCGGGCGGGTATGTCATGACGACGCGCCTGGCGGAACCCCCGCCAATCGGCAGTTTGTGCATGCCAGAATCTTCCACTTTAGCGGCGGTGTCCCAGCAGGCATGGAAAGGAAGGAACAGCCAATACTGATTGTTGTTGAAACTCGGATCGATTTCATTCTTCACGTTGTCAGGCTGGCTGCTGAGCTGAGAGCGCACGTAGGTAATCTTTACCGGATTGCCTGCCTTGTCTTTTCCTTCATAAGTGACCCGGTCGGCTTTGGGCTCCCAGATCCAACTCTGAGCGACTTTGAGTCCGGGAAAGTCTATGCTGAAGGTGGAGCGGACGGCGTCAATTTGCCCGAACGAATCGATGCCATACGCCTGAGCAATTTTTTCGGCGGCTGGCGGACATTTCTGCGCCCAGGAGGCAGAGGCCAGAACCAGCAACCCGAAAATTAGAAGACTGATCTTTGTAATACGGCTGGAATTTGTCATGAAAGTCCCTCTTTTTGAAAGTCAATTTCCAATACAGATGTAATCCGCTGCTCGGCGGTGACAGGCCGAGCGCCATTGCCAATCACCATTTGCCCGCGTGCGCGCCGCCATCCACGTGCAGAATTTCACCCGAGGTGAACGTGGCGTCGGTCAGAAACAAAGCTGCGTCGACGACTTCTTTGACCTCACCGATCCTCCCGACCGGGTGCAACCCTTTGAGAAAGTCATGATTTTCCGGTTTATGCATGGGAGTATTGATCACTCCCGGCGCTATGGTGTTTACTCGAATGCCCTCTTTCGCGTATTCAATGGCGAGGGCGCGTGTCACCGCATTCAAGGCGCCCTTCAGCATGATTTGAACGGCCGCCCCAACACCCGCGATCGGTTGGTCAACCAGGGTGGTTGAGATGTTGACGATGCTGCCCGATTTCTGCCGCAGCATTTGCTTTATGACGAGCTGTGACACGTAGAGAAAGCCTGCAAGCGTCGTGGAGACTAATGCGTCAAAGTCTTCAGTGGTGTATTCGGTGAAGGGCTTCGGAATGAAAACACCCGCATTGTTTATCAGCACATCGATCCGGCCAAATCGCGATACGGCAGTATCCACAATCGTTGCGGCCGTGCGCGGGTCGCCGATGTCTCCATCAACCAGTGCAACATTCGCGGCCGCTGCGAATGGATTTGCTTTGGTAATGTTTCGCGAGTTTGCGACTACGCTGTAACCTCGTTTCAGAAACGCTTCGACGAGTCCCGCTCCGATCCCTCGCGACGCACCAGTAATAATTGCTGTTTTCGCCGTATTTGCCATTTGTAAGCTCCCTTTACATCCAGTTCGCACGGACCGTAAAACCTCGTGCTCACCCTTTTAAAGGTGTGTTCGCAAGAACCTCCACCTTTTCCACCTGCGGCGGAACCGCAAATAATTCGCTGGCCCGGGCCGTCAACGCCTTCGCGATCTCGCCAGTCAAGTGGGCATTGCGGCCCGCTTCATTTGCAAAGGTGTCGAAGATGCCGAACCTCGCCGGGCCGATCTTGAACGCATACCATTTCAAGGTTCCTTTTTCATCTAGCGCGAGTGGCTGAGCTGACTTCAGAAATGCCTCGGCATCGGCTTCCTTACCTGCGCGTGCTTCCAGCGTGACTAACAATCCAATTGCTTCCATTGAGTTTCCCTCCGTGATGAATGAGTTCCGGCCGGCAAACAATAATCAGTTGAATCCGGTGTCCGGTTTGTTGACGCTGTAGCGCTGCTCACAACCGTGAGTAGACTGCAGATCGGAAACGGGCTTGTGCGGATTTCTGCTGGGATGGTCGGAATCTTGCTAAATTCATGCTCTCCGAGCGAACTCCAACGATTTACACCTGAGTCTGGTGTTTGTCTTGAGGGAACAACGACGAGAGTTCGAATGAGCTACGGAGTCGAGTCAGAATTGTTTACGGAGGATACAGTACTGAGGCGGCTGCAAGGAGCGATGAGTTACAAATTCCGAACAAGGCTGGAAGTTAACAACGAAACGAGAGGCCACCCGCGAAAGCAACGTTGTGGCTGAGAATCTCAAATCACCAGGCGTAACGTATCTTCGGAGCAGGTTTCCGACGCGCAAGTCGCTTCGGGGCCGACCAGATCCTGGCGATACTCTGTCGGGCTGACTCCCCAGACGCCACGAAAGACCTGTGCAAAGTGCTGCTGGGTCTTGAAGCCACAGGCCACGGCCACGTCCAATACCCGCGCTTCGGGAGCTCGCAACATGGCTTTAGCACGCTCGATCCTTTGGCGCAGAACGAATTGATGCGGGGTCTCGCCCGTTGAATTGCGAAACATCCGCGCAAAATGAGCAGTGCTCAATCCTACCGATTGCGCCATCTCGTCGAGACTCAAGTCGAATTCCATCTTCGCATGGACCAACTCCTTAATCCTTCGCAAACGCGCTGAGCCGAGTCCGCCTCGGTACATCTGCACAGGACGGTGCCTTACCGCATGACCCTTGACCAGCGCTACGGCCATCGCCTGTTCGACAGAGTCCAGAAATAGCCGCCCGCTCGGAAAGCCAGCAACCATCTCCGCACGAGCCGCCGCAACCAGCGCACTCAGGCGCGGGTCCGCAAACTTGCGCGTAGCGCGCAGTTCTACCTCGCCATAGGCTCCGTCGGAGCTGGCCATGAGTGCCGCATCGGAAATACCGAGCTGCAGGTGCGATACGTTCATGAGTCCAACCCACTCTCCCACATGACGATCACACAGTGCTAAGTCGCCCGCCGTGTAGTGGAACTTTTCCAGCGCGGAACGCTTTGAGCCCCACTCAATTGAGCCGGGTCCCACCATCATTGCGAAAGCCTGATCATGCCGCACCCAATGACGCGGCTCTGTGTCAGAGTCGGGGGGAAAGAGTTCAACTCTCATTCTTTTGCTCCATACCTCGTGTTTTTGATATGGCCGAGGGTCCTCCAGGCGCTGTTCACAATCGTCTGGTTTGATGTATCTCTGCGGCAAGGCGATTCATGTATCTCGACGTGAAGATAAGCTGAAACGGCTCAGAGTGCGCTAATGTTTCCGGAAATATCACTGGAGTGCGGGAACAGACTCCGTGTGGCAGGTCATGTGGCGTTGAAACGGCGAACGCCACTGCATTTCTGCAGTGGCGTTCATGGTTGCGGGGGGCGGATTTGAACCGCCGTCCTTTGGGTTATGCATCTGACTCACCTTTCGATGAGAGTCGGACTGTACCTTTATCCACATGGGATGCTCGCCATCCAGTCTCTACGCCTTCCCTCACAATTCCGAGGGCTTGGTTCGGTATTGCCCTATCGCTCGCGCGACGTAGGTTCCACCGACTTTGACGAGTAATCTTCCGGCACATTGCTGCGTCGCCGTTTCCCAAAAGGAGGGAAAGAGATCCGCTTCCGATGGAGACGGTAGCCTTGACTTCGTGTTTACAAACCGGGGGCAGCCCAGCATTTCCGTACTTCTGAATAAGCCCGTTATCGCGATAGCGCCATCCACATTGGTTTTCCCGAAACAAACGATCGGAACGGCCAGTAAGCCGAAATCCATTACTCTGAGCAATCCCGGTAGCGCACCATGGGTTCTTCAGTCTATAAGCGTCGGCGGGACCGATTTTTCCGACTTTTCAACAACGACCAGTTGCCCCCAGGTCCTTCAGACAGAAAAGAACTGGGCAGTGAACGTGGTCTTCGATCCCACGACGAAAGGAACCCGGCAAGCCTTCGTGGACGTGAAGGATGACACTCCTAATTTGGAACAACGAACCAGTTTGTCCGCTACCGCCACGGTCGTGTCGCTTTCTTGAGCTTTGGTGATCAGACGGTCGGAACAGTAAGTCCCCCGAAGACCATCACTGGAACCAATAAAGGCAGCACTCTACTTAACATCCAAAAAGTTTCGATTACGGGGGCGGATCCTGTTGACTTCGCTATTCAGGAGAACTCGTGCGGCAATACCCTTGGGGCTGGCGGAAGCTGCGGGATCAACCTTGTCTTTCAACCCCAAAACAACGGGGGTCAGACGGGCTTTCCTTAGCTATCAGACGACGGCGGCGGCAGCCCGCAGAAAACCACGCTGACCGGAACAGGAACGTAGTTGTTCTGGCGACCTGATCGATCTTTCGTACCAAGTAGTTTCTGGATAACTTCCAGTTGGCACAATCCGGGAACCATCTCGCCCTGCGACCTCGGAGGGAGATGGATTACTGCGGCGACTTGTAAGGCTTGCGCGTCACCCCTGGCGGGCAGGAAGAACAGCAATTTCGGCCCGATTGGCCCGCCAGATGGCTCTATAATCCTCGCGTGGCATCCTTATGGCCTCCTTGCCCCATGGCTTCGAAGAACCTGGAGATGTACAGGACATTCGCCTTGTAGTCGACACCATCCCTACGTTGGCATGGTCCGCTGGTCCAGACGGCTCCGCAGACTTCTTCAATCAGCGCTGGCTGGAATATACGGGTCTATCTGCAGAGCAAGCTTTGGGCTCGGGATGGCAGGTTGCGATTCATCCAGACGACCTGCCACGAATTCTGGAAACATTTCGGGAAGCTTTGAATTCTGTAGAGCAGTTCGAAGTAGAGGGCCGCTTCCGCCGCTTCGACGGCGAATTTCGCTGGTTTCTCTTTCGCGCTAATCCTCTCCGCGACCAGTCGGGGAAAGTCGCGAAGTGGTACGGAACAAATACCGATCTTGAGGAGCGGAAGCGTGCTGAAGATGCGCTTCGGAAAAGCGAGGAGCGGTGGAGATCCGTCTTTGAGAATTCAGCGATCGGCGTTGCGCTGACGGACCTGAAGGGCCGCTATCTAGCCACCAATCATGTCTACCAGGCAATGGTGGGTTACACGGAGGAGGAACTGCGTGCACTTTGTTTTCTGGACGTAACGCATGAAGACTACCGCCAAACCAACTGGGTGCTCATCACCGAGTTGGTAGAGGGAAAACGACGACAGTTTCAGATCGAGAAAAAGTATCGGCGCAAGGACGGCAGTTTGATTTGGGTAAGTAACAACGTTTCTCTTGTGCCGGGCACCGAGAGGGTACCGCGATTCATAATGGCGCTGTCCGAGGACATTACACAGCGCAAACGTGCCGAAGAAGCTCTACAGCGGAGTGAGGCTTACTTGGCGGAAGCACAGAAATTGACACACACGGGCAGTTGGGTTTGGAATGTGCGGACCGACGCTCTCTTCTGGTCGCAAGAGGTCTTTCGCATTTATGACTACGATCCCGAGAAGATGGCTCACCCCACATGGGACTTTTTTGAGAGGGTTCACCCCGATGATCGGCCAAAGTTCGAGCAGAGAAAGAAAAGAATGGCGTCAACGCCGAAGGAGTGGGCAGATTCTGAGATAGATTTTCGGATCGTGCTTCCAGACGGAACGATAAAGCACCTCCACTCTATCGCTCACCCGGTGATTGAGTCTGGCGACGAAGTCGTCGGCACCGTCATGGATGTGACCAAACAGTGGAAGGCCAGAGCCGAATTGGAGAACGCTTTCGAGGAAATTAAGCAGCGGACGGAAGCTCTTCGGCGGAGCGAGGCTTATTTGGCCGAAGCACAGAAATTGACGCACACAGGAAGTTGGGCGGTGCGGGTCCCTCAGATGGAAAACCCGCAGCGTGAGGCCGGTCAAGGGCTTGCCGCGTTCCCAGGGTCCGCCTGGGACGCTTTCTATTGGTCAAAAGAGATGTACCGGATCTTCGGTCTCGATCCTGCTCCCACGCCACCATCTTACATGGAGGTAGTCGGGCGGATGCAGCCGGAGGACGCGCACCATAACACATCCGTGGTCGAGCAGGCCATTCGGGACAGAACTGACTTTGAGAACGACTTTCGGCTTCTTCTGCCAAACGGCGCGGCGAAGTACATTCATGTGGTCGGACACCCGGTAGTAAATGCTTCCGGTGAGGTCGTTGAATTCGTCGGGACCGCAATAGATGTCACCGAGCAGCACGAAGCGAGAGCGGCTCTGCAGACTGCGTTTGAGCAACTAAAGGCGGAGGAAACAGAGCTTCGGCGGATGACCGACGCCATCGCCAGTTTTATTTACGTGTTCCGCCCGGATGGGACAGCCCTTTATGCAAATCAGGTAGTGCTCGATTACACCGGTCTCACTTTGGAGGACGTGCAGGGAGAAGACTTTCCCGCACGGATCTTCCACCCGGAGGATGTTGAAAGGCTGCTCGATAAGCGCAACGAGGCGCTCGCGCGCGGTCTGCCTTTTGAACTTGAGAAACGATGGCTTGGAAAAGACCGTAAGTATCGCTGGTTTCTTGTCCGCTACAATCCTCTTCGCGACGACCAGGGGCACATTATTCGCTGGTATGCAACTGGGACGGATATCGAGGATCGCAAACAGGCGGAGGAGAGGATGCGTGACGAAAACCTTGCGCTGAGGGAGGAAATCGATCAGGCATTCATGTTTGAGGACATTGTGGGCTCGTCAGCGGCGCTGCAAACCGTGCTCTCCAGCGTTGTGAAAGTGGCCCCCACCGATTCCACGGTGCTGATCACGGGCGAAACCGGCACAGGAAAAGAATTGATTGCTCGCGCCATCCACAAGCACTCGCGACGTTCCGGCCATGCGTTCATCAGCGTAAACTGTGCGTCGATTCCTTCCTCCTTGATCGCGTCGGAGCTGTTTGGCCACGAGAAGGGCGCCTTCACTGGCGCGGTGCAGCGTCGCCAGGGCCGCTTTGAAATGGCGCACTCGGGTACGATCTTTCTAGACGAGGTCGGCGAGCTTCCCGCCGAGACCCAGATTGCGTTGCTGCGAGTACTTCAGGAGCGGCAGTTCGAACGA